>Ga0268262_10006264_pt1 | contig 11482 bp, 12 predicted proteins | sample TergutNc150P3_FD_190354 | JGI IMG/M metagenome (GOLD analysis project Ga0268262, IMG submission 190354) | Nasutitermes corniger P3 segment gut microbial community from laboratory colony in Florida, USA - Nc150 P3 (SPAdes) (version 2) | ecosystem: Host-associated > Arthropoda: Insects >... | reverse complement strand
CCCATTTTTTAAGTGCCTTCTTTGGGGGCTATATGCCCCGTAAATCAACGATAACACACTTGGGAGACATTTTTGTCCACCCGAAAACAATGCGCTGTAATCGCTATTTAAACGCGTTTTACGGGCATCCGTCTTTTTGCTTTTTTGTCGATTTCGGCACACAGAACACTATCCATTTGCCCCAAATATATAGAAAGGCTTCAACGTGAAAAGACTATCGTTTTTTCTAATCATTGCGCTCTTCGCCGGAATATCAACGGCTGGATTGAAGTATGTCGCAGTTGTGGAAATCGGGATTGACGAGCGTTCTGGCGTTGCCGCCGAGATCACCGCCGCCGAAGTCGCGCTGATGACGGCTGAACTACGCAGAGAGGCCGTAAACAACCTGCCGTCGGATAGATATAGCGTTATGACTTCGGAAACCGTACAGTCTATGGGCGGGGCCGTCCTTGAAGAATGCGCGGAAGAGAACTGCGTTATCGCACTAGGCTCTAAGATTGGGGCGGACTACATTGTGCGCGGTATTATAAGCAAACTCCGCGCGCGGTTCACACTATCGGTCGAAATATACGAAACCGATAACGGAACGCTCTTGGCATCGTCCGACCCCGTCCGTGCCGAAAGCATAGACGAACTTGTGGATAAATCAGCCGCCGCTTGCGCGAGCATGTTCAAAAAGTTCGCGGATACGCAAAACACTGCGCAGAAACCGACCGCGGCAGTCAACGATAACGTCGCGCAACAACCGGAAGAGAAAGCCAAATTGAAGAAAGAGAAACCCGCGCCTAAGCCCAAACGCGAATCGAGAGAACAACCGCCGATAAAATTGAGCGCGGGCGGCGGGGTGTTCTGCGCTAATAGTGTCGGCGGCGGTTTGAATTGGGGTGACGGCGTACAAGTTACTATGCCGTATATTGGCGGCGGCGCGTACCTCTTCTTTGACGCGGCGTACGCGGAGACGTTTGCCGGTTTATCCGTCGGCGGCGGGAAATGGGAAAGCAATAACTTATCAAATGATGTGGTTCTGCCCGACATGTCGCGTATATCCGTAAATATCGGCGTGTTCGCCAAATATCCGGTAGCGGTCGGGAACATAAAACTGTTTCCGCTTTTGGGTATAGACTACGAGGCATCGCTCTCCGTAAAACTCAACGCCGACGGCTATGAATATCCGTTTGACGAACATCACGCCGCAAGCGATATGAGCGCGCTGTGGCTCAAATTCGGCGGCGGGATGGATGCCGCGTTGGGGGAAAAGATGTACATACGCGCCGAACTGCTGTACGGATTGAGGGAGAGTAACAAATTTGAAGAAGACGGAAAAGAAAGCCCTGACAGCGGTAATGCGGTAGAGAACAACGCAAGCGGAGTGACGGCGAAAATAGGATTTGGGATTAATTTTTAACCGAAAACGACGATAATAAAATATCCGTAACTATAAAAAGATATAAGGAGAACTTATGAAGAAATCAATTCTGAGAATGGTGTGGACTGTTGTAATCACCGTGATGTTCTGTATTCTGTATATGACTTGCAACGACAGCGGGGCGGGAAGTGGAAATCCTGATCCTCGGGCGGACGAGTTTGTTAAGAAATTTAATAGACCGTCGGAATCGGGTAGTGGCAACGATTCATACGAAACGGTAATCATAGGCGGCAAGAAATGGATGACGAAAAATCTTAACGTAGAGACGGTGGATTCTTGGTGTTATGAGAATAGTATGGATAGTTGTGCAAAATATGGTAGGTTGTATACTTGGGATGCAGCGATGACGGCGTGTCAGTTGATTGGGTTGCGGTTGCCATTTAAAGAAGAATGGGAGGATTTGGTGTCGGCGGTGGGCGGAGAAAACATTGCTGGTAAGAAATTAAAATCAACACGCGGATGGGACGACTTTAATGGTAATAACGGTAATGGTACAGATGAATTTGGATTTTCGGCCTTACAGGGCGGCTACCATAACTCCGGAGACTATTCCGTCGATGTCGGCAAAATCGGCTATTGGTGGACGGCCACGGAACTTGTCGGGAGTCACGCCTACCGCCGGAACATATATTACAAATACGACAAAGTGTACGAGGACAACTATTTCAAGATCGACGGCTTCTCGGTTCGTTGCGTCAAGAATGATTGATTAATAACAGTCAGCGTACCCATTGTTCATTCGGTGGGTACGCTCTCCCCATCACCACCATCCCGTGTCCCTCGCCGCTCTCTGTGGGTCGGTCGGTGTTTGGTCAGTCCCGCCCCAAACAATAATTTGACATCCGGTGTCCCCAAATATTATCTTATATAAAAAGGAGGTATTATGGTCAAAGCGGATATCCCGTTCATAGATCAAATTGTAAACACGATAGTTTCAATAACGAATCCCGACAAGATAATTCTTTTCGGGTCATACGCTCGCGGCGATTACGGGAGCAATAGCGATCTTGATATTTTGATTCTGAAAAAGGGGCTGGAAAACGAGCGGGAAGTAACCAACAGTCTATACATGGATTTCTTTGATAAAAAGATCCCTGTGGCTGTAGACCTGATTGCTATGGATTACGACAAGTATTATAGGTTAAACAACGATGTCGGGTATATCTATAAGGCCATAGAGCGAGAAGGCAGGATTCTATATGGCATCACATGATGAGTGGTTGAAGAGGGCGCGTAGTAGCCTCGGATTGGCTAAGTCGTCTGGCGACGAGTCCGTATATTACGAAGACCTATGTTTTCAAGCGCAGCAAGCCGTTGAGAAAGCGTTGAAAGCATTATTAATATATCACGGCGTGGAGCCTGAGAGAACGCACAATCTGTATCGGTTGTTGGAAGAGTTGGAGCGTTTTGTGCAAATAGATGACGAGGTAAGGTCTGTATTAAAACTATACAATTTCGCGGTGCTGACAAGGTATCCGGGGGAATACCTAAAAGTAGAAAGAGAAGAGTACGAAAAAAGTGTGGCTATTGCGGAAAATTGTTTGATGTGGGTTGAAGATAAAATCAATAAAAACGGCGATAAATAAGGGGTCAACATTTTTTATAACATTAAAGGAGAAAAACATGGGTTTTGATAAAGCCGTATTCGATAAAATCATGGAGGATATAGCGCAAAAACTGACAGGGGATCATGCCGATGACCTGAAATTCTTAATGGATGAGTGCGAACGGTATAAATCTCACGAATATTCCAAAGAAATTCTTAGGGCTATCGGACGCTTAATGTATGATCTTATTCCCGAAGAGCAGAAGAAAGAATTTAGGAAAGCGATAGACAAAGATTACGGTCATCGTAATCTTGAAATCGAAAAGAAAATAGAGAAAATCGGTCATTACATACGTCAAAAAAACGTGGATAAAGCATTGGCTCTGGCGGAATCATTGGTTAAAGAGGTAGAACAGTTGAGAGATATTGGTTGGTTTGTAAACGATAACCAAAGCGAATATTATTATTTTAATAATTTACTCGAAGAGATAATTTTCAAAGAAACGTTTAAACCGGAAAAGAACATATACCCGCTTCCGGAAAATATCGGCGAAGTATATTATATGTACGGCGCCGTCCTTTTTGAAGCGAAAAGATATGATGAGGCAAAAATCATATTGGAAAAAGCCGTTACTTACAATCCGGTAAGCACCAAGTACTTATTTGAATTGTCCGAGATATATAAATTAAGAAGAGATTGGGAAAATTATTTAAACATTATTAACAGCTGTTTAAAATATGCGTATTCAAGCGCGTCTATCGCAAGATGTTATCGTAATCTAGGTTTTTACTACATAGAGGAAGAACGCTATGAACTTGCAATCGCGTTATACCATATAAGTATTCATTATGATCAAAACGCCGCTATCGCGTACAATGAACTGCGTTATATTTCGGCGAAAAGCGGTTTGGAAGTAGATCGCCCGGATTCACAGAAAACGATAAAACTACTTGAAGAAAACGGTATTCAAATCGGAGCGAACGGATTGATTCTGAACATAGCGTACGCGATCGGGTGTGACGCGCAAAAAAAGAACAAATATGAATTCGCCAAATATTTCCATAGCATCGTTTTTGATTTAACCGGGAATGAGGAAATAAAAAAGATAATCGCGGAGATGGATGCGGAGATTGCAAAAATGCGCGAGAGTGAGGAATTAAAACAAACGGCGGAATACAAAGAGCGTATAAAACACGCTTTTGACAATATCGAAGGAGAATAGGGATGGATAGCGACACGATGTCGATACGCCCCAATTCTTTCCGCAGTTATTTACCTGCGGCGCGTTTAAACTCCTCCAAATTCCATTGCGTCGTATCGTCGTCTAAACCAAGCTGAACCGCCGCGGTTAAATCGGCGGCGGCCTTGTCGTAGTCGCCGTTTTCTCCGTGTATATAGGCGCGGCAGCAGTACGAATTCCCGTAATTAGGGTTTAACCGAATCGCTTCATTGTAATCCGCCAAGGCCCTGTCACGGTCGTCCATGAAGTGATGCACAGAACCGCGTGAGTAGTACGCCTCTGCGTAGTCAGGGTCAAGGCGTATCGCTTCGTTATAAGCGGCTATGGCTTTATCGTTGTCCTCAAAACGATATTTATTGCCCAGATCGAGATACTCTGCGGCGGTGGTCAATTCTTTCATCGGAACGTTCCTCCTTATGTATACATTGTTTTATAGAAAAGGTTTATTTATCGTATTATCGTAATCGCACTTGCTTTCGTCCGGCGGCAGAAGGCTGACGCCCATACGCTCGGCCTCGTTTTTCATCCTCGAAACTTCGCTCGTAGATTCAAAATACGCCCCGATGTAAGCCGTTATGTACTCGGAAGGATAGCGGGCTTTGAGGTAGGCCGCTTGGTAAGAGATATGCGCGTAGGCTACGGCTTGCGCTCTGAGGAAGCTGCAGCCGGCAAACTTTACGAGGAGGTCGTACACCTCTTTCGCGACCGTTTTGTCTATGCCTTGCGACACCGCGCCCTCAATAAACTTGCCGCCCATCTCTTCCATCTCGGCGGTCTGCTTCTTTCTAATCGCGTTACACAGAATATTCGCTTGCCCCATCGTAAATTTTCCCATAACCTGCGCGATGCGCATCACCTGCTCGTTGTAGACGATTACGCCGTAGGTTACGCCGAGAATTTTCTCAAGGCACGGGTGGGGATACTCGATTTTCTCCTTGCCGTGCTTGCGGTCAATGAACATATCGATGTGATCCATATTTTTCGGTCTATATAGTGCGGTCATCGCTATCAGATCCTCAATGCCGCTCGGTTTCAGTTTGCGCAGGCAGTCTTTAATGCCGTCAGACTCAAATTGGAATATGCCGGTTGTCTCGCCGCTATCGAATATGTCGAGCGTCTTTTGGTCGCCGTCGGGCAATTTCCGCAAGTCAATATCTATGCCGTGGTATTTTTTGACAAGGCGTTGCGCGTCTTGGATGATGGTGAGGTTACGCAGTCCCAAAAAGTTCATATTGATGAGACCGATCTTTTCGAGGTGGTTCTTGTCGAACTGCGTCACTATCTGCTCTAAACTGGGGAATGGTCCCTTGAAGAGCGGTACCCAATTTACAATCTCTCCGAGGGCAATTATAACGCCGCAGCTGTGTGTAAATGGAAAGCGGATGAGACCCTCAAGAACGGCGGCGTGGCGGAAGATATTCTTGTAGGAGCTGTTGTCGTGGATGAGGCCTTCAAGAACGGCGGTATTACGTAAGACACTCTTGTCGGCGCTGTTGTCTGTGGACGCGGTCATGGCGGCGGTCTTGAGCATATCGTCCGTTATAAGCGCAGAGATGGTTTTACTCTCGCTCTTGGAGAACCCGTTTACCTCTGCCACGTCCATAACGATCGCTCTCGCTGTCATGGGACAGAAACATGTGGTACGGCAAACCGCATCCCACCCGTACTTTTCAACCAAATAGTTGATCAACTTGCACTTATCGCGGTCGGCAATGTCCATTTCGATTTCGGGTCTCGATATACGCTCAGGATTCAGAAAGCACTCGAAGACAAGGTCGAACTTTATGGGGTCTGCATCCGATATACCTATGGAGTAGACGACCAAACTCCCCACCGCCGCCCCGCGGCAACGGACCATTACGTCCATTTCCTTGGCCTTGCGTACTAAATCTTGGACCATGAGAAAATAGCCAGCAAAATTCGCGCCGTTGATCACCCCGAGTTCGTACTCAAGCTGTGCCTCAAGTTCCGGCGTAACTGTTTCGTAACGTTCTTTGAGACCGTTCCTCGCCAAGTATGAGAGGTAGTCGGCCTGATCCTTAAATCCATCAGGAACCTTCGCAATGGGCAGTTGCGGGGCTGCCGCAATGTCTACATCGCAACGCTCCGCTATCTCAAGCGTATTCGTCATAGCCTCCGGAACATCGGGAAAGAGCTTAGCCATCTCCTCCGGCGATTTGAAGTATATCTGACCGTTGCCGAACCGCATACGTTTGGGGTCGTCCATAGTGGTACGCGTTTTTATGCAGAGCAGCATCTCGTGGCTCAGCGCCTCGTCGGCGTTTAGATAGTGCGTGTCGTTCGTCACAATAAACGGCACGCCCATCTCGCGCCCGAGCTTTATAAGCCCCTCGCTGGCGGTACGCACCTCCGTAGTTCCGTCGTCTTGCAGTTCAAAGTAGAAATTCTCCTTGCCGAAGATACTTATATACTCCTCCGTCAATTTTTTCGCCTTGTCGATATCGCCGCGCAGAACCGCCTGCGGGATAGCCCCGGCCACGCAGGCCGACGTCGCGATTATGCCGTCGCCGTATTGACGTAAAACCTCCATGTCGATTCGGGGCCTGTTGTGAAATCCCTCCAAGTATCCGATGGAGGAGAGACGCATCAGATTTTTCCACCCAACATTGTTTTTAGCGAGAAGAACGAGGTGGCTGTACGAGGAAGACATCTTATCCTTACGTGAATAGGGCGCGACGTAGGCCTCAAAGCCGAGAATCGGCTTTATGCCGGCCTTCTTGCACTCCAGAAAAAACGCAACGGCCCCGAATAGCCCGCCGTGGTCGGTGATCGCGACGGCGGGCATACCGAACTCTTTAGCTTTCCTGACGAGACCCTTGACTCTTATAGTACTGTCGAGGAAACTGTATTCGGTGTGGTTATGCAGTGATACGAAGTTTGCGGCCATGATATACCCCCAAAGTTAAGGCTATCGGTTGGTTTTCACATAGTAGAGTATAAGCCGCAAATATCGTGCCAACACGTTTTCTGCGCTTAAAATGCCGTTTCGGGTTTATCAACGGACGCCTTATGCGGCAATTTTTTCCGGGTATCGGGTAAATTTTGCCGTCTATGCTTAAAATAGGCCTAATTTTTAAAGTTTTTAGATAAGTTACTAGGAAGATTTTGCCGAATATACGAGGATTGGTCTAAATTTAAACAAAATATCAGATCATTTTAAAGCGGCGAAGCGGTTACAGACTTATAATGAAATCACCATAAAAAAACGCAGAGGCTGACCCATATAGTCGTGCCCCTGCGGTGTCATAAATCGTCCACAGAATCCTCCGCCCGGCCTCACCCCACGGACGATACGCGCTCCAGTTCCGCCTGGGATAGCACCTTCTCTATGTTGAGGAGGATCTTGACCGACCCCTTGGCCTTCGCCATGCCGAGGATGAAGGCGGTATCGACGCTTGAGCCGAAGGCGGGGGGTTCCTCGATCTCCTCGCCCTTGATGTCGAGCACCTCGGACACGGAATCGACCAGTATCCCGATCTGGACGCTGCCGAAGCTCCCGGAGACGTCCACTACTATGATACAGGTTTGGCTGGTGTCGGCGGCGACGTCGAGCCGGAACTTCTGGCGCAGGTCGATCACCGGGATGACCTTGCCGCGCAGGTTGATCACGCCGCGCACGAAGACGGGCGTCCGCGGCAGGCAGGTGATGGGCAGGAGGCCTATGATCTCCCTGACTTTCAGGATTTCAAGCCCGTACTCCTCGTTCGCCAGCTTGAATGTAAGGTACTTCCCCGCCAAATCGCTGGCGGCCGTCCCGCCGGATGGTGCAGCAGCTGCATCGGCCATAATTACCTCCCCGAGTATCGTCCGCCGCGCCGGACAGCCCGTTTCGGGGCCTCCGGGAGCGGCAAAATGGTTAACTTTTGAACGCAAAACACTCCATTATACATTATAACACTGCGGACGGGGCAATATCAAGCCCTAAAATCAAAATATTTAAAAATAAGTTTTTTATCAAAATAAAAAAAATAAAAAAATACTTGCAAAATCGAAAACATGAAATTATTTTAGTATATCGCAGGTGATTGAGGCGGCATAGGTTCAAGGTCGGGATTTCGGCCTGATTCGGGTCAAAACGCGGAAATTAGCTCGTTTAAGCGGTTTCGGGGGGTGTTTGAGGGCTGATCCGGCAGGGGTGAACCGGGCGTCAATACTACCGGTTCGGGGTGATTAAGCCGGGAATGTAAAATTTTTGTAAAATCAGGTAAACTATTGCTATCCACCATACGTTTGTTAGGGGAAGGTCAATGGAACAGAAGATTCAGGAGCTAACCGAAAAGATTTACAAGGAAGGCGTGGAGAAGGGCGAGGCTAAGGCCAAGGATATAGTGTCCGAGGCCGAGAGCAGGGCCGCTACCATCGTCAAGGAGGCCAAGGCGCAGGCCGAAAAGCTCGTCGCCGACGCGCGCAAGCAGGCCGACGACCTGAAGCGCAACGCCGAGTCCGAGCTTAAGAACTCCGGAGCCCAGGCGATCGCCTCTATAAAGAACAGGATCGTCAACCTGATCTCCGCCAAGGTGCTCGACGACTCCGTAGGCAAGACGCTCTCCGATCCGGGGACGCTCAAGGAGTTCGTCTCCGCCGCCATCCAGAATTGGAAGATGGCCGGCGGCGAAGCCCCCAATCTGGAAGTCCTCCTGCCCGGCGCAAAGCAGGACGAGCTCCAGAAGAGTTTCAACGTCGGCGCCGGACAAGCGCTCTCCGCGGGGGTGACGGTCAACTTCTCTTCGGATATAAAAGCCGGCTTCCGCATCGGCCCGTCCAGCGGCACGTTCAAGATCAGCCTTACGGACGAGGATTTCAAAGAGTTCTTTAAGGAGTACCTGCGCCCCAAAACGCGCGCGTACCTTTTCGGTGAATAAACGGGATATTCGATGGCACGCAATTACTACTATCTGATAGCGGGTCTGCCCGATCTGATGAGGGAGGATAGCAAGAACGTCCCCCCGTTCCGCCTCGTCGCGGAAGAGATCCGGCAGGAACTCATGCCGTCGGATTTTGAATTCGTGAGAGCGATGACGCTCCCCATAGACAACCGCAACCTCGTCAACATACTCACGCATAGCGGCGAAGAGTTCGACGCTCGCGGCAACTTCTCCAAAGAGGAGTTGACCAAAGGGTCTATCGACCTGCCGGAGTATATGCAGGTGTTCTTGGCGGCTCACAAGGAAAATCGGCAGCTGTTTCCGGGATTAACGCCCTTAGACCAGCTCACGTGGCTCTTCTATGAGGAGATGGCGGGGCTTGACAACACGTTCATCAAGGAGTGGTTCGACTTTGAAATAAGCCTGCGGAACGTGATCGTCGGCTTGAACGTGAGGAAAGGTCTGGGTCATATCGACGCGATAGCCACCGAAAGAGACCGCCCGATAGCGCTCACGCTCGTGGGGCGCGGCGAAGTCGCCGAAGCGGTTTTGCGCTCCTCTTCGCCCGATTTCGGGCTGTCAGGGGCTTTCCCGTGGGTGGACAAGGTTATCGCGCTCGGTCGTGGCGGGTTGACCGACATGGAGAAGGGGATAGACGACCTGCGCTGGGAAATGCTGACCGATATGACGATGTTCATACCGTTCTTCCATGTAGAGACCGTCGCCGCGTTTGTGCAGAAACTGCTGATCGTTGAGAGGTGGATGAAATTAGAACCTGTGGCGGGGAAGGCCCGGCTGGATAAATTGATTGACGAGTTGATGGAGAGCTTTGTTATGCCTGAGGGTTTTTGATAGATGTTTAGCGATAGGGAAAAACTCGGCGAGAACAGATTTAAAGTCGAACTTGAGTTATTTCGGAATAGAAAAGAAGTCGATAAGGGCAAGTTTGAGGTCAAAAGCGAGCCGTTACGGGATATAGAAGAACTCGGCGACGACGGATTTGAAGTCGAAAGCGAGCGGTTGCCGGAAGCGGACGACGAATTTGAGATTGAGGTCAAAAAAACACGTCCGCGGGATGAGGATATTGACTGGTTTAGTCTGTGCAGAGGCGACAGATTTGATTTACGCGGACGCAGATGCGGAGTCGGGTGGGATCCGTTTTATTGGCTGAATAATAAGTACGTGTACTTTATCATAGGCGGCTTTGGATTAGGTTCGATAATCGGTTTTGCGATAGCCACCATGTCGGCTGACGGGTTGCCTGATCCGAAAATTGTGGAGTGCGGGTCGATTGTCGGTTTTGCGGTTGGGTGCGCGGGATGTGTAGGTTATTTGATTTATAAAAACAAGAGAGCAAAAAGTGAATTAGATGACGATGACTTGTGAATATGAAATATGGCAATGATATGGAAAAACTCGGCGATAACAGATTTAGGGTTGAACTTGAGTTATTCCGGGATAGAAAAGAAGCAGGTAATGGCGAGTTTGAGGTAAAAAGCGAGTCGGTTCAGGATAAAGAAGTGTTCGACGATGACGAATTTGAAGTCGAAAGCGAGGCATTGCCGGGACCGAGTGATGAATTTGAGGTAAAGGTCGAAAAAAAATATCCGCTGTATCCGGATATTGAGCATTATAATGAAAGTTTTCGTATGCGCGGCGGGTATCGGTTAGAATGGCCGAATAAAGAATGCAAGTACTTTATGATGGGCGGTACGATATTAGGTTTTATAATCGGCATAATGATAGACATGTTGATTGACGGCAAGACGCATATCGGCGGGTTGGGCGGGTTTATCGGTCTTTTGGTTGGGTATGTTGCCAATGTGATTTATCATAGCAGGGAAGTGGCGGACGATGACGAAGAAGAAGATGATAAATATGATAAGTTGTGGAAGTGAAATATCGCAATGACAAAGGAAGATTAAATGGCTTGTGACAGTGTAAAAAATTGCGCCTGTTCCAGCACCGGTTGCCCGCGCCACAAAAAGTGTTGCGAGTGCGTTGCGTATCACAAAAAAGACGGCAGTCTTCCGGCGTGTTTGAAAGGTTGTCATTAAATAGATTCTGGATTGCTTCGCTACGCTCGCAATGACGTCATTGCGAGGAGCGAAGCGACGAAGCCAATCCAGAAAGTATCAAAAAAAGTGAAAAAAAATTTTGCGGATAAACGGATAAACGGAGGAAATCGGAAACATGAGCACCAAGGGAAAAGTGACCGGTATAGTTGCGAACTTGGTCACGATCGAAGTTGACGGCCCGGTGGCCCAGAACGAGATCTGCTATATCGATCTCAAAGGCACCAAGCTGATGGCCGAGGTGATCAAGATCGGCGGCAAGAACGCATACGTGCAGGTGTTCGAGAGTACGCGCGGGCTTTACGTCG
>Ga0268262_10006263_pt1 | contig 11482 bp, 13 predicted proteins | sample TergutNc150P3_FD_190354 | JGI IMG/M metagenome (GOLD analysis project Ga0268262, IMG submission 190354) | Nasutitermes corniger P3 segment gut microbial community from laboratory colony in Florida, USA - Nc150 P3 (SPAdes) (version 2) | ecosystem: Host-associated > Arthropoda: Insects >... | reverse complement strand
CCCCGCTGCCGGACGGAATATACGGCCCTGAAAGGTGATCATTATTGCACGAAAACAAAACAAAAATAATTGCCGAAGCAAAAAATAAACCGGTTCTCATTTTCTTCATATACTACTCCTACTGCTCCTCAGTTATCGCGAGAAAAACAACGCTTCCTGCCCCGGAGCCTTACCCGGAAACAGGGATGCCCTGTTCTTCATTCTTTTGCTGTACCGCACCCCTAAATCAAGCTGATACTGGTAAGCTATATCAAAAGGCTCCATGCGACGGTTAGCGCCAAGATTGCCGTTGTCAAGCGAGGCAAAACCGTTGGCAATCAGCGTCCAAGCCTGGGTAATCGGCAGTTCCATTCCTATAAACGCCGCCGCGCCCATTTCAAAGTAATTCCATCTGTCCGAGTTCAAAAAAAACAGATGCATGGCAGGCCCGGCATTCAAACGGAAATATTTAAAATCAAGAATGTTGAAATTTGCCCCTAAATTCATGTCCGCGCCGAAGTGCAGCGGGGTCTTTGGTTTTTGCGGAAAATCATTAAAAGTTGCGGCAAGCGGGTAATAAGCGGCGATCCTCACCATCGGCGTGATATTTATCGGGGTATGCAGATCCATTCTAAAATACAGCCCCGCCAGAAAATCCTCGAAAACAAAATTGCTCCGCCCGGTCTGTTTAATTATCCGCGTCAGCCATGAACAGGCCGCCCCTTCGCTGAACATCAAAAAAAAGGGGCTTTCGTTGTCCTCCACGACAGGCTCTTCCTCCTGGGCAAAGACAGCCCCCGCCGTTGCCAGCGAGAGAAGGATAACCCCGGTCAATGTATATAATTTCTTCATCTCTGCCCTTTAATCCGAGACCTTATACAGGGTCATGGCAAGCGCTTCCCCGTCTCCATTGATCCAGTCAAGGTAAAGCATATTGCCCCGGATATCCCACTCCGTAACAACCCGTAATTCGACGTTGGTACAGCTTAAGGTCATGGCATTGAGAAGAATCGAGTAGTTGCCTTCATAGTTTTCTTTGACTCCGCCCGCAGCGGTAACTCTGGCATTAAAAGTCCCATTATCATAGAAGGAAAAAGTATTACCCCGGTTATCCGACCATGTCCCGTACAGGGGCGACGGTGCGGCAGCACAAGCGGCGTAAAGCAGACCCGCCGCGCCAAATGCCAGAAAAACCAGCGCCTTTTTGTTTCTTATGTGCTTCATATGAAACATTATATCGCGCAAATTAGAATTGTCAAGAGATTCGTACAGAAATTAGACGATTTTTAAAATTCGTCTAATGTTGCTTCCCCCCCTTTCATATTCCTCTTTATTCCTCCTTCCTCATTCCTAATTCCTCATTCCTTAGGCCCCGGCGCGTCGCGGAAATCAACAATAGCGTAATCCGCCGCTGCTTTTATTTCTTCCCAGTCGTTTTCCGACATCTTGTCATACACCGCGCAAACGTCCATACCGGCGTTTTTGGCGCTTTTTATCGCCGCGAGAATATCCTCAAAAACCAGGCAGTCGCCGGCAGGTACGCCTATTTTTTCTGCGGCAAGAAGAAAAACATCGGGGCGCGATTTTCCGCACCCCGTTTCGACCGTATTGCAAATCGCGTGAAACACCTTATCAATACCGTTATTTTGCAGAACCGGACCGCAAAGTTCAGGAAACAAAGAAGTCGCGACCGCCAGTTTTGCCCCGCTCTCCCGCAGGGTTAAGAGGTACTCTTTTGCATAAGGCTTCATCCGCACCGTATGACCGTAGGCGTATGCCGCCATGTCGTTCCATTCGCGCTTTAAGCCTTCGATGCTGTCCGTCAAGGCAAAGCGTTTAATCGTATAGGCGGCGATCTCATGATAAGCCATTGACGAAATAGCTTCCATATAATCGGGCGTAACCGCAATCCCCCGTTTCGCGAGAAAATCAATATCAATTTGATCCCACACGCCCATGGAATCAAGCAACGTACCGTCAAGATCAAAAATGTACGCTTTATAAGCCTTCATTAAGTTTAAATAATAAATAATAGCCAATAAATAATAAAGTAATATTGGTGTCTATAAGGATTTTCATATACCATACTTTTCCGCAAGCCGCATTTGCCGGATATCCTTCATAATATAAGTATGACTACTATACCGCATATTCGGGCATAAAAACCACTAGCTGTTCCCTGTATTAAAAACCTGTTACCTTGCTGTTTGTGGAACTGAAACCCATAGATTAAGGATACAGAAAAAATGAGCAATGAAAAGTGAGCAATGTTAGGAAATGCGCTCCGCTTCTTCCATTCCTAATTCCTCACTCCTAATTCCTAATTCTTTATGAGGCTGCTTTTCCCAATTTTTCCATTCTGTGTTCTTTGGTAAACGCCATAAGACCCGGTTTTTCACAGACAAGCGGGAAGTCGATAGAGTCAAGAGGAATGTGCTCACGGATAAGGTTTGTGTAAATCCCCGCTTTTTCCACGTTTCCGATAAGGATGTACCCGTTCAGTTTGTTATTGCTGTAAAACAGGCGTTTATAGTTGCTGCCTTGATTGGTTTTGGATTTATCATTTTCGGAATATACTTGTCCGTCGTAGTTTCCGGCAGTAATGACATGCAAGCCCAAAAACCCGATGGCGTTCATGGGTATCGCCTTGTCGAAACGCGCCCCGCCCGCCGCGCTGCCCGTCATGTTGATTCCGGCGCACTCTCCCTGCATATAGGCGTTCGGCAAAAGCGCCATAACTTTGTCCTGCCCGCTTGACACGTCACGCGTCTGGGTGCAGTCCCCGGCGGCGTAAATGTTCGGGGCAGTTGTCTCTGATTTCTCATTTACGACAATGCCGCGTTCAATCTCCGCTATCCCTTTTAAAAGCGAAGTATTGGGACGCACGCCCACGGCGAGGACAAGAATATCAAATTCTATTGTTTCACCGCTCTCCAAGGTGGCTTTGTTAACCAAAAAACTCTTTACGTTAGCCGCAAGCCTGAACTCTATGCCTTTGCTTTCCAGGTGGTTTTGAATCATCTTTGCCCCGTCATCATCAAGAATACTTGATAAAATGCGCGGGGCAAGGTCAAGCACCGTTATGTGTTTTACCCGCTTTAGAATGCCCTCGGCGCATTTCAGGCCGATAAGCCCCGCGCCGATAATCAGTACGCGCTTGTCCTCTTTCAGCATCCCGTCCAGTCTGTTCGCGTCGTTAAGGCTCATAAATGTACATTTTTCTATGACCGTATCAAGCCCTTCAAAGGGAGGGACAAAGGGAGAAGAACCCGTGGCGACTAACAGCTTGTCATAGGGAATTTTTTTGCCGCCCTGTAAAACCACGTTCTTTTCCGCAGCCTCAATTTTAGTTACGGTCGTGTCCGCAAGCAGGGTACAGTTATTATCCTTGTAGAAACTGTCGTTCCGGTATTTAATCCCTTCCCTTGTAACCTTGCCAAGCAACAGATAGGAAATCAGCGGGCGCGAATAGGTATGATGCCGTTCGTTGGTGATAATGGTAATCTCGCCTTCCTTGTCTATATGGCGAATACCCTCTACCGCGCCTATGCCTGCGGCGGAATTGCCGATAATAACGTATTTCATGATTAGCCTCTTTCCTCATAAACAATCGCGTTGTTGGGGCAGCCCTTTACACATGCCGGGGTTCCGGATGTCGTATTAACGCACAGTTCGCATTTCTGCACCGCGCCGTCATCCGAAGGGGCCACCGCGCCGAAGGGGCAGCTAAGAATACAGGTATAACAGCTAACGCATCTTGTTCTGTCAATGGTAATTACGCCGTCCGTGATGGTCAGGCTGCCGGTGATACACCCTTTAACGCATAACGGCGTTTTGCAATGCCGGCATGAAACGGCGAAACTGATCCCGTCTTTTTCCTCTATGCGGATCTTCGGGTTTATCTTCATGCCCTTTAATGCCCGCGCCATGTCGTTTTCCCCGGTTCCCGCAAAAGCGCAGTAATATTCGCACAAATGGCATCCCAAACACCATTTTTCGTTTACATACACCCTTTTCATATATTCACCCCACTTTAACGCTTATCCGGTTATCTTTTTAAGACATTCCGCGTAAATATCCGATGTCTTTTGCAGAACGTCATCCGGCACTTTGTCAAATTGCATCTCGTCGTTTACTTTATTATTGAGGAGCCAGTCCCTTACAAATTGCTTGTCATAGCTTTTCGGCGAAACTCCCACCTGATAATCGCCGAGATCCCAGAACCTGCTTGAGTCAGGAGTTAATACCTCGTCCGCGAGGATAAGGTTATTTTTTTCGTCAAGGCCGAATTCAAATTTTGTGTCGGCGATGATAATGTTTTTCTTGTGAGCGTAATTGTAACATGTGTTATAAATATCAAAGCTGACTTTTTCAATTTTTTTTGCCAGTTCCGCGCCAATGTTATCCGCGACATGTTTAACGGTGATATACTCGTCATGCCCGACATGGGCTTTTGTCGAAGGGGTAAACAGCGGGGCATCCAGCTTTTCAGCCAGCTTGTAACCGCTTCTTATTTTCTGGCCGCAGAATTCCTCGCCTTTTGAATAGGCCGACCACATATTCCCGAACATATATCCCCTGATGATAAATTCAAACGGAAGTATTTTAACCTTTTTAACCAGAACAGCGCGTCCCTCGAATTCGTCCTTTTGGAAAAACTCCGGCATATCCTTCAAATCGCTTGAAATAATGTGATTGGGAATAATGTCTTTTGTGAAGTTAAACCAGAACAAGGAAACGGCGTTCAGGACTTTTCCCTTATTGAGTACCGGCTTGGACAGAATTACGTCAAACGCCGAAATCCTGTCCGTTGTGACGATGACCAGTCTGTCGTCAGAGACCTCATATACTTCCCTTACTTTCCCGCTGATTATTTTTTTCATTTACTGCCCCCGTCACTCTCCGGCGTGTTTAATGCCGAGTATTTCAAGCTCTTTTTCGTTAAGGCCCACACCGCGAAGCATGAGGCGGTTCCCCTTGAGGCCGTCAATCGAGTTGATCCCCATGCCGCCCATCATCTCTTTTATTTCGTGATCCCACGCTGTTAATAAATTGACGAGCCGTTTGTATCCGATGTCGGGGTTCAGGCGCTTGACCAGCTCGGGAACCTGCGTGGCTATTCCCCAGTTGCACTTGCCGCCGTGGCAGCTTCTGCACAAGTGGCAGCCGAGAGCGATTAACGCGGAACTCCCTATGTACACGCAATCCGCGCCGAGAGCGACGGCTTTTACAATGTCGGTACTTGAACGGATACTGCCGCCTACTACAATCGATACGTTGTCGCGTATACCCTCGTCACGCAGGCGTTTGTCAACGCCGGCAAGGGCAAGCTCTATGGGAATGCCTACATGGTCGCGTATGCGGGTGGGCGCGGCCCCGGTCCCGCCCCGAAAACCGTCAATGGCTATAATATCCGCGCCGCTTCTTGCAATGCCGCTGGCAATGGCGGTAACGTTATGCACCGCCGCTATTTTAACAATGACGGGCTTCTGATAGTTCGTCGCCTCTTTCAGAGAGAAGACAAGCTGGCGTAAATCTTCTATAGAATAGATGTCGTGGTGCGGCGCGGGAGAGATCGCGTCCGAGCCTTCGGGTATCATTCTGGTGCGGGAAATGTCGCCTACGATTTTTGTTCCCGGCAAATGTCCCCCGATGCCGGGCTTCGCCCCCTGCCCCATTTTGATTTCAACAGCCGCGCCCGCGTTCAGGTATTCGGGGTGAACGCCGAAACGCCCGGACGCGACCTGTACTATCGTGTTTTTTCCGTGTTTATAAAAATCCTCATGCAGGCCGCCTTCGCCGGTGTTGTACAGAATGCCAAGCTCCTCGGCGGCGCGGGCCAAACTTTCGTGGGCGTTATAACTTATGGAACCGTAACTCATCGCCGAAAACATAATCGGCATTGACAGGTGCAGTTGGGGCGGCAGATTGTTTTTAATGCGTCCGCTCTTGTCCCGTTCTATATGTTTCGGTTTTGCGCCGAGAGAAATCCTTGTTTCCATAGGCTCGCGCAGGGGGTCTATTGACGGGTTAGTGACCTGCGAAGCGTTTAACAATATTTTATCAAAGTACACGGGATAATTTTCAGGGTTCCCCATGCTTGACAGTAATACGCCGCCCGTTGCCGCCTGCTTGTAAATCTCGTCGATGGTTTTGCCGCTCCAGTTCGCGTTTTGCTTATAGGTATTGCCGCTCTTTTCAATTTTGAGGGCGCGGGTAGGACAGAGCGAAACGCAGCGGTGGCAGGTTACGCATTTAGCGTCATCGCAAACCATTTTATCCAGGTCGGCGACATATTCGTGCGCTTCGTTGGCGCACTGGCGCTCGCAGGCGCGGCAGCAGATACATCTTTCGTGATTTCTTACCACTTCATATTCGGGGTATAACAAGTTTATTGCCATTATTCTTTGCCTTCCATGTTGCCGGGGCGGGCGGTTCGTATGCCGTCTGTCCAGCCGTTCAAACAGGCGATCACCGGCTGTCCGCCCTTGGGCGCCCATACGGTATTAAGGTTCGGTTCTATAATGCGGATAGCCGCCTCCTCACTGGCGATATAAACCAAATTATCTTTTTCGCCGACAACCATACTGCGTAATTTAAGCCTGTCGTTTAACGCCATTAGCCCGCCGTCAAAGCCGACAAGGATCGAAAACGGCCCTGTTACAAGCTGTGCGCTGAACATTACGCGGAGGAATTCATGCGTCTCGCGTTCTTCAGGCGGTTGTTTTTCGATGGTCTGCCAGAACGAAGCCGCTATTACAGAGGCGATTTCGGTAAACGAAAGTTTTTGCTTTCTGTGCAGGTAATCTATTATATAGGTTATGACTTCGGTGTCGGTCTGGAGCGTGCATTTGTAACCGTACATTTCGATTGAGCGGCGGTTGGTGTCGTAGGAGGATATTTCGCCGTTATGCACCACGGAATAATCAAGCAGGGAGAAGGGGTGTGCGCCGCCCCACCAGCCCGGCGTATTTGTCGGGTAACGCCCGTGGGCGGTAAAGCACCAGCCCTCGTATTCCTCCAGCTTGTAAAAGCGCCCGACATCCTCAGGGAAGCCGACAGCCTTGAACACGCCCATATTCTTCCCGCTGGAAAACACATAAGCGCCGCTAATCTTCGTGTTCATGCTGAACACGCATTTGGCGGTAAATTCGCGCTCGTCAAGCTGGCTGTCGGCAAGTTTTGTAGGCAGGGGCGTGACAAAGTAACGCCAGATCAAAGGCTCATCGGTAATTTCCTTTATTTTTCTTGTCGGGATTTTGGAAAGGTTGATGATGTCAAAATGCTCTTCCAAAAAAACCTCGCACTCCCTTTTGGCGGACGAGGAGTCATAAAATATGTGCATGGCGTAATAATCTTTATACTCAGGGTATATTCCATACGCGGCAAAACCGCCGCCCAGCCCGTTAGAACGGTCGTGCATAACGGCGATGGATTTTATAATCGCCTCGCCGCTCATTCGCCGTCCGGATTTATCGATAATACCGGATATGGCGCAGCCGGACGGTATCCGTACTACCCCTTCATTCTGCATCCAACAACCCTCCAAAAAAAAAGGCTCCAATCAGAGGATATGCTCTGATGAACGCCTTTGTTCAAAAAGGGGTATTATACCCCTGTTTCCTCATCAATGGTATAAAGTTATAGGAAATGAAAGATTATGTCAAGCGGTCGCAACAAGAGAAGAGAGAAGAAGGAAAAGAGAAAAAAGTTAAGACAAACTCTATTCCCTCTTGCTTTTTTCTCTCTTCTCTCTTCATTTTTCTCTTGTATTGCCTTCTTCCCTGTTTTTTCTTAGCAATTTAACAAAATCAAGAGCAAGTTTTTGATCTTCCGGCGCCAATTCATCAAAAACATGAAGTAACGAACGCTTTTTGGGGCTGGAAAAAAAAGGAGCCGGGGTTTCTCTGCTTCCGTCCTGTCCGTTTACCAGATATTCCACTGTTACACCCAGGGCAGTAGCCATTCGGACAGCAGCATCCGCAGGCGGCATAGAAGCCTGCTTCCCAAGGTAGCTGTTAATGGCTCCCTTGGCTACTGAAGATTTTGCAGCCAGTTCTTTAACGGTTAAACCTTGATAATCAAGTTCATCGCGCAGGATTTTACGGAAATTCCGCTCCATAACAGCCTATAATATGATATTTACCCTATTGCTATTGACGAAATATAGTAATTACTATATTGTATTTGAATAATATAAAGACTAAAGACTGGTTTTTTTAAGAGGTGAACATCGAAGTTTTCAGCGTTTTGAATGTCGTCCGTTGGACGGCTCGTATAACAGAGACAAGGAGAAAGTTTTATGTGTCCACATTTCAACAATAACGCCAAGAAGTGCAATCTCTTGAATAACACTCAGTGGTCCCGTGTTCTGAGTGATATGGGATTTGACTTTTTAAAGGAGAATTACTGTTTAGCGGCAGAATATGTCCCGATTCCCGGTGAATCACCGGCAGGATTTTCAACTTGCGGATTTTATAAAGATCACAATCGGTGACAGGGAACGCAAATGCTACCTGTCGGAAACTACGCCGTCATCGGGAACTCGTGATCAGAAATGCAAGTCTGACTCGAAATGCAAGACTTGCGGCAACTATGAAGCATGGGCAAGCGGCAGTAACTACAGGGGGAAGTAAAGAATTAGGAATGAGGAATTAGGAGTTAGGAATAAAGCGTGGTTAGCAAGCGGTAGGTGTAATAAGAAGCCTATTCCTCTACGGCAGGCGGCGTTTCTGGGGTAACGTTAAAACAAATTTTATTGGAGATTTTTATGGATGCTTACGATTATTTCAAACGCGGTTATGAGTATCTTGAAAAAGAGGACTACATACAGGCAAACGAAAATTTTTGGAAGGCTATGGAGATGGTGTTCGATCCTGACAACATCGCAATATTACGCGAGAAATCCAATGATTTCGAGCCTGAGGTTGTCGCGCTTTCTTCAATGGAAGCTCTGAGACATGCGCTGGGGATAACAGATTAAGGGATTGCAAATGGGCATCCGTGCTGGTGTCTCGGAAATAAAAAACTCCGCAATGAGAGTAAACTATGAAAGGAGTGTATAATGGGAAACTGTGGTACTTGTGAATATTGGGGAGGCAGTAGATGTTGTGATAGTATGCATAACAACCCTCATTATTATAATGGGGATCGTATGTCTGCTAATAACAGCTGCGAGTATTGGGCAGAAAAAAGTTACATGAGCACAACGGAGGATGAAGTAGAGAGATATATTAAAGAAGAAAGACGAAAGGATGCTGTAAAAGCCCACGAAGCTCATGAAAAAAGAGAACGTGAAGAACGCATAAAACGTGAACAACGTGAACGAGAGGATCGAGAACGTAAAGAACGTGAAGAATGGTTAAAAACAGAACAAGGGAAGGAATGGCTTGAAAAATTACCAGAGCGTATTCCAGAATTAAAAAAACTACGTGAACGAACTGCTAAGTACCAAGGGTGCATTGCTGCTGGTCCTTACTATACAGTCGGATTAAAAACTGACGGCACGGTTGTCGCTGTTGGGAATGATCAATACAACCAATGCAATATTAGTGGCTGGCGGGACATTGTTGCGGTTTCTACTGGACCTCACACAGTCGGATTGAAGGCTGATGGCACGATTGTTGGTGTATACGATGCTAGCGGCTGGCGGGACATTGTTGCGGTTTCTGCTGGAAGTTCTCGCACAGTAGGCTTGAAAGCTGACGGCACGGTTGTTGCGGATGGTGTCAGTTTTGACTTCCAATACGATGCTAGCGGCTGGCGGGACATTGTTGCGGTTTCTACTGGACATCACACAGTCGGATTGAAGGCTGACGGCACGGTTGTTGCGACGGGGAATGATAATAAAGGCCAGCGCAATGTTAACGGCTGGCGGGATATTGTTGCCGTTGCTACTGGGTTTTATCACACAGTCGGATTGAAGGCTGACGGCACGGTTGTTGAGACGGGAAACAATGAAGGCCGATGGGATGTTGTCGGCTGGCGGGATATTGTTGCTATTTTTATTGGGTAATACACACACAGTAGGCTTGAAAACTGATGGTACGGTTGTTGCGGCAGGCGATAATAGTAGAGGCCAGTGCAACGTTAGTGGCTGGCGGGACATTGTTGCCGTTGCTGCTGGGTTTTATCACACAGTCGGATTGAAGGCTGACGGCACGGTTGTCGCGGTGGGGAGTAATGATAAAGGACAGTGCAACGTTAGCGGCTGGCGGGACATTGGCCCGGGTAATAAAGAGCAACTTAAAAAGGAACTGGAAGCGAAAAAAGCGATCGAAAGAGAAAAGGAAGCCGCCGAAAGAAAAGCCCATGAAGAAAAGGTAGCGGACGAAAAAGCGAAAGAGAAGGCACAAAAAAAACGGTCTCTCTTTGGTTTGATTTTACAGTTTAGTATTATGATTGTTTTTTTCTATTTATTTTTTGGTACAGGCTTGATACCTAAATCTGGGGGTGTAGCATTAATTTTTGGCGTGATTTCTTTGGCATTTGGTGTTATAAGCTTGCTATATCGTAAAGATGCGTTTAGAAATGATGACAAATTTTTGGGTTTACCACTCCTATTGTTTTTGATTGTTGGCATTCTACCAAAGGGTATTTACATGATAATACTAATGGATATAGTTGTTACTTTTACTTTGGCTACATTGTATGATTATGGATTTTTTATGGGTATAGGAATTTTCATAGGATTGGCAATTTCTGCAATTCCCGGTGTCCTTATAATATCCAATGCAGAAGGGCTCTGACACAGAAATTCAGTAGTGCCGATTGTCGAATGGTGCGCTATATATAGCGGTATCAAAGAGCAAATCTTATCGCCTGTATTGAAAATTACAGAAAGTGAGTAAGGAGGTTTTTATGGATTTTAATGGCTATGTCAGCCAGGGCTTTGCATTTCTGCAAAAAAAAGAATACGGCCCAGCGCTCGAAAATTTAAGAGAAGCCCAGAAACTCAAGCCTGATAACCAGGAGATTCAAAATATTATCAAGATGGCAGAGGGGTTAGTCGGCGTGAAAGATCAAGCATCCCAATCGTTGGCAAATGAAGCCAAACACAGGGCGGAGTCGATGGGGATAAAAGTTGAAGATATTGACAAGGCAATCGCGGAATATACCGAAGCGCTCACACGCAACCCGAATGCTCCTTCGGCAAAGAGCGCACTTTCCATCGCCTATTACATACGCGGCCTGACTTCTTCGTCCAAAGGTGAACACGCCAAGGCCATCGCGGACTACAACGATGCTATAAAACATGAGCCGAATTACCCCCATGCCTTTAACAAACGGGGCCAGGCGCATTCGGATAACGGCGATTTCGACAAGGCTATCGCGGACTTTGAGGAACTGATCCGTCTCGACCCGAATTACAATACAGCTCAAGACAAACTTGCCGACGCTTATTGCAATCGCGGCATGGCGTATGACAGGAAGGGAGATTACACCAGAGCTATTTCAGATTTTAAGAAGTTTTTGGAATTCAAGCCTGATGACAGAACCGTGC
>Ga0268262_10006262_pt1 | contig 11483 bp, 9 predicted proteins | sample TergutNc150P3_FD_190354 | JGI IMG/M metagenome (GOLD analysis project Ga0268262, IMG submission 190354) | Nasutitermes corniger P3 segment gut microbial community from laboratory colony in Florida, USA - Nc150 P3 (SPAdes) (version 2) | ecosystem: Host-associated > Arthropoda: Insects > Digestive... | reverse complement strand
TCTAAATTCGCCGTAGCTCAGTTCGGGCACTTTTGCAGAGTCGTAAACATCTTGGCTTATATAATGATTTTCAAGCATTCTGCGCAAAACATATTTTGTTCTGCGCTTCCCTTTTTCCAAAGCAGCTTGCGCTTTCTCAGGTGTTTTTTGCACACGAGGGTCATAGTTGTAAGGTCCCTTGACAATGCCGGCTATAAAAGCGCATTCTTCAAGGCTGAGTTGTGAAAGAGGTTTATTGAAAAAATAGATAGCGGCTATGGCGGTTCCCCTGCCGGAGCCATAAACTTGAAATTGATTCAAATAAAATTCCAAAATTTCCTGTTTGCTAAAACGTTTTTCCAGTTTTAGGGCATCCGTTAATTCCAGCCATTTTGCTTTTACGCTTTTTTCTTCCCTGCCAAAAACATTTTTTACCGTTTGCTGGCTTAACGTGCTGCCACCCTGCCGAAAATTCCTGTTCTTTACGTTATTGAGCATCGCACGCATAAAGCCGCCAAAGTCAAAACCTTTGTGTTCCCAAAATTTTGAATCCTCAGCGGAGACTATTGCATCTATAAGGGTTTGAGGAATTGAATCATAAGGCACATATAGGCGATGGTTTGTGTCAAAAAACGAGCCTATTACGGTAACTCCATCGGAATAAAAGACTCTGGTTTCTCCATTCAGGTTTTGCAAAATATTTTCTCTGGTGAATTTATTTTCCGGGTCTTGTGAGGGGATTATAAAAAATAGCCAGCAAAGGAACAAAACAATTACAATCACTTTCACGATTGCGAGCACGAGCAATATGCGAAAAACTTTGCGATTAAAAAAACGACTCAACTGCATTATTTGGAACGCTCTACATATTCACCGGTACGGGTGTCCACTTTTATGCGCATTCCCTGCTCTATGAAAAGCGGGATTTGTACCTCTGCGCCGGTCTCTAAAATAGCGGCGCGCATGACATTGCCGCTTGTGTTGCCTTGAACCCCCGGCGGAGACTCCACAATCAGCAGATCCACAAAAGTAGGCGGAATAACTTCTATCGCCTTTCCATTCCACCAAGTCACCTGCACGGCTGCACCATCCAGTAACCAAAGCTCTGCACCGTTGAGAGCGTCTTTTGGTATTTCCACCATTTCACCGCTTGGGTCTAAAAAGAACCAGTTTGTGCCATCGTTATAAGAATATGTGACTTCATTGTATGTTACATCCGCTTCTTCCACCGTGTCACCGCTTTTCCAAGTGCGTTCCAAAACACGCCCAGTGATTAAGTTTTTAACCTTGACCCTATTGAACGCTTGCCCCTTGCCGGGTTTTACGAATTGATTCTCAATAATCATGTAAGGTTGCCCATCAATCATGATTTTGAGCTTTTTACGAAATTCATTTGTGCTGACTATTCCCATAGGGTGAATATAGAAACCTCAAATCCCACAATACCCGATATATTAAAAATAACTACATTACACCTTATGTTCAAATTTTCCATCCCTATAATGAATCAGCAAGAGTCCTTTGAGAAAGCAAAAAATGCTATTAAGAGCGCAGGCGCAAACATGAAGGGAGATTGCAATGCGGGGTCTTTTAACGGTTCCGGGTTGGAAGGCTCTTATGCTTTTGAAAATGGCAACTTAAACATAACGATAAATAAAAAACCGTTTCTGGTCCCGGAGGCTTTGATAAAAAGTAAAGTCAAAGAGTTTTTTTCTTGAGTCAGCGGCGGCTCAATAACCCTTCCAGAATTTTTTTCTGTTCAGCGGTTGGTTCTTTTTGCAAAGCAGTTTTTGCCAAATAACGATAAACGGCAAAGGTTTGCTCGTTTGCTTCCTGCCCCCTTGCTTTGAACTGGGAATAATGGTAATTTGATGTTAAATTTGCTAGAAGCAAGGAATCCGCTTCTCGCTGTTCCATGCCTAAATTTCTCACAAGCCCGATTATCGGCATATTCTCGGAAAATTCCGCATAGCCATCGGTTTTCACGCCGAGCATAAAATTAACACTCCTCTTGGGCCAATAGGTTTTTATTATTTTACGGATAAATTTTTGTTCGTCATTAGTGTCTTGCGGTTCAAAATACCGCTGTGAAAGTTGTTTCCTATACCACTCGCCGTAAGAAAGAGTTTCGTTTATCACCGCTACATCCGTGCGGTAATTTTCTGCCATTTGCATATACCACAGCGGGAAAGTATCGTTGTCGCCATAAGTTATTAAAATGCCATTTTGCGGAATGCTGTTTAAAATGTTAATAGCGAAGTCACGTGCAGTGAAATCCCTTGAGCGATTATGCGTGCCAAAATTGCAGATGAAAGGCATTGTCCACGCGAAGATTAACAAAGGTGCGAGCAATCTTTCCATTTTGCGGTATTTTTGAAGAACCACACTACACGCAACTGCAGCCATTATCGCAAAAAACAGAAAAGCCGGTGTAAAAAAATAATCCCTGTCCCGCACCTCCCTGCGGACGTTTTCCGGCGGCGAAGGCATTGTTTTGCCATGTTCTTCCAGAGCATCGTCCCAAGCGAAATAGGTCCTTAATCCTTCCGCTGCCGTTGCGTTATTCAGCCAGCCTCCCCGCATATTACCGGGCAACGCGTAATAAAAGGAGAATTGCATATTTAACTGTCTAAGGCTTGGCAAATTTTGAATTGAATCCGGCACGAATTTTTGCAATTCCTTGATTTGCGTATTCCATAGTTTTGCATTATAACTATCCGGTCTTGTGCCATCTGCCATATTTAAATAAAGCACCAAGCCGATAGAACTGAGTAAAAACATTAAGCTCACCAAAACCGCTCCGGAATTTTTTCTGTGAAGCCATACGCCTGCAAACACGGCTATGAGCAAAAATTCAAAAATTATTCGGTGTAAGAATTGCAGCCTTTCTATGGGTTTTTCACCCCAAGCTCCAAAATCCTGCGCTCCCAAAGGTGCCGGCACCCATTGATTTAAATGATAGCCCAGATAACCTATGTTTTCTGAAAATCCAAATTGACTCACAAAAGAAGCTCTGCGATATAATGCCCGTTCAAACATATTCATATTGCCATATTGTTTTCTGTTCAGCACATCTAAAAAATTTTTAAATTCAGCAGGATTATTTTCGTTCAAAATAGGCTCTGTGGAGGAACGGATAGGCAAATAGAGCTGAGAAGACAATCCCAAAATAATTAAAAACGCAGCAGCAAAAAAGAACTTAACTGAAAATTTCATTCTCTTGAGCAAAACAAAAACAAAAATTGCAGGCAAAGGCAACAAGCAAAACGTATGTATGCAAAACCCTATAGATGCTATGTATAAAATGAAAAGCAAATATTTATGCTTGAGAGATTCACTCCACTTCAACGCCGCCCAGATTTGAAGCATTATCAAGAACATCGCAGGGGCATAAGCTCCGGCTTCTACCGCATTGAACCAAAAAGCGTTGCCGAAAAGGGAAATTGAAGCGGCAAAAAAACCGAGCAGACAGCGTAAACTTTGCTTAAAATAAATGCGTTCATCCAGCTCTTTCGGCAAAATTTTAACGGTGATTTCAAAAATCAACAGGCAGCACAAAATTGAACTTATCGCACTTATTAAATTAACGGCAAAAGCAGGACCTTTCAGCCAGCCAAAGAGCAGAATAAAAACACGACCGAGCAGAACAAAAAATGGATTCCCTGGCGGGTGTGGAATGCCAAGGACATTGGCTGCCGCGATATATTCCCCGCAGTCCCAAAAACTCACGGAGCGTGCCATTGTTAAGGCATAACCTATAACGCCGAGCAAAATCGTGGCGATACGCCCTACTTGCAGCATCTAAACCCTACAAATGGATATTCGTTCTGCGGGTAAAAACTGAATTTTGTTTCTGTGCAGCCGCTTGCGTTTTGCGTGTTCCATGCACCACCTGCAACCAGAAATAAACCTTCTCTCTCGGCGGGCGTGCTTGTCCATTCCCACAAATTGCCGCTCATGTCGTATATGCCGTAATAGCTGCGGCAATGCTCGGCAAAGCCGGAGCGGTTCGGTTCTTTCGCAGATTTTAAATCAGTCGCACACTTTGTTTGGTTATAGGCATTTCCATAAGGGTAACGCAAATTCTGATTGCCCAGACACGCGGTTTGCCATTCATCTATGGAGCATAATCTTTTGCCAGCATTTTCGCAAAGCATCACGGCGGCATTCTGGCTAACCATATTGCGGGGTTTTTCGCCATATTTATTCGGAAATTCGTAAGCGTCTATGCAAACGGTTTTTCCCTTGACGGGAATGGGGTAGGAATTTTCTGTGCAATTATTGTCTTTCGCCATGTCATAATCGGCGGTTTGCCATTGGCTCACGTTGCCAACTGAATCTATAGCCCTGAAATAAACTTTGCCTGTTTTGTTATGGTTTTCAATTTTTCCCTTCACGGGATTTAAGGAATCGCCGATGGAAATTTCCGTTTCGCATTTGGGTTCGTTGCATTCAACATGCAAGTTTATAGGTTTGTAGTAACGCCCGGGCGGAGGGAGAATTGACGATTGCGGCGGCGTGGAATCCGCCACTATTTCCGCAGGGGGCGTTGCGGGGGGGTCGCCCCCCGCAGAGGGGGTAGCCGTAAATGTGCTCTTGCGCATTGTAGGCGAGGGGGAAACTTCCCCCACCGTAGCTTTTTTAATAGAGTCTTCCCTGATGAGAGAATCTACGGTTTTCTGCGCTTTTTCTATGGCAATCTGGATTTGCTGCTCTCTTTGCTCTTTTGCAGCTTCTGCAAGCCTGCCGTTTCTCTCCTTTATTTGGCATTGAAAAATTAAAAACAGAAATATCATCAAAAAGAGTACTATTGCCAAAACCCGAATGCTCACGCGGTTTTTGTCATTTTTCATAGAGTTCTTTCCAGTGGCGTTTTATTTCTTCTTCCAATTCCCTTTTGCTCTGCCTTGTGCGGAAGCTGCCGCGATATGCTATGGATATATAGCCGGTTTCTTCGGACACTACTATTATGAGAGCATCGGTTTCTGCTGCCAAGGCTTTGGCGGCTCGGTGACGCATTCCGCCGGATTGTTCAGCAGCAGCGGCTCCTGTAGGCATGGGGAGCACGCATCCTGCCGCTAAAATTTTATCTCGCAAAATGACCACCGCTCCATCGTGCAATGCTGTTCCGGGGTAAAAAAGAGTGCATAAAAGTTTTTTGGAAAATTCGCCGTTTATAACTTCTCCCGAATCTATGTAGGATTTTAAACCCACCCTTTTTTCTAGCACAATCAAGGCACCGTGCGTTCTTTTTTGCAATTCTAAAACGGAGTCCACTATTTTTTCGGTTATTTCCTCCAGCCCGCTGGATTTAAAAAATATGGTTTTTAGGCTTAGAGCATTGGCTATTTGCCCTATTCTAGTTAACATACCGCGAATTTCCGGCTGGAACACTATGACTATTGCTACCACTCCCAAAGCAGCCAAGGCACCTATCAGCTTGGAAAGCCCTCGCAAATCAAAGACCAACGATAAAAACCAAACTACCGCGATGAGCACCAAGCCAAAGAACATTTGAACAGCGCGCGTCCCCTTGAAAAGCCAAAAAAAACAGTATGTAACGCAGGATATGAGAAATATATCTATGAAATCCGAAAAACGGACTTCTATTGTATCGAATAATTTGAAGTTTAGAAATTCAATGAACACAAGAGAGAATTTAGAAATCTTTTCTTTAAATTTACGGCTTTAAAGTCACAAAACATACTAAACATATATGTATTATATAGACCTTAGTCCAAAAGCCGTGCCATGTTTTTATATTTTAACTACCTTAAACCTCAAAATAGGAGAACAGTTCATGTCAACAACAGAGTTAAATGCACTTAGCAAGGCACAAGCGTATCAGCTTGCGGACATTACCAAAACACCGCCACAGTTCGGCTCTATCACACCTAGGTGGCTAACACGCTTCCTGGAATTCAAAGGGTTGGAGGCTGGCATATATCGGGTGAATAGGGTAGTGGAAGGAGATACACCACTTGATGCTTTATGCTCTTCGGAAAAAAAGAGCGTTGAAATTCCCGAAGGCTTTGTGGAGTATCAGCAAAAACCCAGAGAATACATCCTCAATTCCATCTCTACCATAATAAATGTGGATACTGCGGTGACCGATGTATTTTCTTCACCTTATGACCAAACCAAAGAACAACTTCATTTGGCTATTGAAAGCCTTAAAGAACGTCAAGAGAGCCAAATTATAAATAACGATGATTATGGTTTGCTCAAAAACATTGCGGATAGCCAGCATGTAAAGCCCATAAAAGGTGCACCAATGCCTGATGATTTGGACGAGCTTATTTCAAAAGTATGGAAAGAGCCATCTTTCTTTTTGGCACACCCACGTGCCGTAGCGGCTTTTGCCCGCGAATGTACTAGGCGCGGAGTTCCGCCTTCCACCACAAACATTTTTGGCGGCACCTTTATATTGTGGCGCGGAATACCCATTGTGCCTACCGATAAATTATTTGTTGACGGTGTGAAGAACCCAAAAGGCAAGGGTGGCAAAACAAATATTCTGCTTGTTCGCACTGGCGAGACAAAACGCGGGGTAGTTGGTTTGCATCAAACAGGTTTGCAAAACGAACAGTCAAGAGGACTTTCCGTTCGTTTTAGAGGCGTGGACAACAAGGGGCTTGCCTCTTACCTATTATCGCTATACTGCTCGGCGGCAATACTTGCAGATGATGCCATTGCTGTGCTTGAAGATGTGGAAGTGGGTGATTATTATGATTACCGCTAATAGTTACGGTTTGCCCGATACAAAAGAGATAGAGTCGTGGGCACAGGCATACTTTCCTGAATTTCAAGAAGCCGATGCTACCGCCTATTCTCCCGTTGTTTTGCCGCATACCAAAGCAGCGTCAAACTTTGATGTAAACCGTATTCGCTCAGATTTCCCCATACTTAATGAAAGATTGAGCAACGGCAAACAACTGATATGGCTTGATAACGGTGCAACCACGCAAAAACCACGGCAGGTAATAAACCGCATATCGCATTATTACGAGCATGAAAATTCAAACGTTCACCGAGGGGCGCACGAATTGGCAGCTCGTTCAACAGATGCTTATGAGGCAGCCAGAGAAACCGTTGCGAAGTTTTTAGGAGCACCATCAAAGAACAATATTGTCTTTGTACGGGGAACCACGGAAGGTGTGAACCTTGTAGCGCATAGTTTTGTGAAACCTCTGCTGAGTCCGGGAGATGAAATTATACTGACCATCTTGGAGCATCACGCCAACATCGTGCCGTGGCAACTCATTGCGCAAGAAACGGGTGCGGTTATTAAAGTTGCACCGATAGATGTTACAGGGCAGATTATTTTGTCCGAATATGAACGTCTGTTCAGCCCGCGTACTAAGTTCACATCGGTCACGCACGTTTCCAACGCTTTGGGAACAATTACGCCTATTTGCGAGATGGTGCAAATTGCACATCGTCACGGAGTCAGAATATTGATAGATGGTGCGCAGTCCGTGGCACATACTCCGGTAAACGTCAGTGCGTTGGATGCGGATTTCTTTGTCTTTTCGGGGCACAAAATATTTGCCCCAACGGGGATAGGCGCGGTATATGGCAAGGCGGATGCTTTGGAAGAGGCAAAGCCCTATCAAGGCGGTGGTAATATGATTAAAGATGTGACGTTTGAACGCACAATTTACAATCCTGCGCCGAGCAAGTTTGAGGCTGGAACCGGAAACATTGCCGATGCAATAGGTTTAGGTGCCGCGCTGGATTATGTTACGCAAGTAGGGTTACCCAACATCAGTGCTTACGAACACGAATTGCTCGATTATGCTACGCGTGAATTGAACCGCATAAACGGATTGCATTTAATAGGCACTGCAAAAGAAAAGGCAAGCGTGCTTTCTTTTGTACTGGATGGTACAACCACGGAGCAGGTGGGCAAACATCTTTCAAATCACGGCATAGCTGTTCGTGCGGGACACCATTGCGCTCAACCCATATTGCGGCATTACGGCTTGGAAGCAACTGTACGCCCAACGCTGGCGTTTTACAACACTGCGGGCGAAATAGATGCTTTGGTACAGGCAGTTAGAGAACTTGCGAGGTAGATGGAGTGATGATTTATGCAACAGATTATCACTGAAATAGAACGGGTTACCGAGATGATTCTCGGCAACACTGAGAATAAAGACGAGATGCCAAAACAGCCGGTTAAGTCGGTAATCGTGACTATGATTGAACGGTTACAGCACATATTGTTTCCGGGTGTTTTTGAGAGCGGAAATATACGCGGTGCCTCGTATAAAAACAGGTTGAGCGTTATGTTAGAAGAAGTTTCCAATGACCTTGTAACTCAAATAGCTCTAGCTTTGCGATACGATTTGCAATATAAAGACAGCGGGCAAGAGGTAGTTGATAATACGGCTTTAGACATAACGCGTAGATTTATCTCCAAAATACCCGTTGTCAAAGAAAATTTGGAAACGGACATTGAGGCTGTGTATAACGGGGACCCTGCCGCATACAGCAAAGCGGAAATCATAATATCGTATCCGGGTATTTATGCGGGGATGGTGTATAGGCTGGCGCATGAACTTTATTTGCTCTCGGTACCGCTCATACCTAGAATAATGAGTGAACATGCGCACAGCGTTACCGGCATTGACATTCACCCCGGCGCTGCGATTGGTAAATATTTTTTTATGGACCACGGTACGGGTATAGTCATTGGCGAAACCACCGTTATCGGCGACCATGTAAAACTATACCAAGGTGTAACGCTCGGTGCCTTATCCACATCGGGTGGGCAAAACATTAAAGGCATTAAACGCCACCCGACAATAAATGACAATGTCACGGTATATTCTGGTGCTTCAATTTTAGGAGGCAATACCGTTATAGGCGAAGGCGTTGTGATAGGTGGTAACGCCTTTGTGGTAAAATCCGTTCCTGAAAATACCCGTGTGAGCGTAAAAAATCCCGAATTGCAATATAAAAATAACCAAAACGTTTCCGCTTATGTGGAATTGGACCAGATGGAGTTTTGGGTTTATGACATATAGTATTTTAGATACCGTGGGCAATACACCGGTAATAGAATTGAAAAACATATCTGTGGGCATAAATGATGTTTCTGTATTTGCCAAAGCCGAGTATTTTAATCCCAGCGGCTCGGTTAAAGACAGGGCGGCAAAGGCTATGCTCCTTCATGGCATTAGCACGGGAGAATTGAGCAAGGGCAAGATAATCTTGGATTCCACGAGTGGCAACACAGGCGTTTCTTATGCGATGTTCGGCGTTGTGCTTGGTTATAAAGTGCAACTTTTTATGCCATCAAATGCAAGTGCAGAACGCAAAAAACTTATCAGAGCTTACGGTGCGGAAATTGTTGAAACCAATCCGCTTGAAGGTTCGGATGGGGCATATAGGTCTGTCCTTGAAAAGGCGAAGAGCGAACCGGATAAATATTTTTTTCCAAATCAGTATGATAACTTTGAGAATGTGCGCTCGCATTACGAAACCACTGGAGTTGAGTTATATGAGCAATGCAAGCCAACGCATTTTGTAGCTGGAACAGGCACATCGGGAACTTTTACCGGTACATCTAAAAGGCTCAAAGATTACGACTCGTCCATACAAATTGCCCTTATGCAGCCTAACTCGCCCTTTCACGGGCTAGAGGGGATGAAGCACATGGGCGCAACCATAAAACCGAAAATATTTGACGAAAGTATTGCAGACATTCGCATTGAAGTTAAAACCGAAGATGCTTATAAAATGGCACGAAGGCTTGCCGCCGAAGAAGGCATATTCGTAGGCGTAAGTTCCGGTGCAAACGTTCATGCCGCGCTGGAACTTGCAAAAACACTGCCCAAAGGTTCACGTATTGCTACTATACTGTGCGACAATGGCTACCGTTATATGACAGAACCGCTGTGGAGGGACATCTAATGCTCATTCTTTCCCCAGAACAGGAAAAAATTGTGCGAATTGATGGTGAAAAAGCTTACCCCAACGAATGTTGCGGAGTTTTAATCGGCGAAATTGACAATGCGGGAGTCAAAATAACAAAGCACGCACAAGCTATCATAAACGCTAGGGAAAACAGCGAGCAATACAACCGCTTTTTAATAACGCCGGAAGACATGCTTCGTGCGGAGCAAACGGCAAGGTCAATGAAATTAGACGTTATAGGCTTTTACCATTCGCATCCAGACCATCCTGCGGCTCCATCCGATTACGACAAAGAACACGCATTGCCTTTTTATTCTTATATTATAGTATCTGTGAAACAGGGTAAGGCAGAAGAATTGACGAGCTGGGAATTAACGGCAAATAGAGCTGATTTTGTACCGGAGAACATCTCAACAGAGGAGGAACAGAAATGATAAAAGTACTTATACCCTACGCGCTCAGGTTTGCCACCGAGCGCAATGCAGAGGTAGAAGTGAGTGGTAGCACCGTGCGCGAGATAATTAACGCTCTCGTAAACACATATCCCGACATCAAAGCGCATCTCTTTGCGGATAACGATACTTTGCGTGATTTTATAAATCTGTTTGTGGACGGGAAAAATGTGAATAGCTTACAAGGGCTGGACACGCCCGTTGCGGATAACGGTGAAGTGATGATAGTTCCCGCTATCGCAGGAGGTAGCGGAGATTCAGAGCTTACAAATGACGAAATCTCCCGCTACAGCCGCCATCTGCTATTGCCAGAAATTGGCGTGGAAGGGCAGAAAAAGCTGAAAGCGGCGAAGGTCCTTATTATTGGCACTGGTGGGCTGGGCGCTCCCTTAGCTCTTTACCTCTCGGCGGCGGGGGTTGGAACAATTGGCTTGGTGGATTTTGACGTGGTGGACGAATCCAATTTGCAACGACAGATTATCCACAGCACCCGCGATATAGGCAGGCCAAAAGTAGCTTCGGCAAAAGACAGGATAAAAGGGGTTAATCCGTTGGTGAACGTAATTGTGCACAATACAATGCTCACAAGCCAAAACGCCCTTGACATAATCGCGGACTACGACATAGTGGCAGACGGAACGGATAATTTTCAAACGCGCTACCTTGTAAACGATGCGTGCGTGTTTTTGGGTAAGCCCAATGTGTATGGTTCGGTGTTTCAGTTTGAGGGGCAATCGAGCGTTTTTGGTGCAAAGGATGGACCTTGCTATCGTTGCCTGTACCCTTCTCCACCACCGCCTGGGCTTGTGCCATCGTGCGCCGAAGGCGGAGTGATGGGAGTTTTGCCCGGCATTATAGGTACCATACAGGCGGCGGAAACCATAAAGCTCATAGTTGGCGGGGCAAAGCCGCTCGTGGGGCGTTTGCTGCATTTTGACGCTTGGCGCATGGCGTTCCGCGAACTCAAACTGGATAAAGACGAGAACTGCCCGGTGTGCGGAAAAAATCCATCTATCCGCGAGCTTATAGATTACGAGCAATTCTGCGGATTAAAAAAGAACCAAGACAGCGAACCCATAGAAACCATTACCGCCATTGATTTAAAACAACGTTTGGATAAAGGCGACC
>Ga0268262_10006261_pt1 | contig 11484 bp, 13 predicted proteins | sample TergutNc150P3_FD_190354 | JGI IMG/M metagenome (GOLD analysis project Ga0268262, IMG submission 190354) | Nasutitermes corniger P3 segment gut microbial community from laboratory colony in Florida, USA - Nc150 P3 (SPAdes) (version 2) | ecosystem: Host-associated > Arthropoda: Insects >... | reverse complement strand
TCGGCGCCAAAGGTTCGGGCAAGGCTGTCCAAGCCCTCTGTGCCCCTCGCCACCACGTCCCTTGCCACGCTGTCCGCGTCAATGACAGCCCAACCCATCTCCTTCAACATGGCAGAAACTGTACTCTTGCCGGCTGCGATGCCGCCCGTGATGCCCAGAATGGGAAAATGTGCATTCATTGACTTGTTGAACATGGCTCTGCCACTGTTTTCGAGTTGTGCGCCGGGCTATTGCTCAAAAGTCGTTCTTTTGTTTTAATAGTTCAACGTATTGGTCTATGCGGCGCATCTCTTTAGGTATGTCCAAGGTCTGCGGACATTCTTTTTTGCACACGGACGGGCAGCCGATGCAGTGCTTTGCCTGGCGAAGCTTTGGAACGCTTCTGTCGTAGCCCACCAAGAACGCCCGCCTGGCCGCACTGTAATTTGGGTCTTTGGAACTCTTCAACCTTTGGTCGGCTCCGACGATGCGGTTGTAGTGGCCAAAAACGCCAGGAATGTCCACGCCGTATGGGCAGGGCATGCAGTACTGACATTCGGTGCATTGCACGTATTCGCTATTCAGCATTATTTCTGTGACTTCGCCCAATGCCTTGTATTCTATTTCGTTCAGCGGCTCAAGCGGCGAATATGCGCGGATGTTTTCTTGCAGGTGCTCCATGTAAACCATTCCGCTCAGCACGGTCAGGACGCTTTCGGGAGTGCCCGCGTAGCGGAAGGCCCAAGTGGCCGCGCTGTCTTGGGGGTGAATTTGTTTCAGGATTTTGAAAGATTGGGCGTTTATCCTTGACAGGCGTCCGCCGAAAAGTGGCTCCATCACAATGGCGGGGACTTTTCGCTTTTCTAGCTCTCCCAAAAGGTATTCGGCGTTGACGTTTCTGCCGGTCGCGTGCTGCCAATCAATATAGTTCAACTGGATCATTGCGAAGTCCCAATGAACCTTGCCCAAGTCCATCTGCGACAATAAGTAATCGAACACTGCAACGTCGCCGTGGTATGACCACCCAAGGTTGCGGATGCGCCCTGCGTTTTTCTCCTTCACCAAGAAATCCACCATGCCATTATTGTAAAAACGCTCCATCGCGTCCTTCATGCCCCCATTGCCCACCGAATGAAGCAGGTAATAGTCGAGATAGTCAACCTGCAAATTTTCCTTGGATTTTTCGTAAAGGGCCTTGGAACCCGCAAATGACCTCAACTGCGGGTCATCCCGCTGGTTGGATAGCTTTGTCGCGACAAAAAACTTGTCTCGCGGATGGCGCTTCAATGCTATTCCCGTTGCTTTTTCTGACATGCCGCGCACGTAAGGGGGCGCAGTGTCAAAATAGTTGACGCCGTGCGCTATCGCATAATCAACCAGATCATTGACCGCTTCTTGGTTTATTTCATCGCCGCTGCCATCGGGCTTGGGGCGCAGGGGCCACCTCATGCATCCATATCCGAGCAATGAAACTTTGTCGCCAGTGTTCGGATTGGTGCGATACGTCATCTTGTCTGTCGGCACTTCCCCGATGGAGCCGCCCTCCGCAGTGACAGCATTGTCCGGGCTGCAACCGTACAGGCCCGCAGTCGTGGCCACCGAGGCTGCGCCCAACGTCTTAAGGAAGTTTCTGCGGTTGATGGTTTCTTTTTTGCCCAAGTTATCCATTTATGCAAACTCCTTTAGAACTGTATGGTGCCTTATGTTCCCCTCAACATAGATGGCCGAGAAGGGGCGAGCAGGGCATACGTATTCGCAGGCACCGCAGCCTATGCAAAGCTCTTTGTCAATTGCAGGTATCTTTAGAGATTTGCTGTCAGCAGGGTCTATGGCGATTAGCTGAATGGCGTCTGTGGGGCAATGGTGCTCGCAATTGCTGCATTGAACTTTGTCCCTGTTGACGACGCAGTTTTCTGTGATCCAGACAGCCGTCCCGATGGACACTGCGGTTTTGTCGGCGGCCGTGATGGGCTTTATGGCTGAAGTGGGACACACCAGCGAACACTCGGTACACTCGGGGCGGCAATAGCCCCTTTCAAACGACATCTGGGGCTGCATGAACGTGGCGATTGAACTAGACGGCCTGAGAACGCCGTTTGGACAGGCGGACACGCATAACTGGCAAGCGGTGCAATGGGATTTCAGGTTTTCGGCCCCTGATGAGCCAGGCGGGACGACTGGGGTTTTTCTGGCGGGAATTTTCTTGTCTTCAATCTTTGCCAGGCCGCCATCCACGTATAGCAGCGGGGCCTGGACAGTTTCTGCTATGGCCATAGCCCCAAACACAGATATTAAATCGCGACGCGTGACGCCATTCTGATTTGTCTGATCGATTTTAACGGGTGCTTTATTCTCAAAGGCTGGCTTCGAGCGGGAATACGCTATCGCGCCAAATTTGCAGTTTTCGATGCAGTTGAAACAATTGACGCAGCGGCTGTTGTCAATTGACATTGATTCGGCGTCTATGCACGACGCCTTGCAGCCGCGCTCACAGACTTTGCACTTTGTGCATTTGCCAGAATCGAGCACCAACCTAAAAATGGCCACTTTAGAAATTAACCCCAATACAGAGCCAACGGGACAGATGACGTTGCAATAAGTCCTGCCATTGCGCCACGCCAAAACCCCAACAGCGATGAGAGTAATCGCGGCGATGCCGAAAGTGGGCCAACCTTTCAGCCATACGTCGGTCGAGTAGAAGGCGTAGCTGTGGACGCTTTCGGCCAGAAGCGCCAGTAAATTGTTGCCACAGCGATAGATCGGAGCAAAGAAGTTGGACGCAAGGCGCCCATAGGCGGCGTATGGGTCGAGGATTGAGACAATGGTGCTTATCCCAAAAACAATGGCGACAACGAATAAACCCAGTAGCGCGTATCGCACATAGGTCTTTGGCGGGGAAAAATCAAAGCGATTGTTTTTGCCCTTTCTTCTTCCAGCCACATTGGAAACGCAATCCTGAAAAATACCCAGCGGGCATATCATGGAGCAGTAAATCCGCCCAAAGAGAAGCGCGAGCAGTGCCAAGCCGACGATGAGCGCCACGTTTATTGACAAAACGGCTGGAACAAGCTGAATCTTGGCTAGCCAGCCAAAGTAGGGGTGCAGCGTACCCGTGAAGTCGAGAAAGAGTAGCGACAGCAAGCCAAAGGTCAGGCAAGCAACGATTATTCTTGTTTTTCTCAGCATCTGCAAACCTCTCTATCCTATTTCAAGTAGCGCGTGTCAACGATTCTGTATGCGGGTTGGTATGCGTTGCGATAAGCCTCTGAATGGTGCGACGCGGGGTACCCCTGGACGGCCAGCTTTTCGCCTAGCTCCTTTAGTTCCTCTGCCAATTTGTTTTTTTCCTGTTTCAGCAGGAACTTGCACGCCTTGTCTAATTTGTCGGCCATGTGCCGGGGAGTGCCCTTATTTGTATTGGCTGTTTCTATCATGGCCAGCAACAAGGCATCCATCGGTTTTTTTGAGTCCCTGTAGGGCCTGAGGTTCACCCTGACTATTCCGTCCCCCAACTCATCGTACAGCTTTTCGCCTTGGATGGTCGGCCCAAGCGACTCCATCTCTTTAACCAAGTATTCCCTTGCCGAATCCGCGCTTTGGATGATGTGGCCGGGGCCAAAGACAGACTGGTGCAATAACTTGTAGATGTCGGAAGCGGTGGCAAGGGGGCGCGAAGCAATCTCTTCGGCAACGGCCTTTTCAACAGGCGACGGAGTCGCGACTTGAATAACGGCTGCAAGCAGTAAGGTGTAGGTCATAGGGATATTGTAGCATGCCCCGAAACGCATTCAGGCTCTATGCCATTTCTTAAACGCGTACCATTGATGATGTGGCAATATTTAGATGGGGCTGTCAACAATTGGGAGCAGACATGTCATTCAAAGGCGAATTCAAAGCGTTCATCACCAGAGGGAACGTCGTTGACTTGTCAATAGCCGTAGTGGTCGGCGGCGCATTTGGCAAGATTGTGACGGCACTGGTTGAAGGGATAATCATGCCTGGCCTGAGCCTGATGCTGCCCCACAACGAGTGGCACAGTTGGGCCCTTGGGCCATTTAGGGTGGGGATGCTTTTGGGCTCCGTGGTTGACTTTTTGCTGATTTCCCTTGGGATTTTCCTCGTGCTGGTCAAGGGTCTTGGCTCCATCAACAAACTAACGGGAAAGCACGAACCCGCCAACAAGACCTGCCCTTATTGCCTCGAGACGATTCGGTACGGGGCAAAAAAATGCAAATTCTGCGCGAGTGAGCAGAACCCACAGTGACTTGACGCCAAGCCGCGCTCGACATCTAGCAATCGGAATCATTTCCCCTTGGACTCATCCGCCTCGCTGACCGTGACGTGCAGAGAATATGACTCATGGATGACATTTAGCTCTGTGGTGTCAACGATGAAAAAAATCGTCCTTGTCTCTTTGCCGGGATTGACGTACGTGGTCTGGGGGTCGCATGTGTGCATCGAATGGTGTACCATCCCCTTTTCGAGTAGGCCGGCGCGGTTGGCTGCCTTCACCACGAACCAAGCCTCGTGGTTGCCCCTCAGCCTGACCTTCATGGTCTGGCCCGGCGGCACTGTGGCTTGGTAGGCTTTGCGGCCAGCAACGCCTTCCATTTTGTCATTGATTATCGCATCGCCCTCCGGCAGGGCCACAGCGTCAATCAGCCCCCCTCTCCTAGCCATTCGGCGGATGTAAACGTCCATTGATGTGCCTGTGTATGGCGGGGCTGGGTCGGGGTATCTGGGGGGCCTGGGCCCACTGACCTTTGGCAGATCCGAAGCATTGTACTCCGGCGGTTCTGCCTGTGTCATGGCGAAAGCTAGAAGTAGAGGAAGAAATACTGGCATATAGACCTCCTATGACTTGTTACTATCTTAGTGCAGGGAATTGGGAAAAGGTTCCCTTTTTTGTGCGGGATGGCGTCTAATTCGTTCAATCCTTCCAATTCCACCAGTTTTGTTTGCCCTCAGGCAACTGCCCGTCGCAATCGGCGTAATGCACCGCCAAGCGATAGCAGTAAAGAGCGCATCGGTCAACGGTTGCGCCCTGCGCGGCACAGTCCCTTGCATAGACTTCATCGGGGTTTTGGCCTTTCAGGGATGCAACGTCTGGATAACCCGCGGCAATCAGGTGCTGCGACATATTCATGCCTATGCCTGGAATCTTTAATAGGTCGGTCATCGCTCCCCCCTCACCCTGTTTTTCAAAAGCCAAGGCTGTTGACCCAGTCCGCCAGGCCTTCTTTCGTCTCTCGGGCACTGAGAACCCTGCCTTCCACTATTGAAGCGGAAGCGCCAACGCTCTCTTTCAGGTTCGCCGCTGTCTGGCCCATGCCGCTGCTGCCAGAAGTGGCAAAGAGGACAATGGTCTTCCCCGCAAAGTCGTAGCTCTCTAAGAAAGTGTTGACGATGGTCGGCGCTACATACCACCAGATCGGGAAGCCGATGAACACAACGTCGTAGGCGGCGATGTCGGCGTCTTTGTCGGCAAGCTCCGGGCGCGAGGATTTGTCGCCCATCTCTATAGAACTGCGGGATTGCTTGTTCTGCCAATCCAAGTCTGCTTTGGTGTATGGCACTTTGGGCTTGATCTCATATAGATCCGCGTTGGCCGCCTGCGCCAGATTCTCTGCCACGCTGCGCGTTATGCCGCCCGTCGAAAAATAAGCCACCAGTTTTTTGCCCATTTGTTTGCCCCTCCTAGTTATACATTGCCATACTTTTCCCTATCAATCCAAACCGCATCAATTCCACCAAAGACATACTTGCGTATCTCGCCTGGGTCTTGGTACATTTCGGCAAGGTGTTTTTTGGCTTCCTCAGAATAAAAATCGCTGACTTGGGGAATGGTTATCTGCATAAGGCTACATTCAACAATGAGGCGAGCTTCCTCAAAAGACGTGTTGTGAAGCGGCGTTTCAATCGCGGTCAATTCGACCTCTTCCATTTTGTTGCCGTCCCTGCCAGATTCCCTTCCCAAAAACATGAATTGTTCTCTATATTCGTCAGGGGAAAAGGAAAGCGTGTACGTTTGTTCCTTCTCTATCAGTTCAAGCGTATATCGCTTTGACGGGAATACGCACCACGTCGCTGGCTTCCTGAACAGCAGACCCATTCCGCCCCCGCTGGCCACCATAGAATTGTGGCTGCCTAGCGCACCCACTGTGACCACCGGAAATATCTTGCCCACCAGCGCAAACACATTGTCGGGTATTTCCTCTGGCGCGATTTGCACAAAGATGTCTTCAAATCTCATTTTCGTTTCCTGACTTTTGGCTTAATCAGCCCATAGCTGTTTTCGATCTGCCTAAACAGTTCGCCCTCTGGCACGTCCGAGCCTATGATTACCGTGTTCCAGTGCTGCTTGTTCATGTGGTATGCCGGTGTCACGCCCTTGAACACCTGACGCAGGAAGTCCGCCTCGAATGGGTCGCACTTGAGGTTGGCGCATAGCTTGCCGTCCATCTCAAAGAACAGCGCAAATGACTTTTTGTTGGCCCTGTGCCGCATCACCGTCCACGCGCCGGGGTCTGTGATTCCATCGAAGGGATAGTCCTCGTAAGCCCCTGGGAAGCTCAGGCAGAAGGCGATGAGTTTTTTTCGGGTCAGAGGGCGAGCATGGTTTGAACCGCCGCTCTTCTTAAGCTTTGGCACCGTGTCCCCTCCGCCATGTGCCGACGCCATTGTCGCTTATCATATTGTAATGCATTGTAATGCAACAGCCCGAAAGCGTTTTGAGATGCCCGTCTCAAAATGCAAGAACCATTCACCCAAACCTGCAAACCAACTGATAAATCTTGGCCCCGGCGCCCGACTTGGATGTTTCGTATTCAGTCCTCACGTTGTCCGATGGCTCATCTGCGTGCAGGTCTGTGACTATTCTGTCTAGTTTTAGGCCATGTTCTTTCATGTGTTGCAGTGTGAAGTCAAAGAGGGCCTTGTCGTCTGTCTTGAACTGGATTTCCGCTTGCGGCGCGAGGATTGCGCGGTACTTCTCTAGGAACCCAATATGGGTCAAGCGTTTTTTTGCATCGCGCCTTCTGGGCCAAGGGTCGGGAAAATTTATGTATATGCGTCCTATCTTGTTTGGTGCAAAATAGCTCTCCAAGTTTTCCGCCTCGCCACGAATCAATATTATGTTTCGGCGCGGGTTCTGCTCCAATTTTTGCAGCGCCCGCAGCAGCACCGAGTCATATTTTTCAATGCCCAAAAAATTCACGCCTGGCAACTGGTCTGACATACCGCAGATGAATTGCCCCTTGCCCATGCCGACTTCCAAATAAATAGGGCCACCGTTTTCAAACAGGGCGCTCCATTGGCCCCTGTGCTTGGTTGGCTCCAGAATGACCTTGTCGGGGTGGCACCCCAGTTTTTTTTTGGCGTCTGTTATGTTGCGGAGGCGCATGGCGATTGACCTAATATTATATACTCCATGAAGGCGAAATAGATTGCAAGCCTGCGAGGATATTGCGAAATGTCAGTTTTGCAAGATGCCCCATTTTCATGGTCAAATTGAGCTGGAGGCGACATAGATGCCACTGAAAATAATCCAAGGCGACATCACAAAGATCAAAGCCGATGCCATAGTAAATGCGGCAAACACCGAATTGGCGATGGGCGGCGGGGTGTGCGGGGCAATTTTTAGAGCCGCTGGGGCGGACAAACTGCAAAGGGCCTGCGACAGGCTTTCCCCCATCCAAACAGGAGATACCGCCATCACTGACGCTTTTGCGCTTCCAGCAAAGTACATTGTTCATGCCGCAGGGCCTGTTTACCAGGGGGGGAAACAGGGCGAAGAGGCCCTTTTGCGCTCGTGCTACATCAATTCGCTGGACGTGGCGTTCAAGAACGGCTGCAAGAGTATCGCGTTCCCCTTGATCTCCAGCGGCATCTATGGCTACCCAAGGGAAGCCGCATTGGAAGTGGCAACACGGGCCATTGAAGACTGGCTCAAAAACAACGATATGGACGTATCTTTGGTTCTATTCGCCTAAATACAAAGGGAATTATCGTGTTGGCTTGGAATCGTAGAAACGGCGCATTTGCGCTATTCTGAGGCGTGGATGCTGCTAATATGCTGCTAATGGTTCTGACAGGGATTGTGGGGGTCGCATTTGGGATCATGTGCGGCCTGACAATGATTGATGTGTGGGACGGAATCGCAACGGGTAGGCAGGCGCACAACGCTCCCTCGTCTGATGCCCCTGACGGCCACCACGTCGCCACAAACCATTTCGATGGTAGTGACCAGATGGATGGGCAGGACGACGCTGAAGCCCTCTTGGGGGCAGAAAATGAGGGTCTGGAAAATGGGGGCCAGTGATGAAGCTAGATACAAACAGTGTGCTATAGCGTGGGAATCGGGCACGTTTTCCCCAGTCAACCAACCGCCCCCAAAGGGGTGTAGAATGGCATCTAGGAGGCCAACACGGCGTTCGTTACTGTGTTTCCAGCAGTTGACAAGTACAGGTACACCCTCTGCGTCCGAAATGTCACCTATCGGCTTCTCAATTCAAAAGGGTATTAGCCAAATTTTTCAACTCTTCCAAAATGTCCGCTGCAAGATGAATTGAGTTTAGCCTTTGGCGCAGGGAAGCTGCGCCTGGCATCCCCTTTGTAAAGTACCCGCTGAACTTTTTGATTTTGTGCAGGGCGTCCCTTTCGCCGTTCAGGCGCATCAATATTTCAAAAAAATTGATGGCGGCTTTTATCCTCATCTTTGGCTCAACGGCAAAGCCCCTGTCTGTTATTTGCTTGAATATGAAAGGATTGTACATAGCCCCCCTGCCTATCATCACCCCCTGGCAGCCCGTCTCCGCAACCATCCTGTCGGCGTCTGCGGCGTTTAGCACGTCCCCGTTCCCAATGATCGGGTAGCCAAAGCCACACTCAACGGCCCTAGCTATACAGGCCCAGTCTGCCGCCCCCGAATATTGCTGTGCCCTGGTCCTTGGGTGTATCGTGACCGCTGAAACGCCAATGGCGTCGAACATCCTCAAAAAATCCAGGTACTCTCCCCTGCCCTTTTGCGGGTCGTCCCAGCCGACGCGCATTTTGACAGTCACGGGGGCTTTGGCAGATTTAATAACTGCGACAGCGATGGACTCGGCCAGCCTTATGTCCCTAAGTAGCGCAGACCCGGCGAGGCCGCCGGTCACGTTTGATGCGGGGCAGCCCATGTTGATGTCAATGATGGCCGCCCCGGCATCCAACGCAATGATGGCCGCCTCTGCCATAACGTCTGGGCGGGTGCCAACTATCTGGGCTGCGAATGGCCTCCCGCCGTCCCCTTCCAGCATCTTTTCTGCTTTTGATGCCTTTCGTATCAGCGCCTCGCTGGAGACCATCTCGGAGACCGTCATTCCAAGCCCGCCCATCTCGCGCATGAAAGTGCGGAAGGCCCCGTCTGTCACCTCGTGCAGCGGGGCCAGTGCCAAGGCGGGGCACACTTGGAATGGGCCGATGCAAAAGACGGACTGAGAAAAGTCAATTGCCATGCTTGTTTTTCAAAAATGTCATCACATAGCCAACTACTAGGTTTCTTTCAATTGGACACTGACCAGCCTGCTGACTCCCTTTTCTTCCATCGTCACGCCATAAAGCGTGTCCGCAGCTATCATGGTCGGCTTTTGGTGCGTTATCACGATGAATTGGGTCTGCTCTTTTAAGATTTTAACCAGTGAGGCAAAGCGCGCCACATTCGCCTCGTCCAAGGGCGCATCTACTTCGTCCAATACGCACAAGGGGCACGGCTTGAAGTGGAATATCGCAAATAGCAGCGATATGGCCGTTAGTGCCTTTTCGCCGCCGGACAGCAGAGACAGTGCCTTTGCCGTTTTGCCTGGCGGCTGGGCTGTGATCTCTATACCACATTCCAAGATGTCCCTGGGATCCTGCAGGCTAAGGTGCGCCGCGCCGCCGCCAAAGACCTGCCTGAAAACCTCTTGGAATTTCAAGTTGATGAAATCAAACGCCTCGCGGAACCTCTCTTCGCTTGTGGCGTTGCACTCCAATATCGTGGCCTCAAGGTTGGCTATTGATTCTATTACGTCCGCCCTCGCCCTGTTCATAAAGCCCAGTTCCGACTCCACCTCCTCCAATTCCTGGATTGCCAGCGGATTCACGCTGCCCAATTGTAGCCGCTTGGACTCTAACTCGGAATGTGCCGTCTGGTGGACGAGCTGGCCAAGTTCCCAGGCTTCTTTTTCGACTGTGGTGATCGAATTGATGAAATCCGGTATAGAAAGGCCGAGGGCAAGTTCCACCTCTTTTGCCATCGTGTCCCTTTTGCCGCGCACCTCGGCCTCTACAATCCTCGACTCGGAGTACAATTGCCTAGCACTGTCAAGCACTTCATTTAGGTTCCTGTCCACGCTGAGGGTTGTCTTTAGAATTTCGTCTGCCTCGTCTATTTTTGGCTGAGCGCCCTTGAGCAATTCCGCAACGGCATCTCTTTCGTTAAAAATGCCTGTGACTTCGGCATTGATTGCCTCTAGCCTATTTTCCGCATTCATCTGCTTTTCTTTCGCCGCCTTTAGGTCGGACTCGAGTCGCGCTTTTTCTGCCTCTGAATCCTGCGCCGCCATTTTCGCGTGTTCAAGTTTTTGCTGGGCAGACTCCCTTGCCGCCCAAGCGACTGCCCTCTTTTGGCCGGCGTCCAATTGTTGATCCTTTAGCTTGTCAATTTTGGATTGGGCGTCGGCCAGCTTGTTTTCGGTCTCGACAATCTGGGCGTTAAGTGCCTCTGCCGCGCCATCTATGCCGTCTTTGTCTATTTCTTGGAGGCGCTTGGCCAATCTTGATTTTTCGCGGTCGAATGACTCCCACTGCTCGTCCGCGCGTTTTTGGGCGTCCTCTATCGCTTTTATCTCTCTCAAAATGATGGATTGCTTGCCTTTGGATTCATCGAGGGCCTGCCTTGCCGTCCTCAAATCGCCTTCCATATCCTTTAGGCGCGAATCGGCTTCAAACGAGCCATCGCCCAGTTTTTTCTTTTCTGCTTCCAATGCTTCAAAAGCCTCCAGCAGCCCTTCTCTCTTTTTGCGGGACTTCTCCAAGTCTGCCTTTATCTTGAGCGGCGACGCGCTGGGCGGCTCAACGCCGACCTGTATCGGGCCGTGCGGGAGCTTGACAAATGAAGGCGATACCAACGCAAGTTCTGGATGGGCCACCGCGAGTTCAAAGAAATCATCGTTTTGGCAAATGTACGCCTTGGATAGCAGCCCGTTCAGTATCTTTGGCGCACTTTTTTGCCATTGGATCGAATCCATCATTGGCCGGGCTTTCCCAATGGGTTTTGTCGGAGTATCGGCGCCTTTGTGTTTGCGGATGTCCAAGGACACTATGGCTTGCCCTGGAATCTGCGATAGTTCTTCCCAACCTGATCCCCAAGACGCAGTGCTGGTCCACGTGCCCAGAAGGCGCTCTAGGCTTGGGCGCGATTCTTCGTCAATTTTCAGGGAATCAAACAGCAGCCCCGTGTTCATTCCCTTGTCTGCCATCCATTTC
>Ga0268262_10006260_pt1 | contig 11484 bp, 9 predicted proteins | sample TergutNc150P3_FD_190354 | JGI IMG/M metagenome (GOLD analysis project Ga0268262, IMG submission 190354) | Nasutitermes corniger P3 segment gut microbial community from laboratory colony in Florida, USA - Nc150 P3 (SPAdes) (version 2) | ecosystem: Host-associated > Arthropoda: Insects > Digestive... | reverse complement strand
ATATCGGGCGGAGCATGATAAATTGGCGTTACATTGGTGTTCTCGTTAACTTCCTTGACATCAAGGATATTAACGCCAAATAAACGATTTGCCATGCGGAACGTGCACATTTGCAATGTTGAATTTGCCTGATCCATATCTTCGTAGCTCATACCTGACCTCCATACCACATTCCGTCAACAAGGTGCATCAGTTGCTCCAAATTGACAAGAACTGTCATTTTCTTTTTTATTAATGCTGTACCTTCAACGCCATCTGCCTGATAGCTCTCTTTGTTTAGCTTAACTTCGTAATGACCGCTGTCTATTAGCTTTTCAATTAACAAGCCATAGGGTTTGCGGGCATTTTGCGGAATTAAGAAGAACATATTTTCTGGCTGGGAGCTGCTTTGAACGCGGAGTCCATCTTCCAAGCGAACAACGCGAGTGGAAACACCATCCAAAGTTATGTATTCTTGAGAACCTATTTTCTCTATGGCAGAAGTTTCTACGGCTTCCACGCGCTTAACGTCTTGCATAGAAACGCCAAACTGTTCGCTGCCGCCATTGGAGAATAGGAGAAGCGAACGAAGCTCGGCACCGTCTTCCATTGCCGCTTTCTGTTTTTTGTTATCATCTCTGCCACCACTTACATCGCGCACGTTGTAGTGCCTTGCGAGACCAGTGGCATCTAGAATCATGGCAACTTTGCCGTCTCCTAGCACTGTTGCTCCAGAGTAAAGCGCAATGCTCTTCACAGCTCTGTGCATCGGTTTAACAACAATTTCTTCGCTACCGTGAATGTGGTCTATAATCAAACCAAAGCGCAAGTTTCCAGAACGCAAAACAGCAAAATTCAATGAGTAATGAATTGGATGCCCGGCTTCTTCGGCTTCTTTATATTTGTCGGCAAGCTCTTTGCGAATTTCGGAGTTTTGTTCCGTAACCACGGAGAGAGCATCTTCGTCAAACATTTTTTCGCGAGCAAGTGCTTCTTTTAAACGCACCATTGGGAGCAATGTATCGCGCAAACGGAACACTTCTCTAGCTCCAGCGCATTCAACTCTTGTAAAGGCATCTTTGTCGTAGAGGCACACGAGTTCTTCCAAATTTACCTGCGGAATAGCAAAACGCTCGTTGCCGCTTTGAACAATCAGAGAAGGAATAATCGCAAGTGTTAAGGGCAAACGGAGTTTCACGGTTGAGCCTTCGCCTTCAACAGAGGTTAAAGAAACCGTTCCGCCAAATTTTTCAACGCCGGTTTTCACAACATCCATTCCCACGCCTCTGCCAGAAACATCTGTGATTACCGTAGCAGTTGAAAAGCCCGGCAAGAATATGAGGCTGAGCAAATCTGCCTCGGTCATTCTCGCTAGTTCTTCTTCGGTTTTTAGCTTTTTCTCTAAAACCTTGCGGCGAATAACATCGCGGTTCATGCCTTTGCCGTTATCTTTTATATCCACGTGAATTTGACCGCTTTCGTGATATGCAGAAAGAGTTACCCTGCCAGGCTCGGTTTTGCCGGCAGCTTTTCTATCTTCGGGTTTTTCAATGCCGTGATCGCAAGCATTGCGAACCAAATGAGTGAGCGGATCGCCAATGGCTTCCAAAATGTTTTTATCTAGTTCTACTTCGTCTCCTTCAGTTACAAAATCTATGTTCTTGCCCAATTTGCGCGATAGTTCGCGTACAACTCTGGAGAAGCGTGAGAACACGGTACCTATGGGCTGCATTCGGGTACGCATTATGGTTTCTTGGAGTTCAGTTGTAACAGAATCAAGGCTTTGGGTGATGCTGCGGAGCGTGGCATCTGCTTGATCTGAATGCATAAGTTGTTGGTTGCGAACAAGAACAAGTTCTCCGGCAAGCATCATAAGGCGGTCTAGAATGTCCACTCTTATGCGCAAGAATTCTTCGTGCTTGCTGCCCTCGGTAGCTTGTGCTGCGGCAGCATCTTTTTTTGGCTCTTCTTTTTTTGCCGCTGGCGCAGGTGCGGGAGCGGGCGCAGGTGCTGGTGCCGCAGCCGCAGGTGCTGGAGCTGCAGGAGCCTTAGCTGCCTCTGCCTGTTGCTCTGGAGTAACATACTGAGCAAGTTCGGGGAACTGACTAAGCACATCTGCAACAGAACGCGTTCCTTCTGGAGCGGCGGCCGGAGCTGGTGCTGGAGCGGCGGCAGGAGCCGGAGCAGCAGCCGCAGGTGCAGGCTTGGGAGCCGCAGGTGCAGGCGCGCTGCTATTTAAAGTTTTCAATTGCGCTATCAATTCGCTGGTATCTTTGCTATTGCTATTGTCAACATCGTCGAACATATCATTTAATATATCCGTACCTTCTATGAGAGCTTCTGTAATTTGCTCTGTCATGGATAATCTGCCTTCGCGCAAAGAATCCAAAAGGCTTTCCATGGTGTGGGTTAAAGTCCCTATGCCTGTTAAGCCCAAAAATCCTGCGGAACCCTTTATGGTGTGGATGGCGCGGAATAAGTCGTTTATAGACCCTGGTGAGACTTCGCCTGTTTTTTGTATCTCAACAAAAATTTGCTCTACATGACTGAGGTGTTCGCGAGACTCCTCAATATATTCAGCAAGTATGTCGTTATCTGTTTCCACAATAACCTCCGGTTTTCATATATGGGGGTAATATAGTAAAAAGCCTACCGAGCCTAGACCCTAGACCCTAAGCTACAAGCTTTTGCCAAGCTAAATGCTTTAATTTGCGTTTTCCAAACCGTTTCGGGGCTTTCGGAGCGTAAAAAGTCCATATATTTGGAACCCAGGTATGACCAAGCAAAAATGTTTTTTATGCCTGCACTGGAGGCTATTTGAGTAGCTTCTGTTATAAAATGCTCGGTTCCAGCTTCTATATGGTAGTTTTTTATCCACATTTGGGCTTCTTTGCCGTATTTCTTTGCCAAATCCGCAATGCGCAAACTAACCTCGCTGTATGACTTCTGCACTTTTTCCAAGGCATCCCCTTTTTCCCAATACGGATCGCTTCCAACTTCATCCACAAAGGAAAGCTCCGCTACCTCGTCCCAGTTTTCCAAACCGGCTGGGAACCAAGGCGGCAGCAGGCAAACGGAATTTCTTTTGCCGAGTTTGTGAACTTCTTCTGTTAAAAAAGCCAAAAAGGAAATTAAACTTTGCTGCCTTGATTTGCCGGAGCAATGCTCGCAATAACAAGCTTGCAGAGAAGGGTTGTTTTTTTCAAAATAAAAATGAGGTTCGTCCCAGAATACCGTTTCTATGTCGCAAGAGCAAACCGCTTCTATCCACTTCTTCATATAGCCGCGAAACTCCGGGCTGTTGGGGCAGGCAGCAACAAGTTTTTTGCCATCCTTGCTAACCTGCGCCATTCCGGGATTCCTCGCCGCAAGCTCGGTATAAGCTTCCCCGCCAAACACACGCCCAATTCCCCAAGGGTTTGCATAAACTCCAAGCCCTTCTTTTTTGGAAAGTGCTATTATATCTTTCATTGTCTGCGGATAGTATTGCAAATCTTCTTCTGAAAATGTGTGCAGAACATAATCAAAGCCCGCCGCTTTAATTGCCTGCATATCTTTGCGAACCCACTCGGGATTGCGCACTCCAAAATAAGCCACGCCAGTTTTCATTTACTTGTCTAATAATATACAAAAAATCGCAAAGCCACTCATTTCGGCTACACTTCGGCGATCGATAGTAAGTGTTTCTGTGCTTTTATCGCCACATTTTCTAAATTTATATCTACATTTCTATGAACAAATCCGAAACCCTTAATATTTTGCAAAAAATAAAGGACGGCGACATCTCGCCCGAAGATGCTTTATCAAAGCTATGTACTCAACCCTTTGAGGATTTGGGATATGCAAAACTGGACCATCACCGTGAATTGCGAAAGGGTATTCCCGAAGTTATATATGGCACTGGAAAATCATCGGAGCAAATAAAGGGCATAGCAAAAGCGATGCTCGCTAAAGGGCAGGAGTTGATACTGATAACCAGGCTGCAACCGAAAAAAGCAGAAATAGTTCAAAAAAATTTGCCCTTGCTATACTACGAAACGGCACAGATTGGAGTAATAGGCGATATACCCAAACCAAATGGCATAGGAAAGATTGTAGTCGCCACAGGCGGTACAAGCGATATTTCGGTAGCGGAAGAAGCCGCTATCACGGCAGAGGTTCTCGGCAATGAGGTTGTTCGATTATACGATGTGGGCGTTGCGGGAATGCACAGGCTTCTCTCTAAGCTAGACGATATTATGAATGCGCAGGTTGTTATTTCCATTGCTGGAATGGAGGGTGCATTAACCAGCGTTATAGGCGGTCTTGTTGATTGTCCGGTTATCGGGGTTCCCACAAGCGTGGGCTATGGAGCCTCATTCAAGGGAGTAGCCGCCTTGCTATCTATGCTCAATTCCTGTGCATGTGGCGTGAGCGTGGTTAATATTGATAATGGTTTTGGAGCGGCGTATTTGGCAAGCATAATAAACCATCAAAAAGGAGTTAAATGAAAACTCTTTATTTTGAGTGCAATATGGGGGCGGCAGGGGATATGATTATGGCGGCTCTGCTAGAACTGCACAGCAATCCAAATGATTTTCTAAATCGTCTGAACAACGTGGGTATTCCGAACACAAAAATAACCGCTGAACCATCCACAAAATGCGGCATAAAAGGAACGCATATAAATGTAACAATTAATGGAAAACATGAAGACGAAGGGCATCATCACCATAGCACTTTTCACACTCTTGAGCATTTGATAGGACATTTGAATATTTCGGAAGCGGTTAAAAAAAACTCGCTTGCAGTTTACAAATTGATAGCAGAAGCGGAAAGCCACGTTCACGGAGTGCCTGTAAATCAAATTCATTTTCACGAAGTAGGAGAGATGGATGCGGCTCTCGATATTGTGGGTGTTTGTATGCTGATAGAGGAGCTTGCGCCCGAACTCATTTTGGCTTCTCCGGTGAATGTGGGCAGCGGGCAGGTTAAATGCGCTCACGGCATATTGCCCGTTCCGGCTCCCGCAACCGCTTTTATTTTGCAAAACATTCCCATATATAGCGATGCCACGAATGGCGAGCTATGCACACCAACGGGGGCGGCGTTGTTAAAATATTTTGCAAAAGAATTTCGCAAAATGCCTGAGATGAAAGTTGCAGGGCTTGGATATGGCATGGGGAAAAAAGATTTTGAAAAAGCAAATTGCATTAGGGCTTATATGGGCAATACCGATAATGCAAGTGATGAAGTTATAGAGCTTGTATGCAATCTAGACGACATAACACCAGAAGCACTTGCATTTGCGCAGCAACTATTGCTGGACAAAGGTGCGCTTGATGTTTACACCACGCCGATTGTGATGAAAAAAGGCCGTGCCGGATTTAGTTTCACCTGTATGTGCAAATTGAGCGATAAAGATAAAATGTTGCAGCTGATTTTCAAGCACACAACTACGCTTGGGGTTAGAGAATATTCAAGCAATCGCTATACATTGCAAAGAGAGCAAACGGAGTTTGGGTCTGTTAGAATAAAAACATCTCAGGGATTCGGCGTTAAAAAATCCAAAATGGAATATGAAGATGTTGCGGCACTGGCAAAAAAGAATGATAGTTCCATTGCGGAAACGGAAGTCCGCATAAAATATAAAAAGCTAAAAGATTATTTGCGGGAATTGGGAAGCGTTGCCATTGCATTTTCTGGCGGAGTGGATTCCACTTTTTTGTTGAAAACCGCGCACGATGTTTTGGGGGACCGCGTTATTGCAGTTACCGCTCGCTCTTGTTCTTTCCCAAAACGCGAATTGGACGAAGCGGCGGTTTTTTGCGAGAAAGAAGGCATTGTTCATGTAATATTCAACTCTGAAGAACTTGAAATTGAAGGCTTTTCTAAAAATCCCGCAAACCGTTGTTATCTGTGCAAGAGAGAACTTTTCACCAAAATTTTAACCATAGCAAAGGAACACAAAATTTTGCATATAGCCGAAGGCTCAAACAAAGACGATGAGGGAGATTATCGCCCAGGATTGACTGCGGTAGCAGAATTAGGCATAAAAAGCCCCTTGCGTTATGCGGAACTTGGCAAACAGGAAATTCGCCAGCTTTCCAAAGAAATGAATTTGCCAACTTGGAACAAACAGTCGTTTGCCTGCCTATCTTCCCGCTTTCCCTACGGCGAGGAGATTAACCCAGAGCGGCTTGGCATAATAGACAAAGCGGAGCAGTTTTTGCTGGACACCGGTTTTCGCCAGATACGCGTGCGCTACCACGGCAACCTTGCCCGCATAGAGACAGATGAGGATGGCTTTGCGTTGATGTTATCGCGAGAGATACGGGAGAAAGTTCAGGCGGCGTTAAAGGAACTGGGTTTTACGTATATTGCTCTGGATTTGATAGGTTATAGAACTGGGAGCATGAATGAAACGCTGAATATAACAACTATATAAAATACTCATCCGCGCCGCTATATAAGATGTCTTTGAGGGTGATGCCATCTAGGTATTTGTTTATAATGTTTCCAAGACCATTCCATACCCATAAGGTTTTGCAGAATTCGCTTCGCTCGCATCGGTTTGTTTCATCTGCTAAACACGAAACTGGAAACAAGCCGCCTTCGGTAATCCTTAAAATTTGACCTACTGTGTACTTATCTGGATCTTTTGCCAGCATATACCCACCCTTGTTACCGCGATTGGTACGCAAAATATCGGGATGGCTTAACAAGGCAACGATTTGCTCTAGGTATTTTTTGGAAATGCCCTGCCGTTCGGAAATATCTTTTAAGGAAACAAAGCCATCGTTTCTATGCTCGGCTAAGTCCAGAAGCATACGGATGGAATATCGCCCTTTTGTAGAGATTTTCACAATTTCACCTGCCTAGCAATAATATAGAAATTTTCTACATTACGCAAAAACAATTTTTTAGAAGAGGAGAAATATGGAAAAAATGGAATTCCAAACTGAAGTTCGTGAGTTGCTGCATTTGATGATACATTCTCTATACAGCAATAAGGAAATATTTTTGCGTGAATTGGTATCTAACGCTGCGGATGCCTTGGATAAATTGAGATTCTTATCCATTGCAAGCCCAGAACTTTTGCCCGGAGGCACAGAACTTCGCATTGATATATCCGCAAATGACGAAACGCAAATTCTCACAATAGAAGACAACGGAATTGGCATGAACAAGGAGGATTTAATTCAAAACCTTGGCACAATAGCTCGCTCCGGCACAAAGAGCTTTATGCAGAGCATAACAGGCGATGAAAAAAGAGATGTAAATTTAATAGGGCAATTCGGCGTTGGTTTCTACAGCGCATTTATGGTGGCTGCAAAGGTGGAAGTACATTCCAAAAAAGCCGGAGAAGAGCAAGGTTATCAGTGGGTATCTGAGGGCACGGGGGACTTTTCCGTAAACGAACTCCCAAAAGAGAAAAACGGGACAAAAATCACCATTTACCTCAAAGACGATGATGATTGCAAAAACTTTGCGCAGGAATGGCAAATAAAAAGCATTGTTCGCAAATACAGCGAATTTGTTACCCACCCCATTTACATACATTCTTTTGACAAGGATAAAAAAGAAAACGTTGAGCGACTGAACGAAAAACCTGCCCTGTGGAGGCAAAGCGCAAAAACAATAGAAGAAAAGCAGTATAAGGAATTTTACGAACTCGTTTCTCACGAGGGGGGCGAGCCTCTTGCCTGGAGCCACAACCACGTTGAGGGCACGCAGGAATACTGGAGCCTGCTTTACATTCCTTCCAGAGCGCCTTTTGGAGTGCGTTATGCCTCTGAGCATAGCCACGGGTTAAAGCTCTATGTTAAGCGGGTATTTATAATGGACGATTGCAAAGAGCTTTTGCCAAACTGGCTCCGCTTTGCACGTGGCGTTATAGATACCGAAGATTTGCCGCTGAATGTTAGCCGTGAAATTTTGCAGAGCAACAAGATAGTTGGCAATTTGAAAAAACACGCCATTAAAAAAATACTTGATACCCTGCAAAGCGTGGCAAACGACCGCAAAGAAGACTACGCAAAATTCTGGACAGAGATGGGAGCCGTTTTAAAAGAAGGCTTTTACATGAACTGGGAGTTTTTAGACGAATTGAAAAATTTGCTGAGGTTCAAAAGCACCAAAACAAGCGAAAAGGAATTTGTTGGGCTAGAAGAATATGTTGCCAGAATGCCGGATAGCCAAAAAGAAATCTACTACATTGTTGGCGAATCTCTTTCTGCGGTGCAGGGCAGCCCGCATTTGGAGGCTTGCAAGGCAAAAGGCTACGAAGTTTTGTTTTTGACAGATGCCGTTGATGAATTTATGATGCAGAGCCTCAAGGATTTCAAAGACAAAAAATTCCACGACACAGCTCTTGGGGATTTGGAATTTGAAAAGAGCAAGGAAGAGGAAAATGCAGAAAAAGAGAGCAAAAAAACTTATGAAAAGCTATGCGAAACTTTGCAAAAAGTTTTGAGCGAGGAAGTTAGCGAAGTGCGCGTGTCAAGCCGCCTAAAAGACAGCCCTTGCATGTTGGTTAGGGCAGCGGGTGGTATGGGTGCGCACATGGAAAAGCTCATGTCTATGCAAGGCATGGAAGTGCCAAAAACAAAACGCATATTGGAGATTAACCCCGAACACGAAATTTGCAAAAACCTGCTCAAAAAAGCACAAGACGGAGAAGACTTGGGTTCTTACCCAACGGTGCTATACGGGCAGGCTTTGCTCGCAGAAGGCTCGGCTTTGCCAGATCCGGCGGCATTTGTTTCTGCAATGAACAAGGTTTTACTTTCAAAATAAAAGGATGGCTTTATGATTATGGTTCCGCAAAAATTCAAGATAGGTTTTTTTGACTGCGATGCAAATGCCTATTTGCGCATTTCCAGATTGTTTGAGTTTTTTCAAGAAACTGCGCTGATTTATTTGAGAGAGCAAGGTTTTGACTATTTGTCTATGATTAAAAAAGATAAATTCACCTTGGTAATCTCTAGGATAAAACTACGGATTTCGCATTTGCCACTTTGGGGCGAAGAAATTTCCGTTAGCACCTGGCTAAAAGGCTTTAACCCAGAAAAGGTTGCTTGGGGAGATTACGATGTTCGCGATTCGCAGGGAAATTCCATTATGCAGGCAACTGCTTCTTGGCTATTGATAGATTTGAGAGATGGAAAGGCAAAGCCCTTTGCTGAAGGTCCATATCACTTTAATGTTTCGCCAGAACTCAGTGCCTTGCCCGAAAGCATAGAGCTGCTGGAACCAAAAGGAATGCCCAAAACTGCACTTGTAAAAGCGGTTAGATATAGCGATATAGATTTGAATTGCCACGTGAATAATTGCAGATATTCGGATTGGGTTTTAGATGCCGTGAGCATGGATGAATTGAAGGAGCGGAGAATTCGTTCCATTCAGTTGAACTATATGCAGCAGGTTCCGTACAATGCAAATGTTGCTTTAATGCGTTTTCCAAATACTCGCTTTCACGTGGTGATTTTTGGGGTTAATGAGGAACATCCAGAGCAAGTACATTTTCAGGCAAGGGTGGGTTTTGATAAGCCTTTTGAGGTGTGATTTATGCTTTTAGGAAACTACAACGACTGTACCGTGCTGGAAGAATTACCGCAAGGGTTTTATGTGGAAACTCAAGACGGCAAGGATAGAGTGCTTTTGCCAAAAACAAAAGCTCCTAAAAATTTGAATATCGGTGATAGCATAAATCTTTTCATCTATTTGGATAATGAGGCAAGACCTGTGGCTACAACGCAAAAAGCCAAGGCTTGCGTTGATGAGTTTGCTGTGCTAAGGGTTAAAGATGTAAACGATGTGGGGGCGTTTTTAGATTGGGGTTTGGATAAAGATTTGATTTTGCCATTTAACAATCAGTTGGGGGAGCTGGAAAAAAACGATACCTGCGTTGTGCGGGTTTTTATAGATGAAAAAAGCGGGCGCATAAGTTCCACCGAAAAATTGCGCAAATATTTTGACAGGGATATTTCGGAACTGAAAGAAGGAATGGAAGTTTCGCTCATCGCCTACGATTTTCAAGAGGAACGCCATATTGATTTTGTAATAAACAAACGCTGGACAGGCAGGCTTTATTGCAACCCCGTTTCCACAGGTTTACATATAGGCGATTTTTGCACAGGCTACATTCACAGCCTAAGGGAAGAAGATTCCTTGATTGCCCTTAGCCTTTCACCCATAGGTTTTGATGCTCTTGTGGATAAGCACAGAGAAGCCCTGCTCAAAGCCCTGAAAGACAACAACGGTTTTTTGCCTTTTTCCGATGATTCCTCTCCAGAGGAAATTCGCAAGAATTTTGGTATGAGCAAAAAAGGGTTTAAGAAACTCGCAGGCAAGCTGTGGAAGCAGGGTGTGGTGGAGTTAAGCCCAAAAGGGATTAAGCTGGTTAAGGGCTAAAACAGATAGGCGTGGAAAAGTATGCGAACGCCTAAATCTCCTTTTAAACCGAATAACGGATCATTTGTTGTTTTCCAAGTGGTATCATCTTGCTTAGTTTTTTGATGCCAATGCCCTACGCTAGGGGATAGCAATTCAAGTGAAACATCCATTTTAAAAGATGAAGGGAAAAACCAAGACACGCCGCCAGCAACATTCAATCCTACATCAAGCCCATTATAGCTGCCTACTTTATCTTTTTCGCCTCCACTCCAGTAGCCAAAGCCAATATTTGGTCCCCAATACAAAGGGAAACTCCCCACTGAGGCATCGGCTTTAATAACGTTGTAGTACAAAAAATAGTAGCCAAAACTAATGCCAATTGCAGAATTATCGCCAAATTTAAAATCATTTAGATAAATATCCCAAGCTGCACTATTATTATCCGTATGTTTAAAATCCAAGCCCCACCAACCAGTGTGGCTGCCTATCCAAAGACCAACCGCATTACTTTCCTCTTTCGCAAAAGAGACTCCTGCAAATAAAACGAGAATTAGAAATAGTTTTTTCATATATGGTTAAATATAGTAAATTCTTCCTAAAACCATATATGCACAGCGATTCCGCTTAGTAGCAATGCTCCTCCTGTTGCGTAAAAGATGTTCCGTGCGGTTTCTGCGTCTTGTGCTTTTTTGTATTTGGCATTGAATTCGCTTTTTCGCTCTGCGTATTGCTCTGGCGTAACGTCTTTTATGATGTTTTTGCTTTTGTTATAATAGTCGCTTGACTTTGCATTGTTGTAAATGCCAAGCCCGAATGCCGCCGCGCCAAGAACATCCAAGCCAAGGGCTATCCAGAGGGAGTTGTTGCTCTTAGCTGATTCTACGGGTATGTTTGTAGGTATTGTTGCTGTTGCCACTGATTGAGTGTCTTTTACTGTTTCTGGTATTGCTATGGCGGGTGGAATTGCAATGGCAGCGGGTTCTTCTTTCGGCATTATCTTTGCGAACAAGTCTGGCGAGCTTTCGCGGATTGCATCCAGAAGCCCTTTCAATTCCGTGGATTCTTTTGCAAAATCCCCAAGCAAGTTTCCGCTTGATGTTTCGTAGAGTTCCACCGTGAGCGTGAACA
>Ga0268262_10006259_pt1 | contig 11485 bp, 11 predicted proteins | sample TergutNc150P3_FD_190354 | JGI IMG/M metagenome (GOLD analysis project Ga0268262, IMG submission 190354) | Nasutitermes corniger P3 segment gut microbial community from laboratory colony in Florida, USA - Nc150 P3 (SPAdes) (version 2) | ecosystem: Host-associated > Arthropoda: Insects >... | reverse complement strand
GAATTTGAGCCGCCACGCTCCGGTGCGCTTCTCTATTCAAGCCGCCACTGTTGATGGCGGGTTCCCAAAGTTCAATTTGGCGCCTATTCAAGAAAAATGTGCAGAGCTTGGTATCCAGCACACGGTTTTGAATGCGCCAATAAGGCCAGTGATTGAAGGGGAGCCAAAATATAGCCCCTGCGCCATGTGTTCGCGGCTGCGGCGCGGCGTTTTTTACTCCCACATGAGGTCTGCGGGAATAGGGAAACTCGCGCTTGGCCACAATCTGGACGACATTCTTGAAACTCTGTTGATGAACATGTTTTACGAGGGCCGATTGAGCACCATGCCTTTGAAGTTGTTCAACAACGAAGGGTCAGCGGTGGTTATCCGCCCATTGGGGCTGTGCGACGAAAGGGATATCGAAGAGTATGCAAAGTTGTGCGGCTTTCCAATAGTGTCAAGCGGCTGCCCGCTGGGGCTATGCTCTTCGCCCGCTTCCAAGAGGGTTCAGACCAAAAAACTCTTAAAGGATTTGAGCGAGGGCGCCCCAGACCTGAGAAGGTGCATGCTGCGGGCCATGATGAATGTAAAGACAACGCACTTGCTGGACAAAAATTTGCTGAAACTGCCCAAGGAATGGGCTAAGTAGGTTGATAATTGAAGGCTGTTGGGGCAAAATTAAGAAATCATTTAGGGAGTGATATGAGGACTGTCCTGCTTTCGTCTATTGTTTTTGCAAGCGCTGCCCTTTGCGCCCAAGTGGCGGAGAAGCCCGCGCCAGCCCAGGCCCTGGTGACCAAAGCCGTGAAAGAATCCGCTGCCGCCAACAAGAAAACCTTAGTCGCGTTCCATGCGTCGTGGTGCGGGTGGTGCAAGAGATTGGAAACCTACTTTGAGATGCCAGACATAAAGCCGATCATAGACAAGTACTATTCTGTGCTGTGGCTCACGATACTTGAACGGGGCGAGAAGAAGGAGCTTGAAAACCCGGGTGCCGACGCTTTTTTTGCCAAATGGACAAATGGCGCGAACACTGGGATACCGTTCTATGTCGCCCTAGATTCCAAAGAGGCTGTTCTGGCGTCTTCCATTCAGCCCTTAAAGCCAGGGAGCAAGCCGGGGAACATTGGCTTTCCAGGAGATGACGAAGAACGAAAGGCGTTCATTTCTTTTTTGAAGATGGGGGCGCCTGCCATCACCGCACCCGAAGAGGCCGCCTTGCTAAAGGGGCTTGAATCAATAATGGCGAAGTAGCCCAGAAGAGAGCTTGGCCATTTTAGCCCTAACGACCTCGCCGACTTTGCAACCGTTGATCGCCTTTAGATTTTTCTCTGGCCGCACAAGCGGCGGCGTGGACGATGATGAACGAATGGCCCATTTCGCTTAGCCTGATGCGGCTTTACCCCAAAAGGCTGGCGTCCGCAGTTGTCGGATGGGCGGCAGCCACGCGCCTTCCGAGGCCCATAAAGTTGCCGCTGCTTAGGTGGTTCGCCAATCGCTACGGCATTGATTTGATCGAAGCCGAAAAGCCCCTCGATGGCTATGTTAGCTTGCAAGAGTTCTTCACTCGCAGGCTGAAACCGGGCGCGCGCCCCCAAGATGAAATGTTGCCAGGCGCCATCAACTGCCCAGTGGATGGGCGCATCGTTGCCTGCGGGCGAATAAGGGAAGGCACGCTGATACAGGCCAAGGGGCTGTCCTACAGTTTGCGGGAGCTGCTTACATTCATGCCTCTGCCCGAGCACTTCGAGGGTGGGCATTACCTTACCCTCTACCTTAGCCCCAAGGACTATCACAGGATACATGTCCCCATCATCGGCGTGGTGCAATCGGCGGGCGGGATGCAGGGGGAGCTTTGGCCAGTCAACGACGCTGGAGTCGCACACATTCCAAGGCTGTACGAGCGCAACCGCCGCGCTGCATGGGTGGCGCAGGGGAAGGGTCACGATGAAGGGCTTTTGGTCGCCTGTGTGCTAGTGGGCGCAACTCACGTTGGAAGCTGCGTTGTTGACGAGCGCTGGCTGGACGGCCGCCGCCTGCCGAAAAATGGGGCATTGGAAATACCAGATATTCCATGCGCCCCAGGAGACGATTTGGGCCTATTCCAGTTTGGCTCCACAGTGATACTAATTGTCGGCGGGGCAAAGGCGGACGCTTGGGCCCCAGAGAAAGATGAAGGCCCGGTCAAAGTGGGCCAGCGCCTTGGCAGGTACAAATGACAGAAGACATTTTTTCCCAAGGGCCGCTTTGGAGCGAGGGCGGGAACCTTGTCGGAGCGCTCGAGGCCCTGTTGCTGGCCACCAGCGAAGTGCTGACGCTGGAGAGATTGAAAGAGTTGACGGGCCTTGGCGAAGGAGCATTGCTCCAAGGCATTGAAGCCCTACAAGAACGCTGCCGCCCCCCAAGGGGGATACGCTTGCTAGAGGCGGGCGGGGGCTGGCGCATGGCGATTGCCGCTGAATACGCCGACTTGGTGGCTAAACTAGTGACTACGGTGCGAAGCGGGCGCCTGACCCCGGCCCAGCGCGACGTTTTGTCGCTGATCGCCTACCGGCAGCCCATAACAGTTCCTGAAATCAATGAATTTCGCGGGGTCGCGTCTTCATTCAACCAAGTCAGGAGCCTCTTGGATCGGGAATTGATAATGCCGGTCGGGCGAAGGCACGTCGTAGGCAGGCCGATGATGTACGCGACTACGACCAATTTTTTGCTGCGGTTTGGCTTTAGGGACTTACAGGACTTGCCCAAACTGGCAGACTTTGGGGAAGGCAACTTAGAGGCGCAGGCGCTATCAATGCTTGGCGAATCAATTCCGGCAGGCGGATTGTTTCCAGAGCCTCAATCAAACGATAATGAATAATACACTTTGAGGATTGGACATGGATCGAGGAACATTTTTGGGCATCTTACTGGGGATAGGCTTTTTGGCCTACGCCATTTTTGAGGGGGGAAATCCAAGGTCTTTCCTGCACGCCAAAAGCCTTGTTGTGGTGTTTGGGGGCATCACTGCGGCCACATTCATACGCTTCCCCTTCTCAAACGTCATGTCCGCTTTTTTTGTAGCGTCCAGGGCCTTTTTTACACGGCCGCAGAACCAGCAGAGCCTAGTGATGCAGTTGGTGTTTCTGAGCCAAAAGTCTAGGCGCGAAGGCTTCTTGGCTTTGGAAAAATATATGCCCGAAGACAAATTTATGGCGATGGGCGTCCGCATGATAGCGGACGGCATCGAACAAAATAGGATAAGAGACTTGCTAAATGCCGAAATCAGGGCAACCCAAAGCCGCCACAGCGTGGGCCAAGAAACATTCAAGTTCATAGCCGTTGCCGCCCCATCCTTTGGCATGGTGGGCACATTGATCGGCATGGTCCAGTTGTTTGCTACTATAGACGACCCCAAAAAAATGGCCGGCGCAATGGCCCTCTCTCTGCTGTCAACGCTATGGGGAGCGGTAGTGGCATATCTTTTCGCAATGCCGATTGCGGGCAAGTTAGAGCTCAGGAGCAGGGAGGAAGCGCAAAACAAGGCACTGACTCTAGAGGGGATCATGGGCATCAAATCGGAGATGCACCCAGGCCACCTAGAAGAACACTTAAACGCATTCTTGGCCCCTGGCAAAAAGGTGAGCCGACAAGCGACTGGCGCATGAGGAGCGGGCGATGAGAAGCCAGTTTGGATTGGAGAGAAGAAGGGAAGGGCAATTTGACAATCTGTGGCTGATAACCTTTGCAGACCTCATGGTTCAGTTGATGGCTTTTTTCGCCGTTGTATATTCTTATTCGCAGCTCAGCGTGGACAGTTCAAGCTCACTCATACTTGCGCTTAGGGAAGAGCTGGGGATCAAGGGCAGCGATACGCAAGGGGAAGGCATATTGCCAGGAACGCTGGGGCTTCCGCCCGACAGGGCATCGGATCTAGAAAAATTTATCGCCGACATGAAAAATCAAGATGGGCCAGATGAAGGAGTAAAGCTGCGCGTGGTGAGCCTTCGAGGGAGCATCCTGTTCGACGAGGGCAGTTCAACGGTCAAACCGGAGTTTAATATGTGGCTCCAAAAAATCGCGTCTTTGAGCAGGGAATACCCAGGGTTCATCTTAGTGCTAGAGGGCCATACATCTCCTAATGAAAGAGGCGGCAATGGCGGCGACTCTTGGACTCTCAGCGGCGAGCGCTCCAGCGCGGTGGCCAGAAAACTTGTTTCGCTCGGTATGGAGCCCGCGTGCGTCATTCCAGAGGCGCGTGGCGACACGCTTTTTGAAGGGGACTCCACGACAAGCGAAAGCCGGTCGCTGGCCCGCCAAGTCAGGTTTCGCTTCCAGCGCGCCGAGAGCAGATAGGCCCTGTTTCGTCCTGCCAGCCAGCTTCAGATGTAGTTCTATCCCATAAAGGCTTTGAGAATTTTTGAGTACCTTGGGTGGCGAATTTTTCTTAGCGCCTTGGACTCGATCTGCCTGATGCGCTCCCTAGTCACAGCAAACTCTACCCCGACCTCTTCCAAAGTGTGCTCAACGGATTCGTCGCCAACGCCGAACCTCATCCTAAGCACTTTTTCCTCGCGCTCCGAGAGGGTTTTGAGCACGCTGTCAACAGTTTCTTTTAGGCGCTGACGCTCCACTTGCTCTATCGGGGAGATGATCATCCTGTCTTCGATGAAATCTCCCAAGTGGCTGTCCTCTTCTTCGCCGATGGGAGTTTCAAGGCTGATGGGCTCTTGGGCTATTTTCATGACCTTTCGCACCTTTGCGACTGGCATGTCCATGGCTTTGGCTATCTCTTCGCTTGTGGGTTCCCTGCCGAGCTTCTGTACTTGCTCCCTTTGAGTTCTTATCAGCTTGTTGATGGTTTCGATCATGTGCACAGGGATTCGGATAGTGCGCGCTTGGTCGGCAATGGCCCTAGTGATCGCCTGCCGTATCCACCATGTAGCGTACGTGCTGAACTTAAAGCCCCTGGAATATTCGAATTTGTCCACCGCCTTCATGAGGCCGATGTTTCCCTCTTGTATGAGGTCAAGGAACTGCAGCCCTCTGTTTGTGTACCTTTTGGCGATGGAAACAACTAGGCGCAGGTTGGCTTCTGTCAGTTCCCTCTTTGCTGCGCGACTCGCGCTCTCAGCCCGTTTTAGCCTTTGGTAGTCGGCATGAAATGTTTCGCTGTCGGTTTCGTAGCGGTCAAAAAAACGGCTCATCTCGTCCGTTATCATCTTGATCTCTTTTTTGTATTTTTCCTTTTTCGAGGCAAACATTGGGTTGGTTAAGCGGTCTTTGAGTACGCTGAGCCGATGTTCGCCCGCTTTGACCTTGTCGTGGTGTTTTTCTATTTTGTCAATCAATCGCGTTATTGCTAGGCTATTTAGGCCAAGTCGGCGTATCTGTCGGCTGATCCTGGCTCTTTGGAAGAGCATCTCCCTGTCTGCTTTCTTCTGCTTTGCCTTTGTCAAATTTTTTGTCGCCAATCTTGTTTTAATCAAGTCTTGGAGGGCTTTGTCGTATATCAACAATTTTTCAAACTGATGGTGGACATGTTGGGTAGCCGATGTGGTGCTTGCGTCTTCGTCGTCATCTACTTCGTCTGAAAGCCCCACCACTTCGCGGATTTTTCCTGGGTTCTCCTTGAGTTCTTTGCCGGTGTCAATGAGGATGCTGGAGGCTAGGCGGCTGCGCGAAAGAGACCTCATCACGCCCCTGATGCCCATTTCAATCCGCTTTGCAATTTCCACTTCGTCCTCTCGCTTCAAGAGAGGGACTGTACCCATTTCTTTGAGGTACATTCGCACTGGGTCGTTGAATTTGTCGCCCTCGACCACGTCGAGGTCTATGTCCAGCCCTTTGTCTTTGTCCATCCTGCCCAGCAAATCATAGGCAGAGGGAGCCTCGGCCATTGCGACCCTACCTGCCTCTAGGGCTTCGTCTTTTGTCATCCCTACGCCTATTCCCAGCTTCAGGAACATGGACTCCACCTGCTCCAAGTCTTCAAGGATGGCTCTGGAGTCAGGCAAGAAATCACCCAGCTCTTGCATCAGGACGAAGCCGCGTTTCCTGCCTTTTATGATGAGTGCTTTGGTGAGAGGGAAGTAACAGTTCAACGGGACGCAAAATTTCATCAAAACCTCAGGACATTCCAGTATAATGTATCCAGAAAAAAAGTCAATGGAAAATTTCGCACGGGATGTCCATAGAGTTTCTTTCGTGCAATCGGCTGAGTTTCATTGCCTTTGCCCCAAGATGGATCGCTGCAATTGCTGCCCTCTTTGCATCAACTGGGCGTAGCGGGCTTCGAGCCGGCTCTTTGATTCAGGGTCAGAGGCAGCGTCTATGCTCTTTATGCTTTGTCCGATGAGGTTCATCTCTTTAACGATGTATGCCTTTTCTATATTTTTTAGGGCATTTTCCATGGCTTGGCCAAAAGCCCCCCCAAGGCTCGCCCAAGCGGCTTCAATTTTTCTCTTTGCCACCAGCATTTCGCCAGGCAGCGCGGATTCGTCGCCATCGCACTCCAATATGGCTTGGAGCGTAGGCGCCCCATCTAGGTAGTCCCACCAGCCAGCCGGCACAGAGAGTATTTCTTCCTTTGCGTCTGAATGGCCGGTAAAAGCGATCAGGGGCTTCAGCAGGTCGTCTATTGCGAGGTCGCTGCTTGAGGCCCGCTCGGTTTCGTTTTGCACTTTTGCGTTCATGGCCCTTTGGTTTTTGATCGCCCTGTCAATTTCATGCTTGGGGACGCCAAGCTCCGCCGCGACGCTTTGCAGCAGTGTCCAATTTTCCTTTGCGCGGGCTGACGGCATGTATGAATAATAGGCGACGAATGATTCAAACACTTCCATTTTTTCGGTGATTTTTTTCAAGTCGCGGCCCCGCCGGGCGCGATCAAGCAGATAGCCCACCCAGTCTGGCGCTCGCCTGATGGTGTCCCGAAATGCCATAGCCCCCATCCTGATGCAGCAAGTGTCGGGGTCTTCATCTTGTGGGAGGGTCAGTATTCGTGGATCGAGGCCCATTTGCAGGGCCAGTTTCAGTGCTTTCTCGGTCGCCCTTTGGCCGGCCTCGTCCCCGTCGAAGCACAGCACAATTTTTTTTGTGTATCTTGCTATAGATTTAAGCTGGCCTTCTGTCAGCGCTGTGCCCAACGGGGCGATGGCTTGGTTGATGCCCGCTTGGTGGAGTTGCAGCACGTCAAAGTAGCCCTCTACGAGCAGGGCACCCTCCCTCATGTGGGCCTTGGCCCGATGAAAGCCAAAGAGTATTTCGCTCTTTTTGAAAAGAAGCGTTTCGCGCGTGTTCAAGTATTTCGCTCCCGCTTGGCCCGACGGGGCTATCTCCCTGCCGCCGAAGGCCACTATCCGCCCCGCGTTGTCGTGTATTGGGAAGGTCAGGCGGCTGTGCATGAAATCCCTCAGGTTGCCACGGTCATTCCTCACGGCCACTCCCGTCTGCTCTATCAGCTCTGAGCTAAAGCCATTTTTGCGCAGCAGGTTCACTACGTTTTCCCAGCCGTCCGGGGCGTACCCAAATCCAGCATCTTTGGCAAAATCGTCCTCAATGCCCCGCTTTCGCAAGTAGCTTTTCGCGTCTTCGCTTTCTTCCAGTCTCCGCTGGAAGAACGACTGGGTGATTTCCAGCGCAGAGCGCAGCTTTGACGCCAGATCGTCTTTAGCTGGATCGCGGCTGCCCCTGAACTTTGGAAGCTCGATCCCTGCCGACTTGGCCAACTGCTCCTTGGCCTCTCCGAAAGTCAATCCATCCCGCTCCATCAGCCACGAAAACGCATCCCCAGTTTTGTTGCACCCAAAGCAATGGTAAAACCCCTTTTCTGGCACTACGTGAAAGCTGGCCGTTTTTTCAGAGTGGAAAGGGCACAGGCCTATCCAAGCGCTTCCCTGCTTTCGCAGTTTGACAGTTTGCCCGACAAGCTCCACAAGGTTGGTCGCGTCCTTTATTTGCTGGACTAGCTCTTTTTCGTGCATCAGTCGTCCAGTTCAAATAATTTTTCCTGCCTGGCTTTGCCGTCCCAGACGGGAGGGAATGCCTCTGCTGGATCCCACGGGATGTCGGGGTGGAATGGGCCAAAGGGCGGCATGCCAGGCGGTAGCCATCTGATTGCTGGCAAGGCTTCCAGCCCGCGCAAAAAAGTGCCTACGCTTTCAATAGACGGGATCGCTGGCACCCGGAGCGATGCCACCGGGGGATCGGACAGCAGCTCGGCCAATGCTGCGGGAAGAAACGCCCTGGCTTCCAATGGGCTTTTTTTTCTTGCATCGGCGGCTATGCCGGGAGTAAAGCTGGCCGTTGGTTGCAAGCCCAAAGCGCTGCGCCAAGGGTGTCCAAATTTCATCGCCTGTCCCGCCAAGGTTCCCGCTATTAGGGCATCGCTGTTTATGCCAACTTGGATTCGGCATTTTAGCTTTTGGCTCAATATTTTTTTTAGTGCAGTAATTTTTTCTGCCATCGAGTCCCACGAGCCGCCTGAGACCTGAAATTCCCAGCCGCCGGTCAAAGCTAGGCGCCAAGAAGTTTGGCGCCTTTGAAATGGAATTGATTGTGGCCACGCGCCAGCATTTGCGCGAAGGCTCATCGCCTTCTCGATGCGAGCTTGGACATCCTCCATAGCTAGCACTAGCGCGTCAATTTCCAGATTGGATATAGCGGACGCGAGCACTGCTACTTCTCCCCAAGTCATGCAGCCGATATAATCTTGCTCTTCGTCAGGCGGCACGTGCCCGAATCCTAGGAGCGACCAGCCTTGGCGGAGCTGGGGGATCCAGCCCACCAAGCCCTTGCACCAAGACGCCGCCAAAGGCCCACTGGGCATTCCCGGCGAATGAAACCAGACGTTAAGAGGGGCCTCGATCTGCTCCGACGCCAACGGCGTTTTTATGTGCAAGCTCAGTCCAGGCAGGTTCGCAAGCACGTCTCCGATTGCCGAAAAACAGCCAGAGCCGCCGGAACAGTACTGCTCCTGTGCATCCCAGACAATGGAAACGCCGCCGGGGGAAACGGCCATCATTTCGCCCAACTGCCTGTAAAATAGTGCTGGGCAGGTTTTCAGTTGATCGGCCCAATCCAGTTTTCTGAGGCTGAACCAAGCCGCCCAAGGGGTGTCTTCCGCCGCTTGGATCACGAAGCCGTGTCCTTCCCTTATCATATTGGCATCCTTGGGGGGAAAGAGACGCGGCCCGCTCCTCCTGGTCGGCACAGATGGCCCCAAGCGGCCCTCACGTACTTGATGGCGGCTTCTGCGGCGCTGGCGGCTTCCAGCCCTTTCAGGCGATATGACAGCCAAGCGGACGTAGCGGTGCAGCCTGTCCCCCGAGGATCACCTTCTAGGCGATTGTGCGGAGCTAGCCATTCCAATGTGGTTCCATTGGCCCATAAATCCTGCACTGTTTCACCGCTGGCGTGCCCGCCCCTGATCCATACGCATCGCGCCCCCATGTCCAATATCTTTTTCGCCACGGATTCCAGCGGCCCTTCCGGCATGTCGGCTAGGGCTCTGGCCTCTGGAATGTTTGGCGAAACCACCCAGGTGCCGGATGAGAGCAGCCCCATGGCCCTTTTGATAGTGTCTGCGCCATGCAGCTTGGCTCCGCTTGTGGGGCCGGCGATGGGATCCCATATTGCCGCGGCTGGCTTCAGTCCCTGAATGCGCTTCAATATTGCCTCCAACAGCGAGAGGTCGTGAAACATCGAAAGTTTTGTGCCCCATTTTTTTGTCAAGTGGATTTCCAGCGATTCTAGGCGCTTCATCGGGCAAAAACTTGGCGGGGCGATTTCGGCGCACTCCAAGCCATTTTGGACGGTCTCCGCCAAGGGTACTGCCATCGGGTACATCCCCAAGTCGGAAGCCACCAGCGCGTCCCGCAAAACACCAGCACCGGAAGATGGATCCAATCCGCCGAGGAAAAGAGCGACAGGGACTTCTGGAATTGCATGGGGAGTTCCCATCCTAAGAAGCACCTCGAAGAGTTACACTTTGCGGGATATGTCTATTATCTCGACGATTCGCAGGCCGAGAGAGTCTTCCAGCACTGTGACTTCGCCCCTCATGACGGCCCTATTTTTGACCAGCACTTCCATGGGTTCGCCCGCGCTTTTTTTTAGCTCGATGATCGTCCCAACGTCCAAATCTAGCAAATCCTGAATCGTCATCTTCGTTTCGCCGAGATTGATGTTCAGGAGAAACGGGGTTTCTATGAGCGGCATCAGATCCGCGATGACATCTGTGAATTTGGTTGTTTTGTCGGTTTCAGATTTGTCTGGTCGTTTAGTGGCTGGTTTCATGGCGGATTCGCAAAGAACAGAATGTGGTGGCGCTCAGCGCTGGAACTGCCATTCGATGATCAAGACCTCCTTGATCGGCCTCAATGGGCGGGGCTTGGCGTCCTTTTCTTTCTCTTCCTTTTTTTCTTTCTCTTTCTTCTTGTCGCCGCCGGTGGAGGGCCTCGGCCTGAACAGCTCATTCAGTTGGTCTTTTATGTCTTGGGCAAAGGTCAGTTGGGTTTCATTGTCGTCTATCTCTTCGGGTGTCAGCTTTAATAGCGATTCACGGATGATGGACTTGGACTTCTCGCTCTCAAAGGTTGGCGTGGGTGAGGCCATGGCTTTGCCAAGTTCTTCATCTGCCACGATTACGCTGAGCTGGACTTTGAGGAAGGTGCTCTTTGCTCCAGGCGCTGCGGCCAAATTGATGATGGTAGTGTAGTTTGCGGCCACCTTGTCGCCGCCGTCATCGTCGTCGTCTGGCGGTAAGTTTGCCGGAGGCGGCTGGTTCGGCGCGGGGGCTTTTGCGGCGTCGGCCTGTCCCCCGCCTTGGGCATCAGCCCCTTCGGCTGTCGCAGCGTCGCCTTCGTCTTTTTTGGAGAAAAGCTTGCAGCCTAGGCCCGCTCCGCTTGCCAGCATCAAGCCCAAGATTCCAAACACCAGTATTTTTTTGATATTCATGTTTGTACCCTCCAAACTTGTAAGCAATAGTTTATCAAAAAAATGGGAAGAAAACCATGAAATTCGATTTCACCATGAAAAATACATGGGTTTCGAGTTTTTGGCAGCCGATGTGCAGAGCCCATGAGTTTTACGGCATGCCATGCCGGTGATTCTGCAATGAACACTAACTTTTGCGGTTTGTTTACGAAAAGTCAAATAACTAGGTCAAAAATTGACACTCAATTGCAATGGTGCCTCCAGAAAATAGAGTATGTAAAAAATAAATAACGCCCAAAAAACAAAAACGGCCTGGGGAACCCAGGCCGCCAAAGTGCGCCTTGATGAGGGTACTATTTCCTCTTTTTGGCGTGGTGGTGATGGTGGCCACCCTTGCCGTTTACTTCATCAGCAAGCTTTTTGCCGGGCTTGAATTTCGCAACGACTTTAGCAGCGATCTTGATGGCTTTGCCATCGCGAGGGTTGCGACCCGTGCGGGCACTGCGTGTTGCGGTGGAGAAGGTGCCGAAGCCCACCAGGGTTACCTTCTCTTTGCTTTTTAGAGCGTGGCTGATACTGGCGATAACAG
>Ga0268262_10006258_pt1 | contig 11486 bp, 8 predicted proteins | sample TergutNc150P3_FD_190354 | JGI IMG/M metagenome (GOLD analysis project Ga0268262, IMG submission 190354) | Nasutitermes corniger P3 segment gut microbial community from laboratory colony in Florida, USA - Nc150 P3 (SPAdes) (version 2) | ecosystem: Host-associated > Arthropoda: Insects > Digestive... | reverse complement strand
CACGCGCGTAGGCAAGCCTTACCCACCACGCGGCGTTTCCGGGAACCCAGTGAACGGCGGTAGTAAGGGCGATATCGGCGTGGCGGAATCTTCCCTGACGGATAAATATTTCTCCCATGAAATAATAAACCATTTCAATCCGCTGGCCTTCGGCGGTCATGGAGACATATTCCTGAAAATACTGAAGCGCCTCGTTATTCAAACCCTGATAATAGCTAATCTCGCCCAGTATCTCCGTAATTCTGACATCAAAACGGGATATTGACCTTCCCGCTCTGGCATAACGCATGGCTTCTTCGTATCTGTTCAAACGGACAAGGCTCCAGCAGATGACTACATGAGATTCAATATTACTCGGATTTAAGCTGAGTTCATCCCGGCAAATTTGAATGGCGCGATCATAATTTCCCGCCCGGTATTCAGCCAGAGCGTCAGGCGTTTGTATTTGCGTTTGCGCGTTAACAGTATGTAAAACTGAAAAGAAAAAGAATAAACAGGCCAAAGCCTTAAAATAAGTTTTCATATAGGATTTCTACCAACCATAGTGCATCGTCCGTTAAAAATACAGCCTGTTTCCATATAAATTTCAGGCGCTGTTACATTTCCGGCCAGCCTCCCCGTTACGGTAACTTCAACTTTTTCAACAGCGGTAACATCTCCTTTTACCTGCCCGCGTATAAGAACCCGTAAAGCGTGGATGTTAGCGTTTATTACAGCGTTTTCGTCTATAACCAGTAATCCCGAGGCGTTAATTTCACCTGAAACCTTGCCCCTGATGAGAAACGGTTTTTCAAAATTTAACGTACCTGTAAAATCAATATCGGGAGACAGAATGGTATCAAAATCAGCGTCTTCCATAAAATCATTGTATACGTCTGTCATAGCTGTATGATTATATCAAATAATGCGAATATTGGGCAATATCCGAGTTTTTCCGTTTATGAAAAAAATTGATTTTACCTGAAATATCCTGTAAAAAAATAAGAAAACTCATGTCTTGCGAAAATTCATTATACGGTTTATTCTTAAATAATTAAAATAATAAGGAGAAAATTATGGATTTTGTAAAAAGTATTAAAGACAAAGCAATAGCGGCGCCGAAAAGACTTATACTGCCCGAAGCTTCGGATAAACGAATTTTAAAAGCGGCAAGAATTATTATTGACGAAAGAATCGCCTCAAGCGTTACTCTTCTGGGAAAAATTACGGACGTTCAAAAAGACGCTAAAACTGAAGGGGTTAATCTTGACGGAATAAATATTATCTGTCCGGAATCGGATTCACGTTTGGAAAAATACTCAGGGCTTTTTTATGAATTACGCAAACACAAAGGTATGACTCCCGAGCAGGCAAAAATAGATATCCTTGATCCTCTTCGCTGGGGAGCGATGATGGTTCATTTGGGAGAAGCGGATACTATGGTAGGCGGAGCGGACAGAACGACCGGAGACGTACTGAGAGCGGGGCTTTCAATCATCGGAACAGTGCCCGGCCTTAAAACCGCTTCTTCATGTTTTGTTATGACAGGAATGGATTCTCAATACGGGAACGGCTCATTGATCTTTTCCGACTGCGCGGTAGTACCCAATCCAACGGCGGAACAGCTTGCGGATATTGCGGAAAGCGCCGCCAATTCGTGCCGCGAATTTTTACATAGTGAGCCTGTTGTCGCCCTTCTTTCATTCTCAACAAAAGGTTCCGCCAATCACGATGACGTTACAAAAGTTCAAAACGCGGTAAACATCTTAAAAGAAAGAAAACCTAATTTTATTTTCGACGGAGAATTACAGGCCGACGCCGCTCTTGTTCCTTCGGTAACCGACAAGAAAGCTCCGGGCAGCCCCGTAAAAGGAAAGGTAAATACAATTATATTCCCGGATTTAAACGCAGGTAATATAGGCTACAAACTTGTGCAGCGTTTGGGAAATGTTCAGGCCTACGGTCCGTTCCTGCAGGGCTTTGCCAAACCGATCAGCGATCTTTCAAGAGGCGCGTCTGTTGACGACATTGTTACAACTTGCGCTGTTACGCTATCACGGGTAAAATAAAAAGACTATTGAGCCTTTTCCAAAAACTGAAGTTTTGGAAAATCCTCTATTGCCAATTTATTAAGTCAGGCTTATAATAGCCTATATTTTGTATATCGTTATCCTAAAGGGGGGAAAAATGGCGACTATAAAGAAAACTGCTAAACCAACAAAAAAACCGGCGGCTAAAAAGCCTGCGGCCAAGAAACCTGCTGCGAAAAAACCGGCAGTTAAAAAACCGGCGGCTAAAAAACCCGCGGTAAAAAAACCCGCAGCTAAACCGGCGGCTAAAAAACCCGCGGTAAAAAAACCCGCAGCTAAACCGGCGGCTAAAAAGCCTGTGGTAAAAAAACCTGTAGCTAAACCGGCGGCCAAACCCGCAGTTGTAAAAAAAGAAGTTCCAAAAGCCGTAGTAGCGAAAAAACCGGCAGTTAAAGCCGCTCCTGAACCGAAGAAACCTGCGGCTCCTGCGGTTGAACAAGAGGTAAAATTCCGCAATTTATTTGAAGCTTACAGCCAGCAAAAACTTCCTTTCGCTCAAGGTTATATTGTATCTTCGTTTTTTAAAGAGTCTTCCACATACTCAATTATTGAAATTGTATCCTATGCCGCCGTTAAAGAAATTTACACTACCGCGGAAGGGCTGACGTTTGTTACAGGCGGAAAAAAATTGTATATTCTGGTAGAACCTGATACATATTGTAATAAGCCTGTTGAACCGGTAAGCAGGAGTAAGACGGAAATGGAATACATTCCAAAACGTTTTTCCGAGTTGGAAACAATTATAGCGAAGAATCAGACCAGAATAATGGTAGCAAAAGAACCTGTTGAAACTTTCGGCTCCTTTACCATTCTTGAACCTAAGGGGATTAACTTTTCAATAGTATTCTATGAGCTTCCCGATGTTATAAATACGCTTTGCACTTTCCTTCAAACTACTCTTAACAGACAGCGGAAAGTTCCGGAAGGCGACGCGAAAAAAGCCGCCAAGTTAATAACGGACATAATCGCGAAGACAATGAGTTCCGAAGGAGAATTTCAGTGATCTTTTACCGGGACTTGTAAAAAGTTCTTTTTAAGAATAGTCGGGGTACCGGCTAAAAAAAGCCTGCTTTTCGCAGGCTTTTTTTTATTCAGCCGGTTTTCCGGTTTTCGTAATTTCCGCCTGCGCTATCGCAAGCAATGCAATCGGGACTGAATACGGCGAGCAGGACACGTAATTTAAACCGGCGTCCATGCAGAAGCGTACATTGGCGGGGTTGGCTCCATGCTCTCCGCATAATCCGCAGACAAGATCGGGACGGGTAAGCCGGCCTCGATCGGCAGCGAGGGTAATAAGTTCTTTTATCCTCGGGTCCAACGTGCTGAACGGATTGCCGTCAATAAGATCAAAAAGGGTATAATCGGGCATAAAGGCCGTGAAGTCGTCCCTTGAAATTCCCAGTGTTGTCTGGGTAAGATCGTTGGTTCCGAAACTGAAGAAATGCGCGTACTTGGCAATTTCTCCGGCGCCTAAAGCCGCGGCAGGAAGTTCAATCATGGTGCCGATTTTGTACTCGATTTCTTTTGTTTTAAGTTCCTTTCTGAGATCTTCTTCTATGTCAACAACTCCGCTGTAATTAAATCCTTCGATCCTTTTACCATACGCGATTAGTTTTAATTCGGCGGCATTCATGACGATAGGAATCATTATTTCAGGATGAACCTCAATTTTTTCTTTGTACAATTTGTGAGCGGCTTCAAAAATGGCTCTTACCTGCATCGCGTAAATTTCAGGATATGAAACCGCGATACGGCAGCCGCGGTGTCCGAGCATCGGGTTAAATTCATGCATGGATTCTATACGCGCTGTAATTTCCGCTTTGGACGGTTTCTCCGTCTTTGTTTTGCTCACATATTCAATAAACGCGTTTAGTTCGTCATTGTTGTGCGGCATAAATTCATGAAGAGGAGAATCAAGAAGCCGGATAGTCACTTCCTTGCCGGCCATTACTTTCATAATGCCGTAAAAGTCTTCCCTCTGCATAACCTGAAGCTTATCCAGGACTTTTTGGCGTTCTTTTGAATCATCAGATAACAGCATACTGCGGAAAACATTTATTCTTTCAGCTTTGAAAAACATATGCTCCGTGCGGCATAACCCTACGCCTTCCGCTCCGAAGCTGAGAGCAAGAGTTGCGTCGCGCTGAGTGTCGGCGTTACAGCGGACATGGAAGTTTTTACGGAATTCTTTTGAAAGCTCAAGAAAATCAAATAACCCCGATTCTTTCGGGTCAGGCTCGATTAACTCCGCTATTCCCTTATACACGGTAGATTCACCGTAGAAAGGAACGCTGATTGTAATATATTCCCCTTCGGAAAAACTGAATTCACCGATTGTCGCTTTGTTACCCCTGATTCTTAAAGCCGGAGAAACAAGCGAAACTTTTCCGTACTGCCGCGCTACTACAGACGCGTGAGCGGAATAACCGCCTTCCGCCGTCAATACGCCGGAACTGACTTCAATTGCTTTTACGTCTCCCGCGAATGAAGAAGTTAAAACCAAAATAGTACGGTCGTCTACCAGTTTTTGCTTTGCGACTCTTTTCGCTTCAAGAAGAGCGTTGGTACTGAAATAAACACGCCCGATAGCGGCTCCGGGGGCTCCGGCAATACCGCCCTTCCAGGAATCAAGTTCTTTTACAGTGGACGAATTGATTACAGGATGCAGAATTTCATTAAGCCTTATGGGATCAATTGCCATAATCGCGTCTTTTTTGGTAATTATTTTGCGTTTAGCGAGATCAAGCAGGAGTTTAATATCGGCTTGGGTAGATTTTTGATCTACAAGCCTCTGTTCAATTAACCAGAGCTTTCCGTTCTCAACCGTAAAGCGTATCTGGCGTATTTCTTTGAATTTGTCTTCAAGAGTCCACGCGATTTTTTCAAGATGTTTAAGATGGGCAGGATCAATTTTATTAATCTCGTGCCCTTCGGCGCCGACTTCGTTAAATTTTCCCCTGAAAAAGTTTCCATGCAGTTTCTTTTCGCCTGTTACGACATTCCGGCTGAAGAAATAACCCGAACAGGAATCTTTTCCGTAGTTGCCGTATACCATAGGTTGAATCAATATCGCGGTATCGGTGTTGTTTTGTTCATCCATTTTGAGCATTTTGGATATTTCAGTAAGGGTTATCATCAACTGGCTTTCCGCGTCGTCAAAGAAACCTTTCGGGAAATATTTGGCGTATTCATCCATGTATTCAACAGCCGATTTTTTCTTTGGAAGCGGTGTCTTGTCTTCGTCGCCGTGAAGCTCGTTGGAAGGCCTCTTAAAACCCAGCATACGCCGGATAAGTTTTAAATTCGCGGTAATTTCATCCTTCTCTTTCGTTTTATTTTCCAGTTCCTTGATCCGTCCCTGTATCATCAACATTCCGTTGATAAGGAACAAAACTTCGCTTGCGGCAAAATCAGGGCCTACCCATTTTGAGAAACCGGCAATAACAGGTTTAACAAGACCGAAATTATGAAGCGTGGGATATGTGGTAATTGCCAGGTTTGAAGAAATAACAATTTTTAAAAGCATCGGATTTTCAACGTCGCCGTATTTCTTGCCGACAAGTTTTTCGCATTTTCCCAAAAGTTCCTCAATATCTTTCTTGATTGCTTTCGGCTCTATTTCAGAAGCGATTTCCGAATCCAGAATAAAACCCGGCAAAATAGGAAATTCCAATTCCGCGAATTCATTTGCCTGACGGCCCCTGATACCAAGTAATTCAGGTTTTATTTTTGAGGAAATAACATTATTCTGACTAAAAAAATGTATTCTTGTGTCCATAGTTCTTCCTTAATTAAAATAAATTAAGCACTGTATTAACAGGCCCGCGCAGAAACGCTTCAAATTGGTGGCTGGCGCCCTGCGCCAGATAACGCTGCAATTTCGCTACATCCTGAATTTCATTTCCGGCAACGGCAAATTCAATGGCGCTGCCGTGTTTTACCTTGCCCCATTTAAATAACGAATTGATATCCAGTATCCTCTCTGTTTCATAATAAATAAAGACTTCCAAATTGGGATGTTTCGCTTTATAACTCGCGATGATTCTCTTCCATGCTTCAACATTGCCGTTGTGGAATAATTCATTCTGAACCACTACCGCGTATCTCGGCGTCATTTTCGCGGGTCCGCTCGCGGCAGCCGCTTTTTTGACAGGAGCGGCTTTTTTGGTATCTGCTTTTGTTTTTACGGTTTTAGTCTTTGCCGCTTTGGCTTCGGATGCCGCTTTGGGTTTTGAGACTTTTTTAACTGTAAATTTTCCTTTTGTCAGCGCTGGCGGCGCTGTTACTTTCGAGCCTTCAAACAGAGTTAACGCGATATTCGCCGCCTTTTGGCAATTTTCATCAGTTTCCTTACCCTGAAGACCGGCATATATAACCATTAATTCACGTTTACGAAGCTGTCCGAAAGCCGCCAATTCTTCGGCTACTTTGGGATTCGCTATTAAAAGACCCATTTCCGGGTGATAATAAGCGGCAACCAGATCAACGCCGGTCCATTTTCCGAATTCTTTTGCCAAAACAGAAACATCATCAACAGTTGATGTAAGATTCTTTGAAGCTGTTTTATATCCAAGTTTATCAACCAGCAGCATCCTTAAAAGAAGGGCAATTTTGCCGCTTGTTAATTCATCATCATCCATTTCATATATAATATCGCTGATATTACCCGCCCCCGCGCCTGAGGCGATTTCCATTGTTTTTTGAATATGCCTTACCGCGCTGTTAAAACCTGAACGGGTAGAAAGCGCCTCCAGGTTAATGCTATCCGTCATAAACTCTCCTTAAGCTTTTTTTTTATTAAAGGTAGTCTGTCTATAATGTAGCATTACAGACAGACTCTAATTAAAAACGCTCCCAAAAACCGGAGTAGTAAAAACTACGCCGTTTTTTATATGGGAGCGTTTAAACATTGAAGTTACCCTCAAGTTACCCTTATTCTATAATTCCGTAAGCGTTGAACCGCGGCCGCCGGATCTCCTGGATTTAGACCTTGTATCTACAACACCGGCTTTTTTCTTTGGCGCAGGGGCTGCTGCTTTAGGAGCCGCAATTGCCTTTGCTTTCGGAGCCGCTTCCGCTACAGTATGATCCTCTTCAGTGGAAGCGCTGCTGAAAGACTGATTGATGTCTTCGCGGACGGTTGACCTTCTGCGGCTGAATGACGCGAACGCGGCATCCGAGAAGCCCTTGGATACGCCGTGCAGGAATTCGTTGAGAACGTTCGCCATCGCGTCCAGTGTAACTTTCTTCCTTTTGATTGACGTAATGTCTACGTCCAAAAGAAGACCCGGCTGCAGGTGGTACGGGTTGATCATGTAATCAAACCTGTAATATTCCTTTTCAAGCCATGTGAGTCTTTCTTCCATTACGCGCCTTTCAATTGGATACAGGAAGTCGTACATTCTTTTCATTCTTTCGCGCATCCTGATAATTTTTGAGCGGATTCTGTCTTTTTCGTAGACATAGGTGCGGTTGGATTTTTCAACTTCGGTTTCAGCCGGTTTGACAAAGGAAATTTCATCCCATACTTTGGCGATATCTTCGTACATGGGCTCGCCTGATTTGTCTTTTATAAGCCTCTTAACTCTGCTTTTGTTTTTTAACGCTAAATCATCAAAATCATTAACCCTAAAGGATCTCTTTTGCCCCTGGTAAATAACTTCCAGAATATCCCAGATATGCTGAATTTCCGTTTCAAAACTCTTGAGCTGAACGTCATAGGCCTTGCGGTCTTCTATTAACTGGGCATTGTCAAAATAACGCATCTTTATCTGATAGCGTTCGTCGGGAAGATTGGCGATATCGGTATCTTCGTATTCGCGGATTATGACTTCCCTTCCGTTTTTAAGGTTTTCAATGTACTGATAACCCATTTTGGACGTATCAAGAATTGAAGTAATTGAGTTAATAGCGGTGTTAAAGCCGCGGTTGCGGATATTTTCCATATCAATGATCTTCTTGATATTCTCGCGAATATTAAGAGCGTCGAATGATTCGGGATCAATTTCCGCGCGAAGGTCGGCAATTCTGTCCATAAGGGCTTTTGCCATATAATTATAGCGTCTGGATTTGGCTTCTTCGGCATTGTCATCCGTAAATGCTTCAACTTTGCCGATTTTTGTAAAGATAATTTCGCTGTCTGTGAGTTCTTCAATACCCTGATCAATCCTGTCATCCTTAATCTGCTCAATCATTTTGTCAATGTTGTCAATAATGTGTTTTGAGATCAAATCTTTCATCAGGTATACTACCGTAACCTGATAGTGGAAAATCGGACTGATAAGCTCAGAGTCAAGAATGTTTACGGAAAGCTTTACATCACTGACTGTCTTTGGTTTAATCTGATTGTCTTTAAACGCGCACTTTACGATTGAATACGCGTTCTCGCCGCGCACGAAAGCGCCTGTATCGGTTTTCTGACGAAGGATGCTGTTAGTGTGGGTTTCAAGTTCGTTGACGCCTCTCTGAATATGTCCCTGCAAATGGCCGTACATATTCACCATGGATTTCTCAACTTCGCCGGTGTTGAACTTGTCGGCGCCGCCTACAGCGTCAAGCAAGTCTGCTATTTCTTTAGGGGTGTACCTTGTCAGAACTTTTGTTTCTTCTTTGTCGATAAAGTTTCTGACTTTTTTAACCATTTCATCTTCGCTCGTTACCATGTAACGGTTGAACATGTTCTGATAATTCTGATTGAAGTAATTATAAAGCTTTTCTTTAAGACCGCCCATTACATCAAGGCGTTCAAGAACATCCTTGGGCAGCTTTGCCGTAAGGTGGTGGATAACTTTATTAGTCTCCTCCTCCAGCAAAAGATTTACTTCAGCCTGTTGATCACGGTATTCCTGTGCTAATGAATTGCGTGAACCTACGGCGCTTGGTTTTTCCGGATGAAATACATTCGGGCTTTTGGGCAGATCAATTGCTCCCATAATAACTCTCCTTATAATTTAAAATTTATACTCAACATTACTTAAGAATACATATATTTTTGTATATTGTAAAGTCTTTTTGCGTTTCAGTAACATATAATAAGAATAAAACTAGTCAAATTCTGAAAAATATGATAAATTTTCAGTATGAATGAAGTAAATAAGCTCAAGTTAAAAAGCTTGGCGTTTATAAGGAAAACCAATCTTTTTCTGCCGGCGGCTTTGACAATTTTTTTCTGTATTTCCCATGTATACGGGGACTCGCAGCGCCCGCCTATTGATATAAATCTGATAATTGACGGCTCTCTGTCTTCCGCGAATGTTAAAAACGAAGTTACATCATGGGTTTGTAACCGTATAGATCAAATACTTAACGACGGAGACAGCGTCAGGATCTGGAACGCCGGATCCCCTTCAAAGGTTATATATACAGGCTCTGTCAACAGTAATACCGACAGGGAAAACATAAAAAAAAGTATTCGCGAATTATCAGAAAATAATTCATCAAACAGCGTAGATTTTTCAAACGCGTTAAAGGAAGCCGCGGCCCGCGCTTCGGGACAACAGAATTCAAGCTACAGTTACACTTTGTTAATCAGCGCTTCCGCGAACGCGCTTGCTTCAGTTCTTTCCGGTCCTCAGGCAAATCTCCTGCGCTATTCCAGAGTGGAAGAATTCCCCGAATGGCGCGCAATTGTCGTAGGACTGAACATTGACGCGAAAGTCAGAAATGCCGCCGCCGTTTTCTGGGGTTCATAAAAACCCGATTTATTGTACCATAGGCAGTAAATGAAAAAAGCGTTTTTGGGATTTTCAATCGGTATCGCGGCAGTCTCCGTCCTGTTGATAATACTTTTGGCAACCGGTTTCTGGAAAAAATTTCTTCATTCCAAAACAACGGAATACATACAGGCAAGGATTGTTACGCCCCAGGATATAAATCCGTATTTCGGCTCGGAACTTGAGGGGCAAATCGCGTGGAATGACAAATTAAGCACAAAAGTATCCCTGGAAGACGGAGAGCTGATTATCGCCGTATTAAACAAAGAAAGAGAAGAGTCTTTTACGGAAGAACAATTTGTAGTATATATAAATTCTACAGACACTGAAAGAAAGATCTTTTTAACCTATATCTATTATGATGACAAAACCAGAAATTACATAAGATTATGGAACGCGGTTACAGCCGCTACCCGTCCTGAAACCATTACACTATTCAGCGATGATCTAATCGGAGACAGAAATAACTGTATTATCGTTACGGGCATGAATAACCGCAATGAGCATACCATGACAATTTTCAGGCACAATCCCTTAAGAACGGACCGGGTTTTCAATAAAATCGCGGAATTGCAGATTGACGGCTCTATTAAAATACAGGATATAAAAAGGTCTTTGGCTTATCAGCAGGGAATAACAAAGGGGCAAAGTTATAATATATCGGCCTATGGTCATGACAGTTCGTCAAGCAATATTTTAGACCAAATTGAGACTATCTATTCATTTAACCAGGACAATGACCGGTACGAACAAACAAACGTCGTAAAAATACCCGGTTCTCAGGTTGAACAGCAGCAGCTAAAGGAGTTATTAAGCGGGACAACAGGAGTCTTTGAAAATTTTATTCATGATCTTTGGTATTATGTAAGCCCGCAGGGCACAATTGATTCAAGACAATACCTTTTTTTTGATCCTGACGGCAAAGAGATTGTTTTTTTCGGCGATGAGACCCAGCAAGTATTCCACTGGCAGAATTCCACACATACACGCTACGGCCTTTACATAAGAAGCCAGAATATGTCAATTGTCACATTACTGCGTTTTCTTGATATAGAACTGGAATCTCTTGACAGCATAAGACTAAGGGTTACAGAAGACGTACAGTTAAAAATAGCAGTCAATACAACATGGGACGGTTCTTACAGGCGAGCAAGAACCGTGAATTTGCAGGAACCCGGATCAGCGATAAAGAGCGGCATTGACACGCTTTATGACAGTCCGTGGGGCAGACTGCAATTCTATAAAAACGGCGAGTATACAATTAACGCTCCTGACCAGAATGTAAGGGCCCCTGCAAGTACTGCCGTAAAAAAAGGCAACTACGTGTTTTTTAAAATTAAAGATCAAGAACTTGTGGAACTGCGGTCAAACGTATCAAGTGAACCGCCGCAGGACAATCAAACCAACCGTATGATTTATAAAGTTGAAACCGCCGCAAACGATTCCTTAAGCCTTTCACACGTCAGGCTCGGCATATCCGGCATTTATGATCTGTTTGAACCGCCTATAACGCTTACGCCCGTTACTGTTAACTAAATAACACCTTGATCCAGCATGGCTTTGGCGACTTTTCTGAAGCCCGCAATATTCGCGCCAATCACAAAGTTCCCGGGCTTACCGCACTCTTTCGCGGCATCGTCTATACTGCCGAAAATACCTATCATGATATTTTTAAGTTTCGCGTCTACTTCTTCAAATGACCATG
>Ga0268262_10006257_pt1 | contig 11486 bp, 5 predicted proteins | sample TergutNc150P3_FD_190354 | JGI IMG/M metagenome (GOLD analysis project Ga0268262, IMG submission 190354) | Nasutitermes corniger P3 segment gut microbial community from laboratory colony in Florida, USA - Nc150 P3 (SPAdes) (version 2) | ecosystem: Host-associated > Arthropoda: Insects > Digestive... | reverse complement strand
AAAAGAGTTTGAAGAGCGAAAAAAATAACCGTTAGAGCAGAATAACCATAAGGCAATTGGGGAAGCGACACCAGATATCTTTATTTTATTACCTAAAACCTGCTATAATACTCATTGCTGTGATTCGGAAACCTTACAGTGCTGCTATGGTAAAATACCTCTTCTGGTTTCCTGAATTTAAAACTGTAGTCAAATTATTGAACGAAGGTAAGAATATCGGTGAAATAAAGATGCTCAACGAGACGGAAAACTTGTTTAACGCCAGGACTGCGTATAGGGGAAAGACTATCTTTAATGCCATAGCCGCCAGAATCGAGGCTATTCCCCAGGACTTCATTGAATTATGTGTAAAAACTGATATTTCGTCCCAAAAACTTATTGCCGTGATAGCGGTCATGGCCGCTGAAAGCCTTTTTTATGACTTTATGTACGAAGTGTATCGGGAAAAGCTTATGATGGGCGATAAAACCATGACAGCAAGCGATTTTGTTCAGTTTTTCAGGAATAAGCAGGTTCAGGACAAAAGAGTAGCCGCATGGATCGATATAACTTTTAACCGGTTGGGAAGGGCATACAGAAATATCCTACTAAGCTCAAGTCTTATAAGGAATCACGGAAGAAATGAATGGACTATAGAGAAACCAGTCATAAACCGACAATTAGCGGGTGTCTTGTATAAAGAAAAAATGGAAGCCTTCTATGCCGCGTTAACCGGAGAAGCGCTGTGAATATAAATATCGGCGCAAAGGTACTAAAGGATATGGATACCCTTGAAGAAAGGATTAAAAAGCCTGAGTTTCGCCGGAATAAAGGGCTTGGAAACGAGGTTGGGTATTATATTTTTCACTACGATCCTAAAGAGGAATTGGTTGTTCGAAAAAGTATTAAACTGTTGCAAGATAAGGTAAACAAAGGTAATTTTGACTTTACTGTTATTGTATTTGATCTTTATGAAATATTGATTAATGTGCTGAAGGAAAAAGGGTTTCTTGAAAAATGTTTTAAAATGGAGAAAGAAAGAGGATTTACGACTCTTGTGAAAGAATTAAGTAAATCCCTCAGAATTGACAGTGAGCAGAAAGACGGTCCAATTATCAAATATATCAAAGACAACACCACTCCCGATTCAGTGGTATTTATAAACGGCGTAGGTAAATGCTATCCTGTCATTTTTTCTCATGATGTGCTCAATAATCTTCATGCGGTTATAGATACCGTCCCGGTGATAATGTTTTACCCGGGCAGATATAATGGGCAGCAACTCTCGTTGTTTAATACTATTACCAGCAAAAATTATTACAGGGCTTTTCCCTTGAATTGAGAATAAGAAGAGTGAGGTTGGAAATGAAAGTAAAAGAGCTGTTTATAAAGCCGATAGATCGTAATATCCAGGGAGTTATAAAGGTCGGTCAGACAGATGAGAGTTATATTCAGCAGGAACTGGAAGAATATGTTATTACCAATGAATTGAAAAAGCATTTTAAGGTTTTTTTCGACAGATATATTGAAGGGATTTCCGGCAGTACAGACAAAATAGGCGTTTGGATTTCCGGCTTTTTTGGAAGCGGTAAATCTCATTTCCTTAAAATACTTTCATACTTGTTGGAAAATAAAGAAGTAGGTGGCAAAAAGGCCATTGATTATTTCAGGGGCAATGGGAAAATTGATGATGGCTTTTTAATCGCAAATATAACTCGCGTTGCCAGCGAAGCTGAAAATAACGATGTAATCCTGTTCAATATTGATTCGAAAAGTTCCAGCGGTTCCGGAGACGAACATGATCCGATTGTCTTTGTTTTTTTAAAAGTCTTCAATGAAATGCAGGGGTTTAGCGGTTCCGATCCTTACATCGCTGACCTTGAGCGCAGACTTGAAGAACAGAACAAACTCGAAGACTTTAAAAAAGTATTCCTGACTAAAGAGGGCAGTCCCTGGGATAAAGCCAGAGACGATGCTGTTTTTATCCAGGACAATATCGTTGCGGCAATTGTGGAAACAGGGTTTATGAGCATTGAGGCAGCTCGTAATTGGTGCGAAAAAATATCTTCGCCTTATTCAATAAGCAATGAAGACTTTGCCATTCTGGTAAAAAAGTACCTTGATCGAAAGGGGAAAAACAGCCGCGTTATTTTTATGGTCGATGAAATGGGGCAATTTATTGGTCAGAATTCACGTCTGATGCTAAATCTCCAAACCCTTGTCGAAGACCTTGGTACTGTATGCCAGGGGAAGGCATGGGTTATTGTAACCAGCCAGGAAGATATTGATTCGATTACAAAAAACATGGCGGCCAGGAGCAACGATTTTTCCAAAATTCAGGGACGCTTTGATACCCGGCTTTCATTGTCTTCCGCCGATGTGGGCGAAGTGATACGGAGACGCATACTCGAAAAAACAGCGCCTGCCGCTCAAACTCTTTCGCTTCTTTATGATAATAAAGCAAATACCATTAAAAACCTGATTGTGTTTACAAATACTGCCCAAAAAAAGCTTTACGAGAACTCAACAAATTTCACGACAGATTATCCCTTTGTACCGTATCAATTTGATTTGTTGGGGAATGTTCTTACTGCCATACGCGAACATGGCGCTTCGGGGAAGCACCTGGCCCAGGGCGAGCGTTCAATGATAGCCCTTTTTAAAGAATCCGCGCTACATCTTTCTCAGGACGATGTAGGCCCTCTTGTTCCATTTAACCTGTTTTATGATGCCCTGGATCAATTCCTGGATTCCGGGCACAGAAGTGTTATTCAATTGGCGCTACGTAACCCAAAGATAAACCCCGGCAATGAGGAAAACTGCCTTGCGGTTAATGTTCTTAAAACCCTGTTTCTTATAAAGTATGTCAAAGAGATCACGGCAACCCTTGAGAATATAACCAGTCTTATGTGTTCACCCATAGATCAAGACAAGCTTGAGCTAAACAAAAATATCCAGAAAGCCTTGAAGGTTCTACAAGACGAAACTCTGGTTTCCAAAAACGGCGATATTTATATTTTTCTTACCAACGAAGAACAGGAAGTAAATCGCGAGATAGATCGCCAAAATGTCAGTACTGCGGAAGTTATTCAGTCACTGGCGGATATTATATTTGATGATATTATTGGTGAGAATAAATACAAACTTCCCAAATTCAACGGGAGATACAGTTATTCATACAACCAAAGAGTAGACGATGTTCAGCATAACCACAAGCAAAACCATCCGATCACTTTGCAGATAGTTACACCTGCTTCAGATCAGCAGACTGATACAGGCTCCCTTCTCATGAGATCAAGTCAATTGTCAGGCGTCCTTGTGGTTCTGCCGCAGCAAAAGGATTTCCAGGGTGAACTTCGCAGGCATATGTGTATTGAAAAATACCTCCGTTCCGGTACATACCATACCTTGCAAAAGGCAAATGAAATAGAATTGGAATTGCAAAACGAGAACAATGAACGCGAAATTGCCGCACGATCCCTTCTGGTGGATGCCCTTCTGGAAGCCCGTATTTTTGTAAACGGAAACGAAGAAACTTCCAGTGGGAAAGATATAAAATCAAGAATAAATGCCGCCCTTGATACTGTTGTAAACTCGGTATACCACAAGCTGTCTTATATTGATACTCCTTTAGGTATTAATGATATACGCACTCTTTTTTCTTTAGGCGCTTCTGTTCTTATTCCCGGCGGAGGTATTTCAAACAAATACGCTCTTGATGAAATGCGCGATTTCATTGAGTCAAATTCGCAAAAACACCAAAAGACATCGATGCGGACCATGCAGGAGCACTTTATGAAAGGACCGTACGGCTTTGTGGAGGACGATGTGGAATGGCTGTGCGCCAAACTTTTCATGGATGGCGATATTGATGTTTACATAAACAATGCCCAAATTATAGCTCAGGATAAATCCGAAAGCGAACTGGTCAATTATTTTACCAAAAAACAATATGTGGATTCACTTGCAACTGAAATACGCCAGAAAGCCAATGATACCCAACTGAAAATTACCCGCGATATTATGAAAGCCCTTTTTAACGATTCGGCTCCCGATTACGACGAAGATATGCTATTCAGGGAGTTTAAACGGCAAGGCCAGGATTTATTGAGAAACCTTAAAGAACTTTTGCATAAATATCAGGAATGTCCTGAGTATCCCGGAAAACTTGTTATTGATACCGGAATAACAATACTTAACAGTCTGCTTCCCATTTCATCGCCTTTTTCTTTCTTTGATGATTTAAGCCAAAAAAAAGATGCCATCTTGAATTTCTGTGATGATTATGAGGCTCTCGAAACATTTTTTTCCGGAATCCAGAGCAAAATATTTGCAGATGCGGTTAAGGCAGTACAATCCTTTGAAAAAAATAAATACGCTATTTTTGACAAGGAAATTTTTGAGATTGCGGCCAATATTAGCGCCATAACAGGCATGACAAATCCTTATAAAGAAATTCAAAACCTGCCGGATCTGCTTGATAAATATACCAAAGCCCTGCTTAACCAATGCCAAAAAGCCATGCAGCCGGTACTTGAGTCTCTTGATGAAATAAAAAAGAAAATTTTTACCAAACTGGAAGGTAAATCATACAAGGACGAATTTTATGTTTCTATGGTCAATCGTTTTGACAGCATAGAACAAAGAATAAAGAAGTGTACCGAACCGTGCTTTCTGGATAACATGATCCGTGAGATTGATCGGCTAAATATGGACTTATTAAATGAAATTGACAGCAGAGAAATTGAGCTGGCTGCAGCAGCCCCTACCGGTGCTGCATCGGAGGCAACTCCGCACAAAACACGGCGTACAAATCATGTCTCAATTAAATCGCTTGTAAGCACTTCTTCCTGGCGAATAGAAACAGAAGATGATATTGATATGTATCTGGCACAGTTGAAGCATAGAATTTTAGCGGAAATGAGGGATGACGATATTATAAACGTGGAGTTTTAGTTAATGGATAGCCTGTTGGAAAGAGAACTTCTGGAAACTCTTAAAAGCCTAATTCTTAATTGGGAGAATGAGGTAGTAGAATTCAAGGAAGCAAACGAAGATTATAAAAAAAGTGAAATTGGACAATACTTCTCGGCTATTAGTAACGAAGCAAATCTTAAAAACCTCCAATATGGATGGCTTGTCTTTGGTGTAAGAAATAAGGATAAACAAATCACCGGTTCTGCTTATCGGGATAAGAAAGGACTGGAAGCGCTGAAATTTGAGATAGGCCAGAACACAACAGGCCGCATTTCTTTTCTGGATATTTTTGAAATATATCCGGATAATAACAAAAAAGTCCGTGTAATCATGTTTAAAATACCCGCAGCCGCTCCCGGAATACCTACCGGATGGAACAACCATTATTATGGGCGAAATGGTGAATCGCTTGTTGCATTATCAATGAATAAAATAGATGAAATTAGAGGACAGACACGGAGAGACTGGTCAAAACAGCTTATTGAGAAAACATCAATGGAGATGCTGGATAAAAGAGCAATAGCATTGGCACGAAAAAATTATAGAAAAAGAGCCCACGTAAATGAAGAACTTAAATCTTTGAGTGATGAGGAATTTCTTGCCAAGCTTAAACTTATTATTAACAAGAAACTCACCAATGCCGCAATGGTTATGCTTGGTAAAACTGAATATGATTACCTGCTGGATGTTGCTCCCCGTATAATGTGGCGGTTATATGACTCAAAGGGAGATAATTTAGACTACCAGGAATTTACCATTCCCTTTATCCAAGTTGTAGATAAGGTTTACAAAAAGATACGAAATCTTATCTACCGTTATATGCCAGACCAAGGTACACTTTTTCCGGAAGAAACACGGCAATACGATGAACGAATTTTACGGGAACTAATAAATAACTGCATAGCCCATCAGGATTATACTGCCGGGATGCGTATTTATATTGACGAATTTGAAGACCATATTATCGTCTCGAACCCAGGCAGTTTCCTTCCCGGAGATGTCAGGGAGGTGCTGAAGCCAGGTTATACCGCTCCTTATTACCGGAATCCTTTATTGGCTGATACCATGGTCAATTTCAACCTTATTGATACCGCATCCATGGGTATTCGCAGGATCTTTAACATCCAAAAGAAAAAATATTTCCCTATGCCGGATTATGACACGTCTGTTAATGGTAAAGTATCGGTTACTGTATATGGCAAGGTTTTAGACATAAAATATGCAAAGATCCTGTTTAAAAACCCAGATCTTGACCTTGATACGGTGTTTCTTGTAGATAGGGTACAAAAAAAGTTGCCTCTTGAGAAAGACGCCATCAAGCACCTTAGGGATTTAAAAGTTATTGAAGGGAGGGCCCCTAATGTTTATCTGACTGCAAATATAGCGGCAATAATTGAAACCGAATCTGAGTATATACGCAACAAGGGCTTTGATGACGAGGCCTATAAAAAATGGATTTTAGAATACCTTACGCAATACAAAAAAGCTTCCAAGATGCAGGTTAAAAGGTTACTTTGGGAGAAACTACCAGATATACTGAATAGCAGACAAAAAGAGTCAAAAATAAGAAATTTGTTGTGGGCATTAAAAAAGGAAGGTAAAATTGTAACTGACAGCCCCAACAAACGTATAGCAAACTGGGTATTAGCTAATCCCAAAAAAGATGGATATTTTAGCCAATAATAGCCAATCTTTTTGCAGGCTGATTTTTGCTAATTCATTACAGGATAAGGAGTTACGATTGGTTAAACCTGAAAACGAAGAAAAAAATTATCCAATTTTAGCCAATCGTGAGCATCAAACATGAACAAGGCCGCCATCAAAAACTTCGCAATTTGGGCGCGTAACAAGCTCATTGATGATGTCCGCTATAAAGCCCGCCTTATTGGTATTACTGAACATGGCATAGCGGAACCCATGCCGAATTCTGTAAAAGACCTGCAATTCTTCGATATTGGCAATGATAACGAGCCGTATGCAATATCCGGCGAAGCCATAGAGCAGAGGAAAAAGCTGATTGCCGCCCTGAAAAAAAGGGAAAAGCAGTCAGACTACAAAACGGCCTTCGATTCTATGCTTGAAGAAACCGCCTACACCTGGTTTAACCGGCTTATAGCCATCCGTTTTATGGAGGTCAACCAGTACCTCCCCTCAGGCCTCCGTGTTTTAAGCTCTGGCGGCGATAAACTGGAACCGGAGCTTGTATCAAAACCCTTTGACAGCGGCTTTAAATTTTCTGATACCGAAAAGGCCAGAGTCCTCAAATGGAAGGACAACAACAATGCCGCTGAACTTTTTGCTTTTCTTTTTATCAGGCAGTGCAACGAACTAAACGCCATTCTTCCTGAGCTTTTTGAGAAGATCAACGATTACACGGAACTGCTCATCAACCTGAATTATACCGACCCTGCGGGGGCAGTCCACAGGCTCATAACAGACATACCCGAAGATGATTTTAAGGAAGCTGTGGAGATCATCGGCTGGCTTTATCAGTATTACAATACCGAATTAAATGAGTTGGTTTATGATAGATCTTTAGCAAGAAGTCCAATACCTAAAGAATTATTACCGGCGGCAACTACAATTTATACACCCGATTGGCCTATACGGTATATGGTGGAGAACAGCCTGGGCTGCCTCTGGATAGAAGGGCATCCCAACGAAGAGTTAAAGAAAAACTGGAAATACTACCTTGATGAGGTGGAACAGGAAGAAGATGTTAAAAAACAACTTGAGGAAATCCGGCAGGAATACAAAACTATAAAACCGGAGAGGATAAAGGTAATAGACCCCTGCATGGGAAGCGGCCACATTCTGGTCTATATGTTTACGGTACTGATGCAGATTTATGAAAGCCAGGGCTATAATCCTCGTGATGCCGCTAAATTAATACTTGAAAAAAATCTTTACGGCCTGGACATAGATGACCGTGCCTGGCAGCTTGCCTATTTTGCGGTATTGATGAAAGCCCGCCAATACAACCGTAGTATTTTAACGGAGAACATCAAACCCCATTTGTATGCTGTTCAGGAGAGCAACGGAATAGATAGCAAATACCTGCAATATTTTGGCGATGGAATGGACGATAAAGAAAGGAATGTCGCTTTTCAGGATATAAAAACGCTTATTGCGATTTTTAATGATGGAAAAGAGTATGGTTCCATATTAAAAATACCAGATCTCAATTTTATATTGATGCACACATTTATTGAGAAAGTCGATAAAAAAGGCTTTCTGCCTGTTTCGACAGAACTGTTCCCGGAAACTGAAAAGCAGCCCGATCTTATGGAGTTAGAAAAATCTTATATTGATGAAATCCAGACAAGATTGAATGAACTGATTGATATCGCGGAGATTTTACATGGTAAATACCAGGTTATTGTTACAAATCCGCCATATTTGGGTAGTTCCCGATTTAGTTCAAAATTATCATTCTATGTTAAGAACAACTTTCAAGATGTAAAAAGTGATTTATCAATGGTTTTACATAAGTATGCCTTGCAGGAATTGTCTCAAAAATATGGATTTATCTCATTTATTACAACATCATCATGGATGTTTTTATCCAGTTTTGAAAAAATAAGGGATATAATCATAAACAATTTTTCCTTTGATTCTATCGTTGATTATGGAACTGAACTATTTGATGGAAAAGTTGGTCATAATCCTATTGTTTCCTGGGTAATAAGGAATTGTCGAATTAATTATACTTTTAGAGCTATACGTCTTGTTGATTATTGTTATTCCCGTCGTGATGAAAAAGAAAATGAATATTTTAATGAAAAAAACTGCTATATTGCAAATAATAATAAGCTTAGTATTATTCCCGGTATCCCTCTTGCATATTGGGTAAGTGATTACTTCGCTAAATTATACAATAACTCTATTTTTACCGACTTCTATAAATTTAAGCGAGGTATAGCAACAGGTAACAATGATTTGTTTTTACGTTTATGGTGGGAGGTCAATATTTATAGAATTTCATTAAGCCAAGGCATTAAATGGTATCCATATAATAAAGGTGGTGAGTACAGGAAATGGTATGGAAATAGAGAATATATTATCAATTGGGAGAATAATGGTCGTAGTATTAAGGGATTCTTTAATAGCAATGGCAAATTAGCAAGTCGCCCTCAAAATATTGATTCAAATTTCGTTGAAAATATTAGTTACTCATCATTAACATCAGGGAAACTATCATTCAGAAGATATATTGGATTTATTAATGATCAAGCTGGAAATTATTTCATTAAGAAAGGAAATTATTCATATAATTTCGGATTAGCATTATTAAATTCTCCTATAACCGAATTTTGCATAAATATGATGAATGGGACATTAAATACAACTGAGAATGATTTCAATGGTATTCCATTACCAAAAATCAATTCATTTGATGTTATTGAAAAGCTTGTTATAAATTGTGAAAATCTCTCCCGTACCGACTGGGACTCCTTTGAAACCTCCTGGGACTTTAAGAGGCATCCACTAATCCCAAACGCCAACCTTTGTGAAACTCCGTGCCCTCCGCGCCTCTGTGAGGATTCTTCTTTAAAAATTTCTTCATGTGAAATTTCAAAATTATACAGCCAATGGCAGCAAGCCTGCGAAGAACGTTTCCAAACACTCAAATCCAACGAAGAAGAACTTAACCGCATATTCATAGAAATCTACGGTTTGCAGGACGAGCTGACACCCGAAGTAGAAGACAAAGACGTAACCGTTCGCAAGGCTGACCTTGGCAGGGAAATCCGCAGCCTAATTTCATACGCCGTGGGCTGTATGTTTGGTCGCTATTCCCTCGACACAGAAGGTTTGGCTTATGCCGGTGGGGAATGGGATAACAGCAAATATAAAACGTTCATTCCGGATAAAAACAATATCATCCCCATAACCGATGAAGATTATGCAAATGATGATATAGCCAATCGTTTTATCGACTTCATCAACGTCGTTTACGGCGAAGAAACCCTGGAAGAAAATTTAAATTTTATTGCCGGAGCCATCAATAATCGTGGGGGAAATTCCCGTGACACAATACGCGGATATTTTTTGAATGATTTTTACAAAGACCATGTGAAAATTTACCAAAAACGACCAATCTACTGGCTTTTTGATAGCGGCAAGGAAAACGGTTTTAAGGCGCTGATCTATATGCACCGCTATCATGCTGATACAATCGGCAATCTGCGTATTGAATATCTTCATAAAATGCAAAACACCTACGAAAGCGAGATAGCCCGTATGCAGCGCATACTGGTATCCGGTTCTTCGGGAACAGAAAAGGCAAAGAGCCAAAAGAGGCTGGAAAAACTCCAAAGGCAATTACGGGAAACCAATGCCTACGATGTAAGAATAAACCACCTGGCCCTTTCCCGCATTGAGATTGATTTGGATGACGGGGTTAAGCTAAACTATGAAAAAGTCCAAACAGCGCAGGATGGAAAAAAGCTGGAAGTTCTGGGTAAGATAGGATAATGTCAAGTATCACTTTTCAAAAGATTCAATCAGAACTCAATAAGGCCTTTGCCGAAGAAGGCAGGAAAATAGTATTCTGGTATGATAATAAAAAAGAATGGGCGGATCAAATAAGCCTGTTGGAATTGAACAACGCAGAGGTCATAATCGCCGATGGAACCAATCAGTTTGAACTGAAATATAAAATTGAATATGTGAATCCGGACACAAACTATTTAGTTTATGCTCCTCTGCCGAAACCTGATCCCAATAAAGACCATCTTCTGGATATTCTTCTGTATTCCCGTGAATTCAAAGCAGATAGTTTAGCAATGTTCGCGGATGAATTATCAATCAGTAATGTATCTATGCTTGAAAAGTATAGCTTCTTCTTTAGAAACACCGCCAATCAGAACAATTTTAAGGCCCTGAGAATCGACAACTATAATGATAATAGCATTCCGCTTGGAGTGTTGTGTTGCTTATGCGACGTTGCGGAGCCATCAATTCAAAAACTCATCGTTCATATCATTACAAATGACGATATCATTAATAACAAATACCTGCGAATATTTTCGGAAAATGACCTCGTAGAAGTTTTCTGGGAACACTGCCGCAATTATTTAGGCTGGCAGGAAGCCTCTCCAACCCTCGAAAAGATGCTGATAACCATATATCTGACGTATTTCAAGAGGGATGTGTATGCAGATTTACCTGAACGTGTAACCCCTTTTATTGCCGGAAAAGCAGGAAATGTTACCCAAGTTTTTGAAAATCTAAAAAATAATAAGCAAAAGTACCAGGAATATGCGGATTATATTGCAGGTCTCATTAATATTAATACAATTCTTAAAAGTTTTCCCATTGATTCAATTGTCAACTGCTCTGTTTTTAAAGAAGTAGACAAATATATCACTGATTGGGTTACACAACGTCTTATGAGTAGTGATCTTGGCGCACTGGCAAATAATAAATCCCTTGCTGTATTATGCGATGAACGCGGACAGAAAAACGCCGATACTACCTTTGAACATGATTACAAAATGCTAAAAAACGCCGCTCTGCTACTCAGC
>Ga0268262_10006255_pt1 | contig 11488 bp, 12 predicted proteins | sample TergutNc150P3_FD_190354 | JGI IMG/M metagenome (GOLD analysis project Ga0268262, IMG submission 190354) | Nasutitermes corniger P3 segment gut microbial community from laboratory colony in Florida, USA - Nc150 P3 (SPAdes) (version 2) | ecosystem: Host-associated > Arthropoda: Insects >... | reverse complement strand
GGAATATGGATTGGAAAACAAGATTTTTGCTCCAAGCCGATAATTTCAATTTTCGATTCTCCGCTCCTTATTTCCAATTTCATAAACCTCCTCCAGAGGCGATCTGCCGCCCGATTTGTATGTAGAGGTTTTCTATGTTTTTAAATCCGGAATCAATTACGCGGCTGAACGCCTCGATCATAAACGGAAGCGAGGCGAAAATAAGAAAGAAGGCGGCGGTGATGGAAATTGGAAACCCTTCTGAAAGAATGTTTACCTGAGGCGCGGCTTTTGATATAAGCCCCGTAGTCAGCGAAGTTAAAAACAAAGTGCCCAGAATGGGAAGCGAAATAACAAACGCGTCCAGAAATAAGCGCGAGAGGCCGGAGGCGAACATTCCCACAAGATGTTCCCTTCCGTCAATCATTGCAATAACGTTGAGCGATTGCACGGAACGCCAAAAGCCTCCAAGAAAAAGCTGGTGAAAGCCGCCGATTGTAACAAAAATAAGCATGGACACAAGGTTAAAATACTGCCCCATAAGCGGATTTTCAATCTGGGCTACGGGGTCAAAAGTTTCTGACGCGCCAAATCCCATTTGCAGGGAAAAAAACTGCCCTGCCGTGGAAAAAGCGGCAAAAATAACAGTCATATAAAAGCCGATAATTATGCCGATTATTCCCTCGCCGATAAGAAGCATCATGAAGCGAAGGCTGAATGTCTCATAACGAAGATCGCTCAAAGTGCCTCCGGGCAGGGTAACAATGCCGTTAGGCGAATTAGCCGCCATATAAATATCCGCGGTGGGAAGGACGGCGAAGGCGGCTAACCCTGCAAGCGCGATTCTCGCGGTTTGAGGCACGGCGTCGGATGAAAGAATCGGGGCGGTTTGAACCATGGCGAACGCTCTTACCGCTATCAGCAGAAAGACAGGTCCGAAGGAGAGAATATTCTGTAAAACCGCGTTTTCTATCACTCTTTACCTCGCCATTTCCGGAATTCGCATAAAAAGTTCTTTTGTATAGTCTCCAAGAGACGTAAACATAAAACCGCCCAATAACGCAAGCACTCCAAGAATAACAAACAATTTAGGAACAAACGTAAGCGTCTGTTCCTGAATTGAAGTCGCGGCTTGAAGTATCGCGACAACCAAACCAATCGCCAGCGCGGACAGCAAAATAGGGGCCGCAAGAATCAGCGTTTCCAATATTCCCTGCCGCAAAACGGTTACTACGTCGCCTACGCTCATTCTTTACCCCTTAATAAAATGAACGGACAAGCTGATCCGTCAGTAATGCCCACCCGTCTACAAGAATAAACAGGACTAATTTAAACGGCATGGAGATCATTACGGGAGGGAGCATGATCATACCCATGGACATAAGCGCGCTCGCGACGACAAAATCAATTACAATGAACGGGATAAACAGCAGTATTCCTATCTTAAAAGCCACGGTAAGCTCGTTAAGGATAAACGCCGGAATTAAAACATAAGTTGGAACGTCAGCTAACGTATTTGGACGGTCAAGACCGCGCATCGCCATAAAAAGCCTTATGTTTTCAGGGCGGCTGCTCATCTGCCTGTACATAAAAACCCTTAAAGGGGCTTCCGCTTCCCTGTACGCGTTCTCAACCGAAAGCCTGCCTGCGGAAAGCGGCTGTATGGAGTTAGTATAAATTACGCTAAATGTCGGCCACATGATAAGCACGGTAAGAAAAAGCGATATTCCTAAAATTACCTGATTGGGGGGAACCTGCTGTAACGAAAGCGCGCGCTTTATAAAATCCAAAACGATGGAAACGCGCAAAAAACTTGTCATCAGGATGATGATGCTGGGCGCAAGGGAAAGAACGGTCAACAGAAGCAGTAACTGCAATGAAAAAGCCACTTCCGGCCCGCCCTGCGTGTTTCGTACAGTCAAGTCTATAAAAGGAATCGCCGGAGGCCCCGGAGGCGCAATTAAATTTGTCGTCCCCTGCACCGACCTGTCGGGAAACTGCTGCTGCGCGTTTGCCGCAAACGGCAAAAAAACGGAAAAAAGCGCGAATAAAACAAACGCCGCTAATTTTAAATTAATAATTCCTGTTATGCGCATCACATCCCCTTAAGCCTTTCGCGGCGTTTGCGGATTTCATCCACGCCCGAATAACGCGCTTGAGCCGGAGTTCCAAGCCGGCGAAGGAGGGTTATAAAATCAGGAAAACGATTAGGGGCTTCCGCCGTTTTCTTTGAATCTTCAAGGAGCATCGCGTTTATAACGTCCTTGTCATCTATTTCGCTGATAAGGCTTACCCCGCCCTCGCTTGCCCCCAAAAGCCACGCTTTAGAGCCGACGGCGGCGATATGCACATAACGGTTAAAACCAAGATGGGAAGTCGCCAAAATTTTAAGAAAGGGGTCGTTTGCGGCAGTTTGTTTTGAAGAACGCTTCATAAAAAAAACAATTCCGTAAATTGCCGCCGCCGCAAGGGCGAGAACAAGTATCATCCGTATTACAACCCAGATTGACGCGCCTGAATTTTGCGTTATCAGCGCAGGTCCGTCAACGATAGGCATATCCAGTTCAGGAATCCGGTACGGATCGTCAACGGCGGAGGGAGCGGACGGATCAGCGTCCTGCGCGGCTTCTTGAGAAAAAACAGGTATTTGGACGAACAGCCCCACTGCCAACAACAGGGCAAATTTAGGAATTTTCAGTTTTTACCCTCCCAGATCAAACTGATTTTTATTAATTTTACACTTTTTTTAGATAAGTGGCAAGCGGAAACAGGAAAATTTATCAAAAATATTGAAAAAACGTGGGGAATCCTATGTTTATACCCTAGTCAGGAGAGATTGACAAAAGAAATTTACCGCGAAGCACGCAAAAACAGAGAAAATATCTACCACAGACATATGCATTATAAATAGCTGTAAGAATCAGGGGTTTTTGTCCGAAAGATTAGCTTAAAATTTTACGATGAGATAACGAATAATAATTCCCTTAATCTCTTTGCCTTCGCCTTATGCAAATCTAAGTATTTTACGCGCATCTTTCTTTGTTCGTATTGGTTTGTGCGAGGTTCGCGGCAAAACTCTTAATTCCTGCTTAACAATGAAGCGTATTCTCTTTCATAACGCTTTAAAACAGGATGTTCGGGAGCGATTGCCAGCACTTGTTTTAAATAGTAGACCGCGCGGCGTTCTTCGCGGCGGTTGTGGTAAATTTCAAAAATGGCTATAAGGGCGTCAAGGTTTCTTGGGTCTTCAAAAAGACTGGAACGCAGACTGTTTAAAACTTCTTCCTGATTCGTCTGCAAACGGCTGCGTAAAAAGTAATAGCGGCTTTTAATTTGGCCGCCGGACGCCGAATTAAGGCGGCTTTCCAGAATACGGGAAGCTTCGTCCCTTCTGCCGGAAGCGATCAGGGCGGAAATGTAAACCGCCGCGTAATCGTGGTTGGAATTGTCACGGTCGTACAGTTCGCGGGCAAAAGCGAGCGCCCTTGCGTTGTTTCCAAGTCCGCGCTCAACATTGTACGCGTCTGTTAAGTCCTGCGCTGTTCTGCGGACGGCGAAAATACGGTTTAAATACCCCTGCGCCTCCTGCCATCGTTCCCTCTGAACCGCATCCCTTAAGCTTAAACTTAACACCTCAACGGAAGAACCGTTTGTCTGCCTTAGGCGTTCCAGCATTTCCCTGCCTTCGCTTTGCTCCTCAGGACGCTGTGATTCAATAAGCAGACCGGCGGCATAAACAAGAGCTTGAGAGTCATCGGGATTAACGCGCAAAATTGAGCGAAGATAATTCAACGCCGAATCACGGTTGCGGTTTCCTTCGGCTTGTATTCTCGCCCGTAAAAAAAGATATGTTCTGTTGTTGGAGTTAATCGAAGCGTAACTGTCCAACGAGGCGTTTGACTGCGAATACTGCCCCTGTTCCAGCAGAATAGCGGCTTTAATTAAAAGAAGCTCTCCGTCCCTTGGCTCCAACTGTAAAATTTCGTCTATCGCGGACAACGCCCGCGATAAGTCGCGGTTTTCATAGTAACAAATGGCGCGTTCTCTCTTTATTTGCGTGCTGTCGGGGTAACGGACAATTAATTCGGACAAAATATTGATCGCTTCCTGCGGATTTCCGGCGATTCTTACCGCCCGGGCAAAACCTATCCTTGCCGGATAACATTCATCGGAAATTTCATACGCCTGCCTGAAAGCGCGTTCCGCCTGACCGAACCTGCCCTCGCGCTGATGTATTATCCCCTGAAACAACGGCGGCAGAACGGAATTTGGCCTTAAAACTTGCGCTTTTTCAACATCTCTTAAAATATTCGCAAGAACGGCGGCTTCGGTTTGATCATTTATTGCCAAAAACGGCAAAATATGCTCAAAAAAATCATTTGAGGCAGGAGCAGGCTGGACATAAACGCCTCTTTCAGCCTCCCTGATTATACGGGTATAATTTGACGTTTGCGGAAAATCGATATTCGGAAGCCTTGCCGGCGAATCAGGATAAATCAGCTTTATCAATACAGTATTAATGCCGGACATAGTACGACCAAATTCCGACGCGCTTAATTCTCTGCTTCGGATTAATTCCACAGCTTGCAGCATTGATGACAAAGTTCCGGTTTCTGTCAAACCGCGTATTTCCTCCGCAAGACCGCCGGAAGGCAGTCCCGCGCCGGATTGATGGCTTGTGTTCCTTCCGCCAGCCTGCTGGGTTTTAGGTTGTGACGGTCCGGGTCCTGACTGGCAGGAGAAAAAGACCAGCGCGAAGAAAAAATATATAAAAAAACAACTCCACTTTTTTAAAAACACGATTTACTGTCCAAAAAATAAAAAATTTACAAGAGAAATGATATGGAAGCCATAAAACCTTGGTTAGATTTTTATGGCTTCCTCGGCTACGAAAACTACTAAAAACTGAAATTTTTAGAAATTTTCTGATATAGATCACATATACAAAATACTAACACAATGATAGTATTAATAACAATGGATATAAAGAATTATAACGTATTTTTTATTAAATTCTTATGCCTGCTAATAATTTTAACCGCAATATCGTGCGGTTCGGACGCTTCCGGCATCGACCCTTATTACCTTACAGGCTCGAAGGAAGACAGGGGGAACCTTATAGAGCTGTTTAACCTTCTAAAAAACGAAGAATACGGCAGTGACGGCGAATTTGCCGTTACAAGGGAAATAGCATCAACCTTCGCGCGGCAAAACGACTATGAAAGGCTTATACATTTTTTAAGCTCGAAAACAATTAACAATCCGGCGAACCCTTATAACGGCTATTATTTTTTGATGATTGCCTACGCTTACATTCAACTGGAATCAAACCCTATCGCCGCCCTTTATTTTGACTTGATAATTAAAAATTACCCCGACCTTATCATCAACGATGAATCGGTCCATCTTGTATGCCTGCGGAATCTTATTAAAGAGGACGTCAAGGTAGAGCGCAAAATTTGGTATTACAACGAGCTTATCTCCAGATTTTCCGATAAAATTGATTTAGGCGACGCTTATTTTATGCTTGGGCAAGCCTGCGAACAAGCCGGCGACTGGCAAGGCGCGGTTGCGGCATATACAAAATATCTGCCGTACTCAAAAACTGTAATACCCGGTTTTCCATACGCCGCCCAGCACGCGAAATATCAGGTGGATTTCAGCAGGTCCCAGAAAGACTGGACTTTTGAAAGCCTTGATTCGTTAAGAAGAGTCATAGAAGAAGCCTTGGACGACGGCGACGCCAACAGGCTTATGAGATACCAGACAAAGGTAAATTTTTTCGCCCGTTCATGGGAACAGGTGGAAACCAACGATATCGGTTTGAACAAATTTAATCTTGCCCAATTTATGTACGGCAACCGCATCAAATATGCCCCAAATTTCGACGCTTCTTCAAATTCAAACGAAGCGTTTTTAAAAACTACAGGCTGGTCATTCTCCCTTAATACGTGGTATCTGTATTTTAGAAAAATTTATTTTCCGCAAGACCCTGAAATTCACGGAAGATGGGAATGGGCCGGCATTTATTACGGAGAAAAATTTTGAACATATTTAACGCGTTTAAAAAACTGACGGCAAAAGTTAAGATTCAACCGGCGTTTAATTTAATTTTATTTTTATTCTGCGCGCTTAATTTAACATGGGCGCAGACGGAGGAAGAAGGCAGGCCTATGCGCGTAAAACGCCCCGATTCTTCGCTCCCCCTCCCTTCAAACCGATCCATGCAGGTTTTTACTCCGGCCGCCAATTCGCTTATTACGGACGCCGCTCTTGAACAGCCTCTGACGCGGCGTTACATCGAACAGTATTCCAGCCCGCACGGAATTGCCACACTTAACGCCGTTTTGAACAGGGGAAGCCTTTATCTGCCGTTCATCAAAGAAGAAACCGCCCGCCGCAACCTGCCGCCTGAACTTGCCTATCTTCCAGTTATTGAATCCGGTTTTCACATAACGGCGAGAAGCAAATCGGGCGCGGTGGGGCTTTGGCAGTTTATGCTGAACAGCATTTCGCCGTACAACATAAGGGTTACGGATTTTCTTGACGAACGGCGCGATTTTGAAAAATCAACAATAGCCGCCCTGCTGAAACTGGAAGAAAATTACAGAACGCTGGGAAGCTGGGAACTCGCCCTAGCGGCGTATAACAGCGGTCTTGGGGCGATTAACAATACGGTAAAAAAAACGGGCAGGAACGATTACTGGGAACTTGTCAGAAGAGGCGAATTAAAGCAGGAAACGCTTCACTTTGTGCCTAAATTTATCGCGGCAAACTATATTATTTCCCAGCCAAGGAAATACGGCATTAACGTCTGGCATGAAAAGATTGATTGGGCGGCAATTCCGCTTAACCGCCAAGTTTCCATTGATATTCTTGCCGGCGAAACTGGCGTTTCCAAAGAACTGCTTCGCGGTCTTAACGCGGAACTGCTTCACGGGATAAGCCCCGCCGACCCAAATTACCGGTTAAAAGTTCCTGCCGCGCAGATTGAAAAAATTTCAAGCGTTCTTGAAAGCGACGAATTAAAATTGATCCGTTACCATTACCATATAGTCAGAAACGGCGACACGTTATGGTCAATGTCAAGAAATTACGGCATAGACGTGAATATTATCGAACAGCACAACCCGGGGCTTTCCAAACGGTATTTAAAAATAGGCGAAACGGTCATAATTCCGGCGTTTGGCGACGCTCCCCTGCCCCAAAATACGGCGCAAACCCAGATAACAGCCCCGTCTAACTTTACAGACAGCTATGTCGTGCAAAAAGGCGAAACTTTTTGGTCTTTGGGCAGAAAATACGGTATTGATCCCCAACTCATTGCGGAGGCAAACGGGCTAAAAATAACCGATATTCTGCGTGAAGGAAGAACGATTAGAGTGCCGATAATAGAATAACTATTATGAAAAAAATATTAATTTTAACTTTATTTTTCTCAGTTATGGGCGTTTTTGGGCAGGAAAAAGCGTGGATTTCAGGTTCCGTGGAATGGGACGCGCTGAGAATTAACGCCGCAGTTTCATTTAATCTTGCCAAAGCCGGATTAAAACTTCCTTCCGGTAGAATTCAAGGGGAGTCCCTTTTAAAATTAAATTATTTACACCTTATAGAGCCGTGTATTCTGGACTTGCAGGTAGATTCCACCACTACAATCGCAGACCTTGTAAATTCAGGCGAATTTACTTTTTTAGAAGTAGAAGCAATCGCCAACAGGGCAAACTTATCGCCTCCGGCCCTATCGCCCGACATGAAAAACATCACCACGTCAGTAACAATACCGTTTTCAGTTATAAGCTCCGCGCTTTTACGCCACAGCAGGTCTTCTTACATTTTAAGGACGTTAACCCCCGTCTCCACAGCGCGGTACACGGGGATAATCGTTATCGCTTTAGACGAACTTCCCGTATATGGAATGAAAAGTACTGCCATGCCCGTTCCGTGCCTGTTTCCAAAAATTTGGGACAGCGATATGAACCTTATCTATGAACGCAATATGCTGGAACCTGAATTTGACGGCACTATGGTACGGTATTCCTCGGCGCAGAATATTTTTCAAAAAAACCCTTCCGGCCTTTCCGAAGATTTGCAGAAAACCGTAGGCGACAGGCCTTTGCGCATTTTCGCGCGCGGCGTTTTTGGAATTAAACCCACTGACCTTATCATCGAAAAAAGCGACGCGCTAGTAATTATTTCTTCTGAAGAAAACCGCCGCCTGTTGTCGCAGGGAAAAGTTGTTTTCATTTTTGACGAATCAGTACTGCGCCAAGAATTCAGCGGCGAATAAATATACCGTCCGGCAAGCCTCGAAATATTAAATACTCCGCTTCATTCGTCAATAATTAATCTCCCCATTACCGCGGCTATTGTCTGCTGTAAGATAATGCTCATCAATGTCGGCAGAACCGCGGCTTGCGGCAAAAACGTTACCGCGATTGTCATAACCGCGCTGTTATTCCGTAATCCGCCGGCAATAACAAGCGCGGCTGTTTTTTCCTTGCCGCATTTTGCCGCAATTCCGTTGGCTTTCGCAAGCAAAAATCCCGCGCTTGTTAAAAACAGGCAAAGAACTCCGATTTTCCAAATAATTGGATCGTTAAATTTTACGATATGCGCTATTGCCGCGGAGTTAGCCGCAATAACGAGCATTAGGCAAAATTTAGCGAACGGGTCAACTCCCGGGCAAATTTTTCGCGGTATTGCGCCCCTGCTTGTTTCGTTTAACGTAACGCCGATTACCGTGGGGACTACGACCATAAAAATTAATGAAACTGCCATTCCTCTGATGTCCATTGCGATTTTCGCCCCCATAAGAATTGAAAGGGTCGCCGGAACGGCAAGCGGGGCAAGCATGGTATCCAAAAGAATTAAAGAAAGCCCCAGCGCCTTATCCCCTTTAAAAATCGCCGACCAGATAAAGCCGGAAACCGCCGTAGGGCCGGCAAAAAGAAGGACAAATCCGGCTATTACATCGGAATTTTTTATAAACATTGAAGATAAAAAAAAAGCGGCTAACGGCATTAACACATGGGTTGAAAAAAAGAAAAACAGAATTGGCGCGGGGCTTTTTACCGCGCCGCCTAATTCAAGGGCGGTAAGTTTTAACGCGCCTGAAAATGTCATAATGCCGAACAGCAAAATGACATAGGGGCGCAATTGCAAAAAAAGCTGGGGAAAGAGCAAGCCGAGCGCGACTGACAAAGGCGTCATAACCGGCATAAGCCTGTCCATAACGCGGTTTATTTTTAAAAGACCGTCCCTAATCATTTTAATTTTCCAGAATGGTAATTTCCACCCTTCTGTTTTTCCGCATTCCTTCTTCGGTTCTGTTATCTGCTATCGGCTTATCCGCGCCGTATCCGCGGATTACCATGCGGTCGGCGGTACGGACTTTATTGGAGAGAAAATAATCCGCCACAGCCCTTGCCCGTTCCTGCGAAAGCTCAATATGCTCCTGTCTTGTTCCGCTCGCTGACGCGGTATGTCCGCTGATTAAAATATCCCTGTCGGGGTAGCGTTTTAAAATAGCGGCGATTCTATTAAGTTTTTCCTGTTCTCCGGGAAGCATCTTGTCCGAATTGGCGTAAAATTGAATATTTTCAAGGCTTAGTGAAACGCCTTCATCGACAACGCGCACGACAACGTCCGGGATTTTAAGGCGGTCTATTTCTTTCTCAATCTCCGCCGCAAACTGTTTCTTGTCCATTATTTCCGATTCGATAAATTCAGCATACGCCGTTCCGCGAAATTCTATTCTTCTTCTGTCTGACATTTCAAAAGTCAGGCGGAAACTTTCTTCGTAGGCGACCGCCTGCCCAAGCGAATGATCCCAGTAAACAATCTGGTCAAAATCGCCCATAATGCGCACGGGATAAATCCGCCCACGCACGGCTTGAGGCCTTGAAGCTATTTTATAACTGACGGAAAAAGCCGGATAATTTTTCCCCTTCCATTCGCGCTGTCCCACATAAACATAATTTGCGGTAAACGGTATGCGGTAAGGCTCCTGTATTCCAAACGCGTCTCTGAAATCGTGTATCTCATAGCCTTCCGCTTTCCATGTTTCCAAAACTTTTAAATCCTTGTCCGGAAATACTGGAACGTTACGCACAACAGGCATATAATACTTCGGGTCTATTGTAAGGTATCCAAGCCTGTCGCGCTCAAAAACCGATTCATATTCCCTTGCCCAGATAAACCCGGACGCCGCCTGCGTCTTGCTTGCGGAATCATAAACAATTTGTTCCGACGTTTGGAAAATCGCTTTATGCTCGCCCTTGCCGTCTTTTACGTCAGTAACTTCCACGGCAATTCTGTTAAGTATTTCCGCGCGATGGCTTAATATTCCGTTTAAAAAAACCGCTTCATCCACAACGGAAAGTATTCTGTACCGCGCGCCTTTTATGTGTTTATACTCAAAAACTTCGCCGCGCGCGTTAAACGGGCGTAAAATATTTAACAAAATGAGAATCGCAAATACGGGGATTAACTTTTTATTTACCATAATGTAATTATATACTTTTAATTGTCATTTGCCTACTTGAATTCAGGAATTTCTACCGTGAATCTGTTTAACAAACGCTTGGGGGCGTCCAATAAGAAGAATTTCTACCGCGAACCACACAAACGGGGAGCGAAGATATTTACCACGAACCCGCTAAATATAGGCACGGCGTAGTCGTGTATTAATGCCGCATAGCGCAGCACAAATAAATGCCGTTGTTTGTGATAAAAGCAACTCTGACCACTTATCAGGTGGTCAGACGACAGTGCGCATACGAACCGGCACTAATGAAGAAGGACAAAAATTAAATACATGAATTAACGTAAAAGAAAACCGGATTAAGGTGAAGTGTTTTTTGAATATTTTTCGATTATTCTTATATAGTCCTCAATTTCATTTTTTTTACATCAAATTTATTACCGCTCATAACTGACATAATTTCTTTTAATATTTCGTCAGTTATATATAATTCATCAAAACCGTTGATGACTCGTTCAAATACTTCTCGTGGATGCCCACCCCAGAAAAATGATGATACAAACACATTTGTGCCTATTACTATTTTCATTTATTTTTTCTATATTCTTTTATTTCATTAAATACATCTTCTTCTGTAAAATTATTTTTTGCGGCTATACCTCCCCATAGGCATATAATTCTTTTAATCTTTGTCTGTCATTTATGTACATTTTTACAGAATTATATATCAGTTGATTTCGGGTTATTGACGCAGTGTTTGCAATTAAATCCATTTGTTTGACTAAATCATCATCAAATGACAAATTTATCGTAGCAACAGCCATATATTACCTCTATATATAAAAATATATTTATTTTGATATTTTGTCAAGAAAAACTGTTTTAATACTTTATAATCTTACTCCTCATTATCTATCGTATCAAGGGGGCTTTTAATCGACAAGGTTTTGCGCTTGGCGACGTGGGTGTATCGTTCGGTGGTGCGTAGTGACGAGTGTCCCAAAAGTTCCTGAATATAACGAATGT
>Ga0268262_10006254_pt1 | contig 11488 bp, 12 predicted proteins | sample TergutNc150P3_FD_190354 | JGI IMG/M metagenome (GOLD analysis project Ga0268262, IMG submission 190354) | Nasutitermes corniger P3 segment gut microbial community from laboratory colony in Florida, USA - Nc150 P3 (SPAdes) (version 2) | ecosystem: Host-associated > Arthropoda: Insects >... | reverse complement strand
GGGGGGGGGGGGGGGGGGAACGAAAATAAATATTTTACTTGGTCTATTTGGCTAGTAGCTAGAGATGACCTTGCAACGCAAGACCTGCTAGATGTTATTTTATTGCCATAAATCATACTAGACATAATATACAATTTTTTTAGGCAAAGAGGGAAAAAATCGCACAATGCCATAGTCTAAGTTGGAATACAGCAAGTAATGATTAACTCAATGTTTAGTGCCCACTACCTGAAATACTAATAAATATGTTAAAAAATCTGGAAAAACTTAACATATCCCAAAAATATGTATAGTTTTTATACATATTCCCAGAATATGTTAAAAAAATTGAAAAAACTTAACATAAAATATCTAATTTATCTGGTATGCCTCAAAATATAAAAACCGAAATTGAGCAAAATACCTCAAATTATGCTCCAAATAACGATTTGGCTCTTTTACCGCCATCTTCAGATATTGAAACAAAAGCCATTTTAAGAAAAGCCATTGTTGCAAATCGTGCCTTGGCAGACCTTAAAAACAAAGCCGACCATTTGACTAATCAGGATATTTTGATTTCTAACATAGTTTTAACCGAAGCTCGTGATAGTTCGGAAATTGAAAATATTGTGACAACCGCCGATTCATTGTACAAAGCCAGCGTAACCCCTGAAATTCAGTTAGATGCCAATACCAAAGAAGTTCGTAGCTATAACCGAGCCTTGTGGCGAGGTATGAAAATGATAAACGAACGCCCTCTTTCTACAAACATTTTCATAAATGTTGTGCAAGAAATTAAACAAGATACAGCTGGAATTCGTGCTATTCCGGGTACTGTTCTGAAAAATCCAGTTACTGGAGAAATTGTTTATACTCCACCAAGCGGAGAAAATGTTATTCGCGACAAATTGAAAAATTTGGAAGATTTTTTGTATTTACCGCAATACGCCGAAATTGACCCATTGATAAAATTAGCTGTTATGCACTATCAATTTGAAGCTATACATCCGTTTGCTGACGGCAATGGGCGTACAGGGCGCATTATAAATATTCTTTGGCTGGTACAGGAAAAATTGCTGAACCACCCTATTTTATTCTTGTCAAAATATTTTCTGGGTCACAAGGAAGAATATTACAGCGGATTAAGAAAAGTCACTTCGGATGGCGGATGGGAAAAATGGATTTTGTATGTGTTGGATGCGGTGGAACAAACAGCTCGCGATACTGGTGAATTGATAGATAAAATAATAGCTGCTCGCATGGTATGCAAAGACGAATTGCAAACTTATTTTCCTAAGATATATTCCTTAGATTTGGTTGAAACAATTTTTTCCGCACCATACTTCAGAATGGAAGATTATTTGCGGAAAAATCCGACAATCAGTCGCCAAACGGCATCAAAGCATTTACATCAGCTTTGCAGCCCTTATAAGCGAACAGACAATATAACAGCACAAATGCTAAAAATATACCGCCAAGGCAGGGAAAACATATTCTTTAACCAGGCAATGTTTTATATTTTAAGCAATAGATAAAAAAAACGCTAAAGTTCTGGTATTTTTATGCCGATATACGAATTAGGATAATTCTATATTATTCTAGTTGTGGTAAAAAAAGCTGCAAAGGAGTGTTTTTATGGCTATAGCACCAGTTTCAGGTGGTTCAAATACCGCTACTGCTCCAGTACGTACAAATACAGAGCTAGCGAAAAAAGAAGAGGTAGATTCTGAGGAAAAGGCTTCTGAAAAAGCAGCGGCTGCTCAAAGAGACGATGAAAAAAGAAGCGAAAAAGCCGAAGATGAAAGAAAATTGGAAGATGTAAAAAGTGTTAAGGAAGTTGACACCAAGGCTTAAAAAGAGAGGTTTTTATGGCAATGCAAATTGACAAAGCCGCTGGACTAAGCTTAGTCCACCAGATTAGCGAAAGGCAAAAAGGCCTTTCCAAAACGCATGAGAAGTTGAGCACCGGCAAGGAGATTAACCATGCCCAAGACAATGCGTCTGGGCTTGCTGTTGCCAAACTTCTGGAATCTATGTCTAGAGGCTACAAGGCAGACCGCATAAATATAGGCGATGCCCAAAGTGCAATGAATATAGGCGAGGGCGCAACACAGGGCATTTCCGATATGCTTAACCGCATGCGTGAATTGAGCGTCCAAGCCTCAAACGATACTTTAACCGACAATGAGCGCGGTGCCCTTGATATGGAATTCCAGCAATTAAAGCAAGAAATAGATAGGCATACCAAAAGCACCCAGTTCAACACCCAAGATTTGCTCTCTGGGCAAAGCCCTTTGAGTGATGGCACTGGCAAATTTCAGGTTGGACCTAATGCTGGCGGGGCAAATCAAATAGATGTTGCAAAATCCGACCTTAGCATAAGTGCCCTTGGTATTATGGATATGAGCATAGCCACCAGAGATGGTGCTGCAAATGCTATGGATGGCATAAACAAAGCCAACGAAACCGTTATAAGCACAAGGGTTAATTTTGGCACTCAATATAACCGCTTGGAACATGCGTATAACAACAACGAAAACATGAATATCAACACTACTTCGGCTCTTTCTGGCATAGAAGATTTGGATTTTGCCAAAGCTGCTATGGATAAGGCGAGAGACGAAGTTTTAAACCAAAGTGCAGTTCTAGCTCAGCGTAATTTCCAAGATATTTCAAGGAACTCCATGTTGGCTTTGCTAGGTAACTAGCAAAATGGCTAGTGGATATGGAAAATACTGAGCAAAATTGGGAACAAAAAGAAGCAGTTCGTTTATATGCTTTTGGAGCTGCATACACAGCCGGCAAGCTCAAATCCCATCAAATGCTTTTGGAAAAAGCCATACTCCTTATGCACTCAATTAAAACTGGAGATTTAGAAAAGCGAAACCGAGCACAAAATATAGTTGCATATTTGCAATCCAGCTTGGATATACAATATGAAGAAGCCCAAAGTTTGTTCATAATTTATGGGTATTTGTGGGATGCTTTGGAGGCGGCAACGCCGGAATCTTATGAACTTGCAGAAGAACTTTTGAGAGAAATCAGGGACTTGGTGATGGAAGTTCATCGCAGGCAACCAAGACCCATAAAAAAGAAGAAAAAATAAATGGAAAGCATATCTATAAAAAGACTCTCGTTTAGCCATACGGTGCTAACCTCTTCGGAATTACCGAAAATTTCAAATAAATCAATTTCAAATATTTTAAACAAAACATTTAGCACTACAGGTTTTACCAAAGCCATACTTTTGCCCAAGCCGCTTGAAATTCTTAAAAATGTAAATCTTACCCTTGAAAAAGGGGATATACTTTGTATATCGGGAAAATCTGGCGAAGGCAAAAGCACTCTTTTGCGGGTGATTGCGGGGCTAGAAAAAGCCTCATCAGGGGAAATAACTCTTTTTGATGAACCTATTAAACCAAACGAATGGACAGCTCTTTCTATGGCGCAGAGAGGCCTTGGCTTTGTGTTTCAAAACAATGCTTTGCTTTCCGATTTAACGGTAAGAGATAATATAGCTGTTCCGCTTAGATATAATAAAATGGGAACTGAAGAAGAAATAGAGCAAAAAGTGGATAGAGCGCTTTTGCTAATGCTTGCAAGGAGTTTTGCAGACGAATATCCCTATTCACTTTCCCTTGGAATGCGAAAGCGAGTTGCCATTGCCCGTGCTTGGGCTATGGATGCAAACATTCTCCTTTTAGACGAACCAACCGCCGGATTAGACAAAAACAGCCGCAACAATCTTTTATCCCTCGTAAACAACCTGAGAGAACTCTACAAAACCACCATAGTGATGGTTGTAAGCGATTTGCTAGTAGCCCGAGACCTAAATAGCAAAATATCTTTTTTAATAGACAAAAAACTAAGCGACCCTATGTATTACAATGAAATAAGGAATAACGAGGATTCACGAATCAGGGCTATGGTGATGTGAGCTTATTCATCAACCACCCCTCCACCTCTTCCAACTTCACAATATCCTGCTTCATGGAATCGCGCTCGCGAATGGTGACCAAACCTTTTTTATCTTCCCCGTCTTTGCCTATTGTGCCAAAATCTATGGTTATGCAATATGGGGTTCCTATTTCGTCTTGGCGGCGGTAGCGTTTGCCTATGCTTTGGGTTTCATCGTATTCCACTGGCCATTTTTTGAGGAGTTTTTTGTAAAGCTCCTCTGCAACAGACATGAGTTGTTCGTCTTTTGAGAGCGGCAAAATGGCGGCTTTAACGGGTGCAATGCTTGGGTGAAAATGAAATACTGCGCGGTCTTCGCCGTTTTCGGTTTTTTCAATATCGTAAGCATCGCAGAGCAGGGTTAAAAGCAATCTGTCCACACCAAGGGCAGGTTCAACCACAAATGGAATGTACTTTTCGTTTGTGATTTTATCGTGATAACGCAAATCAACTTTAGATTCTTTAATGTGCTGGGTTAAATCGTAATCCGTTCTGCTGGCTATGCCCCACAACTCGCCCCAGCCAAAAGGAAATTCATATTCTATATCGCTTGTGCCGTTGGAATAATGGGAAAGTTCTTCTTTTGAATGCTCCCTCATTCTCAATTTTTCTTTGCGAATTCCTATTTCCGTTAGCCATTCCATGCAAAAAGTTTTCCAATAGGCATACCATTCCTGTTCGGAGCCGGGTTTGCAGAAAAATTCCATTTCCATTTGCTCAAATTCCCTTGTACGGAAAATGAAATTGCCCGGAGTTATCTCGTTTCTAAAGGATTTTCCTATTTGCCCAACGCCAAAGGGGATTTTTTGCCGGCAATTATCGGTTATGTTTTTAAAGTTTATGAAAATACCCTGAGCAGTTTCGGGGCGCAAGTAAACCTGATTTCCAGTTCCTTCCACAACGCCTATCTCTGTTTTGAACATCAAATTGAAAGAACGAGGCTCTGTCCAGTCTTTGCTGCCGCATTTTGGGCATTGAATGGCGTTTACCTTCATCATTTCGGCAATTTCTGCAAAATTTTTGCCCGCGGCTGCACCGGAGCCCAGTTTGTCTTCTAGCAGGTGGTCTGCGCGGGCACGCTCCTTGCACACCTTGCAGTCAACAAGGGGGTCGCTAAAACTACCAACATGACCGCTTGCCACCCAAACACGCGGGTTCAAAAGAATGGAAGAATCTAGTCCAACAATATCTTCACGGCTGGAAACAAATTTTTTCCACCACAAATCTTTGATATTCTTTTTTAATTCAACCCCATAAGGGCCATAATCCCACGTATTTGCCAAACCATCGTAAATTTCCGAGCCTGGGAAGATAATACCACGCCTTTTGCAAAGCGAAACCAAATCTTTTAACGCATCTTGTACTTTTTTTGCCATAGATGGAAGATAGTAAATTTTTACCCATATCCGTTTGGAAGTTCTTCATATTCTTTTGATTTTGCGAAACTGGAGAATGCGTCTAACATACTCATAATTCTCATCATTCTCGTGGTTATAAATTCCAAATCATCATTGTTTTTCGTTTCCATTTGCAATTCCATAGATTTTGTGATTTGAATCTTTCGGGCTTCTTGCTTTGTTTTACAATTTGCCAACGCACGGCGAAATTCATCTCGTTCTTCTTCTATTTTCATAGCTTTTTCGTACATATCCCGTGCATGAATTTTTATAAATACTTTTTCCTCGTAAGATAATTTTCTTCCGAGTTTCATTTTGCTTCTAACATCGCCTAGTTTTTTGGCTAGACAGTCGCACTCATTGACATAATCCACTCCATACCCTATGCTATTTAAATGCATAACGTAATCCCCCTCCAAGATGTACTATATTCTATATCGGCATATTTTTAAAAACCTTTAAAGTGCCGTATTCCATTAAAGTGACGCTTTTCATTAACGTGACGCTTTCCATAAATAATATCATCAAAAAGTTCGCAATCCGAAGATTCTGCATCTTCTCCATAAAGAGAAATGTGTGTATCAATAAAATCACACTCAAATTTAGGATCAGGTGGGCAAGATTTCATAAAAGTATTACCGTAAGATTCACAGTCAGAACGGGTTATAGGGTCGTCTTTGCCGTCTAAGCAATATTGCCAGTCGAGTGCGGAGGAATTTACATAGCACACTCCAGTCTCAGATCCGCCTGCGGAACTAGAACTTGGCCTTGTACCACCAGCGGAACTAGAGCTTGTAGTTACTGAGTTAAGATCAAAAAACTCGCAAGTTACATTGTTATCTGCTAGTACTTGACCATAAATATAATAATATCCTTCTTCCTCATCATCAATACACTTCAATTTATATCCAGATGGGCAAGAATTCAAAAGATTACTAGTAGCCTCCATATCCTCGCCAAGGTCTTCACAATCGGAACGGGTTATAGATTCTGTTATACCCTCTAAGCATAATCCCATATCATAATTAACTTCATCATTATTTTCATACACATTTGGAAAATAGCATACTCCTGACCTCAAACCTGAGCCACCAGTTGAACTAGAGCTTGGTTTTGTGCCGCCTGCGGAACTAGAACTCGGTTTAATAGCTGAACTAGAACTTGAACTAGAACTTGGATTGTCGTCGTCGTTGGTTGAGCAGGCAGAAAATGCTAGTACTGCAAGGGCAGCTACAAAATAAATGTAAACGTTCTTCATAGAACCTCCTTATGTTAATTATCAATATAGTAAATATAACCCTGTTCTGCCAAAAATAACTGGCGATTCATGGCAAATTCCTGCTCGCGGGAATCTTTTGTCACAAGGGAATAAAACATTGCAGGGCGGCCGTCTTTTTTGGGGCGTAAAACTCTGCCCAGCCTTTGAGCTTCTTCTTGCCTGCTACCGAAGGTACCGGAAATTTGGATTAAAACGCTTGCATCGGGCAAATCTATTGCAAAATTCCCCACTTTGCTCACCATCAAAATCCTAATTTCGCCGTTTCTAAAGCTATCGTAAATCCTATCTCGCTCTTTATTTGGGGTTTTTCCGGTTATTAAAGGAACATCAATTTCTTTTGCTAGTGCTTCTAACTGCTCTATATACTGCCCTATTATTAAAATACGGTCGTTTTCTTCGCTGTGCTTTTCCAGCAGATTTTTCACAATGCAAAATTTTTCAGGATTGCAACCCGCTATGGATATTTTTTCGCGAAGAGGCGCAACAGCATAAGATATTCTCTGTTCAGAATTCATAGGTACCCTTATCTCGTGGCATTTTGCCTGTGCAATCCAACCTTGAGCCTCTAAAACACGCCAGGGAATATCAAATTTTTTTGGGCCAATAAGCGAAAATACTTCTGTTTCTTTATGGTCTTCTCTAACCAAAGTTGCCGTTAATCCAAGCCTCCTAGTAGCCTGCATATCAGCAGAAAATCTGAACACTGGAGCAGGCAAAAGATGCACCTCATCATAAATCATCAGTCCCCATTTTTGAGATTCAAAAAGGGAGAAATTGGTGAATTCTCCATCTTGCCGTTTTCTTTGAGTTAATATTTGATATGTGGCAACCGTCACTTGTCCAATTTCTTTTACATCGCCAGAATATTCCTTAACCTGCTCTTTTGTTAGAGTTGTTTTTTGCAGAATTTCCCTTATCCACTGGCGAGCAGCGGTTACACTTGGCGTTAAAATAAGGGTATGAGCTTTTACCAAAGCCATTACAGCCATTCCTATAATGGTTTTACCAGAACCGCAGGGCAACACAATAACACCAGAGCCGCCTTTTTCCGAGCCAGAAGCGTAAAAAACTTGAGCAGCATCTTTTTGATAGTCCCTTAGCTCAAAACTTTGATTTAACTCTATTTCCAGCGGTTCTCCCCGAACATAACCTGCTATGTCTTGCACAGGAAAACCTAGCTCTGTAAGCACTATTTTGAGTTTGCCACGCACAAGCGGGCTAACTACAGCAGCAGTTTTTGATATGAAAGATTCGATATATCCTTGAATTTCCTTTCTTTTGCAAAGTTCTAAAAACAAGGGTTCGCTATCGGATTCTAAAACCAAATTGCCATTATCCAGCTTTAGTCGTAAAATCCCATAACGCTGCATATATTCGGTTATTTCCACCGCAACATTTGCTGGAATTTCGTAGGCACTGTATTTTTTTAATTTCTCCAAAACATCTTCTGCCGTAAGCCCTGTTGAAGCTGCATTCCAAAGGCTTAAATGCGAAATGCTATATGTATGAAAATGCTCTGGGCTTTTCACCAGTTCTGTAAATGGAGCAATGGCATCACGTGCTTCGTGATGCTGCTCACTGTCCACATTGAGCAACACCTCCATATTACTTTGAACTATAACGCAGGGATTTGACATATTGTTGGAGGGGTAATTTAGAAAATTACTATATTACCACTATGCGTTACTTTTTCATCTTTTCGCTTATATTGTGCACCATAGCATCGCAAGCCTTTGCAGAGGGCAAGGTTTTTGGCAAAAACTACGATGGTATTAAGAAAATAGAAGCCATTATAGAGACCCACGAGGGCCCCATCACCGTGAATTTGGCTTTTAAAGATGCCCCAAACACAGTGGCAAATTTCATAGACCTAGCAAACAAAGGTTTTTACAATGGACTTCCCTTTCATAGAGTAATCCAGCGTTTTGTTTTGCAAGGTGGAGACCCAAACGGCAATGGCTCTGGCGGCCCAGGTTATACAATAGATGACGAAGCGAACAAGCTAAAACATGTTCCGGGTGTGCTTTCCATGGCAAATTCAGGACCTAACACCGGCGGCTCGCAGTTTTTTATTGTTCAATGGACTCAACCGCATTTAGATGGTAAACACACCGTTTTTGGAATGGTGGAAAACGGTTTAGATGTGATTTATCGCATAGAACCCTACGACCCTATTATAAGCGTACGTATAACAGAAACAAAATAAAAACGGAATTTTTATGCCAGCAAAAAAAACCGCACCGAAAAAGACTGCTACCAAAACCCCTAAATCCACTGCTAAATCACCTAAGCCCGCTGCCAAAGCTCCAAAACCCGTTGCGCAAAAATCTTCGCAACAAAAAATTGAATCTTCTTTGATGATTCAGGGAGCAAAGTTTTTAAAAGTTCCTTTTTTTGTTGATTTAAAAAAAGATGATAATTCTGGCAAACAAAAATTGCCAGAAAAACCAACAGCTTGCAGCAGACCAAAAGTAAACGGAGTTTTAGACAGCAAAAACTTGGTGGAACTTCTTTCTCAGCAATTGGAATTTGAAAATAGAACCTATTTTGAAGGCTGCGAAGGGCAAATTTGCGTTAAATGCAATGTGAATAATGTTGACCAAAAATTTTACGTTGATAAATCCCTCGGTTATTGCACAGACTGCGCTGCATTGTTAGGGCTTGGGCAATCCAAAGAAGGCGTGTTCTCTGAAGCTCAAATGGAACTCATGCGGCGTTCAATGGAAAAATCAAAAGACATTGAAAGCGAAGACGATATAGAAAGCGCGCTTGGCGAAATGGATTTGGAACTTGAACTGGAAGAAGAAGCCCTTTTTGCAGAAGAAGACCCCGCGGAATTCAATACTTGATTTTGGGAGTTTCAGGTTTTTAGTTTGCATAACATAAAAGCTCTGTGCAAGGCATTAGGCAAGCCGCAGAAATCATTTAAAAGCATTCACATAGTTGGCACAAACGGCAAGGGCAGTACCGCCCTTTATTTGGCAAATATTTTGCAAGCCCACGGAATTAAAACTGGACTTTTCACAAGCCCCCATTTGGTGAACCTAAGGGAGAGAGTAAAAATAGATGGAAAAATGATTCCGCAAAAAGAGCTTGATTCCATCTTGACACGCATAGAACAAGCAGCAAAAACCACAAATATCAAACCATCCTATTTTGAAACTTTAACCGCCGCCGCTTTTTTGTGGTTTAAAGAAAAAAAAGTTCAAGTTGCCGTTTTGGAAGCAGGTTTGGGTGGTAGGTTAGACTGCACAAAAATCGCAGAAGGAGATATTGTTGCCCTTACAAGCATAGGCTTAGACCACACGGAAATTCTGGGAAACACAAAAGAGAAAATTCTAAGGGAAAAACTTGGAATTGCAAAAAAAGGCGCAGTTATAATCACAAAGAGAAAACGAATTTCACCGCCTCTTGCGGTTGGGAACTATGGAAAAATTTATGTGAAAAATGCTGAATTAGCTTGGGCGGTTGCTAAAAAATTTTTGACTAATGATTTTAATGAGAATTTGGCAAGAGCCGTTCTTAAAAAAAGTTTGTGGCATGGCAGAATGCAAATGCTTTTCAAAAATGGGAATTTAAAAGCCATTTTAGATGGAGCGCATAATCCAGCAGCGGCTAAGGAGCTTGCAAAGTGTTTAAAGGAAAAAAACATAAATTCGCTGCCTTGCATTTTCGCTTCTTTAACAGATAAAGATACTTTCAATGTTCTTAAAGCCTTAAAGCCTTATATATCCGTTTGCTACACCACACAAATTGAAAATTCAAGGGCAAGAAATGTGGAAGAACTTTGTGAGATTTGCAAAAAGCTGAAAATAAAAGCAGAACCGCTCGCGGGTTCCATTAAAAATTGCGTTCTAAAATCAAAAAGTCCGGTGTTGATAACCGGTTCGCTTTATTTGGTTGGGAAGGCTATTTTTGTGTTGCGTGGTGAGTTTGGTGAGTTGTCGGAGTTTAGGGGCTTGAAGGAGACGGGGGATTAGGAAAATAAAATGCCACTAACAAAACTGCGAATTTAATATGTATTTGCGGTTTTAAAGTGTCCAAAAAGTGTTTAAACAGTGTTTAGACGGATTTTGGACGGCTAACTACCCCATTTGGGAAAATATTTTTGGGGTAAAGCAATTCTTTAACCTTGTCTTTGTCAACGGCGCTTCCAGAGAGCCAAACTTGTGGTATTCCGCCTGTGTATGCACGGACATTTTCTTTGCCAAAAACGGCTATTGCAGCATCAATAGCGTTTATGCCGTAAGCTGCCCATTTTTCTTTTTCTATGTTTTTCTTTTTGTTATCTAAGTATTTGGTTAATTCTTCGCCCTCAATCCATTTGTCTTCGCCTAAACAACCCACAACAACGCTGCAATAAACTTTACCATCGTCACTGCGTTTTGCTGCGAGGGTGCTACGCCAAACTACATCGTCTGGAGGGAGTTGGTAGCCCATCAGAATTATGTGTTTTGCACCGGAAATGCTCACTTTTGCATCTCGTTGAATATCCTCTAAAAAACTTGTGTGTTTGCCTTTGTAGCTGGTTTGCATTATCATTGGGGTGTTGTAGGTGTAGGTTAGGTTGCCGCAAAAATAACATTGAACAGCATCGTAATCTCCTTCTTTGTGAGCCTCGTATTCTTTTTCTGTGTATGCATCGTGTTGGAATAAATTTATTTTGAAAGGCGGTGGAAAGAATAAATCTTTGGGTGTTTTTTCCCACTTGCCCCATATTATAGACATTTTACCGCAATTTTCACATTCTCTGAAATTTGTGCCACCGTGTGCAAGAAAGTATTTGCAAATTCTATATAAACGCCCACCGTCTTCATCTTTATTGGCTCGCCAAGCTACTGTTTCATTTAATGAATAGCTTATGTCTCTTTCTAGG
>Ga0268262_10006253_pt1 | contig 11489 bp, 10 predicted proteins | sample TergutNc150P3_FD_190354 | JGI IMG/M metagenome (GOLD analysis project Ga0268262, IMG submission 190354) | Nasutitermes corniger P3 segment gut microbial community from laboratory colony in Florida, USA - Nc150 P3 (SPAdes) (version 2) | ecosystem: Host-associated > Arthropoda: Insects >... | reverse complement strand
CATCATGGGTCCGCAGCACCCCTTCTCGCACGGGCTTTGGACACTCAAGGCACAGCTGGACGGAGAGATCGTGGTGGACGCGGAGCCCATCATCGGCTACCTGCACAGAGGCTGGGAGAAGGAATGCGAGAACAGGACGTATCCGAAGATCATACCGATGGCGGACCGTCTCTGCTATGCGGCATCCATGACATACACCCACCTGTACTGCATGACGGTGGAGAAGGCGCTGGGCATAGACATACCCGAGAAGGCCAAATACATCAGGATACTGGCGGACGAGGTCTGCCGCATCCAGTCGCACCTCATGTGGCTCGCCGCAGTGGGTACCGACCTCGGAAACCTCACCGTGTTCCTTTGGGCGATGAGGGAGAGGGAATTCTTCATGGACCTCAACGTAAGGATGTGCGGCGCAAGGATGACCACGAACTTCCCCCGCATCGGGGGAGTAAGGAACGACATCGACGAGGAGTTCGAGATGTTCGCCACAAGGTGCGTCGAGCGCTTTGAGAAAGCGATATGGGACATCATCGCGATGATCGACGATTCGTCGGTGTTCGTGTCAAGGATGAAAGGCACCGGGATCCTGTCGAGGGAGCAGTGCGCCAACCTGGGCATCACCGGACCCGCGATGAGAGGCACCGGCGTGGACTTCGACGTACGCCGCGACGACCCCTACGACAATTACGACAAGATGGACTTCGAGGTCCCCGTGCTTAAAGAAGGGGACTCATACGCCAGATACATGGTCAGGATCGAGGAGCTGTTCCAATCCTGCAAGATAATAAAGCAGGCGCTGCAGAAGATCAAGGCCATAGGCAAGAACGCGCCGTACAGGCTCAAGGTGCCCTCGAAGGTGCCCGCCGGAAGGGCGTTCGTCAGAATGGAGGACCCGCGCGGGGAATCCATGATGTACCTGGTCTCCGACGGTACGGACAAGCCGTACAGACTGAAGGTCCGCAGCCCGATATTCGTGAACGTATCCGCCGCCAAGCCGTTGGTCCTGGGAAGCAGGATCGCCGACGTGCCCGCGGTGATGGCCATGATAGACATGTGTCTGGGAGAGACCGACAGGTGATAAAATGGCCTACAGCAGCATTTTGGATTGGATACAGTTCAAGGACGTGATGTCCAACCCGTTCTATCCCTACGAGGCGTACAACCTTCCGTTCGACATCTCGTACAAACTGTGGGAGATGATAGGCGGGCTCATCGCCTGGCTCATAAACCTTATTTTCCCCGGGAACGGGGTCTCCACCTGGCTGATCTCAGACGAGATCTCCAACATGTTCGCCCTTGTGGTGTTCATGATAATAATCTTCCTGGTGGTCTTCATCGTGACCCTGCTGTCGCTGTGGATGGAGCGTAAGGTCCTGGGAAGGGTGATGGACAGAAGAGGCACCATGATCGGACTGAAAGGATTCATGCAGTGCCTGGCCGACGGATTCAAAACATTCCTGAAGGAGAACACCATCCCGAGGAAGGTCGACAAGAAGACGTACCTTTGGACGGCCGGCCTGATAATCGGCACTTCGGCGTTCATCGCATGCATGATCCCCCTTTCGGACAGATGGTTCGTCGTCAATTACGGAACGGGCCTGCTGATCATAATGGCGCTGTTCGCGCTGGCGCCGTTCTTCATCCTCGTGTCCGGGTGGGCGCAGAACAACAAGTACTCGCTCATCGGAGGGATGAGGGCGGCCGAGCTGATGATCTCGTACGAGGTCCCGATGCTCATCATGATAGCTTCCACCTGCCTGCTGGCCGGAAGCTTCAACATAAACGACATAGTCAACATGCAGGGAGACACGGTCTGGTTCTTCATACCCCAGATAATCGGTTTCATCACCTTCATATTCTGCGCTACCGCCGAGGCCGAACGCGTGCCGTTCGACATCGCCGAAGCGGAGGCGGAGCTTGTGGAGGGGTGGCAGACCGAGTACGCGGGGATGAAGTGGGGGCTGATCATGCTGGCGGACTATCTGAGAGGATACGTCTCATGCGCCATGGTGGTCATACTGTACCTGGGAGGATGGCTGATACCTTTCGTTTCCGGAGGCGTGAACGGCTGGTTCCCGGAGATAGTGTTCCTGCTGAAGGTCTGGTTCGTGTTCTTCATAATGATAATCCTGAGAGGAGCGCTCGCGCGTGTAAGGACGGACCAGATCGTCAACATAGGTTGGAAGGTGTTCATGCCGCTGTCGGTAGTGAACCTCGCGGTCGTCCTTCTGCTTAAACTGGGAGGTGTGTTCTGATGGCCAAGAAAGAATATCTGGACAAGTATCCGAAGAACCCGGCGGGCTCCCTATGGGTGATGAAGCCGGTGTCGAAGGCCCTCAAGATCTTCTTCAAGACGATCGCGCACAGGCCGGTGACCATATTGTATCCGTATGAGAAGATGTGGATGCCGGAGAACTACCGCGGGCGCCCCGGACTGAGGTTCGACAGGTGCGTCGCGTGCGGGATGTGCGTCAAGATGTGCCCCACCGCCTGCATAAAACTGGTGGACACCGAGGACGGTTCCGGGCAGAAGGTCAAGAGGCCGCAGGTCAACGTCGGAAGATGCGCCATGTGCGGATACTGCGCGGAATACTGCCCGGTGGACGCGATGACCGTCACCCCCGAGTTCGAACTCGCCGAATACACGAGAGAGGACCTGATATACGGCCCGAAGAGGCTGGCCTACGACGGGATAACCGAGAGGATGGAGATCCATCTCGAAGAGACGCTGATGTCCGACATAAAGAACGGGAACCCCGAAAGGAGGGTGTCGCCGTTCAAGATCGACCGGCCGGTCCTCGTGGCGTCCAAGTGCATAAGCTGTAAGAGATGCGAGAAGGTGTGCCCCGTGAACGCCGTCAAGATGGTCGAGCACGGAGTGAACGAGAAGGGAAGGCCGATACTCTACCCGGAGTTCAACAACGACACCTGCATATGCTGTGAGAATTGCGTGGAGGATTGTCCCAAGGACGCCCTCTACATAAATGAGGTGCTATAATGGAAATCCTGGACAATATTTGGGACGGATTCTGCAACGTGATGGGGTACCTCTGGGTGAACTCGGACCTCGTGGCCTTTGTCGTATTGGCCGCGATAGCCATAGCCGCCGCATTGTATGTGGTGACCTCGAAAGAGGTGGTGCACAGCGCGTTCTATCTTGCGCTCGTGTTCGTATGCGTTGCGGTCACGTATTTCTTCCTGGAGGCGGAGTTCATCGGCGTGATCCAGATGTTGGTGTATGTGGGCGCGATAACCATACTGTTCGCATTCAGCATCATGCTCACTAGAAGATACATCATGCGTAAGGACGGTGGTTCCGATGGATAAGAAGATCGCGATCGGCGTCTGCGTGGCAGCAATGCTGCTGGCGGTGCTTGCGGCATCGGTGATGATGACGGATTGGGACGACCATGTTACGAACGAGTCCCCGGAAAGCATCGACTTCGTCGGTGCGACGGACGAGGACGGGAACATGGACGCCAATTCGCTCAACTATGCATTGTTTGAAAAGTACGGCCCGCTGCTGCTGATATTGGCGCTGCTCATGTTCGGCGCCATGATCGGCGGTGTGTGCATCGCAAGAGAGGAGGGTGAGCACGATGATACCGATTGAGGTCTATCTCCTGTTCGCCGCCGTCCTCTTCGCGATCGGGGCGTACGGCGTGGCGGTCAAGAGCAACACGATCGTCGTGCTGATGTGCATCGAGCTCATGCTCAACGCCGCGAACATCAATTTCATAGTTTTCTCGGCGTTCACGACCGATGTGCTGGGGCAGGTATTCGTGATAATGTCGATATCAGTGGCGGCGGCGGAGGTCGCGGTCGGTATCGCCATACTGCTCAACGCTTACAAGATAAAGAACACGATCGAGGCTGACAACCTCACATCCATGAGGTGGTAAGTATGTTCGTAGAATACACTTGGTTGGTCCCGCTGATCCCCGTGCTATGTTTCGTGGCCATAGGGTTCTTCGGAAAGAAGATGCCCGAGGGCGGAGGCCCGCTGGCGGTCTTCGGGGCGCTGTTCGCATGCGTCCTTTCGGTCCTCATCTCATATGAGTTCTTCACATCCGCCGCATACGCGGACCCGGGATACGTGACGGCGCAGATGACGTGGTTCTCGATAGGCGGATTCGACATCAACGTAGGGTACTACGTCGACAGCCTTTCGTGCCTCGTGATGATGTTCGCATCGTTCATCTCGACGCTGATATTCGTCTATTCGATAGGATACATGCATGAGGAGGGCGTGAAGAAGAGAAGGTATTACGCCCAGGTGTCCCTGTTCCTCACCGGAATGCTGGGCCTGGCCGTATCAAGCAACTTCCTCGAGATGTTCGTGTTCTGGGAGGCGATGGGCCTGTGCTCGTACCTCCTGATAGGATTCTGGGGCTTCGACCACCCCAAGGGCGACGACGCCACCGACGTGGCCGCTTCCGCGGCCAAGAAGGCGTTCCTCGTCACCAGGCTCGGGGACGTCTGTCTGATGGGCGGCATGTTCGTCCTGCTGTACGAATTCGGCAGCCTCGACTATGCGGCGGTGTTCGACGCTTCCGCTCTGGCCGCTGTGGACCCGGGCATGATCATGCTCGGAAGCCTCCTGATATTCGGAGGCGTGATAGGAAAGAGCGCGCAGTTCCCGCTCCTGGATTGGCTTCCGGACGCGATGGCGGGTCCGACGACAGTTTCCGCACTGATACACGCGGCGACCATGGTCAAGGCGGGAGTGTTCCTTGTCGCAAGGTGTTTCCCCCTGTTCACGCAGAACCCAGAGGTGATGCTGTTCGTGGGGGTCATCGGAGGAATAACGGCGTTCTTCGCCGCGACGATGGCGCTGAACAACATGAACATAAAGAAAGTCCTCGCATACTCGACGCTGTCCCAGCTGGGATACATGTTCCTCGCTCTGGGAGCCGGAGGATACATGATGGCGCTCGGGATGCAGACCCACGACCACCACCTGATGGCGATCGGAGCGATAGGCTACACCGCGGGATGCCTGCACATGGTGAACCACGCGTTCTTCAAAGCCCTGCTCTTCCTCGGTTCCGGATCGGTGATACATTCCACCGGCACGGAGGATATGCGGGAAATGGGAGGCCTTCACGGCAAGATGAGGATAACGTCCATCACGATGCTCATAGGCTCCCTGTCGATCGCCGGGTTCCCGTTCTTCAGCGGGTTCTGGTCCAAGGAGCTCGTTCTGGAGACGGTGATGCATGCGGGAGACTATGGAGCGGAAGGATACCTGTTCACGATCATGTGGATACTGGCGATAGTGACGGCGTTCATGACGGCGTTCTACATGTTCCGCATGTGGTTCATGACCTTCAAGGGAAAGCCGGGACACGGAACGGAGCACTGTCACGGGGAATCCCCGAAGAGCATGACCGTGCCGCTGATAATACTGGCGCCGTTCGCGGCCGCGCTGGGCGCGATAATATTGTTCGGATTCGACGAGTATGTTACGATCGGGATCAACCACCTCGGAGAGTTCCAGCTGGGCTCGGGACACGGGCACGGGCTGGAAGGCTGGCTCGAGGACATATTCTCGAGCATATACACCTATCTGACGATCGCGCTGGTGCTGGCGGCCATCGGAATAGCGTACATGATGTACAGCAAGATGTCGGTCGATCCCGGCAAGCTCAACAAGAACGGAAGCTCCATGCTCTACAAAGCGCTGGCCAACAGATGGTGGTTCCCGCAGCTCTACGACCAGATCGGATGGAAGCTGGGGAACGGCGTCGCCAGAGGGGTGGAGTTCGTGGACACGCAGGTCGTTGACGGAACGGTCAACGCGCTGTCCTCGGCGGTCGCGGGAGGCGGGGAATCCATCGGCAAGATGCAGACCGGCAACATGCGCGACTATGCCACCGTGGTGATGATCGGCATCGTGGCGCTCTTCGCGGCGATGCTCGTTCTGTTCTATTTCATGGGAGGTGCTTAAGATGTTCTTTGAATTCCCGTTCGAGATACCGTATCTCCTGACCCTTCTGCTGGTCGTGCCGCTCATAGGAGCGGTGGCGACGCTGGCGATGGGCGGGGAGAGACAAAAGTATGCCAAATACGTCGCAGGGGCGTTCTCGGGCATCGCCATGGTGCTGTCCCTGGTGCTGCTGTTCACTCCCGACCTGTCGGTATACAACGAAAGCTACACTTGGATAGAGACCGCCGGCGTCAGGATGTCCTACATCCTGACAGTGGACGGCCTGAGCATCCTGATGGTATTCCTGACGGGCGTGCTGGTCTTCCTCTCGACGGTGTTCTCGGCGCGCGAGCACGACCGGCCGCACTACTTCTTCGCCCTTCTGCTGGCGATGGAAGTGGGGCTGATGGGCGTATACACGGCGGGAGACTACTTCCTGTTCTACATCCTGTGGGAGGTCACCCTGATCCCGATGTATTTCCTGATATCGTGGTTCGGAGGCCCGAGGAGGCACTACGCCGCCATCAAGTTCTTCATATACACGCACGTGGCGAGCCTGGTCATGCTGATCGGTATCTTCGCCATAGTATTCGGAGCGGCCGGCGGAGGCGTGGTGGACTTCTCCTTCGCTGCCGTGATGGCGGGAAGCGCGGCGTTCAGCGCCACGTTCCAGACCCTGGTGTTCGGACTGCTGTTCTTCGGATTCGCGGTCAAGATGCCCATAGTGCCGTTCCACACATGGCTGCCGGACGCGCACACCGAAGCGCCCACCGCGGGATCGGTCCTGCTGGCGGGCGTCATGCTTAAGATGGGCTCATATGGTATAATCAGAGTATGCCTGGAACTGCTTCCGGAAGGTGCGCAGGCCTGGCAGCCGACGATGATATTCATCGGTATCCTTGCGATGGTATACGGCGCATACGCCTGCATAGCACAGAAGGATCTGAAGAAAATGGTCGCGTTCTCGTCGATCAGCCATATGGGTATGGTCATGATCGCAATGGCGTGCCTTTCCGACATCGGCATCCAGTTCGCGGTGTTCCAGATGTTCGCGCACGGCCTTATATCGGCTGTGCTGTTCATGGTCGCCGGAGCGGCGGGCCACAACATCGGAACAAGGGAGATACCTCTCCTCGGAGGACTTGCCGGGAAACTCCCGGTGTTCGCGGCGTTCATGATGTTCGGTTTCCTGGCGTCCCTGGGGCTTCCCGGCCTCGTAGGATTCTGGGCCGAGTTCGGGATAATATTCTCGTTCTACGACTACACCGTGTCGGTGGACATGATCTGGCTTGTGGCGTTCTGTCTGATCACCCTCCTGCTGACCGCGGGCTACTACCTGTGGGCGGCGCAGAGGACCCTGTTCGGACGCGTAACGACAAAGATCGATCTCACGCACATACATGACCTGAGCAGGCCCGAGGTGATCGCGCTGGGCATCATCTGCGCGATGATCGCGCTGTTCGGCCTGTGGCCGGACCTGGCGCTCGGCTTCATTAAGGATTATGCATCTTCTCTCGCACTGACGCTGGGGGCGGTATGATGATCGATTTCGTGACATCTATATTCGGGGAATTCTCCCCGATGGCGCCCATGATCGTCCTGATGGTGGGCGCGCTGGTGATGCCCGCGGTGTTCTTCGCAACCAAGAGAAGGAACGCGGTCGCGGCGGTGACCCTTGCCGTGATCCTCGTCTCGATGCTTCTGAACATCGTTATGATGGCGGACGGATACGTGGGCGATTATGCCGGCCTGTTCTCATACGACGCCTTCGCGGGCGTTGTGATACTGCTGTTCCAGATCGTGGTGTTCATCACCGCGCTGGTCTCCGTGTCCAGCTCCGAGACGACGAGGATGCACTACGGCGCGTTCAACTCGCTGCTGCTTTCGGCATCGGTCGGTATGATGTTCGTTGCGACGGCAAGCGACCTGATAACCATCTTCCTCGGCATCGAGCTGGCGAGCATAACGTCGTACGTACTCGTCGCGATGAAGAGGAGCGACCCAAGATCCGCTGAGGCGGCGGTCAAGTACGTGATCATCGGCGGGCTGTCGACGGCGCTTACGCTGTACGGCCTGTCAATGCTGTACGGAGTTGCCGGAACGACGAACATAGCGGGCATCGCAGCGGCGTTATCCGCACAGGACTTCAGCTGGGCGTTCGGCATCGCTATGATAACGATGATCGCCGGTTTCGGCTTCAAGATCGCGGCGGTCCCGTTCCATATGTGGGCCCCCGATGTGTACGAGGGAGCGGCGACGCCGGTCTCCATGTTCCTGGGAACGGGTTCCAAGAAGGTGGGATTCGTCGCGCTGTTCAAGGTCTTCCTGGTGATATTCGTCGCAGCGAGTTCTACGGCGGCGTTCGCCACCGAGGAGATGCAGTACATCTTCGCGATAATCGCGGCGGTAACGATGACGGTCGGAAACGTGGTGGCAATATCCCAGAACAACATCAAGAGGATGCTGGCATACTCGAGCATAGCGCAGGCGGGATACATCCTGATCGTGATGGCGGTCATGAGCGAATACGCTCTGGCCTCAGGCATGTTCCACATGTTCACGCACGTGTTCATGAAAGGCGGAGCGTTCCTGATCGTCGGCGCCCTGATCACGGTCGGCGTCGGAGAGAAGATATCCGACTATCAGGGCCTGGCGAAGAGGGCGCCGTTCCTGGCGTTAGCGATGCTGCTGTTCCTGTTCTCTCTGGCGGGCATACCGCCGTTGGCAGGATTCACGTCGAAGTTCTTCCTGTTCTCGTCGGCGATATACGACGGCGGCGTCATGACCCAGTGGGTATGGCTTGCGTTCGTGGCGGTTCTGAACTCCGCGATCTCCCTGTACTATTACGTAAGGGTAGTGAAGGCAATGTACGTCGAAAAGGGTCCGACTGCGGAGAAGATCAAGATCCCGAAGACGTTCACTGCGGCGATCCTGCTGTGCTTGGTATTTGTGATCCTGCTCGGAGTGTTTCCGCAGCTCATCATGGACTTCTGCGTGGATGCGGCCTCAGCGCTGTTCGGCTGAACAAACATTTTACAATCCCCTTTCTTTTTGTTTATTTTGGCATACGCGGTTTTTCTGCAGTTCCCCCCTTTCTGGGACATACAGAGCGCCGCCGCCGGCCGTTCAACCCAGGTTAGAAAACAGTTAAGTAGATACTTAACATCCCCGAATCAATGGACGAACCTTGGTATTCTTCTATCTCGGAGGACCTGGAGAAGGTGGAGAAACTTATGAGGGATACCGTAAGGTCCGGAAACCCGGAACTCACCGAGATATGCGGTTACGTCCTGGGTTCCAACGGCAAGAGGATAAGGCCCTCCATGTGCCTTCTGGCATTCCACGCCTGCGGCGGGAAGAACCCGAAGAAGGCGATAGACGTCGCGACCGCGATCGAGATCATCCACAACGCTACGCTGGTCCACGACGACATCAACGACCAGGGCGAGCTGAGGAGGGGCGCGCAGGCCGCATACAAGAAATACTCCATAGGGAAATCCATCGTCGCGGGCGATTTTATGTTTGCTCTCGGATACAGGCTCATAGGCTCGGCGTCCCACGAAGTGGTGGATTTCATCGTCGACACGTCCACGGCGATGAGCGCGGGCGAATTCGAGCAGAAGGCGTTCGAGCACAACATCGCGGTGTCGGAAGAGGATTACATAAAGATAATCAAAGGGAAGACCGCAAGGCTGATAGAATGCGGCGCGAAGATAGGTTCGTTCCTGGCGGGCGCCAACGAACACGCCATCCACAACGTCGGCGAATTCGCTTTCCAGACCGGCATAGCGTTCCAGATAGTGGACGACATGCTTGACGTGATCGGCGACGAAAAGGCCACCGGAAAAAGGATAGGCAGCGACATAATGGAAGGCAAACCAACGCTCCCCACGATATACGCCATGCAGGACCCCGTCCACGGCAAGGCGATAAAGGATCTTTTCAGAAAGAAGGAGCTGGGATGGCCGGAGGTGTCCGAAGCGATCGGTCTGATAAAAAAGACGGACTCGATCAGAAGATGTTCGGAGTTGGCGAAGTCGATCGCGGGAGACGCGATATCCTTCCTGGACGGGGTAGAGGATTCCGTTTACAAGAGGTCCATGATAGGCCTTTCGAATTATATCGTGGACCGCGACAGGTGATCGGATGGAGCCGATGAGAACGGACGTCCTTATTGTAGGGTCGGGACCAGCCGGCGGGACCGCCGCAAGATTCGCGGCGGCAAAAGGTACGAAGGTAACGGTGATCGAAAGGAGGCCGGAGGTTGGCGTCCCGGTAAGATGCGGCGAGATGATGCCCTCGGACGAGGAGATCCTGGGGATGTTCCCGAATGCGGGGGATATATCATCCCTGTTCGATATTCCGAAACATCTGCGGCTGAGGGACATCAAGGGCATAAAGCTCATAGACCCGAAGGGGAAGGAGAGGCTCCTGGACTTTTCAGGATACACGACCGATCGAGACAGATTCGATAAGCACATCATGTCCGAAGCGGAGAAGGAAGGCGCGGAACTGATAACGGGATGCCTCTTCAAGAAGATAGAGAACGGAAAAGCGATCACATCCCTGGGCGAGATCGAGTACAAGGTGATCATCGGCGCGGACGGCCCCGGCTCGAAGGTTGCGAAAGCGCTCGGCCTTCCGAGCAACATCGATCCGTACCCGGCGGCGACCGCTCAGGCGAAAGGGGATTTTGAGCCATATGTTCAAATGTTCTTCGGCGGAATAGCTCCGGGAGCATACGGCTGGATAATCCCCAAGAAAGGGCAGGCGAATGTCGGCATAGGCTTCTCCCCAAAATTCGCGGACGGCACTCTGAGCGATTATTTCGAGAAGTTCAGAGAGAAGCACGATCTGAACGTAACGACAAAGCTCGAAGGGAAACACGTCCCCAGCGAAGGGATGCTTTCCAGTATCGCATCGGAGAACGGATTGCTCGTCGGGGACGCCGCCGGCCAGGTGATATCCGTGAACGGAGGCGGACTGCCGCTTGCGCTGATCGCGGGCAGAGCATGCGGGGAGGTCGCGGGGGACAACATCGTAAGCGGCCGCAGCCTTATGGATTATCAGAACGAATGCGTGAAGATATTCCGCAAACCCCTCAGGATCGCAGCCTCAAACAAAAATCTGGCGGACAGGTTCGCCTTCAGGTCCGACAGAAGAACGGAGATATGCATGAGCCTGTTGGGAGCAAGGCGCATGGGCAAACTGATCAGATGCAAGCGCATCTTCCCGTGATCATCTTTTTCTGTAAGACTTCATGCCGGAGCCGCATATGGGGCACTCGTCCGCTTTTTCCTTGAACCACTTACCGCACCCCACGCACCGGTAGTTCCACTTCTCCACTCTCTCGATGCCTTTCATCCCGACGGGCCTGAAAGGGATCCCCATGATGCGGGATACATTCTGAATGGAGTAGTCGTCCGAAAGTATCGTTCCCTGCGTATCTAGAGCAAGTGCCAGCACGGTTATGTCAACGGGGGACAGCCTTCCGAGGTCGCCGCTTTTTCTTGCAACCGCAGTAACTTTCTCAACGGAATCCTTTGTGCAGTCGGAGACC
>Ga0268262_10006252_pt1 | contig 11490 bp, 10 predicted proteins | sample TergutNc150P3_FD_190354 | JGI IMG/M metagenome (GOLD analysis project Ga0268262, IMG submission 190354) | Nasutitermes corniger P3 segment gut microbial community from laboratory colony in Florida, USA - Nc150 P3 (SPAdes) (version 2) | ecosystem: Host-associated > Arthropoda: Insects >... | reverse complement strand
GTTTGATAATCGCAAGGTATAAAATAAGCGAAGGCGATTCGGCGGGGAGCAGGGCGATACAGCTTGCGATAAAATCGGTTTCGGAATATCTGCGGGTAGCGGGGTCAATTATCTGGGCGGTTCCTGTTTTTACCGCAAGCGACAGATCCTCAACCGCGGCGCGCCAGCCCGTGCCTATGACGGAGGCGGTGTCTACCATGTAGGAGCGCATGTCTTTCGCGGTTTGTATTTTTAAGATGCGGCGTCTTTCTATGGGTTTCCACTCCGTTACTCTGCCGTCGGGTGAAATAATATTCGACACTATTCTGGGAGAGATTAATATGCCGTCGTTCGCTATCGCGCTTGCAGCCTGTAACATCTGGTAGGCGGAAACCGAAATTTCCTGGCCCATCGCGATAGTGGGCTTTGAACGGTCAGACCACTGTTCGCTTCCCAAAAGATAGCCGGATGTTTCGCCGGGGCTTCCGGCGCCGGTGCGGGAGCCGAAACCAAAATCCGTCAACAATTTATAAAAACCCGAGCCTGTTATCTGATCTGAAGCATAAGCGGCGCCGGCGTTACAGGAGTAAATAATTATTTCCCTTGCGGTTACCCTGCCGTGCGCTCCGAGACAATTAATATGACTGCCGCTGCCTGTGACATAATAGCCGTTACATGTAAAAACGGAATTGTTTGTTATCGCGCCGGAATCCATCAGCGCCGAGAGGGTAAAAACTTTGAATACGGAGCCGGGTTCGTAAGCCCAGATAACGGGACGGTTCATGCGGTTTATTTCGTCCAAGGTGCGGAGGTTGTTCAAATCAAAATTAGGAATGGACGCGGAACCGATAATGTCGCCGCTGCGCGGGTCCATCGCGAGAAGCATAACGGCTTCCGCGCGGGTTTCGTTTAACGTTTTTGAGGCAATCTTCTCTAAAATATGCTGTACGTTCGTGTCTATCGTAAGCATTACATGGGAGCCTTTAATATCGGAATTGTTTTTGGCGTTGCCTTTGCCGCCGCCTTTGGCGAAAACTTCTGTCCCTGACAAGGTGCTGTTAAAGGCGTATTCAATCCCGTCAAGCCCCTGATTCCTGTCGCCGACAAAGCCTATAATCTGGCTCGCGAGGTTTTTTTCGGGGTATAACCTGCCGAGAACCGGCTGAACCATTACTCCCATGATCTTTTTTTCATCAAGCAGGGAGGCAAGGCGTCTCGCGGCGGCGTCATCAATCTGTTTCTTTATATACAAAAAATTTGATTCCGAAGAATTTATTTTTCTGCTGATTTCGGCAGGAGGCATTTCGAGTAAGGGCGCGAGCTCGTCCGACAAAAAATTAATATCGGTTATAGACGGACGCCAGACGGCGACATCGGCAAAACGGATTTGAAGCGCGAGAAAATGCCCGTTGCGGTCCATTATCGAACCGCGCTCAACAATGGCCGCTGTCTGACGAAGATTGGGAACTTTGCCTTTTAACATCAAGTTTCCGTAATACGCGAGCAGATATGCCGCGAAGACGGCAAGGCACGCGAAAACAAAAATGTAGCGCTTCTTCTGGTTCATCTAATATCCCAACACCTTACCTATTATATTATCAATAGGGACAGAACCGTAAGAGCGTGAATCATAAGACACATTCTGATTATCACCTTGAGCTATAAAACCGCTTTCATCAAGGGCGGTACAGCGTTTTACAGCCAGTTCTCCGGAGGGCGTGTAAAAGACCACAATCTCCCCGATTTTTGGCTTAGCCCACCGTAAAAGATAGCCCCGCATCCACGGAAACCTCAGTCCGTACCTAAGACGGCTGATAACAAGGATTTTTCCGCTTTTAATCGCGGGTTCCATCGAACTTCCCTGGGCTATCATAAAGTCAAAGAAGAATATTTTTAAGAAAAACGCCGTAAAAAGCGCCAAAATAACAGCTTTTGTACCATTCATATATAATCCCAACCGCATTTTTTGTCGATAAATCCAGTATGGCAGCATTTTTGGAAAAACAACACGTTGCAAAGCGCGCTAATTCGCGCCAACATGGGTCTCCATCAAGACAATATAACAAATCGGCAAATATTAATACCGGATTTATGAGCCATTTTACCCAAAAACCGGCGCGTTCAGGGAAAAAGAGTTCTGTCCCCGAATATGCCTTTGCCGATCAACATAAAGAACAAAAAAGAGAGCGCTCGAAAAAAAGCGGGCTCAGTTTCCCTGTACCTTCACTTGCGACTATCGCGGTTGTCGCGGGGACAGTGCTGGTATGCCTCGCGGCGCTTAAATGGGAAGACTTAAGGATAAAATTACCGGAAAAATACGCTTTTAAACTGGACGCCGAAGATCTTGACTCACAGACAAGGCAATACGCCTCGACAGGGATTCCGTCTTTATTGTCAGTAAGCGCCAGCACTATTCCGGACGAGCCTGTACCTGTAAAAAGGCCGGAAGAAGCGGAAACGGCAAAAAAACCGGGGGGCGCTTCGGGGACAGAGCTCAATCCGCCCGCTAATAAACCGGAAGAATCTGCCAAGGATTTAATAACTTTCCAATGGCAGAAGTATAAGGTGCAAAAAGGGGATTCCGTATCGGGAATAGCCAAAAAATTCGGGGTTTCCCTGGGCGCGGTTATAGCCTCCAACAACATACGCAATGCGAGACAGCTTAAAGAAGGGGTTACGTTAAGAATACCTAATATTGACGGCATCCCGTATTCTATTAAAGCCGGCGACAGCCTTTCCAAGATTTCAGCGTCTTTCAATGTTCCGCTGGAAGTTATTCTTGATATAAACGACTTAAAGAGCGACGTAATCAAGGCGGGAGAAACCATTTTTATCCCCGGCGCGAGGATGAATGATTTGGACCTTAGAATGAGCCTTGGGGAGCTGTTTATCTATCCTGTCTCGGGCAAGCATTTAACCAGTAATTTTGGGATGAGAAAAGACCCCATCAGCGGCGAGCTTGCTTTTCATACAGGCATAGATCTCCGCGCGAATACGGGCGCTACGGTTATGGCCTCCATGGAAGGGACTGTTTCAGTAATAAACGAAAACTGGCTTTACGGGAAACATATCATCCTAAGCCATTCAAACGGATATAAAACCATGTACGCCCACCTTAACGCCGTAACGGTAAAACAGGGGGATAAGGTAGCGCAGGGGCGCAAAATAGGGGAAGCGGGAAATACCGGCTACAGCACAGGCGCCCATCTGCACTTTACGATATATGACAAGAACGGAAAATATATAAATCCGCTTGATTTATTGAACTAATTTTAATATAGGAGTTATCATGAAACTTACGTTTCATGTTCGATTTTACTGCGCGGCGAGTCCGCCGCGCTAAATAGGAGTTATTATGCGTAAATTAATTCTCATTCTTTTGGCTTTTATTGCGATTTTTACCTACATTAGGGCTTTTGAAGGGGCGCAGGCAGCCGAAACAATAGCCGAAAAACCTATGGAAATAACCCGTTAATAATACTACAATTGTAGTATGACTTATGGAAAGAAATCTCCCTCTGCTTCGGAAGTATACACTTTCAGCGAGGTGGTAGACAGGGCATGCGAACAGTTAATGGACCGTCAGATAAAATATTCAATACGGCGGATTCAAGCGATGGATGAACGCCTTGCCGTGATAGAAAAGGAACTGGACGATTTTCTTTCGCATAGAAACAGGAAAAAATAATGAAGAATCGGCGAATATTTCCGGTTGTTATATTTTTCATTCTTTGCGCCCTCCGCCTTTGGGCTTTCAACTTCAGCGATTTAATTCTGTCAAACGACGACAGGCTTTTGTTCAAGGCGGAATTTGAAAACCAGCAGACTCTTTTTCTTTCCCGCCTTACCGATTTATCCATGCAGCAGTTAACCGCTTATCCGGAAAGGCTGGCGCTAGTAAATAACGGAAGATCGCTTTTAGTCCAAAACCGTTTCGGCGTGGCGAAAATTCCCGTTACGGGCGGGCTTCCTTCGGCGCTCTCGGGCTTTCCCTCTTTCGCGTCGGGAAACGTGCCGCTTAAAGGCAGGGCGCATGAATACGCGGTTTCAAGCGACGGAAAATGGCTTCTTTATGTTGAGCCTGTAAGCCCCGCTTTCGGAAATCTTTACATAGTCGAGGTTGAAAGCGGCGCGAGACTGCTTGTAAGCGAAAAAATTGAACTGCCCAACACAGGGTTTCCCGCCTGCTGGAATCCGGACTCGCGGCTTTTTGTCTACGCGAAAGGCGGAAAACTTTTTTACTTTCCCATGCTTGCGGACCTTACGGTTATCGCGGACGAGCGTTTCAGATACATAGGGCCCGGAGAGATAAATTCCGTCACATGGGGACAGCAGGGGGATTTTTATTATTTTACCGGCAATACCCTGTACCGCGTTTTAAGCCCTGAACTTTTTACAAGAACAATATACGGCGATTTTCTTTCCATAGGAAGCGTTATCGCGGTGCTGCCTTTTGACTTTGAGCCGGGCTTTGACAAGTACTGGCTGGCCCCGAACTCGGGATCCGTTTTAATCAATAAAAAAGGGAAAAGCCTTTTTTTGTTTTTGTTAGGTGAAAACCAGTACAACAATTCGGCGCTTCCCCACATTATGCTTGTGCAGGGAGAAGGGACCCTCAATGTGCTCTGGCCCGCCTCCGGCCCGCTTACGATAGTGTCTTCGCTTAAAAAAGAGCTTGCAGTCTGGCGTTTTGAAATTACCGGAAAGACCGTAAGAACTTTAACGCTCTCAAGCGTTCCCCTTTCTTCAAACGGCGCAATTTCTCCGGACGGGACAAAGGCGGTTTTCTGGGGAGACAAGGGACTGGAGCTTTGGGATTATTCGAACTGGCGGCTTGTTCAAAAATTAAGCGAGAACAAGACGCTTTCCTGCGTATGGCTGAACAACAGGGAATTTATTACCGGAAACACAAGGTTTATAGAAGCGGTAAATACGGGCAGCGCGGAATTTACGCGCAGAAAGATATGCCTTGCCGGCGCGGATGAATTCGGCTTTGAGGAAAACGGCAGAAACCAGCGTATCTTCGCCAGAACCGGAAGCGAATGGTTCGCGAACACCGGAAGGGGCGCGTGGACACCCGCAACGGAGCCGGTAATGCGCAATATCTCGCTTTCTTCCGACCGCTTCAGAATTTTTCTGGAACCGCAATCTTCAGGGCCCTTTACAAATATCCCTATGATACGCAATACCCTTTCCGTCGGCACAACTTCGCTTGTGTCGGGATATACGGCCAACGGCGCTTACAAACAGGGACGCAATATACGCGTCGCCCTTTGCTTTGACATTTACGACGATGAAACAGGGCTGTCGCAGGCGCTTAACGCCCTTAGCCGCTTTAACATAAAAGCCACTTTCTTTCTGAACGGCGATTTTATCCGCAGATGCCCAAGCGCGGCGGCGGCAATTAAAGCCGCGGGCCACGAAACGGCCTCCCTCTTTTACGCTCCTATAGATCTTTCGGACGCGCGTTACACGGTAACGCCGCAGTTTATAGCGCAGGGACTTGCGCGTAACGAAGACGAATTTTTCCGCGCCACGGGAAAAGAACTTTCCCTGCTTTGGCATCCGCCGTTTTTCCGTACTTCCGACATGATAAACTCCGCCGCCGCCACAGTGGGCTACTCTACCGCGGCAAGGGACATTGATCCCGGCGACTGGCTTTCCAGAGACGAGGCTTTAAGGCTGGGCATACGCCAGCTTTCCGCTTCGCAGATGATTGAACAAATAACGGAAAAAAGAAAAAACGGCTCCATAATTCCGGTCAGGCTTGGAACAAACCCCGGAGGCAGGGACGACTATCTTTTCCAAAAGATCGACGTGCTGCTTGACGCGCTTATCCGTTCAGGCTGTGATATAGTCCCCGTTTCCGCTATCATCAGGTAATGCGCGGCACAGAAACAAAAAAAACATCAAGCTCCCTATTATCCCTATCCGCTTTAATCGATAAAACTTTTCCCATGCCCGGGCGTTTTCATTCTAGTCTACCCTCGCAGGTTGCCGAACTTTCCCGCCTGCTCACGGGCGCAAGGGGAGACCGCTCTCTTTCATACCTTAGCCGCCCTAATTACCTTTCCGCCTACCTGCGCTATTTTTTGCCCTGGAACATTTTGCGCCTCTGCCGCCTTTTGCCCTCCCTCGACCTTAATCTTCGCGCGGGGGATCTAATCACAGACCTGGGAAGCGGCCCGCTTACCTTTGAAGCGGCGCTCTGGCTCTCCCGTCCGGACTTGCGCGCTATTCCGCTTGAATTTATCTGCGTAGACAACTGCGCCCCCGCCCTTGCCGCGGGGAAAAAATTTTTTACCGCTTTATGCGCGCCGGAAACCGGCGACGGGGAAAACTGCGCGTGGAAAGTGACAAGCGTACGGGAGAAGATAAACCTTAAAACAAAGACGGCTCTTGCGCGCAAGAAAGCCGCCCTGGTCTGCGCCGTGAATTTTTTTAACGAAATATACGAAGACCTGCCCCATACCAACAGCGAGGCCCTTAAGCGCGCCGCTTGTGACGCCTCCTTGTTAATGCACAATCAAGCGGAGCCTGAAGCCCGCATATTGACGCTGGAGCCGGGAGTGCCGCAATCGGGGCAATTTATCAGTTTTTTACGCTCCGCTTTTTTGGAACTTGGCCGCCCTCCCCTGTCGCCCTGCCCCCATTCAGAAACTTGCCCTATTCCGGGCGGTAAAGCCGCCTTCGGCAAGAAAGCTAACAGTAAAACTGTTAACACAAAAAACCGCTGGTGCCACTTTGCCTATACTTCGGCTGACGCTCCAAAAGAACTCTGCCGGCTATCCGCCGCCGCCGGTATTCCCAAAGAGCGGCTTGTGTTAAGCTATTTACTGGCAGGCGCTCAAAAACAGGTGTCAAAATCGGCGGAAAAAGTGCGGGTAATATCAGACGCGTTTTCGCTCCCCGACAATAAATCCGGCAGATACGGCTGTTGTTCCGACGGCCTTGTCCTTATTACGGGGAATAAAAGCAGAATAGAAAAAATCACTTCTGGAGATTTACTGCAAAAAAGCGCCGCTATTTACGCCGTAACCGCCGGCAGTACGCGCGATTCAAAAAGCGGCGCTTTGATTATGGAGATAAAATGAAAGAAAACCCGCAATTTTCCAGCTTACACAACCACACAATTTTCTGCGACGGCAAGGACGATATAGAAACCATGTGCAGAGCGGCTTTTGAAAAAAAACTTTGCGCTATAGGGTTCAGCGCTCACGCTCCGATTTTTAAAAAGACAGGTTTTAAAAGCGACTGGCACGTGAAAGACGAGGCGTTCGGCAAATATATTGAACAGGTGCTTGAGGCAAAAAAACGCTGGAGCGGGAAATTGGAAGTTTTGCTTGGTTTTGAAATTGATTATATCAAAGGTTTGCGTTCGGCTTTGGACAAAGACATCACGGAAGTAAATCCCGATTATTTAATCGGAAGCGTTCATTATCTGATTCCGGCAAACGGCGCGAAACCGTTTACTGTGGACGGCCCTCAGGAAGAATTTACTCAGGGACTTAACGAAGGTTTTAACGGAGACGCGGCGGCGCTTATGAACAGTTATTACGACGCGCAAGCACAGATGATAGCGCTTGGCGGTTTTGAAATTTTAGGGCACGCAGACCTTGTCAAAAAAAATTGTTTGGGAAAAAATTTATGGCCGCGTGAAGAAGAAGAATACAGGCAAAAAGAAATTGCTATTGCCGCGGGCAAAGCGGGCATTATCGCGGAAGTAAATACGGGGGGAATTAACAGAAAAAAGATTAACGAGGTTTATCCTTCTGAAACTTTTTTAAGATTTTTTCGCGAAAACAATGTGCCTGTAATTATCACTGCGGACGCCCACAGCGCGCAGGACATTAAAGGTAATTATGATATCGCGGTAAAAACTCTTTTATCAGCCGGTTTTTCGGATCATGTAATTATCTTCCGAAAAAGCGGTAAAAAGAAAATATATATAAAGGAAAAACTGTTAAATTTCCTTGCCGATGAATAATAATTTACTTATTATTTAACCGGAGGCAATTATTATGAAAACAAACGGAAAAACACCCGGAACGCTTCTGCTGGAATACATCAGCAAAAACGGCTTAAATTGCAACAGAGTCGCAAAAGAAATCAGGTGCAGTCAAACGGCTTTAAGGCTGATCAGTCTGGACAAAAGCAGGATTACGGCGTCAGTCGCGGTCCGCCTTGCCAAATATTTTAATACTAAGCCCGAATTTTGGCTGTTAACGCAGATGAAACACGATCTTGTAAAAGCCGCCGGCAATAAAACATTATGCAGAAAACTAAGCAGTATAGCGACTACCTAAAGCGGTCTACGCCGCGCCGGGAGCAAAATTTCGCGATTACGCACCGCGAACAAAATGGGCTTACAGGACGACATAATTTCTGCCCGTAAAGAACAAGAAGGCGGTTGATTCTTTTCCAGAATTTTTTCGGAAGAATCCCCCTTAAAATCATTTCGGTTTCTTCGGGGCCTTTGCTTGTAAGCCAGCCGCACCGGTTTGAGATACGGTGAACGTGTATGTCTACGCATATTGCGTCAAGATCAAAGGCTTCGTTAAGAACGAGGTTCGCCGTTTTTCTGCCGACGCCGGGAAGGGAGAGCAGGTCTTCCATTGAGGAGGGAACTTTGCCGTCGTGCTGTTCAAGCAGTATGGCGGCTATTTTTTTTAAGGACGCCGCTTTATTCCTGTAAAAACCGGCGGGATATATCAATTTCTCGATTTTTTCCTGTTTTAACGCAGAAAGTTCCGCGGGATTTGCCGCTTTTTCAAGAAGTTTTTCGGAAGCAGTAAGGGTTACGTCGTCCTTTGTTCTCAGGCTGATAATTGTAGAAACAAGCACCGCCCACGGAAAGCTCGTACCTAAGGTACGTTTGTAATGTTCAGCGACTGTATTTACCGACGGGTCTTGTTCTCCTAGCTTCTCTCGCCACTTATCAAGCGCGGTAAAAATCGCGTCCCATTTTATTTTTCCAGAAGACATACAGCGTAAACCTCTACCGCGTTTCCCTTGCCTACCTGCCCCAATTTTTCCGCGGTTTTGCCTTTTAGAAAAATACAATCTGTGGAAACTTCAAGGGCAGCCGCAAGCGAGCCGCGGATAAGGTCTCTAAAGGGAAGAATCTTCGGCTTTTCGCAGATAATCACGCAGTCAAGACTGGTAAGTCTCCACCCCGCGTTTTTTACCCTCTCAAAGGCGTTTCGCAAAAGTTCCATTGAATCGGCGTTTTTATACTTTGGATCGGAGGGCGGGAACAGTTCGCCTATGTCGCCCAGCGCCGCCGCCCCCAGCAAAGCGTCGCAGACCGCGTGGGCAAGAGCGTCCCCGTCCGAGTGCCCCAACTCCCCTTTATTAAAAGGGATTTCCGCTCCGCCCAGCAAAAAACGCCGCCCTTTTTTAAGGCGGTGAATGTCATAGCCAAGGCCGATTTTATTCATGTTTGGGAAAAACCATTACAACGCCGGGAAGCGGGCGGAAACTCTTAAAAGACAAATATTTAAACGGATGTATATCAAGCGCGTTGGGATACCATCCGTCCAGTTCATTTGTGTCTACGATGTTAAGCGCGGGGCTGTAAGAAATAGGAAGCACGCTACCCCTTTGCAGCAGAAGTTTTTCCGCGTCGGCAAGAGTCGCAAGGCGCTTGTCCCCGTCTTCCATCATGGATTTTTCTATCAGCGCCTCGTAATCGTCGTCGCTGTAATGCGCGTCGTTCAAATTGGAATCGCGCCGCCACATTTGCAAAAAGGTATAAGGGTCGGCAAAATCGCCTATCCATGTGGAAGAGCCGATTATATAGCCGCTTTCTTTCATGGATTGAAAATAATTCTCGTAAGGGATAACTTCCACCCTTACTTTAAGCCCCAGTTTTTCTTTCCACGCGGACGCCATTAAACTTCCTATATTGGCCGCGTCCTGCGAGGGCGTTAGGCGAATAACAAGTTCCGGCACTCCGGCGCCGCCGGCAAAGCCGGCTTCTTTCATAAGTTTCTGCGCTTCCTCGTAATTGGTTTCGGTTACTCCCTCAACCTCGGGATATCCTTTTATCGGAAAAATCAAAGTCTTTGCGGGAAGATAATGCCCGTCGCGAATTTCATCCCAGGGCAGAACAAGCATCATCGCGCGCCGGAGCCTGTAATCGTTCCAGGGTTTTTCCCCGCTGCGGATAAAGTAATAGTGGGTCGCGAACATTACGTTCACCTGAATGCCGGAACGGTCGGTTAACGCTTCTATGCTTACCCCTCCGGCAATCCATCTAGCTTCGCCTGAATTCCAAAGATAGGACGCGTCTTCCGCGGTATCGGTGTATTTAATAAATAATTTTTTTAAGGCGACGCGCCTTATATCCCAATAATTTTCGTTTCTTAACATGACAATGACGCCTTTTTTAATGGAATCAACGCGGAAGGGCCCGTTACACACAGGGGGCTTCTTTGACCAATCGTTATTATTGATCATGGAAGAATGAATAGGGCTGAACGAATGATGACATAACATAGCCGGGAAAAATGACGCGGGGGAATTTAATTTTACAACCAGAGTCCTGTCATCGGGAGTACTAATGCCTATTTTCGCCGGATCTTTTAATACCCCGATACGGTAATCGCGCGCGCCTTCGATAATGTCGAACAGGCTTGAATAAGGCGATTCCCGTTTCGGCTCAAGAAGCGAAATCCACGAAGCGCGGAAATCCTGCGCCCTTACGGGATCGCCGTTCGAAAAACGCATGTTCCGCCTGAGCGTAAAAGTCCACTGTTTTTTGTCTTCCGAAAGCTCCCATTTTTCAGCCGCCGCCATAACGGGCTCCAGCGTAACCGGGTGGTAGGTAAAAAGCCCCTCATAAATCCCCGTAAAAATCTGCGCTTCGCTTGCCAAATAAGATTTACGGAAATCCAGTTCAAGCTCGTGCGAGGTAAAAACCACGGTAAGCTCGTCGCGGTCGGCGACAGGCGGGCGCGACGTGGCAAATTCCTGCTTGCCCTGCTCCTGAACCGGCGTATCTTGCTTTACGGGGGTAATCTTACACCCGGAAATGAACAAAAGGGGAAAAACAAGTAAAAACAGCTTTTTCAACACTATATCTCTCTTATCATTGAAGTCTTAGAATTATACCTTGATTATAGTATAAAATGGTAAAAAATACAACTATGTACGGAGGAGGGAAGAACGCGAAGAGCTCTCACAAAGGCACAAAGGACACAAAGATCACAAAGAGGGAAGATTTTACCGCTAATTAATGACTTTCGCTACTTTTAACTTTTTCTCATGAGCGTGGCGCGAAGCCACACCGGCTCCTAGTGGCTGTGACGGCGGATTACGCACGCTTAAGGCGTGGCTGGATCGGCGATCCACACCAGTGTCGCCGGTATGGCTTCGCGCTACCGCTCACTGAATAATATTAATCAATTTTAAATAAATTACTTTTTTAGTTTGGCATTGTCTTGTAGGAGGGGAATTGTTTCTCTTGTTTGCAGATTGAAAGATATTTAAAAGATGCCATTGGAATTA
>Ga0268262_10006251_pt1 | contig 11493 bp, 10 predicted proteins | sample TergutNc150P3_FD_190354 | JGI IMG/M metagenome (GOLD analysis project Ga0268262, IMG submission 190354) | Nasutitermes corniger P3 segment gut microbial community from laboratory colony in Florida, USA - Nc150 P3 (SPAdes) (version 2) | ecosystem: Host-associated > Arthropoda: Insects >... | reverse complement strand
GGGCAACTATTCTGAAAATTATGAAACAAAGCAACAATAATGTCAAACCGGCAAGGAACACCACTACGGTCGTCTGCATCTGCTTCTTTCTGAAGTAGGCGGCGTCCTGGTCGCCAAATTCTTTGGTACGGTCAAAGGGAATATTCCGTACTGTCACCGTATCGCTTCTCGCCGCGTTGTAGCCAATGGCTCCCTGTACCAGCAAAACGGCGTCAAAGAGGTCTTTATCCGGGATGGGGGTATATACCCGTTCAATGGAACCGTCTTCAGCGATGATTGGCTCTCTCTTTTCGTTATATTTCCATTTCCAGGTGCCGTCGATATTAACCGCGACCGTCACGCGGTTGATCTGGGGACTGTGATCTTCCTGTGAGCTCCTTTGATTGATCGCTTCGTTGTGGACTTTGGTTTCCTGAAGCATCTTGCCGTAGAGGTTAGACAGATCCTTGAAAGACGGGGGGGTCTGGCCTTCCACGCCGGCGGGGCCTTCGGGGTTAAAACCGGTTCCTTCCCATTTTGTCTCGGATACACTGCTGCTCAAGGTAACAGACTTAACTATTTCAGAGTCATCATAGGCAAGGCCGGGGGTCCTCGGCTTGACGGTAAAAGGAAAATATTCGGTGGTGTCCACGGTCTTTTTGGACATATCCTTCTCAAATTTAACATTCACGTCACGGACGCGATCCTGGCCAAAAGTAGCCTGCAAGGTCCGTAAAATATCGGCCCGGTATTTCGCTTCCATCTGCTGTATATGTTTTTGTTCCTTTTCAATGAGGGCAAGGCGGTCAAAGGCGGCCATGCCTTCGAAATCATTCAGCATATTTCCTGCCTGATCGGTAATGACAATATTTTCATCTTTGAGACCTTCAATCGCCAGTTTAATCAACCGTTGAATCCCTTCAATTTTTTTACGGTTAGTGGTAATGTCGCTGCCCGGCCGGGGGATAATGATCACGCTCGCCGATACCGGATTCTGGTCGGAAAGGAACAGTTCCGGTTTGGGAACTACGATGGTGACATTAGCGTCGTCAACATCATCAAGAGCCTTGATATGATCGGTGATCATCTGGGTTTGGGCACGGCGGAAATTGACATTCCGTTCAAAGTCAGTAATGGTCCAGCGTTCCCGATCAAATATCGCCCAGGGGTCTATGTTCGTGGGGATAAGGTCTTCGCGGATCAGTATCCCCCTCATGCGCCGGGCGGTTGTTTCATCGGCTACCTGCACCAGTCCCGTGGGACTAACAAAGGTTTTTACCCCTTCCTGGTTGATCCGCAGCACAATGCGGTCAAGCGCCGCTTCATCCCTGATGGGAGCGTCAATAACCGGCGCGAGGCTCGGCGTAGATGAAACGCCCAACAGGGTAGCGACTCCCCCAATGACCACGGCAACGATCCCGATAAGGATCACCCGCTGGATCATGGACCATTGCCCCCAGAGTTTGGCGATTTGTCCCGTCATTTTCCTAAAAAAATCATTCATGTCCCCCCCCTACCTTATTATCGCGTTTCCTAGCGTGTGTTAATTAAGTCTCTCCAGCCCTGAACCAGACGGCTGAGTATGACCCGTGTAATGCCCAGCGACATGCTTGCTTCCGCCTGGGCAAGAGTGACATCGTGCACATCATACAAGTCGGGATTGATAGCTGCTTCCCGTTCAATATGAGTGGCGCGCTGCTGCGCTCCGGAAACTTTATCCAGCGCCTGCAGCATTGCCTCTTCAAAAGTACCTCCTCCGGTAACACCGGAGGCCCCTATCTTTTTTTCCAGCGCGAGGATATTTTTCCCGCTGCCCGCGTAAGGGCTGTCAAGCGGCCCCATGTGCTGAGGATGGGTACGAAGCATAGAAATCATTTCAGTCATCTGTCACTCCTTATTTTCCGCCGATGTCCAGCGCCCGCCGGAATACGGATTTTGAACCTTCAATTATCGCGGAATTGGCCTCGTAGGACCGTGAGGCGGAAATCATGTCCACCATTTCGGTTACTACATCCACGTTGGGCAGTTCAACATAGCCCTGCCGCGGGCCGGATTTAATCGCGTCGGGATGAGTCGGATCCCAGCGCAAAGGATTTTCTTTGGAATAATCCTTTTGAATTTCCGCTACCCGCACCCCGCGCCCTATGCCGTTATCCAGCGATTCGGGAAGGAAGGGCGAGCGCCAAAAGGGGCTTTTCGCCCGCGGGCGCATAATGACCCGGCTGCGGCGGAAGGGGCCGCCTTCGGCGGTCCGCGTGGTGTTTATGTTTGCCATATTGTCGGCTATGACATCCAACCGTACCCGGTCGGCGCTCAGGCCGGTGGCCGCTATGTTAATCGAACTAAAAATACCCATATTCCTTACTCCTCATTCCTTTTGTTAATTTCTCAACACCTGATTTATCTGGCTGAATTCAAAACTGGCGGCCTGATAGAGCATTTCCAGGGTCATCTGGTTTTCTACGGCAGCCATGAATTCATGCTCAGGATCAACATTGTTCCCGTTGTTGTTGTAGGTGCTGGTATAGTCCAACACCCGCCGAATCTGCACGTCACGGTAATCCCTTTCCCGGTAATTGGAAAAATGCAGGGGATTGGTCCGGTTCAGTTCCACCGCGGGTTTCTGCTTTTCCGTATCCAATGCCCGTTTCAGCTCGCTTTCAAAATTGACGTTTGAACGCTTGAAGCCGGGGGTGGTGGCGTTGCTTATGTTGTCGGCAATGACATCGCGGCGCACCGTATTGGCGCTCATGGCGCGGTGTAAAATATCGACTGTTTTAACAAAACTGTTCATATATACTCCCTCTTTATACTCATCGGCACCTTTTTGAACCTTTTTTAGCCCCTTTTTTACAAAATATAGCGTCCAAGGTCCTGATCCTTGACGATATCCGCCAGTTTTTCATTGACATAATCCACCGTAACGGGGATTTTCGCCGGCGCGATGTCCGGCGCGTCAAAGGAAAGCTCCTCCAGCAGGGCTTCCATAATCGTGTGAAGCCGGCGCGCCCCGATATTTTCCAGTTTGGAATTGACCTCGGCGGCAAGAACGGCCAGCCGTTCAATGGCGTCGGGGACAAAAGTCACCTCAATATTTTCCGTGGCAAGGAGTTCGATATACTGCCGGGTCAGGGCGTTTTTCGGCTCGGTCAGGATACGCAGGAAATCGTCTTTTCCCAGTGAATCCAGTTCCACCCGCAGGGGAAAACGCCCCTGCAATTCGGGGATTAAATCCGAAGGCTTGCTCACGGTAAAGGCCCCGGCGGCGATAAAGAGGATATGGTCGGTATTGACCGGCCCCCATTTGGTGTTGACCGTGGCCCCTTCCACAATGGGGAGTATATCCCGCTGTACGCCTTCGCGGGAAACGTCCGGCCCCCCGCCCCTTTCGCCCTTAACGGCGATTTTGTCGATCTCGTCAATAAAAATGATGCCGGTTTCCTCAACCCGCTGACGGGCCTCGTCGCTGACACGGTCACGGTCGATTAACTTTTCCAGTTCTTCGGCTTTCAGTATCTCCCGCGCGCGGGCTACGGTGACCACTTTGTTTTTCTTGCCGCCGCCGAAGAAACTGGCAAAGCCGGAAAGATTCGTTTCAATATCTTCCATGCTGACGCCCATCATTTCAAAGGGGGGAAACTGGGGATTTTGATTAACCACCAGTTCTACGGTGCGGTCTTCCAGTTTGCCTTCCCGCAGCATGGTTCTGAATTTCTCACGGGTCGCCTTGAATTTTTCCGACGCGTTGTCATCGGCGGCGTCTTCGGCATGGTTTTTTTCGGTTCTGTCCTCCGGCTCTTCCTCCATAAAAGCGGGAAGCCCCACCTGAATGGCCGTTCCGATAAGCCCCGCTCCCGCCCCGTTTTCCGGGTTAAAACTAAAAGAGCCCATCGGTTTGACCACCGGCGCCGGAGGCGTTTTTTTCCTTCCCGGTTTTTTTCCGGTAAAGGGGAGCAGCAGGTCAAGCAGGGCTTCCTCGGCCCGCCTTTCCGCCTCGGCGACGAAGGATTCCTGCATTTCCTGTTTGACCATCTGAAAACCGGCGGCCATCAGATCGCGCACCATGGATTCAACGTCACGGCCCACATAGCCCACCTCGGTATATTTGGTCGCCTCAACTTTGATAAAGGGGGAGCCGGCAAGTTTGGCAAGACGGCGGGCGATTTCGGTTTTTCCCACGCCGGTGGGGCCTATCATCAGTATATTTTTGGGGGCTACGTCTTCCCGCAGTTCCGGGTCAAGTTTCAGCCGGCGGATGCGGTTACGCAAAGCGACAGCGACAGCCCGCTTCGCCTTTTTTTGCCCGACAATATATTTGTCCAGCTCGATGACGATTTCCCGGGGAGTCAGCCGGCTTAATTCTTCTTCTTTTGTTTTTCTGTCACTCATTCAGCTAATCTCCCAATTCTTCCAGTGTTATGTGCATATTGGTATAAATGCAGATGTTGCCCGCGACTTTCAGGCTTTTCTCGGCAATTTCCGCGGCGGAAAAATTACTGCCGTCAAGATAGGCGAGCGCCGCGGCGTAGGCGTAGTTGCCGCCGGAGCCAATGGCAAGGGCGTTTTCCGCCGGTTCTATGACATCGCCGGTTCCCGAAACCAACAGGGTTTTGGAAACATCGGCGACGAGCAGCATCGCTTCCAGCCGCCTGAGGGTGCGATCCATGCGCCAGTCTTTGGCGAGTTCCACCGCCGAACGGGCAAGATCGCCTGAATATTCCTTGAGTTTCGCCTCAAAACGGTCAAAGAGGGTAAAAGCGTCGGCGGTGGCGCCGGCAAAGCCGCAGAGCACTTTACCGTCCATCAGGCGGCGGACTTTGCGGGCGTTATTCTTCATCACGGTTTCACCCATAGTTACCTGCCCGTCTCCGGCCATGGCAACCTTGCCGTCTTTCCGCACGGCGATAACGGTAGTAGAACGAATTTTTTTATCTTTCATGCTTTATCTCCTCGCGCCTCCATGCGGGTGCGCCCGGGCGTACGCTTTTTTCAGGCCTTCGATGTTGACGTGGGCGTAACGCTGGGTGGTTGAAAGGCTGGCGTGGCCCAGCATTTCCTGCACAATGCGGACATCGCAGCCCGCGTTTACCAGATGTGTCGCGAAACTGTGGCGCAGACTGTGCGGGTGAATGTTTTTTCCCAAATCCGAAACCCGCGCGTATTGGCTGATAATCCAGCGTACCCCCGGCACGGACAGGGGCCGCCCTTTTTCGCTGATGAACAAGGCGCCGTTCATATCGGCGGCTTTTAACCCCGAGTCACGGATCTTTGCCTCCCGCCGGGGAAGATAATCCCCCAAAGCGGCCCGCGCCTCGCCGGAAAAGAACACCATCCGTTCTTTGCCGCCCTTGCCGATTACCCGCGCCCCTTCCCTATCGCCGGTTATCATATTCATGCTTAACGATACCAGTTCTGAAATACGCAGGCCCGCCGAATACATGGTCAAAATTAACGCCTTGTCCCTCTCCGGCCAGAGCATATTGTTTTTCTCCGGCAATTCGGCAAAAGCGGCCATTTCATCTTCCCATAACACCGAGGGCAGGCCCTGGGGGGCTTTAACATTGCGTAAATTATCGCAGGGGTTGTCGAATCGTTTGCCAAACCGAAGCAGCCAGCGGTAAAAGCCCCTGATGGAAGACAGTCGGCGGTTCACGCTGGACGGCGCCGCCCGTTCCGCGCTTAATTCGGCGATAAAACTCTGCGCCTGATAAGGACTTGCCTGTATCGGGTCAATGTTATGATTGTTACAATAATTAACAAACAGGGACAGATCATCACGGTAAGCGGCAAGCGTCCGTGGGGAGACTCCGCGTACCGATTCTAAGTAAGTGAGATAGTTTTGTACTGTCCCCAAAAACTCACTCATTTCTCGCTTTCCTCTTCCTCATCTACACTATGCAGATAATCACAATTCGGGTTAATACACGCTTTATGACTACCATTCTTTTTGTCGTATTTTTCTACCATAAATTGGCCGCATTTGGGGCAATTTTGGTTGATTGGTTTGAAATGGCTGATAAAGTCACATTCGGGGTAACGGGTACAGCCGTAAAATTCCTTTCCCCGGCCTTTGGTTTTTCGGGCGACGACATCGCCGCCGCATTTGGGGCATTTGGCGAGGGGAACCGAACGGGTATTGCGGCATTCGGGGAAACCGCTGCAGGCAAGGAAGAACCCGAAGCGGCCCAGTTTTTTTACCAGCGGCTTGCCGCATTTTTCACAGGTATAATCGGTCGGCTCATCCAGCGAACCCTTGAATGATTCCAGCGTCTTGCCGACCTCGTCTACCTGCGCCTTGAACGGCCCCCAAAATTCCCGCAGCATATCGGGCCATTTCAACTGGCTTTCCTCTACCTGGTCAAGTTTGTCTTCCATCGAGGCGGTAAAAGTTACATTAACATACTGGGGAAAATATTCCACCAGCACGTCGTTGATCATTCTTCCCAGCAGGGTGGGGACAAGCTGTTTGTTTGAACGGGTAACATAGTAGCGTTCCAGCAGTACCGATATAATCGGCGCGTAAGTCGAGGGCCTGCCGATGTCTTTCTCCCGCAGGATGTCGATAATCGAAGCCTCGGTATAACGGGGGGGGCCCTGGGTAAAGTGCTGTTCCGGGTGAAATTTTTCCGCCTTGACCTTGTCCCCGGCCTTAAGCGGAGGATAGGGATTTCCCTTCTCCTCTTTTGAGGAGAGCAGTTTGATTACCTTATAAAAACCTTTCTCAATTACTTTTGTTCCCGCGATACGGAAAATCGCCTCATCGCCGTTAGCCGCGACGGCCTGTATCTCGGCGCTGACGGTGCGTGTTTTGGCGCTGGTCATCTGGCTGGAAACAAAGCGTTCCCAGATAATCGTGTAGAGTCTGAGTTGATCGCGGTTCAGGTGTTCCGCGACATATTCGGGAGTATAGCTGACATAAGTCGGCCGTATCGCTTCATGGGCGTCCTGGGCCTTCCCCCCCGAAGTATACACCAGCGGCTTTTCGGGAAGTTCTTTGGGGTAATTCTTGTCCAGCCATTCCCGCAGTTCCTCAAGGGCGGTCGGCGATATCCGCACCGAGTCCGTGCGCATATAGGAGATAAGGCCCACGCGGGTACTGCCAATGTTTATTCCTTCGTAAAGCTGCTGGGCTACCTGCATGGTTTTCCGCGCGGTAAAGCCCAGCCGGTTCGCGGCGGTCTTTTGCATCTCCGAGGTAATGAACGGCGGTTTGGGCTTAATCGTTTTATCAACTTCCTTGATGTCGCTTACCACGCAGTCAGAACCGGAAAGGGCGGCGATAATCGCCTGAACTTCCGCCTCATGGGGCAGTTCCGGCTTGCCGCCTTTCCATTTTACCAGTTGGGCGGTAAAGGACGATTTGCCGATTAAAAAATCCGCGTCCAGCGTCCAGTATTCTTCGGGAATAAAGGATTCAACTTCCTTTTCACGTTCGCAGATAAGGCGGAGGGCTACGGACTGTACCCTGCCGGCGGAAAGGCCGTTCTTCACTTTCTTCCACAACAGCGGCGAAAGGCTGTAGCCAACCAGCCTGTCCAGCACCCTGCGGGCTTTTTGCGATTCAACCAGCGCCTCGTCAATGGGGCGGGGATTCGCCACCGCCTCTTTGATGGCTGTGGGGGTTACTTCGTTAAAACTGATCCGCTGTACCGGCCTGCTTTCCACTTTCGCCAAAATGGCGTTTTTCAGATGCCAGGCGATTGCCTCGCCCTCGCGGTCGGGGTCGCTTGCCAGCAGCACCATTTCCGCCTTTTTCGCTTCCGACAACAATTCATTGAGAATCTTTGCCCGCCCGCGGACGGTAATATACTCAGGCTTAAAATTATGCTCGGTGTCAACGCCGGTGCGTGATTTGGGAAGATCGATCAGGTGGCCCATGGACGCTTTAACGATGTAATTGGGGCCGAGGTACTTTTCAAAAGACGCCGCCTTGGTCGGAGATTCTACAATGACCAGAACGCGCTTGCCGGCCTCTGTTTGGCCCTTTGAGGCGGGGACCTTTTTCTTTTTTGTGGCGGAGGTTTTCTTTGCCGTTTTAGCTGCCATGCTTTATCCTCTCCCGTTTATAATGTAACGTTGGTAATAGCCAGTGAATGCGCCAGCGAAGAAGCAAATTCCATATCATTTGGTACTTCTTCCCTGTTCCATGCCCTTAGAATATCAGAAGCGGCCTGAATGATCTGCGCTCCGTCTTCGGCAAGTTTTGTTGTTCCCCTCCGGTCAAACCGGGCGCGATTTTGTTCTTCGGCGACTCCGGCGGAGGCTACCCACAGATCACGGTTATAATCCAGGGTAAAGCGGGCGGTAATCAACGCGCCGGATTTTCGCGGCGCTTCAACAATCAACACGCCGCGGGAAAGGCCGGCAATAATCCGGTTCCGGGCGGGAAAAGTCCACTTGCGCGGAGAAGCGCCGGGAGGGTACTCGGACAGTAATGCCCCGCCGGTTTCCAGTATCCGCCGGGCAAGCTGCCGGTTTGATGAAGGGTACACTTCATCAACTCCCGATCCCAGCACCGCGATGGTGGGGGCGCCACCTTCAATATTCCCCCGATGAGCCGCCGCGTCAATACCAAAGGCAAGGCCGGAAACAACGGAAATACCGCCCCGCGCCAGACCTTTCGCGATATCGAACGCCTGCGCCGCCGCCTGAGGGCTGGGCTTCCTTGTTCCTACCACGGCGGCAAGGGGCGCTTCCGGATTGGGAAGCACGCCCCTGAAAAACAACAATACCGGCGGATCATTTATTTCCCGCAACAGGGGCGGATACGCGGGGCTTTGCCACGAAACCATGTTTATGCCCCGCGAGCGGGCCGCCGCCGCGTCACGCTCCGCCAGTGCGCGTATTGAATCAATTTTCCAAAAAGCGGCAAGCTCATGGCCGATAATCGTTTCTATATCCGCTTTGGATTTTTGGATCAGATCCCGCTCCGTATTAAACAATTCGCAGAGGAGAATTTTTTCCCTCTGCGAAAGTTCACCGAGACGGGACAGCATCAAATCCAAAAGCCCGCGTTCAACCATACATTAAATTCCTGATAATTTCTTTGTTATTTTGCGCTTCCGCCCTCACTTTCGGGTCTTTGCTTTGGGAAATAATCAAATCGTACAACTCAATAGCCCGGTCGTAACTTTGCGTCATATAGTATGCCCGCGCCAGAACAAACATTCCCTTGAGGTCTTTGGGAACAAGTTCCCTAAAGCGTTCCAGGTGGGGAATCGCCTGGGCCGGACGATTCATCTCAAACGTATACAAAATGCCGAGGCCCAAACGGGGCTTGGCATAGGTCGCGTCCAACTGAATGGAACGCAGATACGCCGATTCGGCAAGGTTCAGATAACGCTGTTTTTCAGCGTCGGAATTTCCTGAAAAACCCAAAGTCGCGGTCGCCGCCGCCGAAGCGGATTCTCCGGTCAGGTAGAACAGCGTGGGGTCATCGCCTTTGAATTGAAGCGCCCGTTCAAAAGCGTCAAGGGCTTCGCGGTGCATCTCCCGGTCGGAAAGCCTTATCGCCAGTATTTTCCAGTATATGCCGGTCTGGACGCCGTCTTTTACATTTTGCTCAATCTGCGCCTCATAAGCGGCAATAGCGGCTTTTAAGTCTTCAATGGTTTCGGGAGGCCCTCCCCCGCGCGGACTCAACTCCGCGATACGTTTCGCCAGACTGGTGCGAACTTTATTCTGCTGATAACGGTATATCCGAACCATTCCCCAGCCAATAATCGAGAGTACCAGAATAGCCAGAACTATCTCTTTAAATTTCCTCATTATCGTTTTCTCCGTCTTCCTCATTGACCGCGGGCCGTTCCTTGCGCCGTTCCGGCCATCGTACCCGTGCGCGCCCTAACGCGGGCAGATACTTGCGGTGGCTCTCTTTCAACAAACCCGCGTCTACATGGGTGTAAATCTGGGTTGTGGCAATATCGGCATGACCCAGCAGCGCCTGTACCGTTCTGAGGTCTGCCCCGCCGCGCAAAAGACCGCTGGCAAAACTATGCCTGAGCGTATGAACGCGGGAACCTGTTCCCGCCATTGCCGCGTAACGCGCGTAATTTTTCCATATTCCTTTGCGTGAAAGCCGCCTGCCGCTTCTGCCGACAAACAGGGCCGGAGCGTGTCCGCCGCCCTTCGCCAAAACAGGCCGTGATTCTTCAAGGTAACGTTTCAGCCATGCCGCCGCTTCGGGGCCAAAAATGACGAGCCGTTCCCTGCTTCCCTTTCCTTTTACCCGCGCGATTCCTTCCTTAAAGTCAATGTCGCGCACGTTCAATCCAACCGCTTCGGATATTCTTAAGCCCGCTGAATAGATCATCTCAAACAAGGCCCGGTCCCGCAAGCCCAGCGGGCTGTTTGAATCCATTACCGCCAAAAGCCGTTCAACCGTTTGGCGGTCTATTGTTTCAGGAAGCCGGGAACGCCGCCGGGGGCTTTCCAAAAGGGCCGCCGGATTATCGGGGCGAATGCCCTCGCCCGCGGCAAAACGAAAGAAAGAACGCAGACAGGAAATAACTTTGGCGGCCGAACGGGAATCAATGCCCTGATTTACCCGCCGCCATTCCAGATACGCGGTAAGCTGTTCCGCCCCGATTGTCGCCGCGTCCAGACCCATAGTTCGGATGTAGCCAAAAAAATGGCGCAATTCCAGACCATAGGTCGCGACGGTTAAAGGCGAACGGCGATCCACTGCCGCGAGCCGCGCGCAAAATCGCTCCAAAAGCGAAGGCCTTTCCGGTTCAGCCATCAGGTGTTATGCGTTCCTTCCGCCGGACGCGACCTTCCCGATATAAAAATCGTCCAGGTTCGACTCCGAATTATACTTCCGTAACGCCGTGGGAACTTCCAGATTTTCATGGTACTCCTTTTCTTTCCGAATACCGAAATAACCATCGTTCTGGCGTTTTTCCTTCCCGCCCAGACCCCGCATTTCATCAAAGCGATGGAGATCGATAACCGCGGTATCCGGTTTTTTCAGCGCCTCCGCTTCCTGCGCCGCCGCCGCGAGCTTGTTCCGGAATCCGGTGGCAATAACCGTTACCTTGACGTCTTCTCCCAGTTCGGGTTCGGAAATAATACCGTAGATAATCTCAACCTCCGGATCCGCTTTCGCTTTTATGGTATCCATTATTTCACTGACTTCAACCAGGGAAATATCATCCGGCCCGGAAATATTGATCAAGAGGCGGCTTGCCCCTTCAATGTTGACATCTTCCAAAAGAGGGTTCGCGATGGCTTTTTCCGCCGCGTCTTTCGCGCGGTCATCCCCGCTGCCTATTCCAATGCCCATTAAAGCGTCACCCTGCCCTTTCATGGTTGATTCAACGTCGGCAAAATCGGTATTAACCAAACCCGTTTTGGTAATCAGATCGGAAATACCCTGAACCGCCTGGCTTAAAACATCATTCGCGTAGGCAAACGCCTGCTGATATGATGTTTTGCGATCCACCATCTTAAAAAGATTCTCATTGGGAATCACAATTAAACTGTCAACCGCTTCGCGTAATTTTTTTATTCCCG
>Ga0268262_10006250_pt1 | contig 11494 bp, 10 predicted proteins | sample TergutNc150P3_FD_190354 | JGI IMG/M metagenome (GOLD analysis project Ga0268262, IMG submission 190354) | Nasutitermes corniger P3 segment gut microbial community from laboratory colony in Florida, USA - Nc150 P3 (SPAdes) (version 2) | ecosystem: Host-associated > Arthropoda: Insects >... | reverse complement strand
CTGCTGTGAAAATTGGTCGTTTGGCTGTTTCTACCGAATATGCAAATTCTGGTTTTGGAAAATTGATAATTAGAATTGTTAAAGAAATGTATGCCCATTTAAAACAGCAAGCAGGCTGTCGTTTTATTACCGTAGATGCTTATCAAAACGCACTCGAATTTTACAAAAAGAATGATTTTGATTTCTTAACGGAAAAAGATGCACAAGAACAAACAAGAGCGATGTATTTAGATTTGAAAGCATTTGTTTAAAACCGCAATAACAAACCAAAATTCGCGGTTTCTACAATAGCATAGTTGTTACGTTTACTATATTGCTCCCTTTATGGGAACTAAAATATTGTTCATTCTGTCTATCCTGACCATCTTGGCTTTGACAAATTGTTCCAGCAAAGATATTTCAGAACCATCGGAAAAAACTCCGGTTATAACGGCAGCACCCGCGTTGAAAGGGAAGCTAGTTTACCATAGTTATACTTCGTACGAATCTCTGGATTCCAAGATGTACCTGTACGATTTTAACACAAATGAATTGAAGCATATTAGCGAAGGATGGAATATACAACATTCAATGAACGCCCATTTTTCGCCTGATGGCAAGCAAATTACTTTTATGGGTATAGGAAAAGAAACAAATACTTGGGATATTTTCCTGTATGACCTTTCAAGTACCAAACCGCCTATAAACTTAACCCCTAACGGAGGAACAAGAGACGAAGACCCAAAATTTTCTCCTGATGGAAAGAAGATTGTTTTCAAAAAAGACGGAAATATTGCTGAAATGAATCTGGCTGACAAAACCGTAAAATTGCTGTTGGAAGGAGATGTTGAGTATTCAATGCCATACTATAATTCTGACGGCACAAAACTGGTTTTCACAGCGAATGCAGGTAAGTATTTGTCAATTATGACGATGGATTTAAGTGCAGGAACAACAAGAACTTTGTATGATATGGCAGAGATTCAAGATTACTATCCTATAAATGCGGATAAAACCTCGTTTTATTATGTGTCAGGCTATTCCGAAACGAACCCTATAGATCAAGTTTATCGCGGCTACTGGAGCGGATTGAAAAGCAAACTCCTTCCGTTTAACAAACCCGATGGTGATTATTCAGACCCTTATCCCGTAGATGATAACTGGGTTGTTATTTCAAGTACGCGTGCAGGAGGTCTTGGAGGTTATGACTTGTATATCGCAAATGTCATATCAGGCGAAGTATTCCCAATGACAGACTATAATAAGGATATTAATACATCGAAGGACGAGTTGGGGGCCTGCATCTTTCTATATTCTAAGATGTATATCCTATTGCATAAAGCGGAATAATCTTGATTTTTGGCAATTCATAGAAATTTTCCAATGAAGTTCTAATTCCGAATGAAGAAATCACCGTCTATTTTTCTGCTCATATAGCTATTTACCATTTTTCCAAGCCTAAAACAAAGGTTTTTTGTAAAAAATACAAGGTTGCAAGGCTTTTGTGGCTTTTTTCTTTAACTTGGCGTTTACTATATTCCCTCCATGTCTTTAAGGCTATTGGCATTATCTTTGTTGCTCACCTGCGAAATTTTCGCGCAAAGATATGAAAATTTAACCCTGCAAAGCTGCATTGAAATAGCCAAAAAAAATTCTTTAACTTTAGTCTCCGCAAAACTCTCTGAAAAAACCGCCGAATCCGCTTTAAGCCAAGCTAGATATGCCGCTAGGCTCCCTGATTTAAGGGGAAACATTTCGCAAGGCGTGGCGGGCAGCCCCTTGCTTGAAAATTCCTCAAACCGCTATGCACTTGGTATGGGCATAAGCTCTTCCATGCCAATTTTCACGGGAGGCAGAATAAACCATTCGGTGAACCAAGCAGAACATCGTAAAGAAATTGCAACGCTCAATTCAGGTGCGGCGGAGAGAACTCTATCCGAGCAGGTAATCAAAGCCTTTATACAAGTTTGGTCTTTGATAGAATCCGAAAATTCCGCGAAGGCTTCACTGGCTCTTTCCCAAAGATTGCTCGCAAGGGATTCCGTGCTTTTAAAAGCAGGGAGCTACACAGCAATAGACATAGCCTTGGCTTTTGCCCAGGTTGCAAGCGATAGTTTAAATTTATTGCAAACGCAAAGCAATTTGACTCAAAGCTACACCGCTCTTCGCCAGCTTTTGGAAATTCCGCAAAATTCCAGTTTCTCCATTTTGCCGCCGGACTCCGCAAAACCAGAAGCGGCAGAAAATTATGCAACTCTGCTGGAACTAGCGCAGAAAAATTCCATAGATAAAAAAATAGATTCTCTTTCCGTTCTGGCGGCGAAGGAAGCGGTTGGCATTGCAAGTGCGGCTCGCTATCCCAGCGTGTCTTTAAGCGGTTCGTTGAATTCCGGATTTCGCTGGGAAATTGATGACCCCAGATATCAAAAACAATTGAAGAACGGGCTAGGTTATTCCGCATCGCTGGGCATTAGCATTCCAATTATAGATTGGGGTTCTGCCACAGATGGAGTTTTGCAAGCGCAGGTTGCAGAAGAGAGAGCGCAAATCTCGGCTCTTAACACGCAAAAACAACTTGAAAATACTATTGAACAATTGGCTTTGCAAGTTGAAACTTACCGTTTGCAATGGGAGGTCTCTTCCATTCAAATGGAAGCGCAAAAGTTATCCCTGGAAAAATCCGTTCAGCAGCATGAACTCGGAATGCTTGACATTTCTTCGCTTGTTCAGCAACAAACCATTTTTAATAATTCGCAGATAAAATACAATCAGGCAAAATACAGTTATCTGCTCGGAAAATCGCTTTTGGATTTACACATAGGAAATTTTTTAAGATGAAAAGAGATAAAATCATTTTAAGCATAATCTGCTTGCTCGCTCCCTGCACCCTTGCAGCTCCCGATAGCCTTTATTCCCAAGCCCAAAAATTATATAGCCAAGGAAATTTTGAAGCGGCTGCAAAAACCTACGCAAGCATCTGCTCTCAGCTTGAAGCAAAAGAGAAGAAAATTTGCCAATTTAACGAAGTTAAATCTCTGGTGGAAAGCAATAAAATAGACCTAGTGCGCGCTACGGAGCAAAAACTGCTTTCACTAATAAGCCAAACCGAACCTAACGACACCCTTTTTACCGAAATGAATGCAGAGGATTCCAAATTGCAAGTTATGCTCAATCAACCTGCACAAGCGATTCGCTCATGGAAAACAGCGCAGTCAAGTGCAAGCACGGATTATTTCTCGGAACTTTTTGTCATCTGCCGCGATATAATTTCCGCTTTTCCAAAAAATGAGCTAAGCTCCGAAAATTGCAACAAAGTCAAACCAGCCGACACAAGTTTGATTTCCCTTCCGAGAAAAAAAATCACTCCTGTCAGCATATCTATTGCTCCCGTAAAAGAAGAAAAATCTTCAAAATGGTATGTACAGCTTGGAGCTTTTGGAAATAAGGGAAATGCGGAAAAACTAGTTGCGAACTTTAAGAACAAAGGCGTGCAGCTTTACGTGACGGAACTCACAGACAGAAAACTTTTTTTGGTTCGTACAGGCTTTTTTGAAAGCGCAGATGCAGCGAAAATTTTTGCAGAACAAAAAATTGCCCCAACACATAAGGACTATAAAATTTTTCAGTGATTATTCTAAATGGCTATTAAAGTTACATACCCTGTTTCGTCCTGTGTTCTTGGCTTCGTAAAGGGCTTTATCCGCTTGGGAAAAAAAATCTTCTATTGATTTGTCCAAAGCGGGAATAATGGCTGCAACACCTATGCTTATGGTTGTAGAAGGTAAATCCGGTATTACCATTTTTTGCACGGATTCGCGAATAACTTCCAAATATTTTAATATTCCTCTAAGCTCCGTATTTGGAAACAGCATAACAAATTCTTCACCGCCCCAACGCGCCACAAAATCCGCAGGTCTTCTCATCATTGAAACGAGTTGCTTTGCCAGCAAACACAAAAGAACATCACCCTGAACATGACCGTATTTATCATTAAAAATTTTAAAATGGTCTATATCTGCAATGGCAAGGCTAATGCGTGTTTTATCCCTTGCGGCTCTTAGCCATTCCTGCTTAATGCGGGTGTTAAAACCGCGCCTATTGGCAATACCTGTTAAAGGGTCTAGCATACCGAGTTCTTCTATGGCTCTTATCTGCTTGACAATTAATCTTTGATTATTAATTCTGGCTTTCACTATAGAAGATCTGAAAGGCTTGCTGATGTAATCCACCGCACCAAGAGCAAAACTTTTCTCCTCGTATTCGGGTTTGCTAGAATCGCCTATTAAAACAACAGGTATTCGCATTGTTTCTTCACTAGACTTTATATCCACCAGAAATTCATGGCAATCCTTGTCGTGTATAGCCATATCCAAAATTATGAGATCTATACTTTCGCCTTTTAGTAAATCAAAAGCTTCGCTTGTAGAAACTGCCTTTTTAATACTATAATAAGATATAAGTATACTGTCTAAAATATCCAAACTGGCATTATTATCGCTAACTGTTAAAATAGTGAAATCTTTGTCAAACTCCATCGCTATCCCATCATGCTCCCTTTTTCTATTAACCTTTTATGAAAATCAAAGGCTTTATCCAAAGTGTGGGGAGTATGCAACGCAGAATGTTTTATGCCGTAATCCAAATACTCTTGCAAAAGCGGCTTATAACTCGGATGGGCGCATTTTTCAATAATTAGACGTGCACGCTTAATTGGAGCAAGCCCGCGCAAATCGGCTAAACCCTGCTCAGACACAAAAATCATCGTATCGTGTTCAGTGTGGTCCACATGGCTCACCATAGGAACTATCGAGCTGATTTTTCCACCTTTTGCAACGCTTGGTGTCATAAAGAATCCGAGCAAGCAATTGCGGGCAAAATCGCCTGAACCACCTATGCCATTCATAATTCTGGAACCGTTTACATGAGTGCTATTCACATGCCCAAAAATATCCGCTTCCAAAGCTGTATTCATAGAAATCACGCCCAACCTGCGAATCACTTCGGGGTTATTGGAAATTTCCTCAGGACGCAAAACAAACTTGCTCTTCCAATCTTTGGTATGTGCATTTGCCATATATTTATCTTGCCCAGCGAGGGAATAGCTAACAGAAGCCCCGCTCGCCACGAGCAATTTATCCGCCTCTAAAATGTCAAATATGGAATCCTGTATAACCTCCGTATAGAGAGCCACGGGTGCTTGGGCAGGGTCTTTTGCCATGGTGCCAAGCACGGCATTGGCAACATTGCCAACACCGCTCTGATAGGGAACGTCATTTGGCAAACGACCCTTCTTGCGCTCGTGCACCAAAAATTCCAAAATGTATTCCGCTATCGCATTGGAATCATCGTCTGGAGCAGCAAAGGGTTTTAAATTGTCTGGCAATTTCACCTCAACTATCGCAACTATCTTTTTAGGGTCCACCTGCACATAGTCTTTGCCTATTCTGTCTCCTGGGGAGTATATAGGAATATTGCCCTTTAGTTCGGGAATAAATATATCGTGAACACCCATGAGGGTATCACCGTAATGAGTGTTCAATTCTATTATTATGCGGTCTGCGATTTGCAGATAAGTTGGGGTGTTGCCACCGCAACCCGTTAAGTAAATTTTGCCATCCGGGGTAACCTCGCAGGCATCAACCAGCGCAAGAGTAGGCTTTGGGACAAAACCCATACGTATCATGCGCGCGGAATGCGAAAGATGCATGTCTATGTATTCGGTTGTGCCTTTGTTTATGCTACTGCGAACATCGGCATGGCTTTGATATGGCAAGCGCATCTTCATTATGCCAGCGCGGGCTAAAACGCCATCGCTTTCATCGCCAACGGAAGCTCCCGTATAGAAGGAAATTCCAAAATCCACGCCCTCTGCCCTGAGTTTTGCACCGCGTTCTGCAAGAGCTGGGGTTACAACCTTTGGGTAACCAGCTCCTGTAAAACCGCTTATGCCTATAACTTCGCCATTGTTTATCAAAGCCGCTGCTTCTTGCGCGGTCATCACCTTGCTTTTAAGTTCCGGATGCATAAGATTACCAATTATTTCCCAATAACTTTTGCCATTTCAAGCACTTTATTGCTATAGCCCCATTCGTTGTCGTACCAGGAAAGGAGTTTTACAAAGTTGCCGTCAAGAGCAAGGCTTTTGTCCGCATCGTAAATGGAAGTGTGGGAATCACCGCGGAAATCTGTGGAAACAACGGCGTCTTCGGTGTAGCCTAGAATGCCTTTGAGTTCGCCTTCGGAAGCCTCTTTGAGAGCGGCATTGATTTTTGCCATCGCTTCTTTTTTATCTGCGAACTTGGTATTCAACTCTGCGGTTAAATCAACGATGGAGACATCGCTGCTTGGAACGCGGAGAGAAATGCCTGTTAGTTTGCCGTTGACTTCGGGGAGAACCAAGCCTACAGCCTTGGCTGCGCCGGTGCTGGAAGGAATGATGTTCTCAAGAATACCACGACCGCCGCGCCAATCTTTTGAAGAAGGACCGTCAACGGTTTTCTGGGTTGCTGTTGTAGCATGAACGGTGGTCATTAAACCGCGAACTATGCCGAATTTTTCGTGAATTACTTTTGACAAAGGAGCAAGGCAGTTTGTTGTGCAGCTCGCATTGGAAATAACATCTTCGCCATTATAGATTTTGTGATTAACGCCATAGACAAAAGTTTTGGTATCATCTTTTGCAGGAGCAGACATAATCACTTTCTTTGCGCCAGCGTGAAGATGTTTGCGTGCAGATGCGTCTGTGTTTTCCAAGAAGAATCCGGTGGATTCTACCACTACATGCGCACCCACGTCATTCCACTTCAAGTTTGCGGGGTCTTTCTCTGCGGTAAGGCGAATTTTTTTGCCATTCACCACTAGGTTTGAGCCTTCGGTGCCAACATCGCCTTTGAAGCGACCGTGAACGGAATCGAATTTGAGCATGTAAGCCAGATAGCCAGGCTCCAGCAAATCGTTAATTCCCACGATTTCTATATCGTTGGGAAAATTTTGAACGGCAGCGCGGAAAACCATGCGGCCAATACGACCGAATCCGTTGATACCTACTTTAATGGACATAAAAACCTCTTTAGTTTGTTGTTCATGGAGAATATAGTAAAATGCAAGGTTAAGTATTGCTCATTTATGGTGATACGGATGCCCCTTTATGAGCATAAGGCAGCGGTATATTTGTTCCGTTAACAGCAAAAAAGCGTGTTCGTGCGAAAAGGTGAGCGGGGAGAGCGATAAGAGTAAGTCCGCACTCTGTTTGAGCTGCGGTTCTATGCCATAAGCTGACCCGACTAGAAAAACCATATTTTTGGAGAGTTTTGGATTGAGCCACTCCGCAAACTGTTTTGTGCTTAAAAGTTTACCCTCTTCGCTTAAAACAATGCGGGTATATTGAGCGATGGGGAATTTTTTTTCAAAAGCTGCGGAATTTTTTAATGTTGCAATTTCAACTGAGCCGTTCAGCCTTTTGGTATATTTGAGAACTTCTTCGTTTATAGAAGGGGAAAGTTTATCAAAATTTGCCAGATATATCTTCACCTTCCGAGCATCAACCTCTCTATTAAAAACAACGGCAGATTTTCCTTGCGCATTAAATGTTGAGCTCTTTCAATATCGTATTCAATCCTGACAAACTCTATCCAATTGCAATCGCTATCCACTAGGCACCAACAAGCACGGTTATCCCTGTCGCGAGGCTGCCCCACCGAGCCTACATTTATCAAAACCTTTTCATTTGGCGTAGGGCGATAAAGAGGACCGTCTGAAATTACAGGGATCTCTTCATAAGGGTCTTTGTTGTTTGCTGCAACAATAACAGGGCTATGAGTATGCCCAATAAAACAATAGGGTGTTTTAAAGTAAGAAAACGCCTCCAACGCACCGTCCAAGTCCGCGACATAGAACCAGTCTGCGGGAGACATAGGCGAGGAATGCACAAATGTAAAATGCCCTTCTTCCACCATATACGGACGGGATTTCAAGTAATCCTTTGCTTGGTTGTTTAGATTTTTCCAAGTCCATTCCATAGCTGCTTTCGCGTAAATATTAAAATCCGAATAACCTTCCCGCTTTAATGCAACATTATCGTGATTTCCCAAAAGGCATATATCGCTGTGCTTTTTAGCAAGAGCAGCACATTCATTGGGGCTTGCGCCATAGCCAACAATGTCGCCAAGGCACACACGTCTTTCTACCTTGCGCGATTCCATTGAACGCAGCACCGCTTCAAAAGCCTGCAAATTAGCGTGAATATCCGAAAAAATCCCGTAAAGCATTAGCGTCTCACCGAAAGCAAATTTTCAATATACTTAGCCATCATATCCACTTCTACATTTACCAAGCTACCGAGTTGCCAACTGCCGATGTTTGTCACTCTTATTGTTTCTGGGATGATGGCAACTCTAATTATATTTTTCTGCGGTAATTCGGCTACGGTGAGGCTAATTCCGTTTAGCGCTATGGAGCCTCTGTGGATTACATATTTGGAAAGATTTTCCGGAATTTCCAAATCAACCTCCATGCCGGTTTCTCTTTTTACAATTTCCTTTACTATTGCTGTGCTATCTATATGCCCCATGACAAAATGCCCACTCATCAGGGAATCAGGGCGGCAAGGGAGTTCTAAATTCACCAAGCCTCCAACGGCAGCTTTGCAAAAAGCTGTGTTGTCTATGGTTTGCTTTATCATTGTGAAAACCGCTTCGCTTTCCGTGTTGTTCTCTATGGTTAAACAAACGCCGTCGTTTGCCACGCTATCACCTTTTTTACTGTTTTTAAAATAATTTTCAGCAAAAATTTTCATCTGCAAAGCATCACCTAATTTGTTTAGCTCCGCAATTTTTCCGCAAGTTTGAACTATGCCAGTGAACATTACACCTCTTTTAATATTGGGTGGAATATAGAAAACAAAGTTTCCTGCTCATTGGAATTTGCTTATCATTGAGTTTTTGACCCTTGGGGATAAGGTTTAAACATAAAAGCCATAATGCGCGCAGATATAGAAAATTACCAGACGGAGTTTTTCTATATTTCTCTTATTGAAAAAAATTTACACCATAATGTTAGCGTTAATAGCCTTGTTCGGGGGTCTCTATGCCCTTGTGCGCTTTGCGGGGTTTAATCCAGAGGAATTACTTCCAAAATCCGAAAAAAAACCTGAGTTCATAGGGACGGTGAGCCCCGAAAAATTGCAACAGTTGCACGACTCTTTGGAAAATAGATATTTTGCCATACATAAGGAAACGGACGAAAGGTCGCTCAAAACCCTTAAAGAAACTCAAAAGTACTTATGGGACCGCATGGAACTTGCCAAAGATGCTATTAACAAAGCAGAAGCCCCAAAAGACATAAAGGAAGAAGAAAGCGACTTAGTGGACTCGCTTATAAAGGGAATTTCAATTACCGCAGCCATATTGCTAGCCATAATCATATTCCTCATAATAAAAATCACCCGCCGCTCAAAAGAAGTTGAAAAAGTCACCGAAAGATTAAAAAACCTGCAAACCGAGCCATCACCGCCGCCGCTCGGAGGCATGGACCCAACCATGTTTTCCACGCGCTTTCGCCAAGCGCCGCTTCCACAGCCCAAACCGTTTGAAACAGTTCCTGCGCCAACTATTCACGCACCGACTATTCATGCACCAATTGCGATAGGACCGGAACCGCCTAAGATGAGGAAAACAGCAAAACAAAGGGTGACCGAAGCGGTTAAAAGAATGGTTGAGGCGTTGGATTCTTTGCGCAAAGACGGCACCCAAAAAACTCAAACTGTAAGTGCTGTAGATAGACTCACAAAAACAAACATCAAAGTTCCAAGCCCCAACAGCACAAGAAGCAATCCAACTTCTGTAGATGAAACGAACTATGACCGTAGAAGCAGGGAGAAAAAGCAAATTTTAGATTACGCAAAGCAAGGGCGCACACCATCAGAAATCGCAAAATGGCTAGGGCTACCCCGCGACCAAGTGGAAACCGTCATTCGTCTAGCAAGAGAAAGAGGCGAGTAGAGCTAAATGATAGAGGTGAGTGGTCAGTGGCTAGTGGCTAGCGGACAGCAACTAACACCCAATGAAAATAAATATTTCGGCTCTACAAATTCTGAAAATCCTATAAATTCTGAGAATTTTGGTTCAGACAATGTAGCAGTTCAATTAAATGCAGAAAGATTAAAGCTCATAGATGAATTTTCCCGCTTGCTTTTGGAATTGAAAAGTCAATTCCCAGAACTAGCGCAAAATTTATCAAAAGCGAGGGACTATATTTCCACAAATCAAGAAAACATACCTATAAGAAATTTGATGAACTTGTTCTCTGAAATTCAGCAAAACTTGGAGATTTTAGAAAATAAACCTGCGCCTGCCCAAAAACTTGAACTGATAGAAACAATAAAAAATCTCGTCAATGAAGTCATAAAAATTTTGCAACCTAATTCTGAGGTACCATCTGAAAATAAATTGCTCATGGCTCTTGCCCAAAATGATTTTACAAGTGCAAATACTGCCATAAAAAATATAGTTGAACAGGTACGGGTGTTGCATGCAACGCCCCAACCAACGCAGGTTCAAAATTCAAAAATTGAAAATTTTCGCGTAATTTTAAACGCCCTTCAAGAGTTGAAAGAACTGGGCATCCCAAAAGAATTGCAAAAAGCTCCCTTAAAAGAATTGGAAGCTATAGTTTTACAAAAAAATGGAATTGATGTCCCAAAAGAAACAGTTAAAAATATATCCATGATATTCAGCGAAAAACCAACTTTTGCAACGGTTAGCCTGAAAATAGATTTTACAAACGCCGCAGAACCTGTACGGCTTCAAATCACGCCGTTGCCGCCGTCGCAACCAGAGGGAGAAGGGCAGACACATAGGTCTGCCCCGACACAGCAACCGCAGAAAATCGCTCAGACATTTGAAATTGCTTTGCCAAAGGATTTTCCTTTGCAAAAAATTTTAGCAAATATTCCATTGCTGCAACCTTCGCCGCCGGAAGGGCAGACACATAGGTCTGCCCCGACACAGCAACCTATGCCGCAACCACTATCACAACCTTTGCCGCAAATTTTATCGCAGCCGGAGGGGCAGACACATAGGTCTGCCCCAACAACGTCGCAACCTTTATCACAACCTTTGCCGCAAATTTTATCGCAGCCATCGCCGCAAGTTTTATCGCAACCTGCGCCGCAATCACCGCAACCAGAAGGGCAGACACATAGGTCTGCCCCAACATCGCCGCCGCAAGTTTTATCACAACCTTTACCACAAATTTTATCGCAGCCATCGCCACAATCATTATCGCAACCTATACTGCAGGTACGGGCGTTGCAGGCAACGCCCCAGCAACTCGTTTCATCGCAGACTTTATCACAACCTTTGCCGCAAATTCTATCACAACCAGAAGAGCAGACACATAGGTCTGCCCCGACACAGCAACCATTATCACAATCATCACCACCGCCTTTGCCGCAAAAAATTGAAATGGCTTTTTCCCTTTATCAAATAACTCCAAAACCGGTTTCGGATATTTCACC
>Ga0268262_10006249_pt1 | contig 11495 bp, 1 predicted proteins | sample TergutNc150P3_FD_190354 | JGI IMG/M metagenome (GOLD analysis project Ga0268262, IMG submission 190354) | Nasutitermes corniger P3 segment gut microbial community from laboratory colony in Florida, USA - Nc150 P3 (SPAdes) (version 2) | ecosystem: Host-associated > Arthropoda: Insects > Digestive... | reverse complement strand
TATAAATCACGGACACAACCCCAAAATATTGAAAAAATGCAAAACGCTTGATAATTACAGCTTTTTTATTGATAAAATCCGTGAATACCTTAAAGAGAAAAAATCACTTGAAGAAGCGGTTACACTTGCTGTAAAATATTGTAAAGAGAAGAATATTCTAAAGAAATATTTACAGGAGCACAGTTCGGAGGTATTTAATATGATTTTTGGCGAATATGACCGGGAAATGGATATAGCTGTTAACCGCAGGGAAGCTTGGGAAGATGGTCGTGTAGAAGGACGAAAAGAGGGTATGGAAAAAAGTCGAACATGTTTTATTTCGCTAATAGATCAAGGTTTGACAATAGAGGAAATAAAACAACATCTTAACCAAGAAAAATATATTACCGGTAAATTGATGGAAAAACGATCTTAACACGCAAAAAAAAAGCTGACGGATACGGTAGATGTGGTTGTTTTTGACGGTTACTAACGGATAAAAAAAGCGCCCAACCTTCCGGTCAGGCGCTTTCGTTCTCTCTTCTTTATCGCTTATGGAGAAGCAGTTATATCCGGCCGTGTAAGCGGAGCTCTTGCAAAATTTAACGTACCTTTACTCACGGTACCAGTATTATGTGAAGTGGTTGAAAGATAGCGGTGTTTGCCGGGTAGAACACGGGTTTCATACTTATACGGCGTCCAGCCTCCTCTTTGATAGGAATAAGTTCTTGGACCATATTGAAGAACTTCTGCGTAGTTTGAGGATGGGTAAGTAGTTCCATTGATAGTACAACTATCCCAACCCAAAATAATATCAAAATAGGCGTCCGTATTAATATCCCATGTTATCCATCTCCACGTTGCTCCTGATGCGTAATTAGAACCGGTAGTCGTCTTTGTAAATAACCTTATACCGGCGCGTTTCTTGTCTCTATTCAGAGCATCCCAATCGTCTTCCCATGAAAGCGGGAAACCGGGTACGGTAGATGAGCTTATAGCGTCCCCGCCTCGTATCCATAATTGGCTTCCATCCATTGGGCGGTACCCGGGCGGACTAGTAGCATCAGCCATAGCAGCGCCGAAATAATATGTTACAACTGTTCGGTACGCCATTTCATCTGAATTTTCGCTGTAAGTTCCGTCTTTATAACTTCTTGCTCTGATATAGCATTGCAGTCCGTCGTAATTACTATCTGTACCAATATCAAAGGGATTTGTACTACTGTCTGACGTTGTCGGAGTAGTCGGTGCGGTCGGCGCGGCAGGCGTATTAAGATCATCCGGCTGGCTAGTTTGAGTGGCAGAAATATTGTAATTAGTCGCGGTAGGCGTAGTATGAGTCGCGGTATTTGTCCTATAGTAAATAGATGAATCCGGCGTTCGGCAGTCCAATCGTACGTTTGCCTGGAATGGCTGTACCGCCGTATATTTAGGTAGTGTCGAAGATGGAGTGGCATTAACTGTAATCGTTTCCTGTTTTTTATTGATGCGTATAAACGGTTCTGCTATGCCGCCAAGAGGTATGTCTGTTGTGCCGGAAGCCGCAGGGCAAGGAACATCTAATGTATCATACACAAATTTGGCGGGATATGAAACACGGTAATTCGCACCCGGTACCTGCGGAGCGTTATCTCCTGATAATCTCACAATAAGTTTATTTCCGCTTACTTCTACCGCTTGAGCGTTGATAGAAAGTTTAATTTGTTCCGCCTGTCTAAATCTTTCGGCAAGTACTTGTATAGTATTGCCTGTTCCCGACGGAGCGTTAGCCGTGTCTGCGGTATCCACATCATATCTTAAAATGTACTTGGTAGAAGTATCAGCCTTTCCGTTAACAAAGCCGTTAGAACCGCGCGTATAATAATCGTTTACATTAGCTATGTTACTGTACCTGCCGAACTGTGATTCTGTAAGTACCGCCGGAAGCCTGTAGCCTGAGGAAGATTGTTCAATGGTTATAAATCCTTCTCCTTTAACAATATTGTTGTTAAAGGTTATTTCAAGCGCGTCGCCGCTGTTTGTAAAGGCTGTACCGTTGGTTATTACGTTAAGAGGTCCTGTTTTAACATAAATCTCTTTTGCCGTTAAAAGAGCTGTTGACGGTAAAATTAAATAATCGTTTACCTTAACGTTATTACTGTCCCTGGCGGTTCCTGATATGGCGATACTTGTAACATCAAGAGCCTGCGATGTTGGCGTATTGTGGTTTGTTCCAACCTTATAAGAAAAGATCAATTCGTCAGTAAGAGTACTAGCGGTATATGTCGCGGTTACCATAGGAGTGGGAATAACATTTAATGAAATTGTAGGCAACGTGTCGAACTTAACCTGTTTTCTTAAAGCTACCGTAATATTTATTGTATCCTCCCTATTTCCTCCGTTACCGGTATTATTTGTATAGGTGCCTTTGGCGCTGGTAGAAGTAACGCGGTCAATAATATTACCGCTGTCCCATGAAAAGGTTATTGGACTTGAGGGGGTAACAGACGTATTTCCGACTTTGTTTCTCTGTCGGGCTGTAATGGTGAAACTTCCCATCCTATAGCTGATTTGGAACGCGTTGTTTAGTGTATTTTGGGCTGTTGTCCATGTATTACCGCCGTCGAATGAATATTCCAGAGCGGAAAGCCTGTGCGATCCGCCTGAATTATCTCCCTGTATAGCAAGATATAAATTTTGATTGTATAGTGTTGAAAGAGTTTTATTTGTCGATCCTGAAAAACCTTTATGTATAGTTCCGTTTACATCGTTTGTAATAAGATTTGTAGTGCTAATATTTGTAGAATCATTATCTGTCGGGTTATTCACGGAAGCTTTAAGAAGCCTTACCACAGGAGTTTCGCTTACCGGTATTGTATCAATGTATATCCCTGTATCTGTCAAAGTTCCTGTCGTTGTGCCTGTAAGCGTTGTATTTGGGACGATTGCAAGAGGGTTACCCGCGAGATCGATAATACTTCCGCCGAAACCGTTTAAGGCAACTCTATTGCCTTTTGTCGTGTCGCCGGGTTGTATGGTGTACATAAAGGTTATAGTGCCGCTTGAGGAAGAGTTATTTACGTCACTGCTTGAAGTTGTATTTTTGTTAAATGAACTTCCGTATGTACTCCCGTTTACGTCTTTCAAGGTAAGGTACGGCGCTGCAGCTCCTTTTGCTACAGGTTTACTGAATGTTAAAGTTACGGCAATAATATTACCTATATCGTAATCCCCCGCGAAAGTAGAAGTAGAAACACCTGTTACACTTGGCGGATTCGTATCTATTAAAAGGTGTTTTGCCGCCGTCAGGGTAAACTGGTAATCGGAGTTGGAAGTAACGGTAGTTGTAGGCAAGGTACGCGCGTAATAACCACTTCCACTTCCTTCCTGGGCAGTGCCGTCTTTTCCGCCTTGCATTGTTATTCGCACTTCTTCCCTTGTAGTTATAGTTGTTCCATCCGGGTTTTCTACGATTTTATCTTTGTACCACGCAAACGGATAATTTGCCATAGCATAATTATTACTTGCGGCGTTACTTGAAAAATAAGCGGTATTATTATAATAAATACCTATTACATTCAAATAATTAGCGCCTGTATTATGGTTATTTGGTGGACCTGCTATTATATATTCAAAATACTGACGGCTGTTTTGGTTTGTCTGCCCGTCTTTATAAACAGCCCTTGCGTTTGTACTGTTTGAAGCAGTTGCGCTTAGAATCAACTCGGGCTTGCTGCCGCCGGGATAGGCTAAATTGACAGGCTTGCTGAATTCCAGAACAATGTCAATCTTCTGATTATTTGTATAGGTTCCATCCCCTATTTGTACTTCTTTACCGTCAGCATCACGAACTCCGTCAATCGCGGTAATACGCATGAGCCTAAGTTTGTCGCTTGCTATTAACCATGAACAGCCAATTTCCGAGCGGTTACCGCCTATATCTTTCGCGTCCACGCTGATTACAAGAGTATCTTTAAGGTTGTCTTCGGTAAGTGTATTAGATGGTCCCACCGTAGAAGTTATAGTCCATGTCCCGCTGGACGGCGTATCATAAGATAATGTCGGCTTTGCTGTAAGTGTCTGATTGTTTACTTTAATGTTAAAGTTGGGTAAAAAATATGTCGCAGCATCCAGGAATTCTACGGAATCTTCCTTCCATGTTCCGTTAATAATTATATTATCGCCGTTTTTAAAAGATTGTATCTCTTTGTATTGATTGGGAATACATGTAATATTTTGACTGCCGGTTATCTTTACATCTGAAATTGTAATAACAGGCGCTAATGTATCGCCTTGGGGCGCGTAGGTTATTATGGTACATTTTTTATCGGGATTTTCCGCCCGTAAAAGGAATATCTGGCTTCTTAAAGGCTGTCTGCCTTCCTCTATTCCTATATTAAAAATGCCAAGATCTATTTCCTGCTCATACCGGAAAAGTCTCCTGTTTGTATCATTGTCTGTGCCGGCAGGGGTAAGTTTTAGTTTCCATACCCTGTTAGGATTATTTCCTCCGTCATAAATCCCCTCATAATCATTATTTCCCGGCGTAAGCCCTAACGCTATTCTCCATCCGCCGTAGTCTTTATCGCGGAAATACTGCAGCTGGCTCATTGCCGCGTAATTTTTTGACTGCGGATTAATCCACACCATACACAGTGAAACAACTTCTGTAGCGTCGGCCACTATTCCGCGAATTTTTATTTTATTGTTATTTATGTCCATAAAGAGCGGGTTTGATGCCGCGGGAAGCGGGGACTCCGGAAAATCAGGGAAAGTAATGTCTTGTACCCTGAAAATCATTATATATTCTTCGCTTGCTACACCCTGAGAACTGTAAGCCTGCGCGTGAATAAGATAATACCCGGTAAACGCCGGCGATTTTATTTCCCATGGAAATATGTTTGTATATATCCCCGAATAGAAAACATTATGAATAATATCTTCTTCCATTAATTCCTGATTTGAACTATTCAGTAAATTGCCCGTAATATCCAATTTATACAGGGAGTATTTAACTTCTTTAACTCCGTGCGCCTGATAAGCGGTAGCTTTTACGCTCCTTCCCGGATAAACCATATAAACATCATTTTCTATAGTACCGGGAGCATCTGGTCCAACCGGTTTGCCAAAATAGTTTTTATCGTACGGATTTACCATGCCTTCCGTAAAAACAATCCACGGCGTATTTGCTTTTGGCCAGTAAATAAAATACCCAAGAGTTTTTTCCTGATTCGGATTTCCGGCCGCGTCGTAACAGACGGCGACTATTTTTACGGTTGTTTTATCAATTACGGGTTTTAATATTTCTCCGCCGTCGTCATAAATTCCGGCAGGGCTTGTAAGATTGGGAACTTTTACGGAACCGTTAGGCCTGATATAATCCTGAGGACTTACAGATGGCGGAGGGGGTGGCAGATTCTTATTATATTTATATATATAAGAAGCAGGAAGCTCAGTATCCGGATCATTATCTATATTCGCGTCGTAAGGATAAAATCTAAGATCAATCGACCAAATATTGTAATTGTCTTCTATCTGCCATTTAAGATCAAATTCCTGAGTAATAAATTTACCCAGATAGGCGGGATCCTGCCAAATTTCTTCCTGATCATCGTTGATGTCATGAAGTTTTTTTAAGGGGTTATTAACATCAGCGTAAGCGTTGATTCCCCTGTATATATATGGATTGGAAATATCCACCTTTGGCGGATCATGATCGATGATTAGGGTAATCGCTTTAAAGGAATTATCATCGGTAATCTGGCCTTTGTCCCACGCTTGAACAAAGAACGTATATTCTCCGTCCTGTGAAACTCCGTTAATTTCCATATCTATACTGACTAACCACTCGGCGGAATTTTGAGTGCCGTTCCAATTCGCGCCGCTATAGGCAGACCATGACTCTCCGTAGTCTTCGGATTTTTCCCATTTATCTTTAAAATAACGCCACTGTCTGGGGAAATCCTGAGAGTTAATAACGGTTTTTATTAACATCCTGTCTATCCCGCTGTTATCAAAAATATCACCTTCCAGATCAAATTGCGAAGGAACGGATTTATTAGGCGAAGGAGAAGTAATGTTTATGACAGGTCCGTTAAGGTCCAGCATGGAGCCAAGGTTTACGGGATTATCACAGGAGAAGAAAACCGCCGCGGTAACAAGAATTAAAAAAATCTTAATAATATTTTTCATTGTTTTCATTTTTTTTCTCCTTTCCTTACCGTGTATTAATGCTGTATGTTAAGTCACCGTAACCCGCGGTAAGGTAGTTGTTTACCTCGCCGTAATACTGATGCGTCCCGTTAGTGGCAGCATTATCAGGTTGTCTTCCGCAGTTTAATTCATACCATTGGCTTACTATTTCTGTGCTTACCCACAATAATTGCTGGTTGTAATTTGTAGTATCATATTGAGCGTAATAAAACAATTTTATAAACCTGTTGTCGCCGCCTTCTTCCGCGTCACGGACTGGGAATCCTGCGACGGAAGGCATGCCGTTTCTGACATTTGAACCTTGAACCATAATCGGGTTAGTAGTACGGCTTCGTCCGCCTAACTCACTACCACTATTAGTTACTGCTGACCTGTTTAACGCTACAACAGACCTGAATACGCCTTCATAGGCTTTTTTGGATGTATATGAATCTTTAGTCGCTATAGCAACCACATAATTCTTGCTGGCTTGTAAACTAATACTGACAGCGGGATTGTTATTATCATTAACTGCAGTATAGGTAAAACTACCCTGATACGATGTTCCGCCGTTTGTAGTCGTAGGGGTAGCTGTTAAGTCAGCTTCTTTAATATCGCGGTTATAAGACCTAAAACCTTGATAGTTATTGCTTACATCTCTAGTAACAGTAATACCGTTTTCACTAACAGTATAACTTGCCGAACCTTTACGACGGACAAGATTAGGCCGATACCATGTACCTGCGGTGACATTGGCTGTATCTGTCCATGAACTTGATCCAAGAGTTCCTGTCCATGCGGCGGTAATGCTTCCCCTGCCGCTGCCGGTTCCTTCACTGTCTGCGGTCTCACTCCCAGTTCGCGTGCCATAGGATATGGTCGCGTTCGGCGTTTCAGTTTCAATACGGTAATGTACGGTATTAAAATCACTTATACCCCAACCGCCCGGACCGCCCCTATTGGTTGGATTATCGTATGCTCGTCCTGTGCGAGCCTTCCAGTTAGTGGTTCTGGCGTCGTAGCTCTTGCGGTTAACCCTTATTACAGGGTCCTGAACGCCTGATGACCAGAACCAGTAAGGTGATTCCGTGTCCGTGTTTACTATTCCATTGCTGGAATTATTGTAAGTTATTCTTATTGTTCCGTCGGAATTGTAATAACCAAGAACAGCCGCGCTGTTACCTGCCTTATCGGTAAAAGTGCCGGCAGGAAAACTAAGTCCCCATTGGAGACCGACAAGAAGCGGTTCGTTAAGGGTAATTATTACAGTTTTTTCATCGCCAGAAAATGATACGGAAGACGCAAGTTCCATTTCCTGCCACCGCCATTTCGCGTTTGTAAGCGCTTTACGTATATTATTTACTACGGTTAGATCCGCATCGGCAAGAGCGGGATTACCTGCAGTAGCGGGAACATATTGCGTGTTATGATCGTTATCAATACTGTATTTATAATCAAGCACCCATTTGGTAGTCGTATCCGGGATCATTCTTACGGTTCCGGTTTCAGGATTAGGACCGTTCGCGCCTGGAGTGGTATCGCTATAATTTCCTGTGTATCCCTCGCCTTTCTTTAACCCGTGTGTCAATTTAATATACGGCCCATAACTTTGACCTGTTCTTTGATCCAAATAAAGGGTAGTCATATTAGGGTTAGTAGTATTCATTGTCTGGGCAATAGTATCATTTGAATTCGCTCCCTGTGTCAGGGCGTTCTTATCGGTGGCGGCGGTAAGAGCGCCGTAAATATCGCTGAAGCCGGCGACCCATGTCGTATCGAGACCGGACGGTTTTACGGTATAGCGATCTCCGTTTGCCGTGTTTAAATAATAACCGTTAGTTTCCAGCACGGGCGGAATCCTGTAGTTTCCATAAGGCCTTACCGTAATTTTTCCTACGCCTATCATTACAGGTTCGTTAAATGTCAATTTTATGGTTTTATTGTCTGATACAACCGTCATGGGAACCGGCTCATAAGATGAAATTACAGGCGCGATGGCGTCTACCTTTATGCCTCCGGCAGGCAGATTGGGGCAGGAATAACTTACGCCAGGAATAACAGGATTAGTAGAAGCAGCTTTTGAAAAATTAATAGCGCCATTAACAGCGGAGGTTGTTCCGTCTATGCCTTGATTGTTAAATCTGTCCATAAGGCCGTTTAATGTTACGCTGGAGATGTACAATCCGTTATGCATTTCTTTTCCGCTGATGTTATTCCATGTAAACTTAATGGATGTAGAAAAATCTGTTTGTCCGCTATCCGCCGGCAGTACAATTTGATAAGACGGGCTGGTACCGTGAGTATTTTCGTTATTGGTGCCAAGAGCGTTTGTAAGAGTTATAGATACTTGGGTGGCATTATTAATAGTAACATCGCTTTCAAAATTCAAATTAAACTCAAGTTTATTGTTACCCGCTTTCGAAGTATACCAGCCGTTTGACTGCTGAGCGTTAACCTGTACTAGTTTCGGGAAAATTCCGTTTACCTGTACCGCCTGATCCCGTACATCGCTTATGTTTCCTGCTCTGTCTTCATACCTTGCTTGAACTCTGTATGTGCCGGTTAACAATTTCGGCGCGGGGGTTGAGGGGTTTGTAGTGTCGGGATAATCAATCCATGTCGAGCCGCCTGTAGTAGAATATTCAATTATATTTTCCCAGAAACCGCCTGCGTCTACTGTCAGCGTAGGATTGCCGTTGTATCTCAATGTGGTACCGGAATTAGTCCCTATCGGATTACTGTCGCTCGCGTTTACAGCCGCGGGGGTTGATATATCTATTACCGGTTTTCCGGGTACGGTTTGTTTTATTAAAACAATTGGGTTCGGGACAAGGTTGCTTTCGCCTACGGTGGCCGGAACAACATTATTACCCGCCAAGTCCGTAATTCCGCCCGCCTGAATAAGACTTATTCTAACCAGTTGCGCTCTGTCGCGAAGCGTTCCGTTAATAGAAAAATTTGCAACCGTTACAGGAAGGCTGAAAACAAGATCATTACCCGTAGTGCCGGGCTGTTTATACCTAAACGCTGTCGTAAACGGTCCGTATTCGACATTTGGAGTTTCACTAAGAACTCTTACATAGTATTGAAGTACCGGCGTTCCGTTAGCTCTTATAGGTTCGTCCGCGGTAAGGGTTAATTCGATTGTTTCTCCGGTTTTCATGTAGTACCCATTAGGTTGCTGTAATGTATAAGTAGATTTCGCGGTTCCGCTGGATAATACGCCTTTAGGTACAACTGAGGTAATTCTGGGGGGCGTACCGTCAAGTTTAATTTCTTTGTTTTTTTGCAAGCTGTTCGCGTTGGTGTTCCAGTTAGGCATAAATATAGTATCAAATCTATAACCAGGAATAAAGGCAGCGTCCCCTTTGCGCAGATAATCCATAATTATTGTATTGCCGCCAAGCGTAATAGGTTTTTTCTCTGTGCCAATATTTTCTGAACCGCTGTCATCATACACTGTCCATAAAACGTCGTCCGCGTTCAGGGGAACTTCAAAGTCAAAATCAAGCGATAACGAGGGGTTACTTTCACTCGGAATGGAAACGGGTGAGATCCCAGCGTAAACATAGTTATTTGATAATTTATTTTTATAACGCACATTAAGTTTTATATCCGTACCGCCTGTAACATATATCTGGCTGGAAAAATTGGCTTTTAAGAGTATATGTTTACCCTGTCCATACAAGCCGCTCTGTTCGGTCGTGGTAATATTTTCAAGACGCGCAGCGTTTGTTACCGCGATGGTACGCTGTACTTGCGCCTTATTACCTAATTCGTCTTCCGCCTCAAACAGGAACGTTCTTTGAGTAACGTCAGGGTATTGCTCACAGAAGCTCATGTTTTGTGTAAGAGTATTATCATAGTTGCTTCCTATTTTAGGAGGAGTTCCTGAGTAAGTTATATCTGTCATTGTTATGCTTTTAACAACGATTTCATTTTCTATGTTTTTATCCGTCGTTACCCAGTATTTTATAATTGTTCCGCGCGGATAAACCTGGAATGGAATTGATTTATCGGAATCGCTGATTATTATGTTTTTTAACTTATCGTGCCCGGTGTTTTTATTATAATTATTAAGCGCTGTGTAATAAGCCGGAGTAGGAATTCCGTTTGAAACATTAGCTGTTTCATTTGGGTCAGGCAAACCTGAGAAATTTGAATTATCAATTCTGTTGGTAATATCATAAACAGTCAGGCTTGGCGGGGTTTTCATGCCCAAAAGGCGCAGTTGTCTGAAAACTTCATGTCCCATATTGTCCACTACATAAAAGATAAAAAGTTTTGTTTCGTTTTCAGGCTTTGTGCCGTTTTCGTATCCGCTATGGGTAAAATTTTTATAATTATAAGGAGAACCGGGCTTTATAGAGTCCGACTTACCCAGTACGGAGAATTTTTTGCTGAAATCTTGTTTATAATAGGTGTTGCCGGGAATACCGTGATAAAGAGGTTCCGCGTCAAGGTTTCCGTATCCCGCCGCCGCCTCATTGGTGATACCTTCCCTGAATTCCCAGTGCTGTACTCCTTTTAAAGAATCGTTTGTGTCAATGCTGACAGGATAATTTGTCGCTTTAAGGGCATTCTGTACAACGGTAATATAACTGTCCGCCGCCGGTTTACCTTCTGAATCAAGCATGTAATAAGGTATCCACGCCATACGGAACTTTATTACTTTATTTTGATTTCCCGGTGTAGAATCGGTTTCCCCCCTGCTGTTTTCGCGGAGGGTATATCCCTTAATTGTAAACGATTCGTTACCGGTTCCTCCGTCCGGAACTAGGTCCGGAAAGGTGTTTTCTTCAGGGCATCCGTTCTGCGTATCGAATACAATTAACGGGACATTTTCGTCTATTACGGAAATGTTGGCTGCTTTGCCGCTCCAGATATTCTTGTTTGTGATTTCCGGGCCATTCCCGTCATGAGGGTCAAGTTTTCTGTCGGCGGCCAGTGAAAATATCACATAATCGCCGTAATCATTATCGTCTTTGCCTGTCGGAATATAATAAACTTTTTCATCCAGGCTCTTTGGCAAAGCCGGATTAAAATTAATTAAATCTGTAACCGGGGTTTTGATATTATGTTTGTCAAAATTCCAGTCATATATAGGCAGTTTTGATGCTTTTATCTCAATGGAATCGCCGGTTGAACCTGTCAATCTTTCTTTAAGCCAAAGCAATTTTTGTTCATTTGTTCCGCCTGGAATTTTCACACCGCCGTCGTATACATCACTAAGGCCGTCCCACTGGTCTTTAGTAAGAAGACCGGCATACGCCCAAAGAAGAGAGTCATCGTCATAAAAGTCGACCGGAAGAGGTGTTCCCCGTGATACGATATGCCCGACGCTT
>Ga0268262_10006248_pt1 | contig 11495 bp, 9 predicted proteins | sample TergutNc150P3_FD_190354 | JGI IMG/M metagenome (GOLD analysis project Ga0268262, IMG submission 190354) | Nasutitermes corniger P3 segment gut microbial community from laboratory colony in Florida, USA - Nc150 P3 (SPAdes) (version 2) | ecosystem: Host-associated > Arthropoda: Insects > Digestive... | reverse complement strand
CTTTCTATCGGTTGGCAAAAAAAAATGAATTTAAGGTGCTATTTACTGATATAACGTTTTCAACAGCGAAAGAATATCATAAAAGTGTGGAAATTGATCAATGTATTGACAATTTAATTTTGTCCCGATTAATAACGGCAAATAATCCCGATTTGGTAAAATATAAAATAAAATAAATGTATTTTGTCCAAAAGAATATGTCGAAGAAACATCCCGCGTTGCCAAACATATTTTGAAAGATGAATATGGACTGATTTTAAATAAATTAGCTTTTGAAATTTGTCATCAGAAAGAGCCTGAATAAAAGCATGGAAAATAAGGTACAATAAAGATTGAAAATTAACACACTTGAACTTACCAATTTTAGAGGTATAAAAAATGTAAACTTTAAATTAGATGGAAAATCAGCGGTTTTTTTCGGCATAAATGGTGTTGGAAAATCCAGTATACTTCGCGGGATTAATTTACTTTTTTCACAAATAATTAAAAAAATAGTTAAAAACCGGTTTAAACAGGGGATCAATATTGAGCTGTCAGATATTTCAGTTGCTGCGCAAAGTTGTACAATAAAAACGAAACTATTATTTTCAGATGGTTTTACGCTTGAATACTTTCGTTCAATGGATAGGAAAGCAAAAAATCGCATACATGCTAAAGCTTCTTTTGAATCTATTGGCAAATACTTTGAACAGGAATATTCCGGTGCCAATAAAAATATACCTATATTCGTAAACTATGGTGTTAACAGACTAGTATTGGATGTTCCTCTCCGCATAAAAACAAAACATACATTCGATCGAGAAGCCGCATTTGAGAAAGCTATAGAAAATCGCATTGACTTCAGGACTTTTTTTGAATGGTTCAGATATCAGGAAGATGTTGAAAACGAGATAAAGGTACGTGAAAAAAGAAATTATGAAGATATTCAACTTAAAGCGGTACGGACTGCCATTTTAAATATGTTTGATGGCTTCAGCGATCTAAGGATAGAACGACGCCCCTTGTCAATGAAAATTAACAAGGGTAAAACAACCTTGTCAATAGAGCAGCTTTCGGATGGTGAGAAATGTGCTCTTGCGCTAATCGGTGACCTTGCAAGGAGGTTGACGTTGGCAAATCCTACAGGAAAAGATCCCCTTCAGGGTGAAGGTGTAGTACTTATTGACGAGATAGAACTGCATATGCATCCTGCATGGCAGAGAGATATATTGACGAAACTTAAGAAAACTTTTCCGAACATTCAATTTATAATTACAACTCATTCACCTCAGGTTTTAGGTGAAGCTGGAGATGATTTTTCAGTTTTTTCTTTAACTGTTAAAAATGCCGAGCTTAAATATTTAAAATTAGCTCCGTTGATTGGCTGGGATTCCAATTATATTCTTGAAGATTTTATGGGCACTACGAGCCTTAATCTGCAAACTAAAGAGATGATAAATTCCATGTATGATGACTACAAAAACGGTGATTATAAAGCGGCAAAAGAGAAAGCGCAACAATTAGAGGAAATGACAAATTCGGCACATGAAGATGTAATTAAGATCAATATCCTGCTTGACAGGATCGAAAACAAAGGATGAAATATATTAAAAAATCAGGTGAGCCGCAGGTTTGTCCGATTTCAAAAATGATTACAAGAAAAAACATCGCATTGACGCCGAATATGAAGATATGATGCCAGATGTAAGAGGATCGGTAAAATCTGCCTTATCAGAGGAACAGAATTCGATTTGCTGTTATTGCATGAAACGTATTTAAGAGGAGAAATGGACGCAACTTCAAACAATGGCAAGATTACCATTGACAAATTGAATTTGAATTCATTGCTGCTTATCCGTGCGAGGAAGGCGATAATATTACTATCAGGTCTTTTTGATCCTGATTTTGAATCAAAAAAACAGGAATTAATTATATACAATACAACTCCAAATTCAAAAAATGAATTACCGCCATTTTGTATGGCTGTAATTTACTGCATTAATAATTACTCTAAAGAACGAAAGTAGAAAATAATCAACCCATGCCTGACACCGCTATCCAATTTGACATTTTGGCATCCGTTTGCCCTGATTCCTGATATGAGTGTTATACAAATGATGAGAGATACGCCTGTATTGACAGGAAGAAACTGTACTCGACGGAGTGGTAAAAGGTGGTGGGGGTGTTAGCTTTTTCCTTATGAAAGGTATTATTCTTGCCGGAGGGTCTGGTACCAGGCTTTACCCAATTACTAAAGCTATATCAAAGCAGATACTACCGCTTTATGACAAGCCTATGATTTATTATCCCCTTTCAGTACTGATGCTGGCAGGAATACGGGAAATATTGATCATCTCTACTCCAAGAGATCTTCCGTTTTTTATCGAACTATTTGGTAAAGGTGATTGGCTTGGTATGAGGTTTGAATATAAGGTTCAAAAAACTCCCAGAGGGTTAGCGGATGCTTTTATATTGGGGGCGGATTTTATCGGAAGTGATAGTTGCGCTCTAGTGCTGGGCGATAATATTTTCTTTGGAAGAGGTTTTAGCCATATACTTAAGGAAACAAAAAAGCGTATCGAGGAAAATAGTGGCGCTGCGATTTTTGGTTATTATGTTAAAGACCCCAGAGCGTATGGTGTAGTAGAATTCAATGAAAAGGGGAATGCCATTTCTATTGAAGAAAAACCCGTTTCACCCAAAAGCCATTATGCTGTTCCTGGGCTTTATTTTTATGATAATAATGTGGTTGATATCGTAAAAAAAATACAGCCATCCGCAAGAGGAGAGATTGAAATTACCGCAGTAAACAATGCCTACCTTGAACAGGGCAGACTTTCTGTGGAGCCTTTGGGACGCGGTATGGCTTGGCTTGATACCGGTACTCATGATGACCTTTTAGAAGCCGCCAATTTTATAGAAACTATCCAGAAACGGCAGGGCATGTATGTTTCCTGTATAGAGGAGATAGCCTACAACAAAGGTTGGATAAAAAAAGAAGAACTTCTGTTTCTTGCCGCTGGCTACAGGACTGAATATGGCGAATATTTACGGTATATTGCGGAAAATTCCTGATTCACCATGCGTAAATTAACGAATATTCTTGTTACAGGCGGAGCCGGATTTATTGGCGTAAATTTTATCCGGTTTATTCTTGGAGAAGGTATTACTAAACCTGATTATAATGGCAGAATTATTAATCTGGATGCCCTTACCTATGCGGGGAACGCCGCAAGTCTGCATAAAATAACGAAGAAATTTGGAAGTACCCGGTATTTTTTTGAACATGGTGATACCAGTAACCGCTCTTTTGTTGAAGAAATTTTTAAAAAATATGAAATAGATACAGTAGTAAATTTTGCCGCTGAAAGTCATGTTGACCGTTCTATTTTGGCTCCGGATGCGTTTATAAAAACCAATGTATTGGGAACCTTTACGCTTTTGGATGTCGCAAGGAATGTTTGGAAAAATCAACCGGACGTTTTGTTTCATCATATAAGCACTGATGAAGTTTACGGCTCTCTTGGAGAAACGGGATACTTTACTGAAAATACCGTTTATGATCCCCACTCTCCCTATTCAGCAAGCAAAGCGGCAAGCGATCACCTTGCAATGGCATACCACCACACCTACGGCTTGCCTGTTATTATTTCTAACTGTTCCAATAATTACGGTCCCTATCAGTTTCCTGAGAAACTCATCCCGCTAATGATCCTAAACATGCTTGAATACAGACCCCTTCCTGTTTACGGAGATGGGAAAAATATACGGGACTGGTTGTATGTAGAAGATCACAACAATGCAGTTTGGACAACAATGCAAAACGGCAAGGCAGGAGAAAAATATAACATTGGTGGAGACAATGAATGGGAAAATATAAAACTATTAAATGTACTCATTGACATAGTGGCAAAAAAGGTAAATGAGGATGCAGAAAAAATTCGGTCTACCATTACCTATATTAAAGATCGCCCCGGCCATGATCGACGTTATGCAATCGACTGCTCCAAAATAAAGAATGATCTTGGGTGGAAACAGACAGTAAGTTTTATAGAGGGGCTTGAACGAACTGTGGATTGGTATTTGGCAAATCCAGAATGGATAAATGGTATACGCAGTGGTGAATATCATAACTGGATAGAGAAAAACTATAGCAGGCGGTAAAAAATAATATCACTTTGATTTATAGCAAACCGGATTAGTATTAGGGTTAAAAATGATAATAAAAGAGATTAATGGAGAATTTTTATCTTCAGCATTGGATTTAGGTGGTTATGTTAACTCAAGTAAAATTATTGATTGGATTAATAAACGCAGAAGCAACATTGAAGTTGTGATCAATTTAATTCCATTTAATAAATTAAACAAATGGAAATTTAACGAAGAAACCGGAAATTTGTATCATGAATCCGGACGTTTCTTTTCTATTGAAGGTCTAGAAGTAAAAACAAACTGGAGAAGAAATGAAAATTGGACACAGCCTATTATTAACCAACCGGAAATTGGAATTTTGGGTATAATTACAAAAAAATTGAATGGTGTATTACATTTTTTAATGCAGGCAAAAATTGAACCAGGTAATATAAATTACGTTCAAATTTCTCCAACATTACAGGCAACAAAAAGCAATTACTTTAAAATTCACCAAGGGAAAACCCCGTTATATTTAGAATATTTTAACGGAGATAAAAAAGTTCATATATTACTTGATCAATTACAATCAGAGCAAGGTGCGCGATTCTTAAGAAAAAGAAATAGAAATATGATTGTTGAAGTAGAGGATGATATTCCCGTTTACGATGATTTCTGCTGGCTTACACTTGGGCAAATAAAAGACTTAATGCGCTATGATAATTTGGTAAATATGGACACTCGTTCTGTTATTTCAGGTATTTCTTTTGAAGAAACGGATGATAGAAATATAATGCAATCCAAACAAAAAATAGAAATATATAGAAGTTTTTTTTCAAAGAATTCAAAAAAACCTATTGAACATATAATTTCATGGTTAACGGCATTAAAAACTAAATATGAATTTGAAGCAAAACTTATACCATTGAAAATTGTAAAAGGCTGGATTAAAACTGATAATGAAATATACCATGAACAAAAAAAATATTTCTCGGTAATTGCTGCTGATATACATATATCTAACCGAGAAGTTATAAATTGGTCTCAACCTCTTATCAAGTCTGCGCAAGAAGGATTAATTGCTTTTATTATAAAAAAAATTAATGGGGTATACCATTTTCTTGTCCAGGGAAAAGTAGAGGCTGGGAATTTCGATATACTGGAATTCGCTCCAACTGTACAATGTCAGACAGAAAATTATAGAGTTGGTCATAATGAATATGAAGTGCCATTTGTAAATGAAGTTTTAAATGCTCCCAAAGAAAATATTTTATATAAAGCTTACCAGTCAGAAGAAGGGGGAAGGTTCTATAAAGAACAAAATTTATATTTAATTATTGAAGTAAACGATAATTATATATCGGATGGGGAAATTCCGGAAAATTATTGCTGGATGACTTTAAATCAACTAGTTACATTTATAAAATTTAACAATTACATAAATATACAGGCAAGGAGTTTAATCTCTGCGATAATGTTTTAATATGGAAAAGATTAGAGTCGGTGTAATGGGCGGTGCTAGTATTGCTGAAAGATTGATGATACCGGCCATACTTAGCTTACCTGATTGTTTTAAGCTGGTTGCAATTGCAAGTAGAACATACGAAAATGCAATGAAGTTTTCAAATTTGTTTAATATTGAAGGAATTGTAGGATATGAAAAACTTTGCAATAGAGAAGATATAGATGCTATTTATATGCCATTGCCTACGGGTCTTCATCAGGAGTGGATAATTAAATCATTAAATGCTAACAAACATGTACTTGCAGAAAAATCTATTGCAATGAATTATGATAATGCAATAGAACTGGTTAATCTTGCAAAGTCAAAAAATCTTCTTTTAATGGAAAATTTCATGTTTATATATCATTCTCAGCATAATTATGTATTTTCTGTTTTAGAAAATAAAAAGCTTGGAAACATTAGGTTATTTCGTTCTCAATTTGGTTTTCCTCCATTAGGCAATAATAATTTTAGATACAATAAAGATCTTGGAGGAGGTTCTTTACTTGATGCGGGAGCATATACCATTAGGGCAAGTCAATTGTTTTTGGGTGCGAAGCAGAAATTATTATCTGCGGTCTTTTATATGAAAAATGATATTGATTTATATGGAAATGTAGTACTTATGAATGATGACAATATAGTTTCACAACTATCATTTGGATTTGATAATTATTATAGATGTAATTATGAATTATGGGGTGCGACAGGTAATATTATAGTAGAGAGAGCTTTTACTCCAAAGGCAGTAGATAATCCTATTATATTATTTGAAAAAGACGGACGATTGGATAGAATAAGAATGGAGGCTGATAATCATTTTATTAATATTTTAAAAGAATTTTATAATTGTATTCTATCTAATAATCACGATAAACATTTAAATGATATATTAAGTCAAAGCATAATAATGACAACTATTCAGGAAAAAGCAATAAGGGTTATCTTATGACGGCAACAATCATAGGGTGTAATGGCTATTTAGGCAAGCACCTTGTGAGGTTCTTAACAGAAAAAAAATGGACAATCTTTGGTTATGATATTACAAGTGAATCCGTAGTTACAGGTATTAGCTATACTGTTCTAAAATCCTTGTTGAAGGAAGATTTAAGCTTAATCAACTTAAATGTTGAATTTATTTTTTACTTCGCCGGAGTAACCGGGACAGTTAATGCATATGATAATTATGATTTATATATAGATGTAAATGAAAAAGCGCTTTTGTGCTTACTTGACAGGATGAGAAGAGAAAACATAAAAGGCAGATTGATATTTCCTTCTACGAGGCTGGTATATAAAGGGAAAAAGGATGTTCCGCTAAAAGAAGATGATCCAAAAGAATTCAAATCAATTTATGCTCTAAATAAATGGTTTGGTGAAAACATAATAAATCAATACCATGAATATTTTGGAATTAATTTTAATATTTTCAGGATTTGCGTTCCATATGGGAATTTATTTTTGGATAATTATTCATATGGTACAATAGGTATTTTTTTAAGTAATGCTGTATCAAAAAAAAATATTAATCTATTTGGAACAGGAGAGCAGAAAAGGACATTTACGCATGTTGAGGATATTTGTAATCAAATATATTATTCTATAAAAAATTATGAATCCATAAATAAAATTTTTAATGTGCCGGGAGAAAATTATTCTTTAATGGAAGTTGCCAATATAATAGCTAAAAGATTCGCTGTATTGGTTGAAAATAAAGATTGGCCTGAACTTGATAAAAAAATAGAAAGTGGGGATACAATTTTTGATGGAGAAAAATTACTTTCATATTCAAAAGTAAAGCAAATGCATAATTTTGCAAAATGGCTTAATGAGATAGCAGAATAAATAATCATGCCTGACACAGCCATCCAAGTAGAACACCTTTCCAAAATGTACCGTCTTGGGGTAATCAACAACGGGGCTTTGTACCAGGATATTCAATCGTGGATAGCCCTAAGACGCGGTAAAGAAGACCCACATTCAAAGATTGGCGGAAATAAATATTCAGGCGACAAAGATCATTTTTGGGCATTAAAAGACGTTAGTTTTGACGTAAAACAAGGAGACCGCCTTGGTATTATCGGAAAAAACGGCGCGGGGAAGAGTACCCTGTTAAAAATACTGTCCCGGATTACTACTCCGACCGAGGGAACAGTAAAAATAAAAGGAAAAGTGACAAGCCTTTTGGAAGTAGGAACCGGATTCCACGCCGAATTGACCGGCAGGGAAAACATTTACCTTAACGGCGCAATCCTCGGTATGAAAAAACGCCGGATTGATGAAAAACTCGACAGCATAATAGAGTTCAGCGGGATTGAACAGCATATAGATACGCCTGTTAAACGTTATTCCAGCGGAATGTACGTGCGACTTGCCTTTGCGGTGGCGGCTCATCTTGATAGTGATATTTTGATTGCGGATGAGGTTTTGGCAGTAGGGGACGCGGAGTTTCAAAAGAGGGCTTTGGGTAAGATGCAGGATTTAAGTACCGGAGAAGGTAGGACTGTTCTTTTTGTGAGTCATAATATGGGGACAATTAAAAATTTATGTAATTTTGGGATTGTTATAGAGAGAGGAGAAATATATTCTATAGGTGATATTGATGTTTGTATTTCAAATTATAATGACATGTTTATGCCTCCAGTCCCAGCAGGAATAGAATCAGAACGATATTATGAGCCAGATGATACTAAACCGTTTCAAATTAATAAAATTGAGATCTTGAACGAGGATGGAAAACAATGCTCTGTTTATGAAGCCCAGAAAGAATTGATAATTCGGTTACATTTTATATCTAGAAAGCAATTACCTAATGTATATTGCTATTTCCATATTAAAAAGAAAAATGGTGAAAATTTTATCCGTTGTTATAGCACAGAAGATGGTCATGATATCTTTAATAATATGCCATCTGGAAAGTATATCATCGAATTGACAATCATGAAAGGATTATTGTCTTGTGGAGAATATGCTATAAGTTTGGGTTTTGGTTGTGGTCACTTACCAGGTGGTTATGGTGAACAATATTGGAATGCTTTGCGGTTTAATGTTGTCGATTCTTTATCATTAATTGGTAATACGCGCAATGCAATAGTTTCTGCTGTTCTTGAGTGGAAAATAATTGATTATATGAAGTAATTTATTTATAAATATATACAAGGACAATAAGTAAGCGAGGTAATAATAGAGGGACTTTAACCTCCCTTTCAACTTGCGGTGTGGATTGATAAGGATAGATTTTATGGAGATAGTTGGAGTCATTCCAGTGCGTTACGCTTCTTCACGCTTTCCAGGTAAAGCTCTTGCTGATATTTGCGGGAAACCAATGATTATCAGAGTATATGAACAAGCAGCAATGGCGAGTACTCTCGCAGAAGTTGTTGTTGCTACGGATGACGAGCGAATTGTTGCTACATGTGCAAAATTTGAAATCAAAACAATACTAACAGACGATAGCATAGCTTTTATGACAGAAAGGGTATACGCCGCATCCAAGTTAATACAAGCGGATGCATACTACTGTATACCAGGTGACGAACCTCTTGTTAGCTCTATCGCGATTGACGCGGTTGCAAAAGCATATTTATCAAATCCAGTTTACGACGTAGTACATGCAGTGGGTGATGTAGCTGACGCAACTGAGGCAATAGATTACACGAATCTTAAAGTGGTATCGACCAAAGACAATGAGTGTATCTATATATCACGGAGTCCGATACCATATCCTAAAGGTACGCTGGAATTTAATTACCGCAAACTTGTGTGTGGCTGTATTTTTTCAAAGAATGGACTTGATTTCTTTCATAAAACATCAAAAGGTGTTTTGGAAAATGCTGAGGATTGCGATATTGTCAGGTTTATAGAACATGGACGAAAAGTTCTGCTTGTAACTGTTAACGATAAAACCCTTTCCGTAGACACGCCAAAAGATCTGGAGCGGGTACGCTCCATGTGGAGAGATACTACTTGAATACGATAAAACTTTTAGACTGTACTCTACGTGATGGCGGATATATTAATAACTGGAATTTTGGTTTTAATGTAACAAAGAGTTTGATAAACTCACTTGTTACCTCCAACATTGACCTTATTGAGCTTGGTTTTTTGCGTGATTGTACATATGACCGCGATAAAACACTGTTTAATAATATAGCAGAGGCCAAGTATCTCATTCCTGACCATGCCGGAAACACAAAGTTTACGCTGATGGCGTTGCACGACAAGTACACAGCCAATAGTCTAGAAGACGATGACGGTACAATATTCGCTATTCGAGTAACTTTCCATGACTATGACTGTGACGAAGGATTGGAGTATATCCGCCGTCTGAAAGACAAGGGCTATAATGTTTTCTGTAATCCCATAAATATTATGGGGTACTCAAGTAGCGAGTTTTGTTCGTTGCTTGACAAAGTGAATAAAATACATCCTTACGCGTTTTCGATTGTGGATACTTTCGGATCTATGCGGAGCGTGGACTTGATACGTTATCTTTCGATATGCGAGAGTGAGCTCGAAAAAGACATTGTTATCGGTTGTCATTTACACGAGAATTTATCACACTCGTTATCGCTTGCAGAAGAATTTGCCGTGCGTATACAACGCAATTGCGTCATAGACGCTTCACTCAACGGTATGGGTCGTGTACCCGGAAATCTTCCTATAGAACTAATAGCGGATTCACTCAATAGGTTAAAACAAAACGGTGAATACATTATAGAATACATTCTTGAAGCTATAGACAATCATATTTTGAATATTAAAATGAAAACCCCATGGGGGTATTCACCGGAATATTTTTTGTCAGCACGATACAATTTGCATCGTAACTACGCCGAACACTATGTGAACAAAGGAAACATCACCTACAAAAGCATGGATAAACTGCTTGCGCAGGTTGAACCGTCAAAGAAGGCGTCGTTTGATGCCGAATATGCGGACAGGCTTTATTTTGAGATGTTCGGTATTGAAGAGGATTCACTCACAGATTTCGAGCAAATCGTAAAAGGAAGGAAAATACTTGTTTTGGCACCTGGCTCAAGGTTAATATCCGATAAGGGCAAAGTGAAGCAGTATATTTCCGATAACTCACCCGTCACATTTGGAGTTAATTTTGTGTCAGAGCATTTTCCTGACGTAAACCTGTTTTTCGGTAATGAAAAACGCTTCGCGGAGTATACTCAGCAAATTGAATTACATCGCAGTAATGTTATTATCACTTCAAATATTGATACGAACATAACAAATACATTAAAGGTGAACTGTATCAATGCGTTTTTTGGTATGGTTGACGCAACTAATAGTGTGTTGATGTTGTTAAATTTATTATATAAGGCAGGAGTTACCGAGGTGTCATTTGCAGGACTTGATGGTTTCGAAAATAGATCAATTAATTTTATCGACCCGCTTTTCAATAATAGGGTGAATCTGCAAAATACTGTTGCTATCCATTCTGATATGGAGTCTAAGCTCCTTGTTATTGCAAAGAAAATGAAACTGCACTTTGTAACGGAATCAGCATACGAAAAAGCGCTGTTTGAGGTAATGAAATGACAATGAAAGACCAAGTCCTCGCTGATTGTATATGTTTACTTTGCGGTGAACAAGGATTGACATTTGTCAACAAAATTCGTGATGATGACGCTCGATACGCTGCCTGCTGCAACCACTGCGGACATATTCAACTCGCACCGTTGCCTACGGCCACTGAAGATGAGGAATACTATAAAAAAGACCGTATGATGCACGATACATTCAAAAACGTAGAATCACTTCAAACTGAAGAACAGTTAATGTATCGAATGGAGTTGTTCATTCATGAGCAAGCGGATAATTTTGAAAAATATTTACCGGGGGGGGGGGGGGGGGGGGGGAACATTCA
>Ga0268262_10006247_pt1 | contig 11496 bp, 11 predicted proteins | sample TergutNc150P3_FD_190354 | JGI IMG/M metagenome (GOLD analysis project Ga0268262, IMG submission 190354) | Nasutitermes corniger P3 segment gut microbial community from laboratory colony in Florida, USA - Nc150 P3 (SPAdes) (version 2) | ecosystem: Host-associated > Arthropoda: Insects >... | reverse complement strand
GGGCCTGCGAATACCGTGGCGGCAAGGACGGCGTGGCCTTCCAGGCCGGGCAGGAGGTTTCGCGCACCTATATCAGCGCTGGCGAAGCCTTCCGGACGCCGCGGATGACCCTGCAATTTTTCGAGGGTGATGAGGCGCGGGGCGTCAATGTGTGGCGCAGATGGTTCAACGCCCATGTCACGCCGCGCCAAGCGGACGGCGAGCTCCTCGATCCGTTTTTCTGGGCGGCGGACCCCAACGCCCCGCCCGGCGCGGACCCCGGCGTCGAGTTCACCTTCGCCAACGAGGCGGGCCAGGTTGACGCCATCGCCCGCGCGCGGGAAAGCCTGCCCTATAACGGGTGGTGGATCGACGCGGGCTGGTACCCCTGCACAGACGAGGATGGCGCCCGCCATTGGCCCCTCACGGGCGACTGGTTCCCCGACCCCGCACGCTTCCCCAACGGCCTTGCGCCGGTGGGCCGGGCGGCAAAGGAAGCGGGCATGCAGCTCCTGCTCTGGTTCGAGCCGGAACGCGTCTCGCAGAAGTCGAGCTTCGCGAAGGAGCGCCCCGAATGGATGCTTGCCCGGAAGGACATCAACGACAACTTCCTGCTGAACCTCGCGGACCCGGCATGCCGGCAATGGCTCAGCGAATACATGGCGGGCTTTTTGATGGAAAGCGGCATCACGGTCTACCGCCAGGATTTCAATTTCGAGCCCCTGCCCTACTGGCGCGAGAACGAAGCGGACGACAGGCAGGGCATGCTCGAGAACCTGCATGTGCAGGGCTACCTGGCCTATTGGGACTATCTGCTGGAGCACGTGCCGGGCCTGTGGATCGATTCCTGCGCCTCGGGCGGGCGGCGCAACGACCTGGAAACCATGCGCAGGGCCGTCCCGCTGCACCCGACGGACTACGGCTACGGCAACCATCCCGTGCTGCAGGCGTTCCGGCACACGCTTTTCTCCTGGATCCCCTTCACGAGGGGCTGGGCGAGCTCGTGGGACAGGGACGGCATCTACTCGGACAGCCGCACCTGGGAGAACGAGACCGGGGTCTTCGACAACTTCAAGGCGGTCAATAGCATCGGCGTCGCGTCGAGCTTCGGCGGCGGCGGCGAATATGCCCGGCAGATCTACGATATCTGGGCAAAAGCCTCCGGGCTCATGCTGCGCGGCGATTTTTACGCCCTGACCGAAAACCACAGGGACAGCAGGAAGTGGACGGTCTTCCAGTTCGACCGGCCGGAGGAGGCCGCCGGCGTGTTCCAGGTGATCCGCAACACCCAAGCCTATAAAGAAGAAAGCCTGACCGTGTACCCCTATGGCTTCAGCGATGCCGCGGCCTATGTTTTCTCCAACGACGAAACGGGCGAGCGCTTTACCCTCAGCGGCAGGGAAATCAACGAGCAGGGCGTCACGTTCGCGCTGCCGCTGCGGGCGGGCGCGATTTGGTTTTACGCTAAGGGGTGAATGATGGACAAAACAGAACGTCGCGCGGTAAAGCAATCGCGCAAGCAGGTGCTGGCTGTGCGCAAATCGCTGGCCGGCGTCATGGACAACGATGCCGCCCTGCGCAAAACGGCCGAGGGCCAGGCGGACGCCCTGCGGCAGGCCTGCGCCATGACGGAGCTCGGCGCGCTTGACGTGGAGACCCTCAACGCGGGCAAGGCGGGCATCCGCGTGTCCGCGCTGAAAAACGCGGGGATCAAGAACATCGCGCAGCTGCACGGCATGCCGCTGGGCAGGCTCACCGCGGTCAACGGCATCGGCGAGCAGAGCGCGGTCAAAATCAAGCGCATGGCGGACGAGATGTACCAGGCCGTCCTCGCCACGGCGCGGCTGCGCATCGACGTCAAAAAGCGCAGCCCCCGCCAGGACGAGCTGCTGAAAAGCCTGCTGATCCTGCGCAACAGCGCGCCGCCGCGCGCGCGAGCCCAAGAACTTCTGGCGGGCGAACCGGGTTTGGAGAAAGCCCTCAAAGAGGCGAAGCCCTGCGGGGGCGCCCTGCGCTGGGCGTTCGCCTCCAAGGCCAAAAAAGAGAGGGCCGCGCAGGCCAGCGCGTACCTGGCGGTTCTAAGCGACGGGCCGTTCGGCGAGGAAGGCCCCCGCGCTGTTGCCGAATATAAGCAAGCCGCCAAAGCGACGACCAAAGAGGCGTACAGCGACTTCGAGAACAACGCGGCGGCGTATTACGCATTGCTGGAAAGCCTGGGCGTGAGCGCGGGGACAGCGGCCGCCACGGGCCTTCCCGCCGAGCTGATCGCCGAAATCGAGCAATACCCGCTCGACCTGGCCCACATGAAAGCGAAGCTGCGCGGCTATCAGGCGTTCGGCGCGAAGTACATTTTGCATCAGCAAAAAACGCTGCTGGGCGACGAAATGGGCTTGGGCAAGACCATACAGGCCCTGGCCGCCATCGCAGACCTGAAAGCGAAGGGCGAGACGCACTTCCTGGTGGTCTGTCCGGCGAGCGTCCTGGTCAACTGGCAGCGCGAAACCGAAAAGCACACCGACCTGCCCTCCATCATCATCCACGGCTCGGACAAAACCGAGGAACTGGAGCAATGGAAGCGGCAGGGCGGCGTCGGTGTGACCAACTTCGAGTCCATGCTGGGGCTGGGCGACCGGCTCGGCTTCCGTTTCGGCATTTTGGTGGTGGACGAGGCGCACTTCGTCAAGAACCCGCAGGCGCGGCGCACCCAGGTGCTTACCGCCGCCGCGCGCAATACGGGCCGGATTCTTTATATGACGGGCACGCCCCTGGAAAACCGGGTAGACGAGATGTGCTTCCTGGTGGGTTGCCTGCGCCCGGATATCTCGCAGAAGCTGGCCGGCATGAAAACGCTCAGCGCGACGGGCAAATGGGGGGCCGAGCTTGCCCCGGTTTATCTGCGCCGCACCCGCGGCGATGTGCTCGCCGAGTTGCCCGACCTGATTGAGAACGAGGATTGGCTGGAAGCCGCAAAGCCCGAAATGGAGGCCTATCGCAGCGCGGTGCGGTCCGGCAATTTTATGGCGATGCGCCGCGTTTCGTGGGACGTGGAGCCCGCCTCCTCTGCCAAAGCGCAGCGGCTGCTCGAGATCTGCGACGGGGCGCGGGAGGAGGGGCGCAAGGTGATCGTGTTCTCGTTTTTCCTCGATACGCTGAGCAAAATCTGCGCCATGCTGGGCGATCGCGCGCTGGGGCCGGTCACGGGCGGCGTTTCCACCGCCATGCGGCAGCAGCTCATCGATGAATTCACCGCGGCGGAGGCCGGCAAGGTTTTGGTTGCGCAGGTGCAGGCGGGCGGCGTGGGGCTGAACATCCAATCGGCCAGCGTGGTGATTTTCGCCGAGCCGCAGATCAAGCCGTCGCTGGAGACCCAGGCGATTTCCCGCGCTTACCGCATGGGCCAGGTGCGGGACGTGCTGGTGCACAGGCTGCTGTGCGCGAACACCGTGGACGAGCACATGATGACAATTCTCAGCACGAAGCAGGCGGAATTCGATACCTATGCCGAGGAGTCCGCCGTGGGGACGGAGAGCCTGAAGGGGCAAAGCGAGAGCGCCTGGATGAAGGAAGTGATCGAGCAGGAGCAGGCGAGGCTTGGCGAAAGCGTCCAAAATGAGACTGCTTGAAAAACACGCATGCCGCGGCTGATGTGCGAGATCACGCTCACTTTCTATACCCTGCCTACACTTGACGAGGCGATCGGGTGGTGAACGGAATATTGTGAAGGCTGGAAAGAGCAAGGCGAACAAAAGAACAAATCATAGAAGACATCGACGAGAGAAATCACGGTCAGCCTCTCTGTAGGAGCGTGATTTTTGGCTATATACAAGGACTTCAGCCATACTCCTTAAAAATTCTCCTCCTGCGCCAGGGAACTCATGATGGTTATGAGCAGTTCGCCCTTGCTGTCAAATGTTCGGATTTGCTCCTTCTCGAACCAAACCTCGCAACCGGCCTCCTTCAATTTGCGGATGGTGCTGAGGCTATCGACCGTATTGCGGGCAAAGCGAGAAACCGATTTCGTAATGATCAATTGAATCTTCCCGGCCAGGGCGTCCTCCACCATCTGGTTGAAGCCGTCGCGCTTTTTCGTGCTGGTGGCGCTGATGCCCTCGTCGGTATACACGTCCACGAACTCCCACTCCGGGTTGGCCTGGATCATCTTTGTGTAGTAATCCACCTGGGCCTCGTAGGAGGTCTGCTGCTCCTCCTCGTTGGTGGAAACCCGTGCGTAGCCCGCCGTCTTGCGGCGCTCGGCGGGGCTCATGACGTTGACGGGCAACTGCTGCTTCTTGGACGGGATCATGGTTACGGTCATTTCCCTGCCCTCCATGCCTTAGATTTTTCCCGCGCGGCTTCGCGCATTTCCGGCGTCCAGCTTTCGCGCCGCGAGGTGTGCGCCCATTCGAGCTCGGCCTGCCGCCCGTCCCCGTAGCAAAATATGAGCGTGTTTGGGCCGGGCACCAGGATTTCACGCAAGCCCTCCAAGCCGCCTGCCTCCTGGGTTTTGGCGATCAGGACGTCCTCGGGGATCATCTGCGAGGCGCAGTGGGCCTTGCCGAGGGTGTTGTAGGTGCCGCATACCCAGGTGGATTTTTTGTACTTCGGGGCCGAGCCCGCTATTTTGTGACGGTAGGTGTTCCCGCAGATGCCGCAGCGGATCAGGCCCGTGAACTCGTAGCCTTCGGCGGGCGGCGGTGCGGCGTGGTGCAGCCCGGAGCGCCGCTCATACTCGGCCTGCACGGCCTCGAACATGGCGGCGTCTATGATGGGCGCGTGGTTGCCCTCCACCAGGTATTTCGGCAACTGGCCGTCATTTTTGACGCGTCGTTTGGAAAGGTGGTCTTGCGTGAACGTCTTTTGCAGGAGCAGATTTCCGGCGTATTTCTCGTTTTGCAGCATTTGCCGCAGGGTATTGACGGAGAATTTTTGGCCTTGACCCAGCAGCTTTTTCTGGATGGCCAGCACCCCCATGCCGCCGAGGTAGTCGGCGAAAATGCCTTTGACCACGGCGGCCTCCTCGGGGATAATTTCATACTCGCGGGTGTAACCGTAGACCTTGCAGGGCGTGGGCTGGCCCTCGGCAAACTGCTTGCGGATTCTCCACTTGCAGTTTTCGCTCACGGAATAGCTCTCCTCCTGGGCATACGAGGCCAGCAGGGTCAGGAGCAATTCGCCCTCCGCGCCGAGGGTATGGATGCCCTGCTCCTCGAAAAATACGTCGATGTTTAGGGCGCGGAGCTCCCGCACGGTTTCGAGGGTATCCACGGTATTGCGGGCAAAGCGAGAAACCGATTTAAACGTTATTACGAAAGGACAACTTTCAAGCGCAAAAAAATCAGGCGGCCAAAGTTTTTCTGCCGTAACTGCCTGCTGGTGCTTTTGTCATGACAAAAGCACCGATCGACAAAATTTCTTATCGGCACTTGACTTTTCCTGCGCAACGGGGTATACTAAGCAGACAGCGAATCGTATTGAGTAATTTGCTTGGAGGCCTGCAACATGTTTACACGTAGATTGGTTCCGCAGCTTGTGGAACGGATGTCTGAACCACGTCATTTCATTCAAATCGTCGTCGGCCCAAGGCAGACGGGCAAAACCACAGCAGTGCTACAGGCCCTAGAACGCTTGGATCTGCCGCGGCGGTTCGTAACGGCGGACGACCCGAACCTCGCTTCCGTCCTTTGGATTCAAAACGAATGGGAGTTGGCGCGCGCGGAAGCGAAAGCAAAAGGAGAGACGATACTCGTCATCGACGAAATCCAGAAGATCAAAGAATGGTCGTCCGCCGTGAAAATGCTCTGGGACGAGGACACCAGGCTCCGCGTCCCGCTGAAGGTGATCCTCACCGGCTCGTCCGCGCTTCTGCTGCAGAAAGGCCTGACGGAGTCCCTGATGGGGCGCTTCGAGCTTCTGTATTCGCCCCACTGGAGCCTCGCGGAATGCAAGGAGGCGTTCGGCTACAGTCTGGACGATTTCCTGTTTTTCGGCGGGTATCCCGGCGCCGCCCCCCTGATCAGGGACGAAAGCCGCTGGGCACGGTATATCGGGAGCTCAATTGTGGAACCGACTATTTCTCAGGACATCCTGCTGATGGAGGAGGTGCGCAAGCCCGCGCTGCTGCGGGCCTTGTTCGTGCTCGGCTCGAGCTACAGCGCGCAGGAGCTGTCCTTTACCAAAGTGATGGGGCAGTTGCAGGAGGCCGGGAACACCGTGACCCTGGCGCATTATCTTGAGCTGCTCAGCAAAGCGAATATGCTCACCGGACTGCAGAACTATTCCGGCAGCAAGGTCCGCACGAGAAAGAGCTCGCCGCGTTTCATGGTCTACGACACAGCGTTATTGACCTACGCCGACGGCACGGGCAGGCGCAGGCTGCTTGAGAACCCCGCCGACAAGGGCCGCCTTGCGGAGAGCGCCGTGGGGGCGTATCTTCTGGCCCGTGGCAAGGAAGAGGACTTCGAGGTGCATTGGTGGCGTGACCGTGGCGACGAGGTGGATTTCGTCGTCAAGAAAGGCTCGCAGCTGACAGCCATCGAAGTGAAAAGCGGCCGGGTAAAAAATGTCGGCGGAAGCCTTGTGTTTAAAAAGCTGTATCCTGAAGCGATGTCGCTGATTGTCGGCAGCACGAACCTCAGCCTTGAGGATTTCCTGCTCGGCAGACAGGCTTTGTTTATTTAATCAGGCGGTCACGGCTTTATCCGCCGCGGCCGCCAGCGGATGAATCAACCGAATAGCGTGGAAGCCCTTCAGGGGTATCCGCGCTTTTTTTCTTTTTTGCGTTACCTTCGGCTCCGTGCCGGCCGCTCACCACCATCTCCAGTCGGTTTGCGCATCCCGAATCAAAACGACTGGAGGACTATGTATGTCATACAATCATGGTCTCGAATTCATGAAATTTGAGGCTCGCCAACGCCGCCTGCGCAAGCAATGCGAGCGGCTCGGTATGTCAGAGGCCGATATCGCTGCGCTGTATGAGGCTGATCTGCAAGAATTTAACAGCGACCGCCGACACGAGGAACACAATCCGATACGTTTGGACGATTGCGAACCGCTGGCTGCCCCGGAGGACAGAGGCCATTGCCGTCTGTGGTGGGTAGAGGAAATCGACAACTCTGTCCTTGCAAAACGGCTGAAATCCTTGCCTGAAGCGGATTTGGAACTGCTGACCCTTTATGCGATTGAAGGCTATTCACAGCCGGATATCGCGGAGATGCTCAGTGTAAATCAGTCCAATGTATCGCGCCGACTAAGCAAGCTGAAAATATTTTTCGAAATTTTTGAAAAACGCGCATAAAAAACGCGTTCTCACCGGCTATAGGGTAGAGGCGCAAATAAAAGCCTTGCCAATCTTGAAACCCGAATAGCCCGTTTAGCAGATACATTGCCTTTGCTGCCTGGACACATAGGCCGATGGCCAATATGGACGAAGTGAACCTTTGGGTTCGAACGCAACAAATTACGCCGGGCGGCGTGAATTATCATGACGCCCGGCCATCTCAAGGAGGATTCCCGTGATGATAAGCAAACCCACACAGGCGCAGAACAGGGCGGCTGCGGAACTGCTCCGCACCCAAAGGTGCGGCAAAGGACTGACCCAGGAGCAGACAGCGCGGCGCGCCGGAATTAGCCTGGGTGCGTATGGGAAATTTGAGTGCTGTAAGCGCAGTGTCCTCACCGCCCGGTTCAGAACCGTCATGGATATTTTGAGGGCGTTGGACATCAACGCGAAATGGTTCATCGCGGAGTTCCTGGATAGTGAAAAAACCTTCAATGTTCCGCCAAAGCCCCCGCCGGAAACGCAATGCAAAAACTGCGGAGCGGACCTTCCTTGTACATCAGGGAAAAGGGCCCGTAAGTTTTGCTGTGACAAATGCCGCGCGGCATGGTGGGCACGGCAGCAATACGCCGCACGGAAAACAGCAGGGCAAGGAGGAGAGTGATATGAGCAACGATAGTTATCCGGTCAAACGAGACCTCGACGGCGTGTATTACCGCGTCATGCGCGGCGGCAAACCATACGACTTGTGCTTTTCGGACTTAACCGGCACTGAGCGGGACGCGTTTATGGCAAGACTCGATAAAGGCGGGCTTAAGCGTATGTGTTGTATACTGGCGGACTGCCTTCGCGCACTCGGCGACCAGTTCGGCATCGCAGGTGCCGAGGAGGATTGACGATGGCTGTATACAATAAATGGGCCCCCTGCGGTTTTTGCCGTTATTACGGGCAGAAACACGGCAGGACGGAAGTCTGTTTAGAATGTGAAATTCAAATGATACGGCATTGCCTTGATGATTTGCTGGACAAGGTGAAATTCGACCACGACCATAAATACCGCCATGTCAGCGATTGCAACATATACAACTGTGCGCACTGCGAACACGGGCTGACAGAGGAATCAAGGTATAAAGTAGGCGCAACGAATGGCGACGTGTGGTGTACTTTTGGCAATCCGAGCGGTGAAGGCAGGCCTACCAACAAAGGCTCGGACATCTGTGAACACTGGCAGCGGGCGGCTGATCATACGATTTGGAGGGAAGCATGCGATATACCCTGATGCACAAAAACGTCCCGGCGATAGGCCTGACCATCAATGGTGAGCTGGGAAACATCACCGTAGCGGATACATTGTATAGTCCAGGGCATTTGCCTGTAGGTGTGTTGTCCCCGAACGGTGCACCCGATTTGCATCGTCTCGCCAAGTGGTGGAAGCACCGGGCGATCCCGCCCAACAGACCGGGCTTGGAATGGGCACTGAACAGGCTTAAGGCACAGGCGCCTCTGTCGCTTGTTTTGCATTGCAATGGGTTGAGCCTCTCCGACCAATACTGGATTCGCCCGAAAGGCGGCGATATGGAATGGGAGGGCATCAACTTTTTTCAGCACCCATTCGCTGAGGACATGGGCAAGCTGCTATTCGGGGATACGGTACCCAGCGACAGATATGATTGGGCCTCCCCAGACTGTACCACAGACGGGCGGCTGATAAAGCGTTGGGAAATTGTCGATGGTGTGCGCTGCCTGACAAAAGGCGGCACTGGGCCATTGCGGCAAGAACCGCTGAATGAAGCCCTTGCCGCGGCGGTCATGCGGAGACTTGGCGTAGCTCATGTGGATTATACCATTGTATGGGAAAGCGGCTTGCCATATAGCGTGTGTCCGGATTTTCTTTCCCCCGAAACGGAGTTTGTCACGGCCTACCAAATCTGTGAAACCAAGCCGCTGGCACCAGGCAGCGATTTGTACGCGCATTATCTTGGTTGCTGCGACGCGCTCGGTATCCCCGGCATCCGGGATAGCCTTGATCGAATGATCGTGGTGGATTACATTATCGCCAACAGCGACAGGCATTATGGCAATTTCGGCGCTATCCGTAACACGGACACACTGGAGTGGCTCGGTCCCGCACCGCTGTTTGACAATGGAACATCGCTTTGGAGCGATACACCCACAATTCTCATTGCTCCTGCCAATGGGAACAGGAGCCGCGCTTTTTATCGCAATCATTATGATCAGTTGGTCCTTGTTACATCGTTCGACTGGCTGGATGTTTCGGCTTTGGACTGTATCGAGGATATGTGCGCGGAAGTGTTTGCCGCAAGCCTGCATATTGACGATGAGCGCCGTGATGTCATTTGCCGCGCGACGCGAAAGCGGCTTGAATTGCTGAAGAGATATACAGTACGCCAAAACAACCGTGATACAAAGGAGACAGGCCCATGCAAGAACTGAATCTTCGCTTTTTTGACGAGATTGCCGAAGAGGAAATACGATGGCTGTGGAAGCCGTATATCGCCTTCGGGAAAATTACCGTCATACAGGGCGATCCGGGCAACGGAAAAACCACTCTCGCCCTGGCCATAGCCGCCATCATCTCTCGCCGGGAACAAATGCCAACGGGCGACGCCGAGCCCTTCGTCGGCAACATCATCTATTTAAGCGGCGAGGATAGCCCGCAGGATACCATCAAACCACGGCTCGCAGCCTGCGGGGCGGATTGCTCGAAAATCTGCTTCGCCGAGCCGGACGGGACGCTGTCGGCATTATCCCTCGAAAACGCCATACGGGAAACCAACACAAAATATGTGGTGCTTGACCCGCTGCAGGCCTTTTTGAGTGAGAAGCAGGACATATCCAGCGCAAAAAACATGCGCCCATTTTTGAAGGAACTGGCGGATGCGGCGGCCCGTACGGGCGCCGCGATTGTCATCATCGGGCATATGAATAAGGTCGAACACGCAAAAGGCATCTATCGCGGGTTGGGCTCCATCGACATTACCGCCGCCGCACGGAGTGTGCTGCTTGTGGGCAAACGCAAGGACGATCCTGGCATTCGCTTTATGACACAAATAAAAAACAACCTTTCCGCTTTCGGCAAATCGGTGGGCTTTACCATCGCCGCTGACGGATGCGTTGAATTCCTGGGCGAAAGCGAGGTGCGGGAAGAAGATTTGCTTTCCAACGCCACAGCGAAAAAAACGAAGTACCAGACGGCGAAGGAGATGATTATCAATATGCTCAAGGACGGCGACCGAATGTCCAATGAGATCTATACCACGCTGCTCGACGCGGGGATCACATCAGGGATGATTCAAGGTGTGAAGCGCGATTTCGCAGTGAAATCGATACAAAAAGGCAGTGAGTGGTATTGGACGCTCAAGGGCAGTAAGTTAGCGAACGAAGTTCCTGGCGGAGGCAATGACGGCGAAGTGGCGTTCGTGACACTGGACAAAAACTCCATTAACGATACCCTGTCGGCATCTGAGACCTGCGAGCCCCCGCCGCACGCTTACCGAGACCCGACGGATTTGGGGCTGGACCGCGAGCAATTTGAAATTCTGTCGTTACCCGAAGCGGGCATCACGCATAAAAGAGGACGCAAGCCAAAAAGTCCGCCGCCGCCCGCTTTTCATCCAACTGCGCTAAAGTCGCCGCTCTACGACGATTTAGTAGTCTTCGATTGGAGGTGAATATCCGTTGCAGAATATGCCTGAAATGATTGTCATGGAGCAGGAAGAGGCGTATATATTTACCGACCTGCAGACCAAGCAGATGCGCGTCGCCGCCTACTGCAGGGTAAGCACGGATCACGAAGAGCAGAAGACCAGCTTTCAATTGCAGACCGAATATTATCGCGAATACGTGTCAAATCACTCCCACTGGTCGCTGGTAGATGTATACGCGGACGAAGGGTTCTCGGCGACGAATACCAAGCACCGTGACGGCTTTAACCGCATGATCCAGGATTGCGAGCGAGGCAAAGTCGACCTTATCATTTGCAAAAATGTATCGCGCTTTTCGAGGAATGTGCTGGATTGCCTCGGTACCGCAAAAAAGCTGGCGGAGCTGCGCCACCCGGTTGGCATCTTCTTCGAGGAACAGAACATCAATATGATCTGTTATACTTTTAGTTGACACATTCTCCTCGGCCATGGAAAATAGAACCTACAGAAAACGAGGAGGACAACGACCATGGCAGAGAGAAAGACTAAAACGTACACGGCAGAGTTCAAGGCGCA
>Ga0268262_10006246_pt1 | contig 11498 bp, 6 predicted proteins | sample TergutNc150P3_FD_190354 | JGI IMG/M metagenome (GOLD analysis project Ga0268262, IMG submission 190354) | Nasutitermes corniger P3 segment gut microbial community from laboratory colony in Florida, USA - Nc150 P3 (SPAdes) (version 2) | ecosystem: Host-associated > Arthropoda: Insects > Digestive... | reverse complement strand
CTCCTTCGGCGTGGTGGCCAAGGCCATGCCCCAGATGAACATTCTGTTCGTCTCCATGCCGGTCTATATCGTGGCCGGCCTGGTGGTCATGAGCCTGTCCCTGCCCTGGTGGCCCCTCTTGATGGGCCGGGCCCTCATGGAGGCCGACGCCGCCCTGGGCCGGCTTTTGGCACTTTTCCAAGGGCCGTAGCCCTGGCCGCGGGCCCTGGGGCCCTGGCCGGCGGTCATGGAAATAGGCCCGGCTTTCCTGGCCGAAGCCGGAAATTTTATGAAAGGAGATTAGGGCTTGGCCAACGACGACAGCGGCGAGAAAACCGAGGAACCCACTTCACGAAAGCTGAGCAAGCTCAGGGAAGAAGGGCAGATGCCCAAGAGCCAGGAAGTCTCCTCGGCCGTGGTGCTCTTGGCTGCCGGCCTGGCCCTGACCGCCCTGGCCCCCTATGGCTGGGACCGGATGGTGGGGACCTTCCGTCACCTAATCTGGCGCCTGCCGGAATTCGATCCGGCCACGGCCGATTTCTGGCCCTGGGTCCTCACCGCCGCCCGCGAGGCTCTTATCCTTATAATACCCCTGGCCTTTCTCATAATGCTCGTCGGACTGGCCGTCAACGCCTGGCAGGTGGGCTTCGCGGTCAACCCCGGCGCCGTCTCCTTCAAGCCCGAGAAGCTGAACTTCATAACCGGGATGGGCCGTTTTTTCAAGCTCAAGTCTGTTGTCGACACCGTCAAGAACTGCCTCAAGCTGATTTTTGTGGCCTACCTCTCCTACCTGGTCATCAAGGAGGACCTGGAAGTTTTCGTGACTTTAAGCGAAATGGAGCCGGTGGCCATCGGCCTGGTCATCTTGAAGTCGGGCCAGATTCTCTTTTTCAAGCTGGTCCTCATCCTCCTGGTCCTGGGCTTTTTGGATTTCGCCTACCAGAAATGGGACTTCCTGCGCGAACAGCGCATGACCAAGCAGGAGGTCAAGGACGAGTTCAAGCAGATGGAAGGCGACCCCCAGATCAAGGCCAAGATCCGACAGATCCAGCGTGAGCAGTCAAAAAAACGTATGTTGTCCGATGTGCCCAAGAGCGATGTGGTCATCACCAACCCCACCCACCTGGCCCTGGCCCTGGTTTACGATTCCTCCCTGGCCCAGGCCCCGGTGGTTTTGGCCAAGGGCCAGGACCTGATGGCCGAACGCATCAAGGAAATCGCCCGGGAGGCCAAGGTGCCCATAGTCGAGAACAAGCCACTGGCCCAGGCCCTTTACCGGGCCGTGGAGGTGGGCCAGGTCATTCCCATGGAATTCTACCAGGCCGTGGCCAAGGTGCTGAGCTACGTCTATCAACTGAAAGGGAGGAAACCCGGTGGCCGCGGAAGATAGCCTGTTAATCCGGCTCAGGGACCGAATCAAGAGCTCAGGCGGCGAGCTTGGCATCGGCCTGGGGGTGGTGACCATACTGGCAGTGATGATTTTCCCAGTGCCGACGGTAATCCTGGACTTGGGCCTGACTTTCAACGTGACCCTGTCCATAATCGTGCTCCTGACCGCCCTCTACACCTTCAAGCCTCTTGATTTTTCAATCTTCCCTTCCCTCCTCCTGGTCCTGACCTTGTTCCGGCTGGCCCTGAACGTGGCCACCACCCGGGTCATCCTGATCAAGGGCTTTGAGGGGCCCAACGCCGCCGGCGATGTCATCCAGGCCTTCGGCTTCTTCGTGGTCCAGGGCGACTACCTGGTGGGCATCATCGTCTTCGCCATCCTGGTGCTAATCAATTTCCTGGTCATCACCAAGGGCTCGGGCCGCATCGCCGAAGTCGCGGCCCGCTTCACCCTGGACGCCATGCCCGGCAAGCAGATGGCCATAGACGCCGATCTGGCCGCCGGCTTGATCCAGGAAGACGAGGCCAAGCGCCGTCGGCAGGAAGTGGCCCGGGAAGCCGATTTCTACGGGGCCATGGACGGCGCCTCCAAGTTCGTGCGCGGCGACTCCATAGCCAGCATCGTCACCACCTTCATCAACCTCCTGGGCGGCCTGGTCATCGGCGTTGTCCGGCACAACATGAACCTGGCCTCGGCCGCCCAGACCTACACCATCCTGACCATAGGCGACGGCCTGGTGGGCCAGATACCGGCCCTCATGATCTCCGTTTCCGCGGGCATCATCGTCAGCCGGGCCGGGGCCGAGGAAACCATGAGCGAGGGCTATGCCCGCCAGTTCACCCTCAGGCCGGAAGCCCTGGGCCTGGCCGGGACGGTGGTCTTCTTCTTCGGCCTCTTGCCGGGCCTCCCCACGGCGGCCTTCTGCTCCACCGGGCTTTTGATCGGCGCCGGGGCCTTCGCCATTGTCCGCCGCCGCAAGCTGGCCGAGGCCCTGGGCGCTTCTGGCGCGGGCCGCAAGGCCGGGGCCGGGCCGCCTCCCCCGGGCGGGGCCGCCCCAAGCCCGGCCGCCGCCCCCGGTTCGCCCCCGCCGCCTTCCGGCGCTCCCGGCGCCCCCGCCAAGTCCGGCGGCGGGCCGGAAAAAGTCGAAGCGCTCCTGCCCCTGGACATCCTGGAACTGGAGGTTGGTTACGGCCTCATCCCCTTGGTGGATGACGACCAGGGCGGAGAACTCTTGGAGCGCATCCGCTCCATCCGCCGCCAGTTCGCCCTGGAATCAGGCTTCATCGTGCCGCCCATGCACGTCCGCGACAATCTGCAGCTCAGGCCGGGCGAATACGCCATCATCATCAAGGGCAACGAAGTGACCCGGGCCGAGATGATGGTCGGCCACCAACTGGCCATGAACCCTGGCGACGCCAAGAAGACCATCGCCGGCCTCCCGACGGTCGAGCCGGCCTTCGGCCTCCCGGCCACCTGGATTCCCGAGGAACGCAAGGACGAGGCCCAGCACGCCGGCTGGACTGTGGTGGATCTGGCCACGGTCATCGCCACCCACCTGACCGAGGTCATCCGGCTCCACGCCGCGGAACTGATTTCCAGGCAGGATGTCCAGAAGCTCATCGACGGCGTGGCCGCCACCGATGCCAAGGTGGTGGAGGAACTGCTGCCAGATCTCATGACCCTCGGCCAGGTGCAGAAGGTGCTGCAGAACCTTCTGCGGGAACGGGTCTCCATCCGCGATATGCCCAGCATCCTGGAAGTCCTGGCCGACCACGCCCATCTGACTAAGGATGTGGACCTCCTGACCGAATTCGTCCGCCAGCGCCTGGCCCGGACCATTCTCAGGCAATATCTCACCTCCCAGGGGGAACTGCCCCTCATGACCATCGGTACGGATATAGAGGAGGCCCTGGGCAAGGCTGTCAACGAAACCGACCGCGGGGCCTACCTGACTATGGACCCCAACACCGGCCAGCGAATTTTGAACGCCTTGAACCAGGGTCTCACGGAACTGACCGGCCAGAACTTTCAGCCGGTGATCCTCTGCACCCCCCTTATCCGCCGCCATCTGCGCAAGCTGACCGAACGTTTCATACCCAACCTGGTCGTCTTGAGCCACAGCGAACTGACCAGTTCCGTGCAGCTTAAGATAATCGGCGACATCACCTTCGCCTACGCGGCTTAAGGGTATAAAAAAGCCGGCCGCCGAGTTGAAAAACAATTCGGCGGCCGGCTTTTTTTCCGGATTCAAAACCAGCTTCCTGTCAGGAATCGAAATCCATCTCCTCATCATCCTCTTCTTCCGGCAGGGCTTTTTTGGTTGCGGCCTTGCGTCCGGCCGCGCTTTTCCTAGTAGCCGGCGGCGCGGTTCTGATTGGTTGCTCGTCTTCGTCCGGTTCCGGGTGGGCGCCGGCGGCCGCCTGGCCGTGGGCCAAAACGTTAATCTCGCCGACCACCTGCAAGAGGTTCTCGGCCTGCATGGACAACTGCCCGGCGGCCCCGGCCGCCTCCTCGGCCGTGGCCGCGTTGGCCTGGGTCACTTTGTCCATTTCGGCCGTGGCCTTGCTTATCTGGCCGATGCCGATGGTCTGCTCATTGGAAGCCTGGGCCACTTCCGAAACCAGCGCCGCCACCCTGTCGGCGTTGATCCCCACGATCTTGAAGGCTTCGGAGGTTACGTTGACCAGTTCCGAGCCTGATTGAATGTTTTTTATGGTATCGTCTATGAGGTGGGCCGTGGTCTTGGCCGCTTCGGCCGAACGGATGGCCAGGTTTCGCACCTCATCGGCCACCACCGCGAAGCCGGCCCCGGCCTCGCCGGCCCGGGCCGCCTCCACCGCCGCATTTAAGGCCAACAAGTTGGTCTGGAAGGCTATTTCATCTATGGTCTTGATGATTTTGCCTATTTCCTGGCCGGACTTGGAAATCTCGTCCATGGAGGCAATGACCTTGGCCATGGATTCCTCGGCTTGGACGACATTGCCCTTGGTCTGTTCCATGAGGCTGTTGGCCTCCTTGGAATTGCCGGCGTTGCGGGCGGTCATGGAACGTAGTTCCTCCATGGAGGCGCTGGCCTCCTCCAGGCTGGCCGCGTTTTCCGTGGCCCCGCTGGCCAGGGTGCCGGAGGCATCGGTGAGTTGGCCGGAAGCTCTATCCATCTCATGGGCGCTCTCGGTCAGGTTTTCAATGATGGCGTTGATCGGGCTGACTATGCCCCTGGTTATCAAGAAGGCCAGGATCGAACTGATGATCAGGGAGACGATGACCCCGCCGAACATGGCCGCAATGGTTTTCTTCACGGATAGGGCTATGGTTTCCGTGAGGTCATGGACAACCTTCGAAATTTCGTCGTCCATGGCGCGGCCGAACTCAAGGAGAATCTCAATCGAGGTTTTGGTCCTGGTCTCAAAATCGTTGTTTTCTTTTCTCAGACGAATGGTTTCCGTGAACAACGGCGCTAATTCATCGGCCAACGCCGCCTTGGCTTTTTCCACAGCCTCCTTGTATTTTTGGCTTTGGGCCGCGGCGCCGCCTATTGCCTCGCTCAATATTTGTTCGGCCTCGTTTATCTTGGCCAGGCTGTTGTCGTAAAATTCATCGCTGTCCCTGGTATAGCCCTCGAGAAAAAAAACCCAGCCGTCATACAGGGTGCCCCGGGCATTGGCCAGCTTGGCCCGGCGCAGGGTCTGGTCACCCTTGGCCGCGGCGGCCGCATCCACATCCAAGGCCTCGTTCAGCAAATCAATGGCCTTGCGGGCCACCTCTGAAAACTTTTGGCGGCTCTTGAGATACCTGGTCTCGCTTTCAGTTATTTTATTAAGCAAACCGGTGGCTTCATCGTAGGCCGCCTGGAGCTTCCTGTGCGCTTCCAGGATGGACGGCACCTGGAGGGCGACCAAGCCGGGGTCGCTTAAAACTTTAGTGATATTTTCCAGGTCATGGCCGGCGGTCTTGTTGTGGGTCATGGCCAGTTCAAGAAGTTTCGGGTCAAGGGTCTCGTTGCTCATGAATTGCAGGGTCAAGGAACGCTGCTCGGCTGTCTCGTACCTGAGTTCGGAGGTTCTGTCATTGGTGGGCGAGACGTAATGGTTTAGCGCCCCGGACGTGCCGACCAGCGGCCAGATGGTCAGCAAAACGAAGGCCGAAAGCAGAAGATAGACCAGGTTGGTCAGGGCGAATCCAAGGACTATCTTGGTGCTGAGCTTCATGCCGGAACTCCTTCACGGTTCATAAAAAGCGACCGTCTTCAGGGCGTTTTTTTCAGGCGGAGGGAAACGGACGCTTTCCCGGGAAGGCAAGAATACAAAGTCAAGGCCTCGGTATCCGGCCATAAACCAAGCCGGCTGGGAAAAGACTCACTCATTAGCCATTAAAGATAATATTTTAGCTTATGTGGCCGGTCAAGGCAAATGAAAAAATCCTGATTCCGGCTGGGAAGCGAACGGCCTGGCCAGCCATATCCGGGCAAGCAAAAAAGCCGGCTCAGCCGGCTTTTTTGCTTGCCAGGTCCGCCCTGATCAGGGCAATGTCAGGGTCAAAAATATGGTCCTCTCGCCGCGTTTGACCAAAAAGCTGGCCAGCTCACCCGACGCCTTGGCTTTCAGGGCCGAGCGGTAGTCGCCCTGGCTTTTGACAGCCTGGCCGTTTATTTCCATGATCAGGTCGCCGGCCTGGAAATCGGCCTCGGCGGCCGGCGAGCCGGTCTCCACCCCGGTCACGAAGAGGCCCTCCAAGCCGACCAGGTTGTGGCGGGCGCGCAGATCCGGGGTGAGTTCCGAAATGGAAAGCCCCAGGGCCTCGGTCTCGGTCTTGGCCGCGGGTGAATCGTCCGCGTCCTTCAGTTCGGCCACGGTCAGGTCCAGGGAGAACTCCCGGCCCTGGCGAAAAACCACCACCTTGACCTTCTTGCCCACCTCGGTGTTGGCCACGATGAGGGGCAGATCCTGCCATTCCTTGATTTCCTGGCCGTCGAACCTTATTATGACGTCCCCGGGCTTAAGCTTGGCCGCCACGGCCGGGCCCTTTACGTCCACCTCCCGCACCAGGGCGCCCCGAGGCTCCTTCAAGCCCAGGGCCTGGGCCAGGGGCGGCTGGACTTTTTCAATGATCACGCCCATCCAGCCCCGCACCACCCGGCCCCTGGTCTTGAGCTGGTTCACGATGCCCTTGGCCAGGTTGGTGGGAATGGCGAAACCGATGTTGTTGCCCCCGGCCACGATGGCCGTGTTTATGCCGATGACCTCGCCGGCCAGGTTCAAGAGCGGCCCCCCGGAATTGCCCAGGTTGATGGCCGCATCGGTCTGCAGAAAGTCGTCATAGGGGCCGGCCCCCAGGGAACGGCTGCGGGCCGAGAGAATGCCGGCGGTGACCGTGTGCTCCAGGCCGAAGGGATTGCCTATGGCCACCACCCAGTCGCCGATCTCCATTTTCTGGGAATCTCCCAGGACCAGGAAAGGATAGGACCCGGCCTTTTTCAGCTTGAGAAGGGCCAGGTCGGTCTTGGGGTCGCGTCCGACCGTCTCTGCGGCGATCTCCTCACCCCCGCTCAACTTGACCTTTATCTCATCGGCCCCGTCCACCACGTGGTTGTTGGTGATGATATAGCCTTCCCGGTCGAAGATGAAGCCTGACCCCTGACCCCTGGTCTTCCTCTCCTGCGGCGGGCGGGCGTCCGGCGTGAAGCCGAAAAAGCGCTCCATGAAATCCTCGTTGAAGCGGGGACCGGGACGGCGCGTCTGGCGGGCGGCCGCCGGGGCCTGGGTTACGGAAATGAAGACCACCGCCGACTCGGCCTTGGCCGCAATGGGGGCGAAAGAGGGGAGGCCGATCATGGTGGCGGCTTCCTGGGCCAAGGCCGGCGCAGCGGCCAGACCGGCCATAAAAGCCAGAACAACGGGCAGGGCACGGAGTTTCATTTTTTTAATCCTTGTCAGGTTAAGTCGGCGCGACGGAGTCTGGTTGACCGCCGCGCATGATACAAAGTTTAAGGACTTAAAATCCCGGTCAGGGGTTGTCGACAGGCTTAGGGCCGGTCGCGGGTTTGCCTGCGGCCGCCTTGACGTATTTGAGGCGCAAATCGTAAAGGAGTGTTTCCAGGAGGGTCTCTTCCTCGCTTTCCAGGTTGCCGAGGGTCTTGGTCTTCAAGACGCCCATAAGGTCTATGACCTGCTTGGCCGCCGGCAGATCAGGCGGCTCCGGCCCGGCTTCCGGGCTTTCACCCAAGTTGATCAAGGCCGAAGTGGCCAGCCCCACCAAGAGGCTGGCCAGGGTCGGGGGCGGCAGTTCCCGGCCCTGGGCTCTGGGCCGGGCCGCTTCCCGGGCGGCCCGGTCTGGGTTTTCAGCCGGGGCGGGCTCAGGCTGAAGGCCCCGGGGCCCGGTTTCGGCCCCTCCCTGGGCCTCGTCTTTCATCCGGCCGTCCTTGTCGAAAAGGCGCCGGTCATTAACCACGAATTCTTCAGACATTCTGACCTCGTTTTTACTTCCGGCCGGCCCCGGACCGGGCTTTAAGCGGCCGCCCGCCGGCGTTCCCTCGGAACTTTCACCTATTTTAATTATCCGTCTTGGGAAAATCAAGGCCGGGGCCTTGATTCCCGGCTTGAAAGATGCTAAAATTCCAACATTCTCCGCTTTGCGGTCCCATCGTCTAGTGGTCCAGGATATCGCCCTCTCACGGCGGAGACACGGGTTCGAACCCCGTTGGGACTGCCAAAAGAAAACATTTTTGATATTGACGGTTAGTCGGCCTGATCGCCTTCTTTTGGCCTGAACACCGGAAAGCGGCCGGCCTCAAATTTTCACCCGCCCAAAACCGATGCCCCCATGGCCTTTAATGGGGGCATCGGTTTTGCTTGAGGCTCGGAGCCGGCCTTTTCAATCCCCAGGCGCGAGCCGAGCCTCAGAAATCGAAATTGTCGTCATCATCCTCTTGAGGCCGGTGCGCGGCCTTGACGTTGGAAGAGGTGGTCTTGGACTTGCGGGATTTGGAGACCTTGCCGGCCTTGCCCGCCTTGGCCGGCGGCGCGGCCAGACGCGGCCGGTTTTCGTCCGGCAGTTGCGGCTGGTCGGCTTGGGCCCCCGGGAGCTTGGCGCCGCTGCCGTGGGCCAGGACATTAATCTCATTGACCACCCGCAAAAGGTTGACGGCCTGTTGGGACAGCTGCCCGGCCGCGCCGGCCGACTCCTCGGCCGTGGCCGCGTTGCCCTGGGTCACCTTGTCCATCTGGCCCATGGCCTTGCTTATCTGGGTTATGCCCTGGCTCTGTTCCTTGGAGGCCGTGGCCACTTCCGAGACCAGGGAACCCACCTTGACCGCGTTGGTCTCCACTATCTTGAAGGCTTCCGCCGTGACATTGACCAATTCCGAGCCGGAATTGATGTTTTTTATGGTGGCCTCGATGAGAGTGGCCGTGTTCTTGGCCGCGTCGGCCGAGCGGATGGCCAGGTTGCGCACCTCGTCGGCCACCACCGCGAAGCCGGCCCCGGCCTCCCCGGCCCGGGCCGCCTCCACCGCCGCGTTCAAGGCCAGAAGGTTGGTCTGGAAGGCTATCTCGTCTATGGTCTTGATGATCTTGCCTATTTCGTTGCCGGACCTGGAAATTTCCTCCATGGCCGTGATTACCTTGGTCATGGAGTCTTCGGCCTGGGTCACGTTGGCGCTGGCCTGGACCATGAGGCTGTTGGCCTCCACCGAGTTGTCGGAATTCCGGCTGGTCATGGAACTCAGCTCTTCCAGGGCCGCGGTGGTCTCCTCCAGGCTGGCCGCGTTTTCCGTGGCCCCGCTGGCCAGGGTATTGGAGGCGTCGGTGAGCTGTGCGGAGGCCAGCTCCATCTCTTGGGCGCTTATGGAGAGGTTGTCGATGACCACGTTGATGGGCCGGACGATGCTCCTGGTCAGGAAGAGCGCCAGGACTATGCTGATGGCCAGGGATATGACGACCCCGATGACCATGGCCGTGCTGGCCGCGATCACCGAAGTGGCTATGCCGTTGACGAGATCCGCGACCACTTTTGAGATTTCGTCGTCCATCTGGCGGCCGACATCAAGGAGATTCTCGGTCGCGTCGTTGTTCTTGGCCTCCATGTCGTCGTTTTCTTTCCTGAGGCGCATGGTTTCATTGAACACCGGCCCCAGGTCGCCGGTGACCACGGCCTTGGCTTTTTCCACGGCTTCCTTGAGGTTTTGATTTTGAGGCGCAGTGCCCTCAATTATCTCGCTCATCAGTTGTTCGGCCTCGTGTATCTTGGCCTGGCTGGTGCTGTAGAATTCCTGGTTGTCCCGGATATAGCCCTGGAGATAAAATACCCAAGAGTCGTAGATGGCGCCCCGGGCCGCGATCAGTTTGACCAGGCGCTTGCCGGAATCTCCCTTGGCCGGGGCGGCCAGTTCCCCGCTGATGACCGAGCTCAGTTCGTCAATGGCCTTTCGGGCCGTGTCCGAGAAATGCTGGCGGCCCTCAAGATATTTTTGTTCGCTTTCGGCCAGGGGGCCAAGCATATTGGTGGCTTCATTGAAAGCCGCCTTGACCTTGGCGTGGCGGTCAATGATGGCCGGGATGCGGATGGTCGTCGATTTAGGGTCGCTCAAGTTGTTGGTGATGTTATCCAACTGCTCGCCGGCGGTCTTGTTGCGGTCGAGCGCCGTCTCAAGGAGTTTCGGGTTGAGGTTCGGGTCGGCTATATATTGCATAAGGTATGAACGCCGCTCCGCGACATTGTACCGGAGTTCCGAGGTGCTGTCGTTGGTGGGCTGGACATAGTTGTTAAGGGCCCCGGAAGTCCCGATCAGCGGCCAGATGGTCAGGAAGATGGCCCCCGAAAGCACAAGATAGATCAGGTTGGTCAGGGCGAATCCGAAAATGATCTTGGTGCTGAGTTTCATGGCGGAACCCCTTATTCGTTATAAAAACACAACGCCTTGGCCTAAAATTTCCCTTTTGTATTTTAACCGAAACGGTCAGGCAAGGCAAATGGGAAATAGCGTTTTTACACTGGTTTTGGCCTGGTCCTTAAACCTTTCACCGGCCCGGCCCCAAGTTTGTTTAACCTCTTTTTTAATTATTTTTATGAGAAGCGGGAATATTCGCCATCAACCGTCTTTGAACCTTCCCCGGTCCATATAAAACCCAAGGCCCCCGCGTCTTTAGCGGAGGCCTTGGGTTTGGCCTCTGGGCCGGGCTTGGCTCCGGCCCTTTCAAGGCCTATTAGGCAGTCCGGCCTCAGAAATCGAAATTGTCGTCATCATCCTCTTGATGCTGCTGAGCGGCCTTGACGTTGGAGGCGGTGGCCTTGGCCTGGCGTCCGGCCTTGGCGGCCTTGCCGCCCTTGCCGGCCTTGGCCGGCGACGAAGCCAGGCGAGGCCGGGTTTCGGCCGGCGGCGGCAGTTTCAACTGGCCCTCCTGTAACTTGGCGTCGCGGCCATGGGTCAGGACGTTCATTTCATTGACCACTTGCAAAAGGTTGGCGGCCTGTTGGGACAACTGCCCGGCCGCGCTGGCCGATTCCTCGGCCGTGGCCGCGTTGCCCTGGGTCACCTTGTCCATCTCGCTCATGGCCTTGCTTATCTGGGTTATCCCCTGGCTCTGCTCCTTGGAGGCCGCGGCCACTTCCGAAACCAGGGAGCCCACCTTGACCGCGTTGGTCTCCACTATCTTGAAGGCTTCCGCCGTGGCGTTGACCAATTCAGAACCGGAATTGATGTTTTTTATGGTGTCCTCGATGAGGTTGGCCGTGTTCTTGGCCGCGTCGGCCGAGCGTATGGCCAGGTTGCGCACCTCGTCGGCCACCACCGCGAAGCCGGCCCCGGCCTCCCCGGCCCGGGCCGCCTCCACCGCCGCGTTCAAGGCCAGAAGGTTGGTCTGGAAGGCTATCTCGTCTATTGTCTTGATGATCTTGCCTATTTCGTTGCCGGAACGGGAAATCGATTCCATGGCCGTGATGACCTTGGCCATGGAGCTTTCAGCCTGGGTCACGTTGGCGCTGGCCTGGTCCATGAGTGTGTTGGCCTCAATGGCGTTGTCGGAGTTGCGGCTGGTCATGGAACTTAGTTCCTCCAGGGCTGCGCTGGTCTCTTCCAGGCTGGCCGCGTTTTCCGTGGCCCCGCTGGCCAGGGTGTTGGAGGCGTCGGTGAGCT
>Ga0268262_10006245_pt1 | contig 11499 bp, 10 predicted proteins | sample TergutNc150P3_FD_190354 | JGI IMG/M metagenome (GOLD analysis project Ga0268262, IMG submission 190354) | Nasutitermes corniger P3 segment gut microbial community from laboratory colony in Florida, USA - Nc150 P3 (SPAdes) (version 2) | ecosystem: Host-associated > Arthropoda: Insects >... | reverse complement strand
CCGCCGACCAGGCGGGCCAGCAGCACCGTGTGGGCGCCCAAGTTGGCGCCCGCCTCCACGACGACGTCGCCCGCCCTGACCAGCCTACTGAACACCCGCGCCTCGCCCTCGCTGAACTCGCCGTACAGGGCAAGCGACCTGCCGACGTACTCGTCCCTGGCGGGATAGACCATCTGCCCGTAGCGGCACTTCGTGGCGCCGTATATCGGTGGGAAAGCGTACAAGTCCGTCAATCGCGCCTCCTGGCAGTCCGCGGCCCCCGCGGGCACGGCTACATTGTACCGCGGACGGTGTAGAATAGGACGTGCAGACAGGAGCGGACGCTATGAAAAGACACGCCTCGGATCACGATGCCATGAAGGACTTGGCGGCCCGCGCAAAAGCCATGGGCACTGACCCAACGACCCTGATAAACTGCGAGTTCGCCGCGTTTCTCGGCATCGGCATGATATAGCGGTCCCCCCATTGATTGTCCTCGGATTCTCGTAGATTCGGCTGCGCTTTCCGTTCCGCTCCCCGCCTCGGGTTCGGCTGCCGACGGCATTGGCTTAGGGCTGGCGGCTCGCTTCACTCTCAACGCAGCCTATGAACGGGGTCAAGTGGCGTTGGTCTCCGACGCTGCATAGGCAGCGTCGGAGCCTTACGCCACTAAACCCGTTCGTGCAGTTCCCTGCGGGAACGGCTATATTCACGGACGAATTCCGCGACGCGCCCGAAGGCCGGAAGACCTACAACCTGCTGGTCAGGAAACTGGTGGCCGGAATCGACTCCCCGGACGAAATCGAGGCCATCCTGCGACCCATAGCCGCAGCCTGCCCGCCGGAGTTCCTGAAGAGCAAGGGATAGGGACACTGCCCTCGACACCGGCGACCGGTCACTTCCCCAAGCAGAAGTTCGAAAACATCGTGTCCAGTGTGAGACCGACCCTGTCCTCGCCTGTCAGGCGGGCCAGGAGGCCCATCGCGCCCTGGAGCAGGCTGGCGGGCAGTTCCAGGGGGCAGCCTTCGGGCAGATCGGCGAGCGCCTCCAGCTGCCCCAGCGTCTCGGCCAGCAGGGCGCGCTGGCGCTCGGTGGCCAGGGCGCCCAGACACGCGTCCGGCGACTGGCCGCCCAGGAAGCGCTCCTTTAGCGCCGATTCGAGCCGGCCCAAGTCGCCCCTGAGCGCGGATATGCGTATCCCATCGGCGGCCGCGGCGCCGCAGTCGCTGAGGTCCGACTGGTTGCGGACTTCCATAACTTTGTCGGCGTAGGGCGCCAGCCGCCCGGCCACTTCGGGGAGCGGCCCAGCGTCCGTGACGGGCACAAGGTGAATCACCAGGTCGGCCCTGTCCAGCACGGCGCCTACCCGGGCCACGCCGAGTCCCTCTATTGGGTCCCGGGTGTCCCTGAGGCCGGCCGTGTCGAAGATGTGCAGGGGCAGGCCGGCCCATTCGCAAACGGTGTCCAGCACGTCCCGCGTGGTGCCGGGCAGGTCGGTGACTATTGCGCGGTCGTCCTGGGCCAGCGCGTTGAACAGGGTGCTCTTGCCGGCGTTGGGCCTGCCGACTATGGCGACCCTGATTCCGTTCCGCAGCCACCCGGCCGCGGCCGCCCGGCGCTGTTCCACGTGGAACAATTCAGACAACCTGGACGCTCTTTCCCGAATGGAGCAGAGGTCCAGTTGGACGCTGTCTTCATCGCCATAATCAATGGCGGCCTCTATTTCGGCCGCCATCCGCGCTATTTCGGCCTTTGCGTCCTTCAGCCAAGCTGGCAGACCGCCGGCCCTGGCCGCGGCCTGTCTAAGCTGGGCGTCGGTGGCGGCGGCGTGGAGGTCGTTCAGCGCCTCGACTTCCAGCAGGTCCTTTTTGCCGTTGAGGAGCGCCCTCTGTGTGAACTCCCCTGGACTGGCCGGGCGGACACCAAGACCAACCAGCCGCTCCAGCAGTCGCCTAGCCAGCAGGGGGTTTCCGTGCAGGTGGAACTCCACCACGTCCTGGCCCGTGTAGGAGCGTGGGGCACTGAAATACAGCACCAGCGCGGTCTCTAGGTAGCCGTCCCACTCCAGCCTCCGCAGGGCCGCCGTTCTGGGCGGCGGAAGCTGCACCAGCGGCGCCAGCAGCGCGGAAAGGCCGTCGCCGGACACCCGCACTATGGCCAGCGCGGACGGAAAGGGCGGCGTGGCAGGGGCGCAGATCGGCTCCAAGCGACTGCCCCTGGCTACGACTTGCGTGTAACCTTGAGGCTCTTGATCGCGCCCAGCCCCTCGCTGTGGGTCTCTATGTCCGGCTCGCCGTCCAGCGTCAGGTGTATCCAGCGGCGCTCTTTGGGCGTCAGTGAGCTGAAGGCGAAGCTGCCGGTCTGCCTGGCCTTCTGGGCGGCCATCCGGGCCATGGCGACAAGCTCCTTCATGCGGAAGAGCCTGGTGCCCTGCGCGTCCAGATAGACCAGCCTGTCGTCGTCCCTTTCGCCCTGCGCCTCGTGCAGCAGGTGCTGCAGCGCGTCCAGCGGCTGGGACTTGCCGGACAGCAGCAGCGCGGCGTCCCTGCCGGACAGTGACAGGCGGTTGGGGAACAGCCTGTCGTCGCCGGACGGCTCGAACTTGGCCGCTACGTCCAGGCCCAGCAGACCGCACCACCTGACCACCAAGTCCGGCATTCCCTCAAGCGTGACTGTGTGCCTCATGCTGCACCTCTGGACCAAGTTGTTGCCGTGCTGTCAGTTTCGGGGGCGTCAGATCACCACCGGCTGCGGCCTGTAGTTGCGCTTCTGCCACCACATCTGGCCCATGCCGACCACGTTGTAGAGCAGGTAATAGACCGTAAGGCCGGCCGGCGTGTAGGCGAAGAAGAAGCCCATCATTATCGGCATCACGACCATCATCATCTTCCTCTGCGCGGGGTCCCCCATCTGGGGCGTCATCGCCTGCTGGGCCACCATGGACCCCACCATCAGGAGGGGCAGGACGAAGTAGGGGTCCGAGGCCGACAGGTCCTTGATCCAGAGGATCCAGGGGGCGTGGCGCAGCTCGAAGACGTTCTGGAGCATCGACCACAGCGCCATGAAGATGGGCATCTGGAGCAGCATCGGCAGGCAGCCGCCCATCATGTTGTGGCCGTTCTTCTTGTGGAAGGCCATCACCTCCCGCTGCATCTCCATCTGCTTCATCTTGTCGCCGGCGTACTTGGCGTATTTTGCCTTGATCTCCTTCTCGCGCGGCTCAAGGTCCTTCTGGCGCAGCATGTTCAGCGTGGTCTTGGTGTTGAGCGGCCAGAGGACCAGGCGCAGAAGGAAGCCGAACGTCACCAGGGCCCAGCCCCAGTTGGGGATGAAGCCCTGTATGAACTTGAGCGCGAAGAACAAGAGCTTGGCTATCAGGCCGAAGAAGCCGAAGTCCATGACCTGCAGAAAGACCCTGCCCTTGTCCGGCTCGCCCTCGGGATGGAACGCGGCCAGATGCTCCGCCTGCTTGGGGCCAAGGTACAGCCTAGCGGAGGCCCTGCCGTCCGCGCCGACCGGCGCGACGTAGCCAGGCTGTGGCCCGGGGACAATCCGGGGCACGGCGGCCGAATCCCAGATGGCCGCAAAGTAATGCACCATCTGCTTTTTGGAGGCCTCAAAGCCGGCGTCCATGCCCAGCCTAGCGGACACGGGCGGCAGCGTCGCGCGCTCGCGGCCCAGGAACATGAACCAAGGGTCGCTGAGCATCTTCCCCCAGGTCACGGCGTCGATGTTTTTTTCTTCCAGGGTGAACACGCGGCCGTTTTCCATGCCCTGCAGCGGGTTGGCCGGGTAGGTCTTGCCGGTGAAAGGATCCAGCGCCTGGGGGACGTCGGTCAGGCTGCGGATCAGCCAGAGGGGCCTCCCCTGCGGGGATGACCACTCGACGTCCACGATGAAGCTGCGGTCGGGCAGGCGGTAGGTCAGTTTGTCGCCGGCCCGGCCGTTGAACTGAATGACCTTTGCCCCGTCTTCCTCAAGCACCTGCGGCTCCCCGCTGAACAGGGCGCCGGCGCCGCCGCCCAGGCCAAGGAACTCGGCGGACGTGAGCCTCCCCAGCGCGTCCTGCTCCCTTGCCGGGAAGAACCGTGTGCCGTCCTGCTTCCAGACGGCCTGCACCAGAGCCCCGTCGTACTGGCGCCAGGTCAGCTCCAGCAATTCGTTGCCCGCCACGAATCTGGCGGATTTTTCCGCCGCGTCGGCTGCGTCGACCTGGGCGGCAGGCTCGGCGGCTTCAAGCGAAAGAACTTCAGGCGGCGGCGCCTCCGCAGTCCCGGCGGCGCCGGCCTGCGCGGACCTTGGCGGTGGAACCTGTTTCTGCGCGTTTTTCTGGGTCATCCACGAATACAGGAACAGCATGCCCATGCTGAGCAGCAAAAAGACCACGAGGTTGCTCTTCTGGTTCATGGGGACACCAAGCGGGTCTGCAGTTGGGCCAGGGATGCCTCGATCTGCCTGGCTATCTCCGGGTACCCCACACGACATCCCAGGGCGCCCTTGGCGGGCCTGACCCAGAGGGCGAACCCGCCTTGGGGAATGGCTTCCCCTTTGCGAAGGGCGGCGAGGAACGCCATCCTCACCCTGCGGCGGAACTTGTTGCGCTCGACCGCGCCGCCCGCCCTGCGGGACGCGCCGACCAGCAGCAGGGGCAGCCTGCCAGAATCTTGGGGGGCCCGGCGGAGCACCGCTATGTCCAGGCTACCGCCCCTGGGCGACAGCCTCTGCGGGCCAGCGCCCGCAAAGACGTGGTCGCCGCGTCCGACGGCGCGGTAGCGCCCCGCCACCTGCATGTGGTCAGACCGCCAGGACGTGCCTGCCCTTGGCGCGCCGCCTCTTCAGGACAAGGCGCCCGTTCTTGGTCTTCATGCGTGTCAGGAACCCGTGCGTTTTCGCCCGCTTGCGGTTGTTCGGCTGGAAAGTGCGCTTCATTTTGCTGCCCCTGTCGGTACTGTCCGGCTACCCCTGCCTCCAAGGGCAAGGATAATTACTCTACCCGACAATTCTGTGATTGACAACAAAAAAGACTGTGCTGTAATATAGCCATTCCCCTTGGGAATTGCACGGAGTGTATGGGCTGCGTCGAGAGTGGAGTGAATGGGTTTAGCGGCACTTGGTTCCATTCCGTAGGCGGGGAACGGAACGGAAAGCGCAGCCGAAAACCACCCCAAAAATTGTTAATCAATAGGGGAACCGCTATAATGGAGCCAACTGAAAAACAAATTGTGTTTCACGTGGGACGCTGGACGCAACTGGGACTATGAGAACTACCGCAGGACGGGCGGTGCCCGAGTGAACCGCAACGACGCCCAGAGCGTCTGGGAGGCATTGTCCCAAGACTTGATCCAGAGGCTGCCGGAGCGCGCCTTCCGTGACTGGGTGTCCCCCTGTGCGCCGCTGGTGTGCGACGGTGACACCCTGCGCATCCAAACCCCTTCCGCGGACGCCAAAATTTGGATCGAGCAGCAGCTGGTGGAGGAGTTCCACACCGCGCTGTCCCACATCGGCGCCCACGACATGAGGCTGGTCTTCGAGGTGAGCGACGCGAAGGCCGGCGCCAAGGCCGGCCCGAAGGCGGACTCCGGGGGCGGCGCGGCGGCGCACGGCCCGGCCGACCATTCCGAGGCGGACCCTGTCCTGCCGCAGGGCTTCGACAAATACACGCTCGAAAACTTCATCGTCGGCCCGAACTCCAAGCTCGCCTTCGCGGCGGCCACCGGCATCGTCGACAACTTCGACCGCCAGTCGTCGTTCAGGATGAACCCCCTGTTCATTTACGGCGCGACCGGTCTCGGCAAGACGCACCTCATGGTGGCCATAGGCAAGGCCCTCGTCAGCCACAACCCGCGCGTCAAGCTGGCCTACATCAAGAGCGACCGCTTCTTCCACGAAGTGACGATGTCCATCCGCGCAAAGAACTCCGACCAGCTGAGGCTGAAGTACCAGTCGGTCGACACACTGCTCATAGACGACATCCAGTCGCTCAAGAACTTGGAGAGGACCCAGGAGGAGATCTTCTACATCTTCGAACACGTCCACCAGCACGGGCACCAGGTGGTCATAACCTCGGACAGGCCGCCCGACAGGCTGGACGGCCTGCACGACCGTTTGGTGACCAGGTGCAAATGGGGGCTGATAGCCGACCTCCAGCCGCCGGACTTCGAGACCAGGTTCGCGATACTCAAAAAGAAACTGGAAGACCCGGTGTTCGCGGACTACCCGGCGGTGCCCGAGGACGTGCTGACATTCATCGCCAACAAGGTCAAGGCCAGTGTGCGCGACTTGGAGGGGCTGCTCACAAGATCCATCTTCCAAGCCAGTTTCCTCAACTCCGTCGTCACCATCGAGATAGCCCAGGAAGCCTACAGGAGCTTCACCGGCGAAGAGCCCACGGCACAGGTGTCGGTCGAGCGCATCTGCAAGGCCGTTGCCGAAAACTTCAGAATATCGTTCAACGACCTGATAAAGAAGAAATCCAGGAGGAAGGAAATCCTGCTGCCCAGACAAGTGGCCATGTACCTGATACGGGAGCTGACGGCGGCTTCGTACGTGGAGATCGGGAAAACTTTCGGCGACATGCACCACAGCACGGTCATGAATGCCATCGCCTCCGTCAAGGCCAGAATGCAGAAAGACCCGGATTTCCACAGAACCGTCAATGGGCTGCTGAACGGAATCTCTTGAGGCACATGGAATCCAAACGCGCCATCCCCGGGTTTCCGCAGTGCACGGGTCCAGATCCGCGGGGCGGCGCTGAATGGGCGGAGCCCTGCCCCACCGCCCAGTACGAATGCACAGGAATCAACACATTTTCCGCAGGTTGCCGGACACACAAAATCAGTGTAGAATAAAGGGTCACAGGACAAATGCGCCGAAATCGGCGCCCTAGTAATAATCAATGGTAACAATCAATAGGTGAGTACATGACTTTTCAGGTACAGGTATCCAAAGAGCGGCTGGACAAGGTGCTGGGCGCACTCAAACACGCCCTGGAGAAAAGGGTGACGCTGCCGATACTCCAGCACATCGTCCTCGATGTGTCCGGTCAAGAGATGAAGCTGAAGACCACCGACATGGAGCTGGCCTTCGAGGCCACCATGGCGGTCGAAGGCTCCGGCTCCAAACTTTCGGCCGTGCCTGGCAGGAAGTTTGTGGACACCGTGCGGATCTACCCAGAGGGCATTCTCACGCTCGACTGGGCGGACGATGGAAACCGCATATGGCTGAGGGCCAAAGGCTTCAACTCCGAACACAATGTGCAGTCCGGGGACGGCTTCCCGGAGCTTTTGTGGCCCGACAAGTCGATGGCCGTGGTGGATCTTCCGACGGCGCTGTTCAAGAGGGCCATCCAGCTGGGCTCCATCGCCATCAGCAGGGATGCGACGAAACCGGCGCTGTCTGGCGTGCTGCTGCATCTGACGGAAAAATTTGTCCGGGTCATCTCCACGGACGGCTTCAGGTTGGCCGTCGTCGAATTCCCCTGCTCGACGGGGCTGAAAGCGGAGGCCAGGATAATAGTCCCCAAGAGGGCGATGGACATAGTCTCCACGGCGTTCGACGATGACAGCGACCTTGAGCTGTCCTGGGACGAGCGCACACTGTTTTTGTGCCAGCCCGGCATGAAGTTCAGTACGCGCCGCGTGACGGCGAACTACCCCACCTACGAAAGGGTGCTGCCCTCGGAGCTGCCGCTGAAAGTGATAATAGACAGGGAGGAGTTCATCAGGACCCTCAAAGTGGTGGGGCTCAAGAAGGACGACTACAACAAGAACGTGCGCCTTTTCTTCGAGGCCCCCAATCTGAGGGTGCTCTTCCAGCACCCGGACGAGGGCGCGAACCAGGGCCTGCTGCACTTCAGCGGGGTCGACGAGCCGCTGGAGCTGGCCTTCAACATCGACTATCTGACGGAGCTCCTGGACAAACTGCCGGGCGAAGAGGTTGTGTACCAGTTCAAGGACGATGTCGGGCAGGGGGTCTTCATGAGCCCGAGCCTCGAGGGCATGACGTTCAGGTACATACTCATGCCGGTCAAATTCGCGGGTCCGAATTAGTCAATTGCAAAACCGGCAGGTTTTGCAATTTGCCGGAGGCAAAGACTGCGCCCGACCGTAGCAGGCTCTGGCGTAAACAACTGTGATCAAGCAAGACACAAAACCCAGCCAGAGACAGCGGATGGTCGGGAGCAGACGTGAGACCTAGTTTTGCAAGAGGCTCAACTGAGACCGGCAGACCAACAGACAACAGAACAACAAATGCGAGAGACGATGTCCGAATCGGCCATGCAACAGAATAGTGCGGCGACAGGCAACAACGACTACACGGCCGACAACATCACGGTGCTGAAGGACCTCGAGGCCGTCCGCAAGCGCCCCGGGATGTACATCGGCGACACAGAGGACGGAAGCGGCCTGCACCACATGGTGTACGAGGTGGTCGACAACGCCGTGGACGAGGCGCTGGCCGGGTACTGCACCAGGGTGAACGTGGTGCTGCACAGCGACGGCACATGCTCCGTGGAGGACAACGGCCGCGGCATACCCACCGACATGCACAAGGAAGAGGGCCGCAGCGCGGCGGAGGTCATCATGACCGTGCTGCACGCGGGCGGCAAGTTCGACGCGAACTCGTACAAGATTTCCGGCGGCCTGCACGGCGTCGGCGTGTCCTGCGTGAACGCGCTGTCCGAAAGGCTGTGGCTGACCATCTGGCGCGACGGCATGGAGCACTTCATGTCCTTCACCAGGGGGAAGGCCGACGCGCCGCTGGCGCCGGTGGGCCCTTCCACCAAGCAGGGGACCGTGGTCAGGTTCCTGCCCGATCGGGAGGAGATTTTCCGCAACGTCCTGGACTTCAGCTTCGACACGCTGACCCAGCGCCTGCGCGAGCTGAGCTTCCTCAACAAAGGCGTCCACATCGTGATAACCGACGAACGGACAGGCGAGAGCAACGACTTCCTCAGCGAGGGCGGCATAGACGCCTTCGTGGAGCACCTGAACCGCAACAAGGCCGTGCTGCACAGGCCGCCCATACACATCGAAGATGTCAAGCAGGGGACCACCGTCGAGGTCAGCCTGCAGTGGAACGAGACCTACCAGGAGACCCTCTTCTGCTTCACCAACAACATCCGCAACCGCGACGGCGGCACCCACCTGGAGGGCTTCCGCGCCGCGATGACGCGCATGGTGAACCAGTACGCGGAAAAGAACAACCTGCTGAAGTCCGCCAAGGTGACGCTGTCGGGCGAGGACGTGCGAGAGGGCCTCACGGCGGTCATCTCCGTGAAGGTGCCGGACCCCAAGTTCAGCAGCCAGACAAAGGACAAGCTGGTCTCCTCGGAGGTCAAGGGCCTAGTCCAGACCGTTGTCTACGAGCGCCTGAACACGTTTTTCGAGGAGAACCCGCGCGAGGCCAAGGTGATCCTGGACAAGGCCATAGAGGCCGCCAGGGCCAGGGAGGCCGCCAGGAAGGCCAGGGAGCTGACGCGCCGCAAGGGCGCGCTGGAGTCCGCCGGCCTGCCGGGCAAGCTGGCCGACTGCCAGGAAAGGGATCCGGCGCTGTCCGAGATATTCCTGGTCGAGGGCGACTCCGCCGGCGGCTCCGCCAAGCAGGGCAGGGACAGAAGGACCCAGGCCATCCTGCCCCTGAAGGGCAAGGTGCTGAACGTGGAGAAGGCGCGCTTCGACAAGATACTGGCCGCCAACGAGCTGCGCGTGCTGATCCAGGCGCTGGGCACCAGCATAGGCCCCGAGGACTTCAAGCCCGAAAACCTGCGCTACCACAAGATAGTGCTGATGACGGACGCGGACGTCGATGGGGCCCACATCAGGACGCTGCTGCTGACCTTCTTCTACCGGCAGATGCCCGAACTGGTGCAGCGCGGCAACGTCTATATCGCCCAGCCGCCCCTCTACAAGGTGAAGAAGGGCAAGCAGGAGCAGTACATCAAGGACGAGCGCGGCTTGGAGGAGTACCTCTTCGGTCGTGCCCTCGAAGGCTGGCGGCTGACGCTCTCCGATGGTCAGGAGATGAAGGGGGCCGCACTTGTGACCAAGCTGAAAAAACTGGGCGAGGTCAAGCAGCTCTACGCCAAGCTGGAGCGGCGCGGCTACGCCAGGGAGCTCACTGACGCGCTGCTGGCCGATGGTTTCCTCGAGCCCAGGTGCTTCAACTCTAGGGAGACCGTCGAGGCGCTCGCCGCGCGCCTGATAAAATTGGGCATGGGCGACTGCACCGTGGAGAGCGAGCCTGGCTCCGAGGAAGAAGGCGGCGCGCCGCCAATCCACAGGATCAGGCTGGTCAGGATGCACCTTTCGCGGCCCATCACGCTGCGCATAGATTCCGCCGTGGCCCACTGGGGCGAGTTCCGCAGGCTCGCGGCCCTGCGGGCGGAGCTGGCGCCGCTGTCCAGCGGCGGGCTCAGGCTCTGCCGCACCGAGGGCGACCAAAAGGGCAGGGGGCACGAAGCGCAGGGCGACGAAGACTTTGATGCCGCGCCGTCCGCGCCATTGAAGCTGTCCGGCAGGGAGATGGCCTTCTCCAACCCCGAGGATCTGTTGGCCGCGGTCCTGGAGGAGGGCCGGCGCGGCGTCTCCATCCAGAGGTACAAGGGCCTCGGCGAGATGAACCCCGAGCAGCTGTGGGAGACCACCATGGACCCGGGCAGCAGGACCCTGCTCCAGGTCAAGATTGACGATGCGGTCGAGGCCGACGAGATATTCACGGTGCTGATGGGCGACGCGGTGGAGCCAAGGCGCAGGTTCATCGAGGACAATGCGCTGCTCGCCGAAAACCTTGACGTGTGACGCCCATGCCACTGATTTGCCACAGAGGTTCCACGTGGAACAATCCCCAAAAACGCAGAAAATAGAGCCGATTGAAATAGAAAAAGAGATGCGCAGGTCGTACCTCGACTATGCGATGAGCGTGATAGTCGGTCGCGCCTTGCCCGACGTGAGGGACGGCCTGAAGCCCGTCCACCGGCGCGTGCTGCACGCCATGAAGGAGGCCGGCAACGACTGGAACCGCGCCTACAAAAAGTCCGCCCGCACGGTCGGCGAGGTCATGGGCAAGTACCACCCGCACGGCGACGCGGCCATCTACGACACGATGGTCCGCATGGCGCAGCCGTTCTCAATGCGCCACGTCCTTGTTGACGGCCAGGGGAACTTCGGCTCCATAGACGGCGACAGCCCGGCCGCCATGCGCTACACGGAGGCGCGCCTGAGCAAGCTGGGCTCGGCCATGATGGAGGACATCGACCAGGACACGGTGGACTTCGGGCCCAACTACGACGACAGCATGGAGGAGCCGCTGGCCCTGCCGGCCAGGGTCCCGAACCTGCTGATAAACGGCAGCCAGGGCATAGCCGTCGGCATGGCGACCTCCATACCGCCCCACAACCTCAGGGAGTGCTGCGCCGCGCTGGTGGCGATGATAGACGACCCCGGGCTGGACCTGCCGGGCCTGATGAAGCACGTCCAGGGGCCGGACTTCCCCGGCGGCGGCATAATGCTGGGCACCGAG
>Ga0268262_10006244_pt1 | contig 11499 bp, 8 predicted proteins | sample TergutNc150P3_FD_190354 | JGI IMG/M metagenome (GOLD analysis project Ga0268262, IMG submission 190354) | Nasutitermes corniger P3 segment gut microbial community from laboratory colony in Florida, USA - Nc150 P3 (SPAdes) (version 2) | ecosystem: Host-associated > Arthropoda: Insects > Digestive... | reverse complement strand
TTTTAGACAGGATGGAATATCCTGAAAATTGTATTATGAAAAAAGGTTATTTCCCTGAAACCACAAAAGGATTGGAAGAAAAATTTGCTTTTGTGAGTTTAGATGCGGATTTGTACCAGCCAATGTTAGAAGGGTTAAAATATTTTTACCCGAGGCTTGAAGAAGGCGGGTATATTTTTATTCATGATTACTTTTCTGAAGATTTTTCCGGTGTCAAAAAGGCTGTAGAGGAATATCAAAAAATTGAGAAAATACATTATATTCCATTGGGTGATAATTGTAGTATAGCCATAGCAAAATAGCAGAGAAGTGCAAAGGTATCTCCGTTCTGTTGTTCAGGTAATGATTTTTAATAAACTGTTCAGGAGTTACTGCAGGGTCTACATCTCCCATACCGGCTGGAATTTATTGTCTGGCATTACTTTTTTGTTTTGATGTAATGCAACCTGTTGACAATCGCCAATAAACCGTATAAAACTATAAAGAGATAAACATTTGGAGGATGCCTATGCTGCTGACACTTGAAGGTTATTTTGAAGCAGGGCGGTTCATCACTAATACCCCATATATTCCTGAAGGTAAGAAAACCATTGTTACGGTTTTAGACGAAACAGTGGATAGAGATAAGGAGCAAAAGGCGTATCAAACACTATGGAACGAAATAATAGATGAAATAGAAACTTCCAGCGAAGTACTTGAAGGGGAACCTGAACGATTCCGCTTTAGAACTCCGGAAGAAACAGAAGCTCTATGACAATCTACGCGCTTGACGCAAACATCGTCTCTTATTTTCTTAAAGGTGATCCTAAGATTATCGCACGGATACGGCTTGAAAACAGTAAAGGAAATCAATTTGTTATACCACCAACGGTATATTTTGAAATTCAGAACTGGCTCCTAAAAAACAATTCAAAAAGTAAAATGGCAGTTTTTCAAAAGATGCATTCTTCCAGAGGCATAGGGGTTATTGACCAAGAAATTCTGGATATTGCATCAACAGTGAAATTGAAAATGCAACAACAAGGTAAAACATTAGTGATGACGATCTGTTTATTGCCGCCTATTGTATAAAACATAATTTGTCACTTGTTACTAATAATACAAAGCATTTTATGTACATAGAAAATTTAGAAATTCTAAACTGGTTAGAATAATTATTAAGATGCCGTACTACGTCTTCGCCCATATCAGCAGCAGAAAACCAAGCGCGATAAAGACCACGACCGGAAACCACGCCCCTGCCGCCGCCGGGATATAGCCCATCTTTGCCATCATCATGGAGATCATTTCCATCACATAAAAAACAACCGCCGCTGAAAGGCTGGCTAAAAGGCTCATCAGAAGGATGTTTTTTCTGAATTTGCCCCCCATTGATATTGAAAGGACCATTACAATAAACGATATCGTGGAGTATGAAAACCGGTGGTAATAATCAGTCTGGGCCTCCAAATAGGGAAGCCCGGCGTCTTTAAGGTCTTTTATTAACATTTTTTCCTGGATAAAGGGAAGCTCGTCAGGTTTAACGGCGTTGCGCCTGAAGATGTCCGGATCTTCACGATACGCGTCTGTAGGCGGAAGGGGCCTGGCCCGCAAAAAGCTTTCATCCCAATAATAAATAATCGGATTTATAAAATCCCAATACTCGCCTGTCCATGCCCCCCGCTGCGCCCGGATCAAGGAAATAAAATTTCCCGAAGAGTCCTGTTCCACAATGTTTATCCCGTTAAGGATCTTCGCCGTATAATCATAATAATCAATCGAATAGATAAGCTGTCCGTTTCTCGCCTTGATTACAATGTCCGAGTTGTTCTCGGCTGTTGTCTGGCGCAGGAAACGCCGGGAAAGCTCATTCTTTACCCGCAAGGTCGGTATAACAAGATTGTCATCAAAGAAAAACGAAAAAACAGAAGCCAGAAACCCGATTACAATTAACGGCATACTGAACCGCCAAAAAGGGATCCCCGATGAAAAAATTGAAGTTAGCTCGTTACGCGCATAAAGATCCCCAAGGGTATAGGCCGAAGCGAACAACAGGGATATGGGCAAAGCATAGGAAAAACTCTTTGGCAGATAGAACGCGCTGATCTTCATTATCTGGGAAAAGGGGACCTCATAGTTAAGATACCGTACCAGATACGTGAACAGATCGATTAACGACAAAACAAACATGAACATTCCAACAGCCACAGAGAAAATTGGCAGAAACTGACGGACTAAATACCTATCCAGCGTCATCTTGCTACCTTAATAATGGTCAGAACAATCCCAATCGACAGCGCGAGGATATTTGGCAGCCACATTGACCAAAACGGAGGGGTACTCAGCCTTATTCCCATGGTCTGCCCGCCCAAAAGCAGCGCCCAGTAGATTACCGAAATAATAAGGCCAATCATAAAGCCGACGGCCTGCCCGCTTCTTTTTGCCATCAGCCCCAGCGCGACTGAAAGGAAGATGAACGAGAAAGCCCCGAACGGCATGGAAAATTTCTTGTAAAATTCCAGCCAATACAGCGAAAGGCTTCGGTCTCTGCTCATGCCCAGAAGCGTCTGAGCTTCCCGCTGGAAAGCGGCAAATTGGTTTGTTCTGCGGTTCCATTCAGGCGAAGCGGGCCCGGCGCGCAGGCTGTTCTCATAGATAAGGGCCATGGAAGAAACCTTATTCCGCTTCTCATTCATGCGGATGTTAAGCTCAATGGTCCTTCTTCTTATCTCCTTGTACACATCAATTGAACTCATCTCGCGGGGGCTTACCGAGGACATGGCCTGTATAAGATCCTCCTGCGGGACCCAGTAGCGAAGATTCCCGGCGGAGGCATAGTCATAATCCTCACGGGCAATTTCCTTTGAGGACAGTACAAAAGCCCTGTCAAGATCAAGGCTAAGGCCTTCCTTGCCGGCATCTTTTAATTCGGCGTTAGCGGCCATGATAACACGGCGCTCGCCGCTGCTGGTCTTGTCCAGTATCACCACATTGTCGATGGCGTTGCCTGTCACGTTGCCGGTGACTATCTCCGTGTCTTTGAATTTTTTTACCGAGTTCGCCTCCAGCTCCAGCGCCGGAGTGGAAAGAAGTATGCGCCTGTACAACTGGGCAAATTTCACATAACCGCCCGGCATCAGTATGTCATTGGCGATAAAAGAAAGAATGGTAATGACAATGCCTACTGTTATTGCCGGCACAAACACGTTCCTGAAAGAAAGCCCCGATGACAGAAACACCAGAATTTCATTGTCGCTTGAAAGCCGCCCTACGGTCATCAAAGTGCCGACAAGGGAAGCGAAAGGGGCTGACAGGGCGATAACCTGCGGCAAGGAAAAAAGAACCAGGAGCGCAACCTGTCCAAAAGGAACCTGTTTGGCCAATATTTCCCGGGCCATTAACAGGAGCTGGTTTACAAAAAAAATAAAAAAGAAAAAAAGAAACGCTATTAAAAAAGAAAAAAAAGCTTCGCTTACTATATACCTGTAGATGGTAAGGGACATGGAGCGCGGACTTTCACCTTCACGACTTGAAAAACGCTTCATGCCCTTTACCACTGTTAATGCCTGGGGCGGTCCCTGCCGGGTTTATTAAAGCCCCTGTTATCGCGGCCCGAATGACCGCTGTGATGAGATCCGTTGTCACCGCTGCCGTTGTCGCTGTGACTCTTCGGGGAATCGGCGCCGTCCGGGTCGATGGCGTCAATATACGAAAGGTTAAGCCTGCCCATTTTGTCAATCTCGGTAAGCTTGACGGGAATCTCCTGCCCTTCCTTTAACACGTCGGTGACATTGGTTATGCGCTGGCGGGAAAGTTTGCTGATATGAACCAGCCCTTCCCTGCCGGGAAGAATCTCCACAAAGGCGCCGAAATCCATAATCCGTTTTACAGTGCCGTTGTACACCCTGCCCATTTCCGGGTCCGATGTAACGCCCATAACGGCTGTTTTGGCGTCTTCCGCGTCTTTGGTGTTTTTGCCGAAAATCGTTACGGTGCCGTCATCTTCGGTGTTGATCTTTACACTGTACTGCTCGCACAGGGCCTTGATGTTCTTGCCGCCGGGGCCTATAAGGGTGCCTATCTTGTCGATGTCAATGCGCATGGTAACGATCTTGGGCGCGTATTCGCTGATCTCTTCCGCAGGGCGGCTGATCGTCCTGTTCATAATCGAAAGGATGTGCATCCTGCCGCGCTTCGCCTGATCCAGGGCCTTGCGCATAATTTCCGGGCTGACGCCGGCGATCTTAATATCCATCTGGAAACCGGTTATGCCGTCTTCGGTTCCGGCTACCTTAAAGTCCATGTCGCCCAGGTGGTCTTCCTCGCCCAAAATGTCGGATAACACCGCGTAACGGTCGCCGGCTTTGCCCGCTCCTTCGGTGATAAGCCCCATCGCGATACCCGCCACGGGTTTTTTCAAAGGCACCCCGGCGTGGAGCATTGAAAGCGTCCCGCCGCAGACCGAAGCCATTGACGATGAGCCGTTTGACTCCATTATCTCCGAGACCACACGCACCGTGTAGGGGAATTCTTCTTTTGAGGGAACTATTGCTTCCAGCGAACGCCGGGCAAGGTTGCCGTGGCCTATTTCGCGGCGGCCTGTCCCCAGCCTGCCGACTTCGCCAACCGAATAAGGGGGGAAGTTGTAGTGGAGCATAAAATGCTCACGCTTGTCGCCTTCGATGTCGTCATATACCTGCTCGTCAAAAACCGTGCCCAGGGTTGTCACCACAAGGGCCTGGGTCTCGCCGCGGGTAAAGAGCGCGGATCCGTGGGTTCTGGCGAGTATATCCACCTCGCAGGTGATATTGCGTATATCCTCTGTTCCGCGCCCGTCTACGCGCCGTCCGTTGTTAAGTATTGATGAACGCAGGATGTTATACTGCATATCTTCAAACAGGGCGTTAAAGAGTTTTTTCTGTTTTTCGTCCTCAAGCTGCGCCGCGTACTGCGCCGCAAATTCCGCCTGAATGGCCCTAATACCATCGTGGCGTTCCTGCTTGGTCGCGAGGAAACAGGCTTTTTCAAGTTTCGGGTACGCGCCTGAGCGGATCGCGTCGCTGTTTTCAAGAACATAGGCGGGGGCGGTCAGCGGTAGTTTGGGCTTGCCGGCAAGATCACGCAGTTTTTCCTGAAAAACGCATAACTCTTTGATCATATTATGCGCCTTGCCCAGGGCCTCTATCATCAGGTCCTCGCTGACCTCTTTAGCCCCGCCCTCAACCATGGTTATGCCGTCTTTTGTTCCGGCGACGACAATTTCCATTGTTGATTTTTCAATCTGCTCGTAGGTAGGATTAACCACAAGTTCGCCGTTCACCTGGCAGACGCGCACGCCGGCAATTGGGCCGTTAAAGGGAATGTCAGAAATGTGCACCGCGGCGGATGCGGCGATTATCGCCAGCATGTCCGGCGGGTTTACCTGATCGGTCGAAAGCGTGGTGGGGACAAGCTGTATCTCCCTTCCGAAAGCCTTCTCGAAAAGCGGGCGCATCGGGCGGTCAATAATGCGGCTGACGAGGATTTCCTTGTCCTTGGGCCGGCTTTCCCGCTTGATGAAGCCCCCGGGTATCTTCCCCGCGGCATAGTATTTTTCATTGTAATCAACCGTAAGGGGAACATAATCAAGCCCCTCCACAGGTTCCGAAGATGAACAGACAGTCGCTATCACGGCTGATCCGGCGTACTGGGCGAAAACCGCGCCGTTTGCCTGTCTGGCGATTCTGCCGGTTTCAAGAACAAGGTCCTTGCCGGCGATTTGAAGTGTTACTTTTTGTACCATTATTTGCGAAGGCCCAGTTCCTTGATCAATTTGCGGTATCCATCCAGGTTGGTGTGCTGAATGTATTTCAACAGCCTCCGTCTTTTGCCAACGAGGATCAAAAGCCCCCTCTGGCCGGACTTGTCTTTTTTGAATTGTTTGCAGTGGCCCGTCAACTGATTGATTCTCTCAGTGAGCAGGGCGATCTGAACTTCCGTTGCGCCGGTATCTTTTTCGTTTTTTCCGAATTTGGTCACGATTGATGCCACGCTTTCATTTGTTAAAGCCATATTTATCTCCTATTTTAGGTACTAATTAATTAAAGGGTATCGAAAGCAGATCGACAAAATCCCTTCACCTATTTTACTGAATTCTTCAAAAAAGTCAATTAGCTACGCACGCGCATAGACATATCCGTAATTCCATTTATTGTCCTGTTTTTCCATAATCGCGATAAATTTATCCTCTGAAAAGAGAGCGGCGGCTGGGTAAACCCCGGCCGGGACATCTTTAAGCATCTGCGCTAGGGGCTTTCCCTGTATGATTTTTGCAACATATTGCGCAGCCACATTAAGGCAGGGAATGTTGAGGGCGTTAAATACGGCTTTATCAATCGGGCGTACTAGTCCCTGTTCACGGCTCATTGCTAATTGCTCATTGCTCATTGCTCCCTGTAATGTAAACCCTCCCACCCGCGTCCTAACCAATGCGGTTAGATGTGCGCGGCTTCCGGCGGCAAGGGCGATGTCCCTGGCCAGCGAGCGTATGTAGGTCCCGCTTGAGCAGTGGACAAAAATTTTGGCATGGGGCGGCTCCCAGGAAAGAAGCTCCAGCCTGTGGATTGTCACCGGGCGCTTTCGCATTTCAGGCGCCTCGCCGCGGCGGGCAAGCGCCGAAGCACGCTCCCCGTTAATGTGTATCGCGGAATATGCCGGAGGCGCCTGTTCAATTTCACCAAGGAACTGCGAAAGTGCCTGTTCAATCGCTGACAATGAAGGCAGGGGAGCGCCGGCGATGACCGCGCCTTCCGGATCAAGCGTTTCGGTTTCGGCGCCGAAACATATTGTGCCTTCATATTGTTTATCGCAATGGGTAAACCATTGGCTTAGTTTCAGCGCCCTGCCCGCAAGCGCCAGCAGCAGGCCCCCGGCGAATTTATCCAGGGTGCCTGTGTGCCCGACTTTGCCAGTGCCCAGAGCGCGCTTAATGCCTCGTAACGCGTCAAAGGAAGTCAGGCCGGGGGGTTTGTTTAAGAGGATCAAGCCGTCAGGATTGTTAGGTGTCACTACTCCCTGCCAGCTGCTCAATCTTCTGCACCATGTCAAAACCGTCCCTGATGCTGTTATCGGCATGGAAGCGCAAATGGGGGATTTTCCGTATTTTTAAAGCGGTTCCAAGCCGGGCCTGGATAAAACCGGCGGCGCTTTGCAACCCCTGCGCGTTGCGCTCAAGGTTAGCCGTTTCCCGGATGTTGGAAACATACACGTCGGCGTATGAGAGATCGCGCGTGACGTTTACCCTGGTTATTGTGACAAACTGCGAAATTCTCGGGTCTTTGATCCGGCTTTCAAGAATAAGGCTGCTGATAAGCTCCTGAATCAGCCCGCCAAGACGCTCGGTACGATTCCCCTGCATCTCAACCCACTACTCCTTATTCGGGCTTAACTTCCTTGCGACCTCTACAATCTCGATCACTTCAAACTGATCGCCGACCTGTATGTCGTCAAAGCCTTCCAGCCCTATGCCGCACTCGTAACCGGCCGTGACTTCGCGGGCGTCATCCTTGAAGCGCCTGAGCGAGGCGATTTTGCCCGAGTGTATCACTATCTCCGCGCGGATTACATTGACGCTGGCGCTGCGCTTTACTACGCCGCTCTGCACAAAGCAGCCGGCGATGGTTCCAACCTTCGGAACCTTGAAGGTATTTCGCACCTCCACCGAGGCGATAACTTCCTCTTTGGTATCCGGCTTGAGCATGCCCTCCATAGCCTGATGGATTTCCTCAACCGCCTTGTAGATGATGTTGTATTTGCGTATATCAACTTTTTCCTGCTCCGCCAAAACTTTTGCCTTGGGAAGGGGGCGCACGTTAAAGCCTATAATGATTGCTTTTGACGCAATCGCCAGATCTACATCGCCTTCGTTAATCGGGCCGGGCAGTGCCTGTATGACATGCAGCCGGATTTCTTTTGTGGAAAGTTTTTCAAGGCTGCTCTTGAGCGCCTCGGCCGAACCCTGAACGTCGGCCTTGATTATAACTTTCAGTTCCTGTATGGTGCCGTCGCTTATCCTGTCGCGCAGGGTCTCGGCGGTCACCTGCTTGAAGTTTTTCGCGTCCTCAAAGCGTTTCAGTTCCTGGCGTTTGGAGGAAAATTCGCGGGCGATTTTTTCGTCGTCAACGGCCTGCAGGGGATCGCCGGCGTTGGGGATCCCCTCAAAGCCAAGAATTTCAACAGGCATGGAAGGAGACGCGTGCTTGAGTTTGTCGCCGCGGTCATTGAAAATCGCGCGTACTTTTCCCGGCCAAATTCCGGCGACAAAAGAGTCGCCCACGGAGATAGTCCCTCTTTGCACAATGACGGTGGCAACAATGCCGCGCCCGTGATCGATCCTCGATTCAAGAATCTTTCCCTCGGCGCCCCGGTGGAAATTGGCCTTGAGATCAAGTAGCTCCGACTCAAGGAGTATGGCGTCAATGAGCTTGTCTACGCCTGTTTTCTGCAGGGCTGAAAGCTCTACAAACATGGTCTGCCCGCCCCATTCCTCGGGCATAAGGCCAAGCTCGGAAAGCTGGCTCTTTACGCGGTCGGGGTTTGCTTCCGGCTTGTCTATCTTGTTGACAGCGACAATGATTGGAACCTCGGCTTCCTTCGCGTGGTTGATCGCTTCTATGGTCTGGGGCATGACACCGTCATCCGCGGCGACAACCAGAATAACGATGTCCGTTACCTGCGCTCCGCGTGCCCTCATGCGGGTAAACGCCTCATGGCCGGGCGTGTCAAGGAAGGTGATTCTGCCATGCGGGGTTTCCACCATGTAAGCGCCGATGTGCTGGGTTATACCGCCGAACTCTCCTGACACCACGTCCGCTTTCCGTATAGCGTCCAGCAGCTTGGTTTTACCGTGGTCAACATGTCCCATAACGGTGACAACCGGCGGCCGTGGTAACATATCCGCGCCTTCGTCCGTGCCGGTGTCAATGATTGTTTCGTCATACAGGCTGATGATTTTTACGTCAGCGCCGAATTCCGCGGCCAGTATAGTAGCGGTATCGGCGTCTATCTGCTGGTTTATGGTGACCATCATGCCAAGCTTCATCAGCTTCTGGATTAAGTCCGACGCCTTTAGATTCATTTTTCTTGCCAGTTCCGACACCGAAATGTTTTCCATAATTTCGATTGATTTGGGAACCGGGTTGGCGACATAAGTTATTTTTTTCCTGGTCTGGCGGAGTTTCTCCTCCATCTCAAGTTCTTTTTCCTTGCGGTTGTAAGTGGGCTTTTTTGCCTTAAAAGTGCGTTTTGCCCCGCTCTTCCCTTCCGGCAATATGCTTGGGGGTTGTGAACCTGACTGTCCGCCCCGTCCGGGTCCGCCTGGACGCGGCGCAAAGCCCGGCCTGCCCTGAGAGCCGCCTGGACGCGGCGCGTTGTTCTGCGGAGCGCCGAAATTCTGTCTGCCCCCGCCCTGACCCTGTCTCGGCGGGGGTGATGACGGATGCCTGGGCTGGCCCATGCCCTTGTTTGCGGGACGTTGAATCGCGTTGCCACCCCCGGAGACGCCGCCTGCTGAACCTCCGCCGCGGTTATCATCATGGAACTTTCTGCCTACCTGCTTGCCGCCTACCCTGCCTACCGCTACAGCAGGACGCTGCGTAAAGGGGAATGGCGACGAAGCCCCCTGGGGGCCCCGGTTCCCGTTTGCTGACGCCGCGGCGTCATGCGGTTTTCCGTCAGCCTGCGGCGAGGCTTCCGAAGGCTGTAAATCCCCTACCGCCTGTTTTTCCATCGGCTCCGGGGCTTCGTCTTTCGGGTGGCTTGCGACAACGACCTTCTTTCGCGCTCCCGGGGCCGGTGACTGACCGCCCTGGTCTGTACCGCCGGAGGGCGCGCCAATGGGCGCCGCGGGTTTCTTTTTTACAACAATTACCTTGCGGCGTTCCTGAGACTCATGCGGTCCTCCTTCCTGGGCCGGGGGACTCTTTGCGCTTGAGGGATCAACCGGAGGATGCTTTATTAATTCCGCTTTAGGTTTTTGGGTATACTCCGCCATTTATTCCTCTTAATCCCCTTCCTCTTTCTCAAAGCTCAATTCCAGTTCCGCGCCGCAATTGGGGCAGTTGATGGTGCCTCCTGAAAAACCGTCCATATCAAGAACGAATTTTTCATGACATTCCGGACATTCTATCTCTTCCGCGTTCTCTTCTCCGCCTGTGTTCCTTGAGTCTCCGGCGGGAACTTCTTCCGCGGAAGATTCCGCTCCGGCGGAATCTTCCGCCTCTTCCTCCAGTATTTCAACAGAATCGTCAATCAGGCTGCGTAAAACCGCAATCTGCTCATCCGATATATTTTCCATCGCGTCAAGCTGTTCCTTGCTTAGATCAAGGAAGTCCACGATATAGTCAATGCCGTTGTCAAGCAAAGCCTGGGCGACGGCGGAATCCACTCCGGGCAGTTCCGAAATTCGGGAGAATTCCTCTGTCTCGCCTTCTCCAAAAAGCTCCCTGACCGCCCGTTTGGATTCGGCGGCTATATCCATTTCGGCAAACTGGGCGTCGGTCTTCACGTCTATCATCCAGTCTGTCAGTTTGTTCGCAAGACGCACGTTAAGGCCCTGTTTGCCAATGGCAAGCGATAAAAGGGAATCGTTCACTACGGCAAGGGCTTTTTTCGATTTTTCGCTGAGGATAATCACGTCCCTTACCTCGGCCGGGGAAAGGGCGTTTTTAATAAAGTGACGCGGATCGGGATCGTATTTCAGTATGTCGATCTTCTCTCCCTCAAGCTCCTTTATAACAGCCTGTATCCTTACGCCCTTGAGGCCTACGCAGGCGCCGACAGGGTCAACGTCGTCGCGGTTTGAATACACGGCAAGTTTGGTCCTGTAGCCGGCCTCTCTGACGATCTTGTGTATCTCGACGGTCTTGTCGTATATCTCCGGAACTTCAAGCTCAAAAATAGCCCGGACAAACTCGGGGTCAGTGCGCGACAGCACAATCTGAAGCCCGGAAGGAGTTTTGTTTACTTCTTTAATAAGGGCTTTAATCCGGTCGTTCACATGGTAGGTCTCGCGGTTGGACTGGTATTTTTTCTGAAGCACGCCCTCGACCTTTCCCAGATCGACATAAATCGTACCGTTCCGTTCGCGCTGGTAATAACCGATGATTATTTCGCCTACTTTGTCCTTGAACTCGGAGTAAAGGCTGTCCTTTTGTATTTCCCTGATTGATTGATGCGCGGTCTGTTTGGCAAGCTGTATAGACTGCCGTCCGAATTCCATAGTATCTATCGGAACCAGGATTTCGTCCCCCACATCCGCGTCGGGGTTAAGCTCTTTCGCCTCTAAAAGATCGATCTCGTCAACAGGGTTATACACGTCATCGTGCTCAACCACTCTCTTTTTAGAAAGTATTGTCACCTGCCCGTCTTCATCTATTCTGATGATGGCATTCTCGTCTGTGCCGTAACGTTTCCGGTAGGCCGCAAGCAGCATATTTTCGATGGTTCTTTGTATAAGCTCTTCCGATAACCCGCGTTCCTGGC
>Ga0268262_10006243_pt1 | contig 11499 bp, 11 predicted proteins | sample TergutNc150P3_FD_190354 | JGI IMG/M metagenome (GOLD analysis project Ga0268262, IMG submission 190354) | Nasutitermes corniger P3 segment gut microbial community from laboratory colony in Florida, USA - Nc150 P3 (SPAdes) (version 2) | ecosystem: Host-associated > Arthropoda: Insects >... | reverse complement strand
ATCATGCAGACGCTCCTCTCCTAAATACCTCTATTCATAAACTCTATGTGATAAACTAAAATAAGTCAAGAGGGGGAATCGATAAAAAAGAAAAAATGAACAAACCTTTTTTTTTGGCTCCAATGGCTGAAATAAGCCATAGGGCCTTGAGGGAACTTATTGAGGGCTTTGGCGGCTGCGATGAATATTTTACAGAAATGATAAGCGCCCAGGCTTTGCTGGCCGCCGGACCCTTTGAAAAGTGGTATATTGACAACGGTCCATACCCCCAAAAGCTGGTTTTCCAGCTTGTAGGCTCTGATTCCGCACATATTGCCGGGGCTGCCGCCCTGTTGGATTCCCTGGAATGTAAGGGTATAGACTTGAATATGGGTTGCTGCGCCCCTTTGATTCGTAAAACAGGGGCAGGAATCGCATGGATGGCCTCGATCGACAGGGCAGGGGAGTTGGTTAGGGAAGTGAGAAAGACGGTAAAACGACGGCTAAGTGCAAAAATCCGCATTGGTTTTTCCGAAAACCTAGATTACTTGGTCAAATTTTGCCGCCGTTTGGAGTCTGAGGGGGTAGAATTAATCACTTTACACCCCAGAACCGCAAAAGAAAAGCTAAAAAGACTTGCCCGCTGGGATTATGTCAACGCGTTAAAGCAGGAATTGGGAATTCCGGTAGCCGGAAACGGTGATATAGCTGATGCTGAGGGCTTGCTAAAACGCGCAGGCGGCCCCTGCGACGCCGTCATGGTAGGAAGGGCCGCAATACGGCAGCCCTGGATATTTGCGCAGGCAAAGAAGCTAATCAGCAATGAGCAATTAGCAATGAGCAATGAAGGAAAGCCGCCTGATGCATGGTTTTCCGACTCCCTACTCCCTACTCCCCACTCTCTAATTCTTGACACCGGCTTAAAATTCATCGAGCTTTTAGCCCGTTGGCAGCCGCCGGAGTTCCATATTTCCAGAGCCAGGCGTTTTTTCGGTTTTTTTTGCGACAACCTTAAATGGGGGAATTATTTGAAAAATTTGTTGAACCGGGAAGAAACGCTATTGGGCATTGAAAGGGTTTGGCGGGGGTATTTTTAAAAATTCGCCTACTCTTAAACCGCGCACCCTTTGCGAGGATTCCGGGCTCTGTTCAAGGTGTTTGTCCACCTCGTAGAGGGGGTATAAAAGCGGCTCGTCGCTCAGGCTGATTACGCCAAAGTGCATGGGGATTGCCGTTTTAGCCTTTAGCTCATCGGCGGCGCGGAAAAATTCGGCGACATTCATGTGGGCATAATGCATGAACCAGCGGGGTTCGTAAGCGCCGGCCCCCAATATAGCGTAATCAATGTCGTATTTATCGCCGAATTCCCTAAAACCGATGAAATAGCCTGAATCGCCTGAAAAAAAGATCGTTTTTGAACCTTCAATCAGGTAGCCGCCCCAAAGGGAAACGCCGTTTTTTTGTCCAATCCTCAGTGACCAGTGCTGGACCGGCAGCAGGGTATAGTTTATCTCCCCCAACCGGACGCTCTGCCACCAGTCAAGTTCGTGTACTTCCTTTGCGCCCAGCCTGGTCATATAAGCTTTAAGACCTAAGGGCACGACAAACACCGGGTCATTCTTGATTAGCTTTTTAATTGTGTAAGTATCAAGGTGGTCATAATGGTTGTGGCTGATTAATACCACTGGCCTGTCCGGGACTTTTGAAAAATTAAATTTAATCCTGACTTTTTTACGGACCACCACTGCGCTGTTTGAGAAAAACGGATCCGTAAAAATGGTCTGGGCGTTCATTTTGATAATTATTGACGCGTGCCCGGCAAAGGAGATGCTGTCAAAACCGCTGTCGGAAAGATATGAGTAATCGTTGGGTACGGCAGAATACTTTTTTTCGTCAAATGGATCAAAATTCTTTTTGGCAAAGATGCGGTCCCTAAACCAGGATCTGTTTCCGCGCCTATCTGGCCTTTCCAGCCAGGGGTTAAAAAAAATTCCTTTGTCGTTTTGGTGCGGCGCGTAAAGCAGGGCAGGATCCTCCGCATTGACCTTATCAAGCCACTCGGCTTCGTCAAAGACAGACTGCTGAGTGCTGCATTGAACAAAAGAGAACAGCGAAGCTAAAACGGGAATCAGCAGCCTTTTCACATTACTTCAGGTTTTATTACAGGCCAAGGACGCGTTTGAATGATACTACAATCTCGTCAACCATCGGGCTTGCGTCTATGTCAACAAGGAGACCCTTTTTTCGGTAAAAGTCAACAAGAGGGGCGGTCTGGGCGCGGTATACCTCAAGCCGTTTTTGAACCGCCTCCGGACGGTCATCATCGCGGGTATACACCTCGCCGCCGCAGTGGTCGCAGACTTTTTCGTTTTTAGGCTTGTTAAAAATTATGTGGAAATTGTATCCGCAGCCTCGGCAGACACGGCGGCCCCCAAGTCTTTCCAGCACTTTGGAATCTGGGAGATCGAAATTTATAACCTTGTCAACCTGGGAGAATTTTGCCAGCGCTTCCGCCTGGGGTATTGTCCTGGGGAAACCGTCCAGGATATAGCCTTTTTGGGCGTCTGGTTTGGCAAGTCTTTCCTTGACAAGTTCTATGGTTGTGTCGTCATCGACAAGTTTTCCGGCGTCAATAATCGCCTTGACCTTAAGGCCAAGCGTTGTTTTATCAGCTATCGCCGTACGAAAAATAGCCCCCGTGCTTATATGTGGCAAACCTAGAATGTCAATCGCTTTTGCCGCCAAAGTACCCTTGCCCGCTCCCGGAGGGCCAAGAAAAATTAGTTTCATAATATTACTCCTTAAGATGGATATGCGCCGGATAAGCGGCGGCGCCGTACTAACGGCGGCTGATCTTTTGGAAATTATACAGTATTTTCAGAAAATATATAAGCCCGCCTTTTGGTTATTACCTTTAATATATATAACTGTTATATATTTAGAGAGTAAAGCGATCTTTAAATAAAAATGTCGCTGATTTTGGAGGGAAATATGATAAACAAGAAGCCTTTGTTTTTTATGACGGCCGTAATGGCTGTACTGCTGATAATTTCCTGCGCCAGCGTGCCTGCCGAGACGGAGCCTGCCAAGCCTCCGACAGGGTCGTCTGTCAGGCCTCCTGCGCCCAAAGGTCCTGACCAGGCTTTACTGGCTGAACTGGACGCGGCGATGGCCCGCGCTCAGAACGGAAGAGATGGAGCGCAGGCCGTGCAGGCTCAGGTGTACTTCCCAGATGAATGGAATAAGGCGGAATCGGACAATAACGCCGGGAAAAACGCCAATAGGGGTACGGAGGAAGGGGTAATACAGGGCATCGCGCTGTTTACTTCCGCCGCCGAGGGTTACGAGGCAATCGCCGCGAACGCGGCGCCCCTTTATGCCAAAGAGCAGGAGAACGTCAAAAAGGCGCTGCAGGCGGCAATGGCAAGAGAAGAAAAATCCCGCAAGGACGCCGCGGACAGCAACGCGTCCGTTTATTTTCCCGATGAGTGGGCCCATGCCGAAGCCGGACACCAGGACGGCATTAACGCGAAAAAAGATACTATAGAAGAAATCAAAGCCGCCACCGCGATATTTATTACCGCGGCTAACGACTACGACGCCGTGGCCGGCAAGAGCAAGGAGATCCTTGCCAGGGAAAAAGCCGACGCCGACAAAGAACTTCAGGCGGCGATGGCGCAGGCCGAGAAATCCAGGCAGGCGGCGATGAATGTCAACGGGCAGACGTATTTCCCCAATGACTGGAGGGACGCCGAGGCAAAAAACACGTCGGGAAAGAACGCGAGGAAAACTACGGCGGACGAGATAAAAGCGGCTACGGCGCTGTTTGTCTCGGCGTCGGCGGCTTATGACGATATTACCGGCAAGAGCCAGCAGAGGTTCGCCAAAGACCTGGATGACGCCAAGAAGGCTTTACAGGCGGCGATGGCGCGGGCTGATAAATCCAGGCAGGCCGCGGTGACAGCGGACGCCCAGACGTTTCTGCCCAATGACTGGAGAAACGCAGAAACAAAAAACACGACCGCAAAGAACGCGAAGACAGGCACGCTGGATGAAGTGAAGGCCGCCTCCGCCCTGTTTGTCTCGGCTGCGGACGCTTACGACGATGTTGCCAGAAGGAGCCAGCAGCAGGCCGCCAAAGAAAAAGACGACGCCAACAAGGCCCTGCTGGCAGCGATAGCGCGGATGGATAAATCCCGCAAAGACGCCCAGGACGCGAAAGCCAATGTAAATTTGCCTACTGACTGGAATAGCGCCGAAGCCAAAAACCGGACCGCTACAGGCGCCAAACGGGGCACTGTCGCAGAGATAAAGGCGGCGGCTCCGTTATATATCGCGGCGGCGGACGCCTATGATGATCTTATAAAGAAAAATGTAGCCTTCATGAGTACGCAAAACCAGAAACCGGCGGAGGACGCAAGGGCGCGCGCGGAACGGGAACGGCAAAAAGCCCTGGACGTAAGGGCCAATATAGCGGCCGCGGCGGAATTTAACGGAGCGGACGCAATCTTCAGGCAGGCGGCGGCGGATTTTGATAAAAAGGTTTTCGAGTCGGCGGCAGAATCATATAACAAATCGGCGGATCAGTTTATTGCTGCCGCCCTTTTGACAGAAAAGAAACGGACGCTGGCCGATGAAACCGTCGGCGAAGCAAAGAAGAGATCGGCCCAAAGCGCCGATTTCGCGGTCAACACCGGGATTGCAATGGAGGAAAAAAATGAAGCAATGTAAGTATTTGTTAGTTGTAATTTTTTCTGTATGTTTGCCGGCCATGTCCCTTACGGCGGCGGAAGAAGATATTCAGTATGATGTTGTGTATTCGGAATTTGTAAAGGGGCTTCTCAACAACCAGTATATGCTTGAGAATCTCAGACTAATCGGGCTTGCGGAAGGCGCTTTTGCGGACTCAAAATATGACGACGCTGTTAAGTATGCGCAGGAGGCCAATAAATACGCCCAAATGTCGGACGAATATGTGAGACTGCAGATAAAAATTAAGGAAGCGCTTGACGCGATTGCGGCGGCCCATGCCCGTCTTGAACAGGTAAGACAACTGAACGCCCAGGTAAAGTACGCGGCAATTTACGATAAGGCGGAGCATACATTCTCGGAAGCCATGGCTTTCCGTTCCAAAGAGGAATGGGACCCGGCAAAGGAATCAGCGTTTGCGGTTATTGCCATCTTGTCGGAAATACCGGATGTCCCGGTTCTTCCGGCACAATACCTGGTTAAAACCTGGATCAGTTATAAAGACTGCCTGTGGAACATAGCGGCGAAAAATGAAATTTACGGAGACCCCTGGAAGTGGAGGGTGATATACAACGCGAACAGGAACAAATTACCGGAGCCCGGCAATCCAGACCTGGTAGAGCCCGGGACGATTCTTGACATTCCAAGCATTAAAGGCGAATATAGAGCAGGGATATTGGAAGATTAAAGATGAGGGAGTTGGGAGTTGGGAGTGGGGAGTCGGGTCATTGTCCGTAATCTATTCTTTTTTATCTGTTCTCTGTTCTATGTTCTCTCGTTAGACGCTTCCCCTCTCCATTCCGCAGCCTGGGGGTTCAGGCTTGATCTGCCGGAAGGCTATGAATATATAGACGGGAACAACCAGGATCGTTATTCGTTTCAGGGGCCGAACAAGGCCATGTTCGATGTCGTTGTGTACAATGGTGTTTATCCGGATGTCGAGCAGATGGCAAACGATGTCAGCCGCCGCTTGGGCAGTTCAGGAGAAATAGCTTTATTTGAATATGAAGGCAAACCCGCGGTTTTAATGGATTTGCATTTCAGGGGGTTCTCGGGATGGGGCGTGTGCGTGGAACTCGCTAAAAGGGACGCGGCGGCAAAAACGCCTTTACTGTGCGCCCTGGCTTACTCGCCCTCGGCCGGCGCGGACATGGATCTGTTCCATATATCGGCCCTTGATTCAATAGCGCCTTCCGATTTGGAGGCGCGCCGTCCCGGGCCTGTTATGGAATTCAGCTATCCGAGGGGAGAGGCGGTTGAAACCCAGATTAAAGGGACGGGTTTTAGCGCGTTAATCCGGGATAACGACGCCGAGGCGGCCCAGGCGCTGGTGGATAGGGAATTCAACCTACTGCGCCACTATGAAAACGCCGATAGCTGGCAGCAGGCGTGGATCCGTTATTACCGGACAATCTACCGGGATTCATGGGACAGGGTGGCGGCCGCGCTTTTCAGGCTTGAGCGTGAATGGAACTCGGGGCAGGACCTTGACGAACGGGCATTTGCCGAAAAGGCTCTTGCCTTTGTGCAGGGTTTCACATACGATCGTGATCTGGAGGGCAGCGATTTTGTCAATCTTGTGACAGCTATTAGCGAGGGCAGGGGCGACTGCGACAGCCGGGCCATGCTTTTGGCGATGATACTGGAGCAGGCGGACATCCCTGCGGCCATGATGGTATCCCGCGCCCACAGCCACGCGATGGGCCTTGCGGACGTCCCAGGCGGCGGCGCGCGCTTTGAAACCGGTGGAAAAAAATGGCTTGTGGCGGAAACCACCGACAAGGTGGGTATAGGCCTGATAAGCGCCGGCATGAGCGATATCGCCTCCTGGCTGGGAGTGATTTTTAATATCCCATAACCGCTGTAAATATTATTTGAAGCTTTCTTACACGCAGGTAATAACATTCACCTATTGCGCTTTAATATTATTCGGCGGAATATTGCTTTGCCTTCCTATAGCCTCGCGGTCAGGCGAATGGACACCGCCGCTTGACGCCCTGTTTACAGCCACCAGCGCGGCCTGCGTTACCGGTCTTGTGTTGTACGACACTTTCGCTCATTGGTCGCTGTTCGGCCAGGTTGTCATTCTGTTTTTATTTCAAATCGGCGGCATCGGTTTTATGACCGTTATTACCATGTTTTCCATATTCCTGAAACGAAAGATAGGCCTGTACGAAAGGCAGGTTTTGGTCCAGTCAACCGGATTATTGAAACTCGGCGGGGTCGTGCGCCTTATTCAGAATATTGTCCTGTTGTCACTGTGTTTTGAATTTGTCGGGGCGGCTTTACTGGCGCTGCGTTTTTGCCCCCTGATGGGCGTTAAAAGCGGCATATATAACGCCGTTTTTCACTCAATATCCGCTTTTTGCAACGCGGGCTTCGACCTAATGGGAAGATACGGGCAGTTTTCGTCGCTTGGCAGTTTCGTTAACGATTTTCCGGTAATCATTACCCTGATTTTACTTATTGTAACAGGCGGAATAGGATTTGTCGTATTGGACGATATCCGCATATATAAATTCAAGTTTGAAAAATACTCGCTGCATACAAAAATAACGCTTACCGTTACCGGAATATTGATTTTTTTTGGGTTAATATTATTCTTCCTGTTTGAATACAACGGTCAATTCGCGGAGTTTTCCTTTCCCGAAAAAATACTCGCGTCATTGTTCCAGTCCATTACTTCCAGAACATCTGGTTTTTACGCGGTTGACACAGCGAGGTTAAAAGAGGCAAGCGTTATTTTGGTAATGACGTTTATGTTTGTCGGAGGAGGTTCCGGCTCGACGGCGGGGGGCATTAAAACGTCAACCCTGGCGATTCTTGTTATGAGCGCCGTTAATTCAACCAGAAAGATGAACAAAATGATATTATTTAAAAGAAACTTAAGCGATAAAACCGTAAAATACGCCAGTTCCATTGTAACTATTTATTTATTCGTCGTTGTCGCGGCGGCCATAATTATTAGTTCTGTTGAACCGTTATCTTTAAAGGAGGCTCTGTTTGAAACCGTGTCCGCCCTCGGAACGGCGGGGCTTAGTTTGGGCATTACGCCTAACTTGGGAAGCGCGGCAAAAACAGTAATAATTGTTTTAATGTTTTCGGGCAGGCTGGGATGGATTACCCTCCTTCTGGCTTTTGCCAAAAAACATATAGATCCGGCTTTTGAAAGGCCGGGTGAAAAAATATTAATAGGTTAGGTTGTTTATGAAACAGAAACGAAAACCAAAATCAATTCTTGTAATCGGTATGGGGCGTTTTGGGCGCAACCTCGCCGTGAAAATGCAGGAGCTTGGCAATTCCGTGATGGTCGTGGATATAAAAGCGCAGTTGGAGCAGGATATATCCTATTTATTCAACGACTATATGATAGGGGACTGTACCAATGAAAGCGTCCTCAGCGCGATAGGCGTGGGAAATTTTGATATATGTTTTGTCACAATCGGAAAGAACTTTGAGGCGTCAATTGTCGTCACTTCACTCCTGAAATCCTATGGAGCCAAACATATTGTTACAAAAACCGATCGGGATATTCAAAAAGACGTCCTTAAAAAAGTGGGGGCGGATGAAGTTGTTTTCCCCGACAAGGATTTCGCGGAAAAACTGGCGGTAAGGTACAACTCCGAAAAAATCTTTGATTATATGGAACTGCCAGGCGATTATTCGATCTATGAAGTAGCCATACCCAGGAACTGGACAGGTAAAAATGTTGTCACGCTTGACGTGCGTAAAAAATACGGAATAAACATTCTTGCCGTAAAAAACAATACGACTTTACAGCCATTAACTGGGGCGGATTATACATTCACCGAAGGCGATGAAATTATCGTAATGGCAAAAGAAAAGGACATTTTTCGCATTACTGCTAACGAATGAAAGGCAAAAAGCTTAAAATTTGTGGTTTTTGCCTGTTTTTTTAGGGAAAAATGTGTTTTTTACCCGTGTTTTATAACATATTTTGTTGACATCTTCGCCGAATGTGGGATATAATTAATTTATGGCTTCTGTTCACGAGTATAAAAGACTGGAAGACAGTCTTTTTCAGGGTGTAAAAAACGCCGTTGTTTCCGCCGGTAAAGGGGTAGGGGGAGGATTGTCGGCATTCGGGCGTTTTCTGACCCGGCGTTATACAGTAGTCTTTGTCCCTCATTCCGAAAAACGCGTCTACAATTTCCATATAAACGTACTTTCCATACTCTGTTTCCTGCTGGTCGCCGGCGCGTTCCTGGGAGCGTCTCTTTGGTACGGCGCCTCGTATAACTCGGCCAAAGCCATACTTGACGACAAGGACAGCAGTTTAAGGGCAACCCAGATGAGCCTGAACCAGCTTCGCGATGAGACGGCTCTTTTACTCAGAGAGGTTAAAGGTTTTGAGGCAGCCCTTTCAGAGACCCTTTCCGCTCTGGGACAAGACCCGGCAAACCAAAGGCAGCAGGTTTACGGCGGCGATTTGGGTGATTTTTTCAACATCAATGAAACTCCCGAAGGACTTCTCCATGAAGTTAACGACGTAAAGCGGATTCGTTCCTTTGTCAACGAAGCTGTAGAGCCGTTAAAGGATATCGGTTCAATGCTGAATTCCCAAAGCGCGCTTTTAACGGAGATTCCAAGCATATGGCCCATCAAAAACGGGCTTGGGCATATATCGATGTTTTTCGGCCAGAATATCAACCCTTTCAGCGGGCAGTATTATATCCATAAGGGAATAGACATTTCCACCTACCGTTCTGGCGACCCGATTGTCACAACCGCCGACGGGCAGGTGGTCACCATCGAATATACCGAAGATTTCGGCAATTATGTTATTATCAGGCATAAGCACGGTTATTACACCCGTTACGCGCATATGCTCTCCGTGAGGGTCAGGCTTGGGCAGCGGGTGCAACAGGGCGAGGTGATAGGCTATATAGGCAATACCGGCCTTTCCACCGGTCCCCATCTTCATTATGAGATTCACATCGGATCCGATGTTGTCGATCCCTACAAATATATGAATATCCGTTCCAGCATAGCAAAACAGGGGCGTTAGTTTATTTATGCCCTCAGGCAGACACGAAGACTATACAATAAATACCATTATCGGGCCCAACAGCAGCCTGAAAGGAAATATAGACACTCCTGGTTTTACCCGCATTGACGGAAGCATCACGGGGGATGTTAACGCCTCGGGCAGGGTGGTAATCGGCGAGCGCGCCAGGATGAAGAGCAACGTACTGGGAACCGCCGTCACTATTGGCGGGGTTGTGTACGGCAACGTGATTGCCGGAGAATCCCTCGTTATCCTTTCCACGGCGCTTGTGTTAGGCGACATTATTACACGCAGGATCAAAGCGGATGAAGGCTGCCTTATTCACGGCAGGATAAAGGTTTGCCCCGATGAAGAAAGCTGGGCCAGCGCCGTAAGCGAATACCGCGATGCCCAGAAGATAAAATCGGCCCTGCCTGTTTTCGCGAAAAAACAGACATCGCCCAAGGATAAGGCCCCGCCCAGGGGCGAGGTTTAAGTTTTGGCTAAAGTAGACACCGATGTACAGTCTTTTTACATGAACCCCTCCGCGTATACTCATGTAAAAGATGAAAGCAAAAAAAACAAAGTGTCAAAGACAAGCCTGCCAAATACCGGCAAGACCGGGTTTTCGCGGATCTTTGACGAGATCCGAGGAAAGACGGCCGGGGATATCGGCCCCCTGCGGGACCTGCCGGTGTCCGAAGAAACCGTCAATCTGTTGATTGACGAGGTGCGCAGCACGGGCGACGCCCTGCGCAGCAGGCCTTTCCCGGATGAGATTCTCCGTTATAAACAGGCCGTGCGGAATTTCATACATTACATTGTAGAAAACGCCTACGACACAGACACCGAGGCCGGGATTCCCAACTTCCTCAAACCTGGTTTCAAAGGGCAGCGCGGCACGCTTGAATCAAGGAGAGGGAAAGCTTATACAAAGATACATGTTATAGATACAAAGCTGGATGAGCTTGCGAAGCATCTTCTTACCAGCCAAATGCCGCAGATGGAGATTGCTTCGCGTCTTGAGGAAATAAAGGGACTTCTGATAGACTTAATGCAGTAAAGGTAGTATATGAGCGATTTTGATGATGATGATATTTCCCTTCTTGAGGACAGGCCGGAGGAAAGGGAGGCGGCTTCAGTCGTCAGCGAGGCGGTAAAATCTCCCGCGATAGAATCCATCGCGCCGGATACGCCTATTTTCAGGCTGAGACTCTCCTATTCCCATGAAACTTTTCTCGCCATCTACCGTGACGATTCGTTATACACGGGTTCAATGGTAATAGTTCCCACACGTTACGGCAAGGATCTTGCCCAGGTAATAGGGCCCGTGCGCTGCAAGCACGACGTTTCTGACATTGTATGGATTGAGCGTATCGCGGCAAAGGAAGATTTGGACAAGGCGAATCATAACCATGAACTTGAACAGGAAGCGTTTAATATCTGCAAAGAGAAAATCATAAACCACCAGCTTGAAATGAAGCTGGTGCATGTCCACTATCTGCTGGAAGAACCCAAAATACTGTTTTTCTTCACGGCGGAAAATCGCGTTGACTTCCGCGAACTTGTGAAAGACCTTGTAAGCGTTTTTAAAACCCGTATCGAGCTCCGCCAGATCGGCGTCCGCGACGAAGCCAGGGTGGTAAGCGGGCTTGGCATTTGCGGGCGGGGCTACTGCTGCCATTCCGTTTCCGACAAGTTAAAACCCGTGTCTATAAAAATGGCGAAAGACCAGAACCTTTCGTTTAACTCCATGAAAATAT
>Ga0268262_10006242_pt1 | contig 11500 bp, 8 predicted proteins | sample TergutNc150P3_FD_190354 | JGI IMG/M metagenome (GOLD analysis project Ga0268262, IMG submission 190354) | Nasutitermes corniger P3 segment gut microbial community from laboratory colony in Florida, USA - Nc150 P3 (SPAdes) (version 2) | ecosystem: Host-associated > Arthropoda: Insects > Digestive... | reverse complement strand
TGTTGGCAAAGTCATACAGGACTTTCCCGTCGGTACTCAGAATCCTGATATTGTTCGACGCAAAATCCCATACCGCGTTATAGTTGGTGTCAAGCCACTGCCCCACGGGGAAAGTCCCTAACTGAATGGGATCCGCTGACAGCGATGCCGCCGCCAACAAAACGATAAGAACCACAAGCAATTTTTTCATGTTTTGTCTCCTATGCTTTGATTTTAATTTAGCTGAAAAGGAAATAGGGCAAATTTCTGTCTGTTACAATTTGAAAATCAAAAAACAAAAGGAAATTTATTAAAAATATTCAAATTGTCTCCGTCATCCATCATGCCGATAATAAAACATGAACGAAATCCCTATTTATCGAGACATTTTACTGAATTCAGACAACGAAGGCATTATAAAGGAACTTTTGGCCCAAAATAAGACCTACAATACTTTTTGGGGCGCCGAATACATCATAATGAGCGAAAAAACGTTCATTGACAGCAATCTAGACGAAATAATTGAACTGATGGTAAAGAGCCGCTCTATTCTAAAACTTCAATTTTAGGGTTTAAAGCATCTATTTTATAGCCTGCTTGAAATTTTCCACCACTTTGTCCACAGACGGGCGCGCGTCCACATCAACCAAAAGGCCCTTGCCGCGGTAATAGTCAATAAGAGGGGCTGTTTGAGCCCTGTAGACTTCCAGCCGCTTTTGAATCGCCTCGGCCTTGTCATCGTCCCGGGTGTAAACTTCGCCGCCGCAGTGATCGCAGGTTCCTTCCGTTTTTGGCTTGTCAAAGACCATATGGAAGTTATGGCCGCACTTTCTGCAAACCCTTCTGCCTCCCAGCCGTTCCAGAACCAAAGAGTCGGGAATGTCGAAATTTACCACCTTGTCTACTGCCGAGAATCCAGCCAGGGCTTCCGCCTGAGGTATGGTTCTGGGGAAGCCGTCCAGAATATAGCCGCTTTTGACATCGTCTTTTGAAAGGTATTCCTTGACAAGCGCGATGGTCGTTTCGTCATCCACGAGCTTACCGGCATCAATGATTGCCTTTACCTTTAAGCCAAGGGGGCTCTGCGCCGCTATTGCCGAGCGGAAAATCGCGCCTGTGCTTATATGGGGAAGCTTGAGAAATTCCACCGCTTTGTCCGCAAGGGTTCCTTTACCGGCGCCGGGGGGGCCTAAAAAAATAAGTTTCATTATCTTGCTCCTAGTTCCCTATATTATCATGTTTCTTATTATTTTGTAAAATATGTTTTACTGGGAGAAAGATATGGCAAAACAAAAGACAAAACCTCAGGCAAAACCCGCGAAAAAGGCCGGAGCTGTAGACACAGAAAGGGAACTTTTGGCCAAGGAACTCAAGGGCCTTATTCCGAAGCTGGACAGCGAAGGGCTTGCTTTTCTTGTAGAGCAGGCCAGGGTACACCTTTACAATATGCAGGTAGATGAACTCAACAGGGCCGCAATCGCCGCAGAAGCATCCGCGACCACAGCCGCCGCTAGAACAAGATCAGTGGCCGGTAAGTCCAAAACTCAGGCAAGGCCAAAATCGGGCAGGGAAGGTTACAGTATTGTCGCTTCGGAAAGCGGAAGCAGTTTTTATCTGTACTGCCCGAACGATGAGATTATGTTTTCCAGGGGTGAAATGGGCCAACTCGTAAAAATCGCCAACGGCAAAGGGACAGACCTTGAAATAAGGGAACGGCTTTTTACCTGGTTCGAGCGGGAACGGAGGGATGTTTTTTTCGCGATATCCATAGCCAATAAATTTGACGACAAGCTTAAAATACTGGCGGGTTTGATAAAGAAAATGGGATAAGTGTTCATACACTTATTAATAACCTATTTTGGATTGCAGTATTTCTTTCCTGCCGCCAAAGGAAAATTCCAGCAATTTATACTTTTCCGGGTAACTCCCTACTTCAGTATAAAGATATGAAATACCATCCTGGGCGGCATCGCCATACTGAATGAAGATTTTTCCTTCTTCCGAGTACCCGTTAAGCGGCACTCTTTTGGGGATATCTTTGAAGGGGCGCTTGCTATCGTCGCCCACCAGCGATGCCCAATCCTCTCCATAACCATCAATAGTTATTGTGTCAGAAGTTATTTTCAATGATCCTGAATACAAGCCCGCGTCATTCGAGACCCATGTCCCCCGTAGTTTGCTGTCAAAAGACTTGAAATCGCCTGTCGCCAGCCCATCGCAGGAACTAATAAAAAGAGCGGATAGCAGAACTATGGCGATGGCAAAAAATTTTAAGTTTTTCATATATGATGCCTCGGATTACACCTGAAAATATTGTATAACAATTTCACAAAAAAGTAAATATAGTTATACGATAATGAATCGCTTGTCTGCATGGTAAAAACCAGACGCCCTATCGGTTGTTTATAGCCGCAGTCCCCGCAAAGCCATCCCTTCTTTCCCTTTTTTATTTCGTTTCCGCATACTGTGTATAAAAAATTATACAGGCCTAAAATTTATAGCGAGCATACACTTGTTTGGGAAAACACTTCATGTTAAAATTATTATTACCCGCACATCGTTGAGGTAAAAAACATCCTACCGTAAAGGTAAATAAAGGAAGCGCAATATGGAAAAAATCGAAGTAATAAAATGGAAAGAGGGAATAAACCTTCAAGGTTTCAGCCGGCAGGAGATATTTGATTCAATTCAGGAAGTAGACAGGTCTGTTTTCCATGATGACGCGTTGGCCACTCAGGAAAGTGATATAGAGCGTTACGAAGCATATAAGGACTCATACATTTTTGCTGTTTCTAACGGGAAAATCATTGGATACCTTTGTTATTTTCCGATAACTGAGAAATTTTACGATTCAGTTATTGAAGGGATAAAGGTGTATGACGGGGATATCGCAAGCGCAGATATTTGTAATTTGAAGGATAATTCTAATTATTTCTTCCTGTTATCAGCCGCCATTAAACCTGAATTTCAAAAGAAAGGAATCTCAAAACAATTTTCTGAAATTCTTATTGAGGAATTCTCAAGGATAAATATAAAAGATATGGTGTCCTACGCATTTACTTTGAGCGGCGAACATTTCTTGAGTCATATTGGACTAAAGAACTATAAGGAAATGAAAGACGATATCAAGTTAATGAGGGGGGTCTATAAAAAATAGAAAATGAAAAATGACAATTTCGATTTGATTCTCGCCATTCCATGCGATACCATCAGAGGAAAACTGATTGAGCCGAAACCGGAAGATTTTTTAAATAACTTCAGCGATAATCCCGTAAAATGCAAAGAAAACGAGTTTAATATTAAAAATGCCGCTTACGATAACAAATCAAACATATTGGAGTATGCCAATATATTTTGTGAACAAATAAAAAAGCATGGTGATTATGAATTGATTTTTAGTGATGAGTCAAGCAATATCAAGCTTGAAAGAAAACCTTTAGTATTTGGACAAGTAATAATATATGAAGACATAATAAGCGAGGAATACATCGGTGAAAGCTGTTATAATTTTTTTGCCGTAGTCAGTAATTTACTTGTTAAAAAAATATCAGGCAGAAGATTATCCCAAAAAAAAGAGTCGTCTTTCGACAATCATATTTTTAACATTGTTTATTTTGTTGTGCCGGATATAAGTTACCACGATCTAACCTTGTTGATGGATCAATCTCATGACTTATGGTGTAATATCATGGGAAAATGCTACGATAGCGCGGGAAAAAGGCTTGGTTTCCTGGAATACCTTGATCATAATTTTGGCTATAAATATTTCGGAAAGATTTATCATATAATATTTTCAGATTCAAATCAATTTAAGGCGATTAATATAGGCAAAAATAAGGGTAAATTGTTTAATATACTGGCGGCGGAGGAATATAAAGATAAAGATGAATTTAGCCATCAAATAGAATTGTCGGAAAATACCAATGAATATATATATTACAGCGGAAACAAGACAAAGAATTTTGTCTTGTCAAAAAAAGAAAAATTTTTTGACGACTATAATATGTATGAATCATATATGGCTTATGCTTCAATTTACTCATATTATTATATTATTAATGAGGAAGATAAAGATTTATTTTACAAAAGAATATCGCCGGATAGTGAAAATGGGGATTTTAGCAGCGAGGCGAATATTTTATTTATTTTGGAAACTGAAATATTCAAGATCACGGCCTGCCTTGTTTCAAGCATGGAAATATACGAACAAATAAATAACCCCATTCCCAATATGGTTGAAATACAAAATATGTTCAGGCACTTCATTAATACCAGACCTTTGTTTGAGAAATTAAACTATCGTTATTTGGGCGCTCAAGTGGAAGCGGATTTTATATTTAAGCAGTTTCGTATAAGCGATATGTTTGCCGATTATGATCGCAAAAGAGAACTATTAAAGAGCTATTGTGAGGTAAATAATTCCATCATTTCAAACAAGAACTCAATAATCTTGAGCTTGATGGGCCTGCTTTTCGCGTTCATCACAGGCTGGGATAAATTCTCCATATTGATAAACATATTGTTTATTGATAAATATACTGTAATATGGGATATTGAATTGATAATTCAGGTTGTTATCTGGCTATTTGTATTAGTAATGGCAATAATTATTGTTCAGCCTGTAAAACGCATAAAAAAATTGTTAAAAATGGATTAGCTTATTTCTTTGTGGGCATATAAGATATTTTCCCAAGACGGCGTACTTGTTTTGACGGATACTATTTTCTTTTCTTACTCGTCATTTGATTCAAGAAAACATCCATTTCTACGCCTGATACAATTTGCCCTGGAGTATGGGAAATATTCCTGCTGGCTTTTTGAATCATTCGTTTTATGGTGTCTTCATCAATATTCAGTTTATTGGCTATTTCAAATAGCGCGGCCTTTTCTTTTTCATCAAGCTTTCCGTCGCAGGTCGCGATACCTACCATCATTTCACATAAACGGAATTTATGATCATTCTTTGACTGCGCATAGAATTCACAAATAGTATTTTTCTTTTCCTCAATTTCGGCAATATCTTCAAATGTAAGATATTTTTCCGGTTGTGAGGTATGTTCGTAAACCATACTATATAACTCTTCCCATTCATTCGGATTCATTTTATTATCAATACCTGAAATATACATACCAACCGCTGAAATAAATTCCAAAACCTTAATTTGCCATTCTTCTGTTGGATGGTATTCTTCCAGGTCTAATACCGCGGTAGTTTCTTTATGCAATTGTTCTTTTGTCATAACAGATTTATTTGAGGAATCATATAATTCTGATTTTGAAAAAAGTTCAAGACACTTTAATCTGACCAAATTTTTAGGGTGAGATGATATTAATTCATCTCTCGACAAATCCTTTATTCTGTCAAGCTGTTTCATATATTCGGTGATATTAAATTTCAAGTGTTCTTCTGAAAGACCGCTTGCCAGTTTAAAAAATGTTTTCCCGACAGTTTCAAGGTTCGGTTGGGCTATATAGCCCATTCTATCAGCGCTGATCTCCGCGTATTTATCCCAACGTGAGAATAAATTTCTAATCTGGGACGAAACAGGTTCATCGGAATTGGCCAGAATTCCAGCAACCGTACTTAGTCGACTATGTTTAAACATTAAATGCCCAATTTCATGTCCAATGACGTATGCCAGTTCGTCATCATTTAAGCATTGAATTAGTCCGGATGTAAAACAAATCATGTGCGCGCGATACCCAAAACCATTAATGGCAAAAGCATTTAAACACGCTGATTGTGTGATATAAAATTCAATTTCATCTTTAAAATTTAGCTTGTCTTTTACTTTATTACAAATCTGATATAACCGTGGAGCAATAACTTCGTTAAGAAGAACATTATCCGCAAGCAGGTGGTTAGCCCAGGAATTTACGCCTTTTTCCGTATCAAAAATCTCATAATAGACATTTAAACCAAAATCTTCTTCTAAAATCTTTACAAGATTTTCTTCTTCAGTGAATCTTAAAGTTGTATAATCTGTCATATGTGATCCTTTTCTTGCTGATAACAGCTCCTTGCTGATAACAGCTCTTTGAATTGAAAAATTATAACAAAAAACCAATATAATATCAAGCGCTAATTACAAAAATCTTTATTTTTATGAAATTTCGTACCCGCAAGCTTATCCACCTTAGCCCGGAAGATAAATAGAAAACGCAAAAAAAGACTGTTTTAAAATATTTTTACTCCAACGGCAACTCTTTATTAAACGGCGAATCCTTCCTGTAGCCGGGCCCGTACACAAGCGGATACTGCCCGGCGTATCTCACAAACCCACGCCCATAAGCGTCGTTACGCATTCTGGTATATATTTCCTGCCGTTTGGCATAGGAGACCTCATTCAGAAACAACAGGTATTGTATCTCCGCCCATTTCGCCATACCCTCATAAACCATAAGCTCATTCACCCTGCCGTAGCGCGAACGGATTTTTTGCCTGTTCCAGTTTATGTACTGCCAGATATGCGTTAACTCATGGACCATGTTTGCCACAGCCGCTATCTTGGGCGCGCCGTTCTCAACGTAGATGGTGTAGCCATCTGACGCTTTTTGAGCAAAAGCAAGTACGCGGCCGTCAAATCCCGGCGTCGGAACGAACCTCTCTCCGCACAGCCTCGCTATCTTCTTCGCGTTTGCCATGCGAACCCTGATTGCCACGTTAATCCGAATACCGAAGAACGTTTCCATGTTGCGCAGGGCGTTCTCGTAAAGCCTGGTAAACTGCTCAACGGTTTTCATGGCTGAATTCGCGCACTGTGTACAACGCTCCCGTCCGTCAGACAAGACATCATACTCGCCGCCGGATAATTCAGCCGCGCAAAAATCGCAGAAATGCGCGTCAGGCTTGTTAAAATCAATCTCAGCTTCCATACGCGCGGCGACATCGGAGTTGACACGGGCCTGTTCAAGCGCGTTTTTATCGTAGCAATGAAGTGACAGGAAATTTAATGTGTCCTTTATGTTAAGCATGGAATCCATATTATCGTAGCCATAGAGCAGATAGTGGCTATCGCTGTACTTTTTGGGCGGCACAGGCGGCGGCAATTCGACAGGGGTTTTGGATTTGGATTCATTGTCTACCGTTTCACTCATTTTCATTCATCCCCATCTTCGCTCTCGTCATCTTCGTTTTCTTCATCTTCGCCTTCTTCTTCGTTCTCGTTCTCCGGCAAGGCTGGTTCCGTCAGTTTCGCTTCATGCCAGGCCAAATAGTCAGCAATGATTTCAAGCAAGCGGGTGATATTACGCTCAACGGAAACAAGCAGGCCCAAATCTATCTCGCTATCCTCAATGATATATATTGCTTCTTCGTTATCGAAACCATGAAGCTGAACAGGGCTTAAAAGTTTTGAGATATTGGATACAGTATCGGGCGGCATTTTAATTGTCGCGGTGATGAAGTGATAACTCTCCGGATAGATAGTAACAAAAATCTCATTAAGCAATAATGCCACCGTAAAACGCACATCCAGGCCGGCTTCCGGCAGTTTCAAGCACAGCACAGCCTTGTTCTTGTATTTACGCTCAGGTATGTTGTTCAAATCCACCTGATGGGCGGACGCGAGATTATCCAGTGACGTAAGTTCAAAATACCCGTGCGTTTTTACGATTATATCGCAGAAGCCGCGTCGCAATTCCACGCCCCTGCTTGTGCGGCAGGAACCCATCGCGGGGTCGGGCGTAAAGCCGGACAGCGTATACTCTCTGCGCTGGCGGTAACTCTTGCGGTCGGCAATATGGTCGGCGGCGCGGCGAAGCACAACGCCGCTTTCCGGAGTAATTGTCTGAACCTGATAATATTTGCCCGAATAGGTAAGCAGTTGGCCAGGCAAGTATTTCTGAAACACCTGGTCGTACAGCATTGCCCCGATATAATAGTTTTTGTCCTTTTCGTCCTCAATAATGAAATAGGCGTTGGAAAGGTTACGGGCATATAACGCGAATTTTGTATTGCTGTTGGCGATGGTGTAATACGGCAATTTTACCATTAGCATTTCATCCCCGACAATTTCATCCTTGAAAATCGTCACAACGTCCACTGTATCCACATGGCTGTGTTTTGGGACAAGGCTGCAAAACTTTTCATAAGCGTCGGTAAACTTAATACCGGCAATCGACAGCTTGTGTTTCAATTCCGTTTCGCTTACTTCCCCGCCGAACATACGCATAATAAGGCTGACCACCGTGTTCCGTTCCGTCCGCGTGTAATCCGGCGTTACAGTGGGGATTACCTTTGAATCGGCGGTAAAAATCGGAGCGTTATCCACCATATAATCGCGCAGTAAATAGTTTTCGCTTATAACATTGACAAAACCCTGATTTTTGGCGCGTGTAGAATAGAGCCGCGTCATTTCAAACAGGTTGTTGAACTCATCCTCAACGGTTAGAAAGGCGTTATCCTTCACGCCCAAATTCCACAGATTGGCGTCCACCCTGAACACTTCGGCAAACGCCTCCTGGCTCTGCGGGTGGCCGATGTAATTACATATGATGTTGTAATACTGCCCGGCAATCCAACGCATATCAATAACGGGGAAGCGCTCACTGCTTACCCAAAAAGTTTTTGCGATCTGATTCCGTAACGCCACGGACGATAGTTCTGTTCCAATACCGAGGTAGTGGGCTATGTTAGGAAATATTTTGTGATGCAGGAAGTTTCCGTGCGCTTTCCAGTAAATAAGGGAGCAGTTTGCAAGGGGAGGAATGGTGGCATACACTTCAGTCAGATTTACCTTAAGGATATGAGAAAGGGCGTCCACAAGGCCGTCGCAGTTCCGGTCGCAGGAACAGTAGACGATGTTCTTTTCCCCTTTCCCAAGCTGATCAACGATAAGGGAGAGCCCTATCTGCCCTGTGGAAACGATACGGGACGGTTCAATCAGCAGCACAAAGCCGACCTGGTTTAGAAATTCCTTGTTCACGTCCAGTTTACGGCGGTTATATACATCGGCAAAACGCAGGACAGCCACATCACATTCGGTTTCCCGATCTGTCAGGATATCGGTTTTCCACAATTCCGGCGTACCGCAAAAAGCGGCTATACCGTTATGCATCCAGTTTTTTACGTCTTCGGCGGAACTATCCCGCCCGACAATGATTAACGCTTTTTCAAAGGACATAAGCCGGCGCACAATGGGCAGTACAATATAGCCCGTCAGGTCCTGATAAAATGGTACGTTCAATAAAACCGACTTCCCATTTACCATGTCTATTGAAGAACGCGCAAAGCCTGGGTCAATGGTATGCCCTTTTTCCTTTAACCCGATAAAATACTTTGAAATAACGTTATCAAGGGCGTTTTCGCTTTCGGCAAGGTTGTCCAGCATATCAAAGGAAGTTATTCCTGACAGGCTGTCCAGGGTATTGTCATACAGGATGCGGCTGTCAAACAGCTCGTGGAATACCCTGCGAAGTATTCCGTAGTTGGCGACGCGGTAATATTCATCATCTTCGCCGGCGATGGTGGTCAGCATTTCCTGATAGGTAAGACCTGACAGAAAAAATAGTATCTCTCCCATAACCAACACGCCGAACACGGGGTAAAATGGCGTTTCAAAAAATGTCCAGTCAGGATATAGCTGGGAGAGGACCAGAACCAGTGAAGAAACGCCTACAGCAAACCAATAGTAGCTTTTCCATAAAACCTTCGCGTGGCCGAACTCGTCTTTTAACACCCATGCGTTCATGCGCTCGTTGTATTCGTAAAATACGCCTGAAGTTTGATTGAACAGGAGCCAGGCTTTGCTCCAAACCATGCTGACAATCGGCAATAGGATGCCTTTTAACGCAAGGAACGCGATGGCAATGATCGCGTTAAAAACATAGTTGAGCCATTTGGTCAGGTTGAGTTTCGCGATAAAGGGGATATACCGCCCGATCAACGCAATCCAGAAAGTAATCCATTCGTTAATTTTGTTGGTATATATTATGGCAACCACGCAATAAAGCAACGCAACAAGAGGCAGGATAAACTGCCGGGAACGTTTTGGCTTGGAGAGGTTTATCTTGCCGGATAAAAGCAGAATGGCGATGAACGGAGCCGTAGCAATCAAGGTGTCTCTTAAATCAAGCAAAAAATCCACAGCTACGCTCCATCCTTGTTATAAATCTTTTCCTCTTTATAGATCTCTTCGCGGGCGATATTCAAAGTCTTGATAAAGCTATACGGCGCGTTAAGGGTGATGCCTGTATCGTATTGCTCCCATTCGTCACGGCTACTGTTGGACAAGAGGTTCTGGGGCTGTTGTATTTTTGATGAGGCTGTAAGCTTCATCGTGTTTTTACCTTTAAATCGGGAAAGCTCGTAAAAACGACTGGCGGATGGATACTGTGAAAAAATACCCTCGTTTATTTCCACAAAGGCGCCGCTCAGGGAAGAAGCGTTTGACGGCACATCGTGTAAATAGCAAAGCTTTTTGCCTTTTTCTATCTCGTGTTCAAGAGAAACCAGATGCGCGTTTAGCACCTTCGTCTCCGTATAGTCATTGTCATGTTTCAATATTACGCCTGACAACAGCGATTTGGCGTACATATAGGTGCAAACGTTCGAAAAATAATCGGCGTAAACCTGCGCGCCGTTGTTCACGTTGTCGAATATCGTCCTGACAGTCTTGTTATACGTTTTCAGCTTTCCCAAAAGGCGGCGGCGCAAAACCCGCAGGACAAGAAGCCCACTGGCGGCAAGAAGCGCGACCGCAATAACTGTAAGGCCCAAAGACGCCATAAAGACCGGCCGGCCTATCTTCGCGGAATTTACCATGTAGGGGATATATCCACAAAGGTAAACAAGGAAAGAAAACAACGATATAAGCAGTACATTGCGTTTCGTCAATCTAAGCCCCATGGATTTACGCACAGCAACGCCGGCATCGGCTATTTCCGCCATATACGCGTCGGCGTCAAGCAAACCGTATACATTCGCGTTAATCACCTGCGACTCAAGCTCGTTAATCCGCTTATGGATACGTTCTTTTTGAAAACGATCCAGTACCTGCTCCTTGCCGGAAAATGTATTGATCGCGCATCGCGTTTCAAGCGCTTTTGCCGCCACAATCTCCTGCGGGGCAGAGAGTATGTTGTCTATCGTTTGCTTCGTGCTTTGGATATATTCGTACCAGAACTTTGTCTCAGAAACCGGGCAGTCCGACGCGAGACCCAGTTTGTCGCCGTTTGCCTTTACATCGCCTTCGTCCACTTGCTCAAACTTCACCGAAATGTCCTGGGACGGCACAAGCTCTTTTTTCTTTTCCTGCGTTAATTCAGGCGCGCGCAGCATCCGTTCCTGAATGCCCGCTTGAACGGACAACAGTTTCTCCATGTGTTCGTCAAGCACGCCGCGAAGATCCTCGGCGTTGATATTGAGATCCGCGTTATACAGACGGTACGCCTGCAGCGCCTGGCTGGGAATCTCATTGACGGCCAGCGTGAGCGCCAGAAGAAAAAATCGCCAAAGCTCGCGCGGATACAGCGTGTGCTCCTGGTTTATGAGATCATAGCAAAGGAAACGGCAGGTGTT
>Ga0268262_10006241_pt1 | contig 11501 bp, 11 predicted proteins | sample TergutNc150P3_FD_190354 | JGI IMG/M metagenome (GOLD analysis project Ga0268262, IMG submission 190354) | Nasutitermes corniger P3 segment gut microbial community from laboratory colony in Florida, USA - Nc150 P3 (SPAdes) (version 2) | ecosystem: Host-associated > Arthropoda: Insects >... | reverse complement strand
GCGGTGGAAGATTGAGCAGAAATTCCACACCTTGAAAAACAAGATGAAGTTTGAGAGTGTAACTGGAAAAGCGAGCATCTACGTACAGCAGGATTTCTGGGCGCAGATGCTGGCATTCAACGTCGTGCAGGATCTGATGACAGCAGCACAGCGGCGTGCGGTCAGGGAAGCAAAGAAAAAGAAGTTCCTTTATGAGATGAGAATAAATGAGAATATAGCCATAGGACTGTTTAAAGAACAGTTTATAAGGCTGGTGATGACTGAGGATGACCAAATGAAAGGCGCTCTGTTCAAACAGTTGATTACCGACATGGAACAGTACATTGTACCGGTACGGAAATTGAAAAGCTCCCCTCGCAAGTGGAAGCGGATGAACAAGTACAAGTGCAACCAAAAACCTTCATTTTAGGCTTAAGTTGATGATGTTGCACAGCGCCCACTTTGGCTGGTATAGACTCTTGTAATTCATTATGATTATTATAGTGCCATGAGCAAAAAATTTGATCCTGCCGCTTTATCCGAGTTTGCCCGCTATTACGGTTTTCATTATGACCGCATTGATCCTGCGGCTCTGGTAGAGGATGTGGTTTATGAGATGGAACGGGGCTTGAGGGGGTTGCCATCGAGTCTTCCCATGATCCCCGCCTATATTAGCCCCGCATCCAAAATCGCGTCGGGAAAGCTTGTCATTGCCTTGGATGCCGGGGGTACAAATCTCCGTGCCGCGCTCGTGGAATTTGACGAGAACGGCAAGGCGATAGTTAAAGAAAGCATGAAGGCCCCCATGCCCGGTACCACTGGGCCTATAAGCGCAATTTCTTTTTTTGACGAGATTGCCGCGGTAACAGCGCCTCTCATTGAGAAAGCCGGTAAAGTCGAAGGGATAGGCTTTTGTTTTTCCTATGCCATGGAAATAACCAAGGAAACAGACGGGATTCTTCTGTCCTTTAGCAAGGAGGTTGACGCTCCTGAGGTGATTGGCAAAGCGATGGGCGCTGGGTTAAGGGAAGCCTTAGTCAGGCGAAACGTTAAGCCGCCTGAGAAAATAGTCCTTCTTAACGACACCGTAGCGACGCTGCTTTCCGGCTTTTCGGAGTTGCCGTCCCACGGTGGACTCCGGCGAGGCGAAGATAAATACGGCGTGGAAATTGGGCCTGTTGTGGGTTTCATTCTGGGAACGGGCTTTAACACCGCCTACCCGGAAAGCTGTATACCGAAAATAAATTTTGATTCTGCCGAGCGTCCGCAAATTGTGGTTTGCGAATCGGGCAATTTTGCCCACCGTTATATTGGGTTTCTTGACAGCGAATTTGACAAGACTACCAAATTTCCCGGCGCTTATACTTTGGAGAAAGCTTGTTCCGGCGCTTATCTTGGGCCTCTTACGTTCCACGTTATCTCCCGCGCCCTCAAAGACGGCCTTTTTAGTTTCAAGAGGGCTGACGAGTTTCTTTCCTGGCCGACACTGCAAACCAAAGACCTAAATCCGTTTATGCACGAACCGCTTGCCCGTTCCGGCTCGATTGGTGAACTTTTTGGCCCGGACGAAAGGGATGCCCTGACAAGCTTTGTGTACCTTACCTCAATTGTAACCGAGCGCGCCGCTGTCTTTTCGGCGGCAGTGCTTGCAGCTGCCATCGAAAAAGCCGGAGCGGGTTTCGACCCCTTTGTGCCTGTGCGGGTTGCGGTTGAAGGAACGACCTACATGATTTACAAGGGAATGAGGGGCGCTCTGGAATCACATCTTCACGTTTTGCTTAATAGGGGCAAGCCGCGCTCCTATGCTATAGCCCCGGTGGAACAGGCGTCTCTTCTGGGCGCGGCGGTAGCGGCTCTTTCGACTAATAGCGGGTAGCCGTTTTATCGTCAGGATTTATTTTCAGGGCAAAGCGTCTCCGCCAGGTTTTCATGCTTAAACTCGACTTCCAGCAATACCTGCTTAATATTCTCAGTTTCGTCCCTGTAATTAATCAATAGTTGCGGCGCAGAGGATCTGAATATTTTTTTCCACCATCCTTTCTCCTCATTTAACTTTGCGGAGATGATATGTTCCTTTGGGATAAAAAAAGTTTTTTCCTTTGGCGCGTTATAATTTGTTAAATTAGCCATGGCAGTAAGCCAGTTCGTTTGCGGAAAGTGATGAAATCGGAATCCCCCTGAAGTGGAAATGATGAGCCCCCAGATGGAGTTCCATCCCTGGCTGTCAAATTCTTCCCAGCCGGACATGTACCGCCCAAGAGCGCGGGCCAAGACTTTTTCTCCGGTTTGTTCTTCGTACTCCCGCCAAAAATCTTCGGACGTATTATGTTTTTTTTTGAGCGGCATTTGCTTCATCATAGGCTGTTACCCTTATTTTTCCACTTTACATTCTTCCAGCTCTTTTAGTCTTTCATCATCAAGTTTGATCGATAGATTTTTTTCCTGCGTGGGCAGTACGAGCCCCTTTGGGCTGCCTTTAACGCGGCGCAGATTCTTTGCCTGGGTGTAAAAAAGATCCCCTCCGCCGTTCTTTCGGCCCTTGGAATAAAAAATCGCCAGGTTGCCGGCGTCAAGCAGAATCTCAAGGGGAATGGTTTTTCCGGGGCGCTGTTTGATGAACACGTACGAGCCGACATAGTCCCTTGCGTGAAGCCAAAGATCGCTGCCCTTGACGTGCTTTCTTAAAAGGGCGTCGTTTTCCGCCGCGTCCCGGCCAACAATAATAAGCCAGTCCTTGCGGCGAAAGGACAGTCCGGGGCGCTTTAAGTCGTCCTGCCGCGCAGGGGAGACCAATTTACCCTTGACCAGTGAGGTTTTTAGAAGCTTGTGAAGAACCAGCGGGTTGGTCTCGGCAAGCAGAGACTTTAAGGTTTCTTCAAGGCGCGAAAGTTCGCGCTCGCCTTCTTCAATTTGATTCTGCACTTCCGCAAGGCCGCTTTTGGCTTTTCTGTACTGTTCATAGTAATCTTCCGCGCAAGCCGAAGGTTTTTTATGCGAATCGATTTTTATTCTTAACGTGCTCGCGTTTTCATCGTCTCCATCGAATCCTTTTACTTCAAGCCATTCATCGCCTGACTTAATCAGGCTTATGTTCGAGAGTATGATGTCGCCGTATTCTTTAAATCTCTCCGCTCTGGAAAAATCTTCTTTTTTCTCTTTAAGTTTTTCTTGCGAAGAAACTAATCTGTCAATACTTGCTTCTACTTTTCGTTTGGCTTCTTCGCGCAGGGCGTCAAGCGAAAGAGCGCCGCCCTCCCGGCGGTAAAAGGCGTCAATCTTCTGGTTAAAAGAAGCGTCATTGGGCAGGCCTGCAAGCAAATCTTCCGAAAAGGAGCGAATCTGAAACTCTTTGCCGCTTTTTTTATTAACGCCGGAAGGGGGCTCCGGCCTGTAAAAGCCGCCTGAAACTTCTCCCTTTTTTGGCAGCCGCCGCATCGCGTCAAGCACCTTTCCTTCAGCATCCGTAACGATCACATTTGCGGCGTTTGACCAGAGCCTGATATAAATGAAAAAGCGTTCTTCGAAGCGTATTTCGCATTCCTCTGAATTTCGCTTAACTGTAATCCGCACTATCCTGTCATCTCCAAGCTGAACGGCTTCCTCAATCCGTCCGTTTATAATTCTGGAATTCAGGAACTCCGCAAAGCGCAGGGGCTTGGCGCTCTTGGGTACAGATTCAAAAGTTTCATGAATCCTGCAGGCAAGCGGGCTGATTGAGACAAGTAATGTCTTTGCCCCTGTTTTTCCGTAGAGCTTAAGGCACAGGACATCGAAAGCGCTTTGAACGGCCTTTTGGATCTGCGCGCCGGGCACATCGATTTCTTCGAGGATTAGGTTTATCTCTTTCCAGTTAAGGGACATGAGGGGAGTGTAGCATAAGTTTGAGGCTTTTGGCAGATTGCGTATATTGAAAACCGGATATAGAAAGGCTGATTGAAAAGAATCTGTCTTTTAGATAGCGTGTTATCATGCGTTTTATTAAGCAATTAGGCATAATTCTGGCTTTTGCCTTTGCCGGTGATTTTATGGTCCGCCTTATACCAGGAAGGCTTCCCGCGATTGTAATGGGCATGCTTCTTATGCTTATTGCATTGGGATTAAAACTGCTCAAACCTGAACACATCAAAGAATGCGCTGATTTTTTGGGCAGCATAATGGCTTTCTTCTTTGTTCCGTTGTCAGTTACAATTATTCAAAATTATAAAATGATTCTGCCGGTTCTCGCTAAGATTCTCTTTATCGTGGTAGCCTGTACCTTCATTACCTTCTTTGCGAGCTATGGTACGTTCCGGCTATTGAGTATTTTGCAGAACAGAAAAAAATAATGGAATCCATGTTATCCCAGCCCATCTGCGGCGTCCTCGTTACCATAGCCTGTTATTCGTTGGGGCTTTGGATCAGAAAATTACTGCCTTCGCCTTTAACCAATCCCCTGTTAATAGCAAATACTCTGATCATCCTAATTATAGTCTACAGCCCCGTTACTATAGAACAATACCTCATCGGCGGTAACTTAATTTCCATGTTTATTGGTCCGGTAACCGTGATCCTCGCCTTGCGCATTTACAGTCAGCGCGCCCAGCTCAAGGCAAACATTGTTCCCATTTTGGGAAGTTGCGCTGCGGGATCGGCGGCATCGCTGTTAAGTGTTTGGGTTCTCTGCAAGTTATTCAGGATTGATGAGGTTATAACTGTTTCCATGCTGCCAAAATCGGTTACTACTGCCATTGCCCTCGAACTATCCCAAAGGGCCGGCGGCCTTGCCGGTCTTACCGTTACAGGGATAATTATTACCGGAATTACCAGTGCCTCGTTTTCGCCGTTTTTTATCAAAATTTTTAAATTGAAAGATCCTCTTGCCGCTGGAGTAGCCATAGGTACATCGGGCCATGCGATTGGAACCGCCACCGCCATTGAGCTAGGCGAAACCGAAGGGGCAATGAGCGGACTGGCGATGAGCATTTCCGGAATTATCAGCGCCGTCATCTTTATACTTCTGTTTTGAAAGTTACGCTGAGTGTTCTATTGTTTTTCCATCGCAGAGAAAGCTACTTTATACAATTTGTATAAAATATGATAACGCTTTACTCCAAACTAAAAGCCCCCAAAGTCGCGTTTCCTGTACCCCTGTAAACAAAGTACAATGCCTGTATTCCGTCAGGTATTTTTATTTGGGCTGAAAACTCTTTCCAGATATTGCTGGAGACGACATCTATTTTTCCAAGAGGAGCTGCGTCCCATTTTGTTTTCACCTCGAAGAAACCACGGCTGTATCCGCGTATCTTTACTTTTACGGAGGTTACTCCCTTGCAGTCAAAATATTTAAAACCAACGCCGCTGTTGTCCAGTATATTCGCGATAAATCCGGTTTCCTCGTCGCCGTCTCTTCCGTCCTGAGTGATATAGGGCATTTCAGGGTTGCGGCAAGGCCAGTATGGCTTGGAAGGCGCGTCTGCTGACGCTTTCTCTTCCATGCGGAAAAGGTTACACGCAATATAAGCGGGATACTCGCCCCTGCCGGCAAGAGGGCCGCCGTTAGTTCCATTAGAGGTCATTTCAACCTGGCGGATAGAGCCGTCCTCTTTTATTTCGATAGGTTCAAGGCAGGCTTGACGGCTAAACTCGTTCCCGTTTGTGTGCCTGTGGTAAAAAATATACCATTTCCCCGCTATTTCCGCGATGCTTCCGTGGTTATTGTTGCCACAGTACATTTGTTTTTTGGCAGGCTTGTAAGAATCGATATGCAAATCGGCGTTGCTGACAATAACCCCGCCGTAGGAAAAACCCGCAAGCGGATTCTTGCTTGTAGCATAACACAGCTCGTTCATGGCGAAAGAAGAATAGATAAAATAATACGTATCGCCTTTTTTTCGGATAGAAGATGCCTCAAAAAACTCATGCCCCTCAAAGCCTGTACCTGCGCTTGCGTTATCGCCGGGAACGATTGGGAAAGGCCCGTCCAGCACTGTCAGCATATCCGATCCCAAAACCACGGCTATTGAATAAGATCTGTAATCTTCAACTGTTTTAACTTTCCCTGAACATTGTCCGGAATACAGGTATGTTTTCTCGCCTTCCGTAAGAACGCCTGGATCAAACTGGGGAACATCTCCTTCTTTCCTGCCGAGCATAGTCCCGTCCGGGTAATGCACGTAACCCAGAAACTCATATTTTCCGGCTGGCGTATCGCAGACCGCTACGGAGACAACGTTCATTTTATCAAGAACATAGTAAAGGTAGTACTTGCCGTCAGGGCCTTGAGTTACGTCTGGCGCGTAAAGGTTCATGGCTCCGTCCTTGTTGAAAGGGTCGTCAGTTTTTAAATAAATAACCCCCTCATAGCGCCAGTCTGTTAAATCGTTTTCGTCTGCCGACCAGCAAATGTAGTCGTTCAAACAATAAACATAGCCGTTAAATTTATCGTGAGAGCCGTACACATAGACCCTCCCGCCGAATACTTTTGGCTCTCCGTCCGGTACATATTCCCATGATGGAAGATACGGATTAAACCCCTGTTTTTTCATATATTGCCCCTGTAACTAATATGTTCTTTAGTAGCGTGGAAAATGTTCAGGTGAGGCCTTTCAGAACTGCTTTGAAGAGTTCGCCTTTCACATCGTTTCCCAATACACTATCAAGGGCTTTAATGGCCGTTCCTCCGCCTAAGGAAACTCCGAATTTGCTGCTCAAGGTTTTGCCCAATTCAGAAGCTATGCTGGTTGTTTCCTTTTTGTCCGTGGCTGACTTTGCCAAAGTGGAAGCCAGTTTTGCAATAGATCCAAGAGCCGACCCTGTACCGGCATTGCCTGCAATTGCCGCCGCCAGGCCTTCAATGCCGCCTTTGGTTTTACTTGCTGTTTCCGCTTTGCCAACTGAAAGCAAAGAACCGGCCAGACTTGCCAGATTTCCCAGATTGGAACTGTTAAGCAGTCCCGATTTTGCCGCAAGACTAGCCACGTTGCCCAGAATTCCGGCCGCCCCGCCGGATTTACCCAACAAAGCCGGAAGAATCGCCGCCAGATCCAAACCGGGGATCGTTCCGTCCTTGGCTACTTTTTCGCCCGCCAGCCCCGCTGCCGCCGCCGCAATACCCGATAAAATATTCAATGCCGATGAAGCCATAATTACCTCCAAAGTAAGTATAATCTGTACAGTAGAAGTTTTCAATTTCTTTCCAACAGGGTTTCCGAAGAAGTTCGATAAAGGATATATTAGGGTGTGCGCTTTGGTTTCTTCCTATTAATATTAATAATTTTCATTTCCCCAGGGCTCTTCTCCCAAACGATAACTGTTGCTGATAGCGCTCTATACAGCAAGCAGGCCGTGGAAATAGCCGCTTCAATGAGTGACAGCGTTCTGGCGGCGCAGGTGCTTCTTGCCGGTATTGACGGGAAAACCAGACTGACCCCCGCAATGCGCAGCATTCTGGAGAGGGTTCCTGCAGGCGGGGTTTTGCTTTTCAGCTACAACCTGGATACGCCCAAAGAGGACGTAAAGAAACTGCTTGCGGAAACAACCTCCCTTATTAAAGTCGGCGCGGGCATTGCACCTTTTGTGGCGGTTGATCACGAGGGTGGCGTGGTGCATCGTTTTGGCCCTGGGGTGGAAAGGCTGCCTTCGGCGTTTTCTTTTTGGGAGCTTGCCCAGAAGGATGGTAGAGAAACTTCACTTGCAAAAGCGGAGACCCTGTACCGACGTTCCGCCCAGGAAATCCGGGAGCTTGGGATCACCATGGTTTTGGGGCCTGTGGCGGAAACCATCGACGACGAGAACCGCAGATTTCTGGAAACCCGCTCTTATGGAAGCGACCACGATTTTACCACGGCGGCGGCCTCGGCGTTTATAAAAAGCATGAACGATTCCGGAATTGCCAGCGCGGTTAAACATTTTCCGGGCAATGGCGCAGCCGACCCTCACGATAAAAGTGCCGCTATTGGGGCCAGCAAGGCAATCCTGGACGAAATGGTCAGACCATTTTCTGCTTTAATCCGCAGCCTTAGCCCTGCGATAGTAATGCTTTCTCATGTGATGGTTCCGGCTATGGACAGCCAAAAGAACGCGAGCCTTTCAAGCAAAGTGATCAAAGACTGGCTGCGCGGAGAATTGGGCTTTCGGGGAATTGTATTGGCCGATGATTTTTCCATGGGCGCTATAGCGGCCAGGGGTCTTAGCCCGGGGGCCGCCGCGGTGGAAGCGCTAAATGCCGGAGTAGATATGATCATTGTCTGGCCGAAAGATGTGATCGCCGTTCACTCTTCAATCCTGAACGCTCTTGGAGAACGGCGCATTTCACGGGAAAGACTTGTGGAAGCCTCAAGCCGCATCATTACAGAAAAGCTCCGTTATGATATTTCAAAATGATTTATCATAATGAAGCCTGCGTAGTAATCAACAAACTTTCCGGAGAATCTTCGGAAAATATCCTGTCGGAAATTTTCCGGTCAGAGCATATTCAGCTTGATAACGAAGGTGGTAAATTTTTGGAGCCTGTGCACAGGCTTGACGTACCTGTATCAGGCTGCCTGCTTTTAGCTAAAACACCTGAAGCCGCCGCCTTTCTTGGAGCCGCGTTTGCCCGCCGCGACAGCCGCGTAGAAAAAATCTACTGGGCAATTGTCGAAAAACCAGAAATGGAAAACGCCCTGCCTGAAAAAGGCGAGCTTGTCCACTGGCTTGGAATAAACAGCAAAACGAATAAGGCTTTTGCCTTTTCATCTGATACAATGAGCGAGACTCCCACGGCAGGTAAGCATAAGGGGCTTAAAAAAGCGATACTCCGTTACAGAATTGCGGGGCGGGGAGATCGTTACCTGTTTTTGGAAATTGATCTTGTTACAGGCAGGCATCACCAGATACGCGCGCAGCTCGCCGCTCTTGGTCTTCATATCAAGGGGGATTTAAAATACGGAGCGCGGCGCAGCGAAAAAACAGGAGGCATAAGGCTCCACGCTTATTCCCTGGCTTTTCCCAATCCCCTGAATTCAAGCGAAATAATACGAGTGAAAGCCCAGCCGCCTGTCATGGATCCACTCTGGATGGCTTTTTCGGAAGCTGTTGGGCGTAATATTTTCTGAAAGACCAAAGTAATTTTCATCTCCGCGCAGTAAGGGTATAGTATTTACTATTTGTTGTTTCCCTGACTATGTGCTATGCTTTTATTAGGAGGCTATCCGCATGAAACTCTACAGCCGGAACCAGTTGATCTTCTTTTCCCTTATGAGCGCCATGATTGTGGTACTCTTTGCCCTGGGAATAGGATTGCTAAAGTTCCCAAAATCCACAAACAGGATTGAGAGCAATATTGCCCCGGAAGCCGCTTCCGAAAACCTTGTGCAGGCTTCAAGCCGCAACTCCACAAATGAAGATTTTTTTAACGAGGTATATGAAACAAGCTTAAATACAAGGCTCCTGCAGCGCAATACAGCAGACCTATCCGCTTACACAGAAGAAGAACGCCAGAATATTACGATTTATGAACAACTGAACGCGGGAGTGGTGAATATTACCACGGAAACGGTGGCAATTAACTGGTTTCTGGAACCTGTCCCCCAGGCCGGTGGTTCCGGCTCCGGGTCCATTATTAACACAAGAGGCTATGTCCTTACCAACAACCATGTAATAGAAAACGCAAACAAAGTTTTTATCAACCTTGCCGACGGAAGCCAGTTTGAGGGAACCGTGGTCGGAACCGATCCTGAAAACGATATTGCGGTATTGAAATTTGATCCTCCCAGGGGTATGGAGTTGCGGGTAATTCCCTTTGGCAGTTCGGACAACCTCATGGTCGGCCAAAGAGTTTTGGCAATCGGCAATCCGTTTGCCCTGGAAAGAACTTTGACGGTAGGCATTGTTTCCGGTCTGGGGCGGCCCATTCAGAATTCCGCCAATCACATCATCAAAAACATGATCCAGACCGACGCTTCCATTAACCCCGGCAATTCGGGTGGGCCGCTTCTAAACACCCAGGGGCAGATGATAGGTGTCAACACCATGATCTATTCCCCTTCCGGGGGCTCGGTGGGCATTGGGTTCGCCGTGCCGGTAAATACCGCAAAAAGGGTAGTGGCGGAAATAATTGAATACGGAAAAGTCAGGCGCGGATGGATAGACGCGACAGTTGTTCAGCTTTTCCCATCTTTGGTGCGTTACGCCAATTTGCCGGTCAGCGCTGGGCTTTTGGTTTCCAGAACCCTAAGGGGCGGCCTTGCAGAAAGAGCCGGACTCCGACAGGGCAGCGATCCTGTGCAGTACGGCCGCAGCGTTATTTACCTGGGCGGCGATATAATCACTGCCGTAAACGGAATGAAAACGGCCAACCTTGCGGACCTTTATTCTGCCCTGGAAGATAACAAGCCGGGGGAAGTTGTAAAGGTAGATGTGAATCGCGGCGGAACTACCCACACCCTGAATATTACATTGGCGGACAGGGAAGAAGTATTGGCGAGATAGGAAAAAATTTAAGTGAACTTTACAATAACCGAGGAAGAAAAAGAGACCCTCCTGGCAGAAGCCAGGGAGACCATAGCCGCCAAACTGGAAAAAAGGCAGGCACAATACAAGCTTGCGCCTGCCCTTGAAAATAGTATTCAGGAAGGGACTTCCGCCCTGTCAAAACCCTGCGGCGCTTTTGTTACCCTGCACATAAAAGACGCAAGAGGAAAGCAAAACCTTCGCGGCTGTATCGGCAGAATGGCTGCCGTAACCCCGCTTCAAAAAACCGTTCGCACTATGGCTCTGGAGGCAGCTTTCGGCGATCCCCGCTTCCCTCCCCTGAACGCCGCCGAATACCCGCAAATTGTCATCGAAATATCCGCCCTTTCGCCCATGGAACTATGTCCCGACCCGCGCTCGGTAAAAGTGGGCGTTCACGGTCTTTACCTGATTCATCGGGGCCGCTCAGGCGTGCTTCTGCCCCAGGTGCCGGTGGAACAGGGCTGGAATCTGGACGAATACCTTGACTACATCTGCGTCAAGGCCGGCCTTCCGCCACATTCCTATGAAGCGCCCGGAGCGGAGCTTTACACCTTTACCGCAGTTGTCTTCGGCGAAAATTAATAAGCTTTCACCTTTTGTTCTGCGGAATGTCGGGGATCGTAGCAAAACCACGTTCCAGTTCTTCGTCAGTCGGGACATGGTCGGTCATGGTTTTGTTGTTGTACTGAATATAAGCGTTCAGATCGAAATAACCTGTACCGCTTAAACCGAAAAGGATCACCTTCTTTTCCCCTGTTTTTTTGCACTCCAGGGCTTCGTCGATGGCGACCTTTATCGCGTGCGAAGATTCAGGCGCGGGGAGTATTCCCTCGGACTTCATAAAGCGTACCGCAGCGTCAAAAACATCGGTTTGAACTTCGGCACGGGCTTCGATCTGGCCGTCCTGGTAGAGCTTGCTCAAAATGGGGCTCATGCCGTGGTAGCGCAGTCCCCCGGCGTGGTTTGCGGAGGGAATAAAGCCGTTCCCCAGGGTCATCATTCGCAAAAGCGGCGTGGTTTTGGCAGTGTCGCCAAAATCGTACACATAG
>Ga0268262_10006240_pt1 | contig 11506 bp, 10 predicted proteins | sample TergutNc150P3_FD_190354 | JGI IMG/M metagenome (GOLD analysis project Ga0268262, IMG submission 190354) | Nasutitermes corniger P3 segment gut microbial community from laboratory colony in Florida, USA - Nc150 P3 (SPAdes) (version 2) | ecosystem: Host-associated > Arthropoda: Insects >... | reverse complement strand
GAGAGTCATTGTATTTTTTGAAATAATCTACATCTATCATTAATAAATTTATCGGGAGCTGTAAACGGCGGCTTTGTTTCCATATCATATCTATATAATATAAAAACGAACGCCGATTATTGAGTTTCGTCAGCTCGTCCGTCATGGATAAAGCCTCTAATTTCTCATTTAATGTGCTAATTCTGTATGTATTGATGAATGTCTTAACTATGCTGTTATAATGCAATATTCTAATTACCAAGGCAATTAAAAAGACATTTAAAGCGAATACTTGAGGGCCTCCAAATACAAACGTCTGACTTTTGTACGCAAGCAAGCCAGCTAATGCAACATACCAGAGTGTTAAAAAGCTTATAAATATTTTAGGCTTAAAGTCAGGTATAAATATATATAGAAAAGTACAGGTAAAGAAAATTTGCAAAACCAGAAATATTTCGGTATATAACATAGAATATAATGATATAAGAAAATACAGTACTATAAAAAAATAACACAAAATTCTGAGAACAGAATCCTTGGCTTTTTTTGAAAAGTAAGCGGTCAATAAAAAGAACAATATAGTTACAAAAAGCTGGAATAAATCTGCGAAGAAAATGTTGCGAAATAGTACTGAGTCGATTTCCTCAGCATGGATAAAATAAATAGGCCAATTCAATACATTAAATAAAACCGTGATAGCACCAAATACTCTGAGTCTAAATACGCTGTTTTTCAACTGCGTTTGTTCAAACTGTACTTTTAGTTCGGGTGGGACAGTTACAAGTATCTCCCTTAATCGTATTTTTTTTATTTTATCAATAAGTGAATTAACATTTCCAAATAAAGTTTTCATAAAAGCAGTTATCCTTTTCTGATGATTCTGTATAGTGTTGAGCCTTTATCGTTCCTTGCTATAATTAAATCATCTTTCCTGGATATAGATATACTCTTGTATTCTATTGGCAGTATAGTATTGTCATCAATAAAACCATATCCCTTATCTTTAACAGCTATTTTTGCCAACCCCTCATGAAAATCACCGATATAAGAGAACTCCAATTCAGTTGCCCTTGTTCCGTCAGGTAACGCGTATGTTCCAATGCAGTCAACATTAAAATATTTGCCTACGGGTAAAAGAACTTTTAACAGATTTGTTTCTCTATCTTCCCAGTCCTCCCATAACTCACATTTTTCCCAAAGGCATATTTTCTTTATGAGAATAGAATTGTCCTCGTATGCTACTTCATCGAACTTTGTCGGTTCAATGTATTCATTACTCATAATAGGTTCATTTTATAATCATTATGAGAAGTTGTCAATGAATTAAATCGTTATTATACCCTGACATATAAAAACTTCTCTTAAATGTCTTATGCTACCCTTTATTTGCTTTTTAGAACATTATTACAACACCACATATTGATACTATTAATTGATTTTCCAATAATATTTATAGTTATTCTATTGCCCTTAATAATTTTGTTTCCAGTCAATAATTTTTCCATTATTAATATTGTGTAGCTCTCTGTTTTATTATCATTTTCAACAAATACTGTTATTTGATGAATTATGCCACTTAAAATATTTTTAACCATGTTCGCACAAAATACATTTTGTAAATTTATTTTAAATATCTTTTCAATATCAACATTTTTATGAAATTCGATAATTTTTCCGGAAATTTTCAGTTTTCTGTCTGGTACACATTCAATTTTTTGAATAGGTATTTCTTTATGAATTATTTTACTCTGTATAAATGGTTTTCCATTATCATTTTCTTCATTAATTTCTGCATCATTATCCTCAATATATTCCCAGAAACCATTAGTTGATTTTAATGGTATATTATTATTTTGAAATATTGATTCTTTTCTATCAACAAATTTTGAATCTGCATTATTTTTTGTTAAATGCCAACCATTGTTTTGCGGGCATTCATATATGCTTAAGAATATTCCACGACTTTCTTCTATATATTTTACAGTATCAAGAGCAGACTGGAAAGTTTCATATATGTCCTTTGGTTTTCCATCTTTTCCGTTGCAATATTCGCATTTACGCAAATGTTGCATTGAATCAACATTTTCCATAGATATTTTACCAACAAATTAAATTTAAACACCTTTCATAATATTGTCAATCAATCCTATTCGCTCAAGGAATCAATAAAATAGACGTGACAATTAAAAAAAATGTACTATAACTTAAAATAGAGGTGATTAACTTATGCCCAAATGGTTAAAAAACGCGGTTTTCTACGAAATTTATCCCCAAACGTTTTACGATTCAAACGGCGACGGAATTGGCGACATTCAGGGGATAATCCAAAAACTCAATTATGTCAAAGATCTAGGCTGCAACGCGCTGTGGCTCAACCCCTGCTTTGACTCGCCTTTCAAAGACGCGGGTTACGATGTGCGGGATTACAAAAAGGTTGCGCCCCGCTACGGCACTAACGAGGATCTGTTCCGGCTTTTTGACGAGGCCCACAAGCGGGATATGCGCGTGCTATTGGACCTGGTTCCGGGCCACACTTCCGAAGAACACCCGTGGTTTCTCGAAAGCAAAAAAGCTACCCCATGCGAGGAATTAAAAAACCGCTATATCTGGACAGACAGCTGGTTTTTCTGGGGGCTTGATGGCCTGAAATTTGTCGCAGGCGAGGCGGAAAGGGACGGTTGTTACATCATCAACTTTTTTAAATCCCAGCCCGCCCTCAATTACGGTTTCCGTGAATGTCGCGAAAAATGGCAGTTGCCGCCCGAACACCCGGACTGCGTCGCCACGCGGGAGGCCCTCAAGGACATTATGCGCTTCTGGTTACGGGGCGATAAAGGCAGAGGCTGCGACGGGTTCCGCGTGGACATGGCCGATTCGCTGGTGAAGTTTGACAACAACGAAAAAAGCTCCACGAGCGCCATCTGGCGGAATATCCGTGAAATGCTTGACGGCGAATTCCCCGAAGCGGCGATAATCTCCGAATGGAGCTGCCCTCCCCTTTCCATTAAGGCAGGCTTCCACGCGGACTTCCTGCTGGATCACGGGACCAGCGGGTACCGCAGTCTGGTTCGCCATTACGAGGACGGCGGCAAGGATAACAGTTACTTTAAAAAAGAAGGGAACGGCAGTATTACGCGGTTTCTCGACCAGTATATGCCCTGGTACGAAGCCACTAAGAACGACGGCTTTATCAGCATGATCAGCGGAAACCATGACACACCCCGCGTTAGCCACGGGCTTTCGCCGCGCGAGCTGTCCCTTTTCTACGCCCTGCTCTTCACAATGCCGGGCGTGCCTTTTCTTTATTACGGCGATGAAATCGGAATGCGTTACCTTTTCAAGCTCCCCACAAAAGAAGGCGGCTATGGCCGCACCGGCTCCCGCAGTCCCATGCAGTGGAATCCAGGCGCAAACGCCGGTTTTTCCAGCGCCCCGCCTGAAAAGCTCTACCTGCCTGTAGATGGGGAACCAGGAGCGCCCAATGTTGAAACCCAGGAGAAGGATCCGCTGTCGCTGATAAATATAGTTAAGGACTTACTGCGCTTGCGTAATGGCAACGAAGAACTTGGATCAAGACCTAATCTCCAAATACTCCACACCGGTGGTCAGGATGATCGTTCTTTTTTTTATAAGCGCGACGTTTTTACCATAGGACTCAATCCCGGTACTGACACCGTGAAGGTTTCGGTCTCCGATCCGAAAACTCCCGAGCTTGTTTACTCAATTGGCGGGTGCGGAACAGAGAATGGAACTTTCAAACTGGAGCCGCAGAGTTTCGGCGTGTGGAAATTTTAGTTTTTATCTTGACCATGAAGAAAACAAAGATAATAATTAAAAAACAAAGAAAAAAAGGAGGCTTTTATGAACAATTCTACAATTAAACAAAGCATCGCGAGAGGCGCCGCATTTGCGGTAATTGCCATCATCGCGCTGGGTTTAATTGCCTGCGGTGGCAAGGCCGTTGAAGACCCTGATCACAATTACCGTGTAACCGGGCATTTTGCCGATTGGGGATCAAATTACGCTGCCGAATTTATGATGACACCTGTTTCCAAATCCGATGCGAGGATCAAGGACATCAAAGGGGCGCTTAAAGACGCGCAGTACGTTTATCTGTATGAATATACGCCCAATATGTCGAAGGCCGCTGGCTGGAATGTGGAATATTCCGGAGCGAATATAAAAGTTGACGGCGTTTTCGCGGTAAAATTCATCAGGCTTAACCGGGATTCTTCCGAACCAAGCGGCTGGGTGTATGATATGTGGATACCCAGTAAAGAATCCAGCGGACTCGCATTTACAAATCTGTCTCCCGATACGCTGTTTGTACCGAAAAATCGCAGCGATGAGGAGCGGGACGCTGCCGGGGACGGACTTGGCAGCAGCAACGACAACCCTGTTCTGCTAAAGGGTGCGGTACCCTACTATGTTGTATTTGCAGTATTCAAAGACAAGAGCAGAGGAATGGGCGCAGTCCTCAAAAAGTAAAAACATATCATAACTAAGGGGGATGCCGGGGAGCCTGTCGGTTCCTGGCTGGTGTCCCCTCTTTACATCACAGGAGCAAAAATATGAATAAAAACAGTTTCAGGTTTATTTGTGCAGTCGCGCTTATTGTCGCAGGCTTAAGTGTTTTAGGCGGCTGTAAGAAAAAAGAGGAAACCATCAAGATTTGGGTCGGCACCGAATCCAAAACATTCTACCAAAATAAGATGAACGAGTGGGTAGCGGCATATAATGCAGCAAACAGCAAACCGTTTCCATGGACGGTTATAGTTGAAAGCGTGGACTCAGGCGCGGCCGCGTCGAAGTTCCTGGATGACACCGCCGCCGGCGCAGATATTTTTACCGTTCCCCACGATAACCTGGGCAAGCTGATTGCGGGCACGAGCGCCATCGCTCCCATCACCAACCAAAAGCTGCTGGCTCAAATTGCCAACGACAATCCTGCCATTTTCTTTGACGTCATCAAAGGGAAGGTGGGAGACCCCGGCGTGGAATATACATTCGGCGTTCCGTACATCGCCCAGGCGCTGGTGCTTTATTACAACAAGGGCTATTTTACCGATGAAGACGTATTAACATGGGAAGCGATGTGGGCAAAAGCGAAAGCTAACGGAAAACAGACCGTTACCATAAACGGCGACGACGGCTACAACAATTCGTTCCTGATACTGGCGACAAAAGCGTCTGACGGAACCCCCGCCGCCGAGCTTTACCTGGATCAAAAGCTTGAAAATTGCAAATTTACTTCCGATCTTGCCGTTGCCGTTATGCAATGGGGACAGAGGTTCTTTACCGATGGCAGTGCCGACGGACGAACCATCTACGGCGCAAAGAAAGTATCCGACTCCGGCTGGGAAGTTGAGCTTAAAAACGAGGTTTCCCTTTCCCTGATCGGCGGCGCGTGGAATTTTAACGCGGCGCGGGCCGCGCTTGGAAGCCAGCTCGGCATAGCGCCCCTGCCCAACTTCACCCTGACCGCCTCCGATGTCGCGGGCACAAACATTCCCGCCGGTACGGTTATGCGTTCCGGAACCTTCGCCGACACGAAGATGTTCGTGATGAAAAAGCACCCCCAGGGAGACAAGAAATCCGATCAATTACAGGAAATACTCCTGTATTTGTCCAGCAAAAAAGTCCAGGAAGAAGCTTTTGAGCAATGCGCGAACCTTCCAGCCTACAAAAACGCCGATACCGAATTCGCGAAGATGATGGAAAATACTCCTGAGGGCTTACTGGCCCAGGTTCAGTGCGAGATGTTCGCAAACGGAAGGCCCCAGCCGTTCGGAGCCAACGCGAGGATGAACAACTGGTATTACTCGCAGGGCGCACCGGCTATCGTGCTTGACATTCTGACAAACGCCAATCATCTGTACGACACGACCGATAAGATCAGGGCGGGTTTGGCGGTTGTAGAAACCATCTGGAAAACCGGCAAAAGGCCGGAATAACATGGTTTGAATATCATGGAAAAAAACAGTGTTCAGAAAAAACCCGCGCTATCCGTAACGGACAGAATAAAAAAACCTTTCGTTACTTTCTTTGACAGGTTTAAAAACGGAAGCGCGGCAATCAAGGTGTCCCATCTAATCATGGGCTTCGGCAATTTATACTACAAACAGATCGTTAAAGGGCTGATTTACCTGCTGTTCGAGGCAGGCTTCGTCTTATTGATGGTGTTATGCCCTAAAGTGAACGACACTCCCCTTGGGTACAAAGCGCTGAAAAACTTTATAACCCTCGGCACCGAGGAAGGGGATATATTCACCAAAGCCGATGATTCCATGCTCATGCTACTGTTCGGCGTGGTAACGATGGGAATAATTGCCGTCTTCTTACTGCTATATTTGAGCAATTTGGCCAGCGCGTACAAAGCGGAATGCGACACGCGCTCCAAGAAAGGAAGAGCTACTACCTTTAAGGAAGACTTAAAAGAACTGCTTGACAACCGTTTTCATATAATGCTGCTTACCCCTACCTTCATCGGCGTTATGCTCTTCACCATCCTGCCCACGGTCTTTATGATCTTTATCGCCTTTACAAACTTCGACAGCTCCCATCAGGGCGAGGTGTTGTTTGACTGGGTCGGGCTTGCGAACCTGAATGGCCTGTTGACCAAGAGCGGCGAAATCGGGCAAAGGTTTTTCCCGGTTTTAGGCTGGACGTTTACGTGGACGGTTTTCTCAACTTTCACCTGTTACTTCGGCGGAATACTTCTCGGCATCCTCATCAACAAGAAAGGCGTAAAGTTCAAAACGCTCTTTCGGACGATTTTCATTCTGACAATTGCCATGCCTCAATTTGTTTCCATACTTGCCATCAGAAATATTCTGGGAGAACTGGGGCCGTTCAATACCCTGCTTATCAAAATGGGTTTTTTGACCGAGCCCCTTTCCTTTTTGGGAAACTCGGACAACGTTTTGAGAACCAGGGTGGTAATAATCCTGACCAATTTCTGGATCGGCGTTCCGTACACAATGCTTATGACCAGCGGTATTTTGCTTAACATCCCCGCCGATCTTTACGAGGCGGCAAAAATTGACGGAGCGGGGCCCTTCAGGTGTTTGGTGAAGATTACAATGCCATTTATTATTTTTGTTACGACACCATACTTAATAAGTTCTTTCATCGGCAACTTCAACAGTTTCAACATCATCTACCTTTTGACCGAGGGTAGACCTAATGCCGTGGGAGGCTATAAAGCGGGCGCTACGGATCTTTTGGTAACCTGGCTCTTTAAGTTATCCGTGAACGAAAGGGAATACAATCTTGGTTCGCTTATAGGAATTCTGACTTTCCTTTGCACGTCAACAATAACCTTGATTACCTACCGTCACTCCAAAGCTTACAAAGAGGAGGACGCTTTCCAATGACAACAACAGAAACTAAAAAAATTGCACGTTATAAAAGTCAAAAAACACTCAATGCCGTTTCTTTGACTGCTACCCACGCGGTATTGATCATTTTGGCGTTGATTTGGCTGTATCCTATTTTGTGGATAGTGCTTAACGCGTTCAGGGTTGAATACAACGATCAGGGCGACCTTATCGGAATTGTTGTTTCGCATTATTTCCCCAAGAGCCTGGGATTTGAAAATTTCAAACGGCTGTTTGCCACAACGTCGTTCGCCAAATGGGTCAGAAACACCCTTATAGTAGCGGTTTTCAGTACGACTCTTTCGACTTTGCTTACTTTGAGCACTTCCTATGTCATGAGCAAAATGAGATTCAAAATGAGAAAGCCGATTATGAACATCGCGCTGATATTGGGGCTTTTCCCCGGGTTTATGTCAATAATTGCCGTTTACTACATCCTGAAAGCGCTGGGCCTTACCCAATCGCTCGCTGCGCTGGTTCTTGTGTATTCGGCTGGCGCGGGCATGAGCTTTTATGTGGGCAAAGGCTTCTTCGACACAATTCCCGACTCGATGATAGAAGCGGCAAAAATTGACGGGGCGATACAGGCGAAAATCTTTTTCTCGATTATCCTACCCATGAGCAGACCTATAATCATTTACACGGCGCTTATCACCTTTATGGTTCCGTGGATGGACTTTATCATGGCAAGGGTAATCCTGGGCGAACAAAACGTCGATCTCCACACAACGGCCGTGGGCCTGTATTACATGCTGTACGGACAAAGGGTGGATTCGAATATATTTACCCTCTTTGCGGCTGGCTGTCTTTTGATCGCGGTTCCCATTGTTTCGCTGTTCCTCTCCATGCAAAAGTTCTATGTCGAGGGAATTACAGCCGGTTCTGTCAAAAATTAGGAAGTCTATGGCTGATTTTTTACGAAGAACCTCGCGGCTTGCTGCGGGGTTTTTCTTTACTCTTGTTATCGTAATCGTAACAAACTGTTCGCAGTACAAGGTTACAGGCAAAGAACTCGAATATGTTCCCGTTACCGACAATTACCGCACGTATTACGAAATCTTTGTCGGCGCTTTTTCGGACACAAACAAAGACGGCATTGGCGACCTCAACGGCGTAATCAAGCGCATGGATTACCTTAACGACGGCAAGCCAAATTCCGGCAAGAGCCTTGGCGTGGAAGGAATCTGGCTTATGCCCGTAATGCCGTCGCCGAGCTACCATAAATACGACGTAACCGATTATTACGCCATCGATCCCCAATACGGAACAATGGCGGATTTTGACAACCTTGTTGCCGAATGTAACAAGCGCGGCATCAAGCTGATCATCGACCTTGTTCTAAACCACACATCAGACCGGCATCCCTGGTTCATAAAAGCAAAGCAGGCCATAAAAGAAGGCAACCTCGAAGACCGTTACGCGAAATACTACGCCAAAGAAACAGAGGAAATCCCCGGAAAGACCTGGTACAAATTTGAAAAAACGCCTGATGGAACCCAATACTACTATGAGGGAAATTTCTCCAACGTTATGCCGGAGCTTGATATGGACAATCCTGACGTACTCCGGGAGATTGTTGACATTGTTAAATTCTGGCTTGATAAGGGTGTGGGCGGTTTCAGGTTGGATGCCGTAAAGTTTATTTATTACGGAGAGGATTACCGGAACATTCAATTTCTGAAATCGTTCGTCGACGAATGTAAGAAGATCAAAAACGATGTGTACATCGTAGCCGAAAACTGGTCGGGTGTTGTTACCATACAAAACTATTACGAAGCGGTAAATTGTTTTGATTTCGGAATGGCAGGCACATCGGGAGACATTTATTACACGGCGCAGGGAATTGAAAGCGTTTACGAATACACCGACCGTCTGGCTTCATATCAAAGGCAGGTTTTAGGGAAGAACCAACAAGCGATTCTGAACCCCTTTATTTCAAACCACGACATGGACAGGGCTGCGGGTTTCCTGGATGTCGCCGAGTATAAAATGTACGCCGCAGCAAACATGTACATGCTTTCAAGCGGCAACCCCTTTATATATTACGGCGAAGAAATAGGCATGAAAGGCTCAAGGGGCAACGAATCGACCGACGCCAACAGAAGGCTCGCCATGCTTTGGGGTGATGGCGATACGGTCAAAGACCCTGAAGGCAGCGTTTACGACCGCTCAAAGCAGACGAACGGCACCGTAAAAAGCCAATTGCCCAAAAAGACCAGCCTCTTAAATCACTATAAAAAACTGATCAGGTTGCGAAAGGCAAACCCCGAAATAGCGAGGGGCGTAATCGTGCCTCTTGATTTTTCGCAGTACACGGCTTTCGGAGGTTTCGTTTCCGATTACAACGGCAGCAAGGTTGCGGTATTTCACAACACAGGCGAAAACGAAATCACCGTTGATCTGGCAAACTATACGAACATGAATTTTTCTGTTTTAAGGGGTTATGCCGGAAAAGGCAAGGCATCCCTGAACGGAACCCTTCTCACCGTTTCCGGGTATACTAGCGCCGTTCTTAAATGATGATAAATAGCACTCTACTTCCCAATTCTTTACAAGCAACGCTGGCGCAGTACTCTGTAAAGTCTAAATAGCTACAAAGAATTTACCACTAACCACACCAACCAACACGAACTTTTACCACATATCTTATTGATGTTCGTGGTGGTTCGTGGTAAAAATATTAAGAAGAATTATAGGAGGAACGTAAAGAATTAAAGTTTACATATTACTAGCTCCAAATCAACCGGAAATCAACCCAAAATCAACCTAACAAGGAGTTCGTTATCTTGAAATTTATCTAAAAATAAATTACTGTATCACTTAAAGGAGAATATAAATGACAAAATTGCAAAATATGCGGGTAATTGAAATACCAAAATTCCGCGCAGTTTCATCCGGGTTAAAAACATTTGATGAACTCTTTGGTGACAATGGTTTTAGTAAATGGATAGACGTTGATAATGCTCATTTAATTATGAAGCAAATCTTTGATGAAGCAGGTTTTTTATGGCATGAAGGAGACAAGAACATATTTATCCGGGCAATTAAGGATAATGTTACCGAAAAAGATACTACCCCATACGAAATTATCGAATTTCCTGGCGGGATGTTTTTAGTTGCCACAGGAGATGAAACTAATAAAGATGACCTCGAAGAAACAGTTAGCTGCATGATGGAATGGATAAAAAAAAGTGATGTCTTTGAATACGGCGATTTTCCAAAAAGCGGAATGTGCAATATGCCAAACGCTAACGGCTCTATTGATAAGGCGCTCGGTATTGCCCAACAGCAAATATTTCTGCCATTAAAATTCCGTAAACAATTGTAAATGAATAAATAAATTTTTTGGAGGATTGATTATGGAAATGGTAAGAATTTATGAAATTCCTGATTGTAAAATGGTTTCTTCAGGAATTGGCATGTTTGGCGAGGAAAATTTTGATAAGTTTAACAAATGGTTTAGTTCTCTGCCAAAGACATTATTTCCAAAGAATTTTCTTTTTTGGGATGGTGAGTGGCAGGTTTCTGGTGGATTTCATTGGCTCTATATGTATGAAGACGGTATGGATGTACCCAATGAATTTAATTTAGTTGACTTCAAAGGCGGACTTTATGCTGTTGTAACCGATATTGATCAACAGGATAATACAGAAGCTATGAAAGCAAGAGATGCTTTTTTGGAATCCCATAATTTGGAAATAGACAAAACTCGACCTGAGATGGGGAACATAATTACTTCTCCAAACGGAAAAAATGTTTTGGGATATAATCAAATGGATTATTGGACACCTATAAAACATAAAAAATAATTTGGGATAGTATAATAAAAAGAGGGTTGATATGAAATTTACAAGTTTAGAACAGCGAATGGCGCATACTTTTATGGATATGTTTCCAAAATTCGTACCGGATAAAAATGCCAAAATTGATGAGGCTGAACAGGAACAATTTTACCTTTTAATGAAAAATTTATATCAATTGTCTTTTAATGAGCCGCTACTTTTTGTCCCTTCCCTGCATGAAGATGACGCATATCCAAGTAGATATAAAAAATCTTATGGAAAGCCAGAATTAATAAATAATATGCGTAAATTCGTAAAGGCAATTGATTCATTAGTGCAAAGTATGTATTTAATTGGTCAAGATTC
>Ga0268262_10006239_pt1 | contig 11507 bp, 9 predicted proteins | sample TergutNc150P3_FD_190354 | JGI IMG/M metagenome (GOLD analysis project Ga0268262, IMG submission 190354) | Nasutitermes corniger P3 segment gut microbial community from laboratory colony in Florida, USA - Nc150 P3 (SPAdes) (version 2) | ecosystem: Host-associated > Arthropoda: Insects > Digestive... | reverse complement strand
AAAGCCGAATTAAAAAAAACATCCGGTGATATTTCAGTTCCCGCTTTTGAAAGATCCTTTGAACTAAACATTAAAACAGCGGGTTTCGCGTCGTTTCTTTTTACAACTCTGTAGTAAATCAATCCTCCCGTTCCGTAACGCAGGGTATCGGCTTCCCATCCTTCTTCCGCAGGGTACATTTCCAACGCGGGAATAGAAAGCGGGAAAGGCATATTAGACTGCATATTGAAAGTCCATGTCCTTAAAAGCGGAGGGGGAGAACCGGAAGATAAGAAACGGTTGTCCAGATACAAAAGAACCGCGGGATTGCCTTCATAAAAAATAAAGCCCCCTATCGTATACTGCCGCCAATATTCGCCGCCCGAAAAACGGAAAAGCGTAATTCCCTCTATCGCTCCTTTGTACGGAACCAGTTTTATAAACCCGTCGCGGTTTACCGCAAGAATAATTTCGCCGTCTTTTTCCTGTAAAAAACGGATATGAAGCGCAAGCGGCCACGGCACCAAGGCGGCGGACATGGCCGCGTCTTCGATTGATTCAAGAAGCACGGGACCTTCTTCCGTAAGCTTGAACCACAGCGGATTTACGCTTGTTTGCAAAACCGCCGCAGGTTTTGCCCCGGTGTGGGCGACAAAAACGGAATTAAGCGGTTTTTTTTCCTTAAAACGCGAACAGGCGGCGAAATGGAAGACAAAAAACGCGATAAAAAATAATCCGCATAATTTTAGACAACTTTTCATAAATCCCCCTGAAAAGTTATTTTACGGTTTTCAGGATCGCCTGCGATTACCGCCACAGGTCCGCAGAATCTTCCCCAAATTTCGGCATCGTCGGTAAATTCCTCGTCATTAACTTCCGCAGCTTTCTGATGCGCGTAAAGAATTTCCGGAAACTTGAAGACTTGCGGCGTCTGCGCGATTCCGGTATTCGCGCGCTTAAGATGCTTTGTAATAAAACCTGCATCGCATTCTTTCGGAGTGTCAGTAAGCGGAAGCAAGGGAATAACCGCGCCGTGTTTTTTTACGTTTTCCAGCGTATTGTTAATAAGATTCACTGTTACCCACGGCCTTGCCCCGTCATGAATTAGCACATAACAAGGACCGTATTGCGAAAGAAAGGAAAGTGCGTTAAACACGGAAGCGCGCCTGCTCTCCCCTCCGTTAACAAACAGCACTTTCGGTTTTTGGGAGGATAAACTTTCAGGCGCAAGAGAGGCGCGCGCCTCATCCTGCGAATCCGCGCATACCGTAATTACGATTAATTCTATTGAAGGGACGGCGGAAAACGCGAGAACCGCCGCTCCCAGAACGGAAACACCGGACGGCAATTTTTGGTATTCTTTTTTAATACCGCCCATTCTAGCGGATGCGCCCGCAGCGCAGATAACAGCCGCTGCTTCCATGATTATTCAAGTTCCAGCCTTGAAAAAACCATCTGCTCAATTTCTTCTTTGGTTTTTTTAAGCGAAATTGACGCTTCGTCTACCAAAAGCCTTAAAGCGGAATCGTAGAGTTTGCGCTCAAGAATCGGCAGTTCTTTTACCTTGCTTCTGTGATACAGGGAACGCACGATGCTCGCTATGTCCCTGATACTTCCTTTTTTAAGAAGATCCAGATTCATCTGATAACGCATTTTCCAGTCGGAAGGAATAGGCTCGTACTCGTCCTTGATGGACTCAAGCGCCTTGTTCGCCTCGTCTCTGGAAACAGTGGAACGGATGCCGAGACTTATTGCCTTGTCAACCGGAACCATTATTGTCATGTCGGTAACTTCAAGATAGATAACATAATAGGGAATTTTGGAATCTTTAAATTTCTTCTGAACGATGGATTTAATAACCCCGACGCCCTGGCTTGGGTAAACTACTTTTTGATCAACCTGAAATGACTTTGAACTTGCCATTAATTCAATCTTAACATAAAAACAATAAATTAGTCTATATGTACCCCCCCTATTTGTTTGACATTAGGCAAAACCGGCTATAGAATGGCAGTTATATTCCGGAGAAAACATGGCGGAGATCAGAAAGCTTACGGCGGATGAAATAATCCGGCTTAAAAAAATACACACGGTAGTTTACAACCGGCGCATGGATTACTCAAAAGAAGAAAACCAAAAGCCGGATCCTCTGGATCATCCCGCAGATTGGGCATGGGGCGTTTTCGACAAAACAAAACTTCTCGCGGGAATGTACGAAGTTGACTACCTTATGCGTTTCGACGGAAACAGCGTTAAAATGTCCGGAATAAGCGGGGTTGGAACTTTACCCGAGGCGCGAAAAGACGGCCACATACGGCGCATTTTTGAAAAACTTCTGCCGCAAGCCCGCGAAAACGGAGTTGTTTTTTCAAATCTTTGCCCTTTTTCTCATGATTTTTACCGCAAGTTCGGCTATGAAATCGCCTGCGCCAGAAAAAACATAATTATCCCTACAGGGGACTTATCTGAAATAAAACCGACAGGACAGTTTATTCACATTCTCCCCGAAGACGACACATCGCTTCTCGCGCAGGTTCACTCGGCATATATATCGAACATCAACCACGGGATACACAGGGACTATTGGCCGGACAACCGCGCGTGGAAACGTTTTACAAGGGAAGACCCGTACATAACAGGAACTTACCTGTATTTATGGAAGGACGAAAACGGAGATGCGCGCAGTTACATCCAGTACAAGGACATTACGGAAGAAGACGAACACAACATGTCGGTAACGGAGCTTGCCTTTACCGATAAAAAAGGTCTTTACGGCGCGCTAGGCATAATAGCGGGCCTATCAGCCCAATTTGAAAATTTCAAATGGATGATGCCAACGTTTCTCGATGCCGCGGATTTTACCGGAGAAGCATGGTCTTTGGAACAGAAGATCAATCCTAGGGATATGACAAGGGTTGTAAACGTAAAAACCGCCCTTGAACTTATGCGCCGCCCCAAGAACGAAGGCGAGTATATAATCGAAGTTGAAGATGAAAATATACAAGCCAACTCGGGCAAATACCTTGTGCAATTCGGCGCGCAGGGATCAAAAGTTTCGATAACAAAGAAAGACGCGGACATCACATGCGACATTCTGACGCTAAGCCAGCTTATAACAGGCTACAGGTCTTTGGAAAACGCGCTGTGTTCAAGACGCGAAGGATTGGAAGTTCACGGTAATTCGGAAACATTAAAAAGCGTCTTCACGGAAAGGCCTCAGCATGTGACGGAGTATTTTTAAACGTTCACTCTTCATACTGCAACCTATAAAGCCCCGCATACAAACCGCCTCGCGCTATAAGTTCCTCGTGAGCGCCTTCTTCCACGAGGCGGCCGGCGGACAGGACTAAAATGCGGTCGGCGCCTTTTATCGTGGAAAGACGGTGGGCTATTACAAAAGATGTTCTGCCAGCCATTACTTTTTTTATTCCAAGCTGAATAAGGCGCTCCGTCTCGGTGTCTACCGAGCTTGTCGCTTCGTCAAGGACTACGACGCGCGGGTTGTGGGCTATTACGCGCGCGTAACTTATAAGCTGGCGCTGGCCGGTGGAAATATTCGCGGCGCCTTCGGAAAGGACTGTTTTGTATCCGTCGGGAAGGGCACAAATAAAATCATGGGCGTAAACCGTTTTCGCGGCTTCGATAATTTGCTCGGAAGAAAAATCCAGGCCAAGCGTTATATTCTCTTCTATCGTGCCTGAAAATAAAGTTACGTCCTGCATAACGGGCATTATCGAATGGCGCAGATCGTTAAGGGGTATGTCTTTTACAGGAATTCCGTCAAGACGGATAACTCCTGAATCTATATCCCAAAGACGGGCAAGAACGTTGATAATTGTTGTTTTCCCTGCTCCCGTATAACCGACAATCGCGGTCATCTCTCCCGGCTTAACGTCAAAGGTAAGCCCCTTTAACACGTCTTCTCCGTTCTTGTAGGCAAAACGCACATTGTCAAATTCTATACGGCCCTGTACGTCGGTTTTAAACTTATAAGTTCCCGTATCGGGGATCTGTTCGTCCGTATCCATCAGCTTAAAAACCTTTTCGCCGCCCGCCATCGCGGATTGGAGCATGGTGTACTTTTCGGCAATGTCGGTTACAGGGTTAAAAAACATCTGCACCAGATTGATAAAAGCGATTAGAACGCCCAATGAAACTGAGACGGAAGAAACCAGCTTACTTCCGAAAACAATTACCGCAGAAACGGTTAAAATCGAAAACCATTCTACTATCGGTCTGAATGTCGCAAAAACATACATCTCTTTGATATTAGCATCAAGAAGCTCATTGTTGCCGGCGCGGAATTCTTCCTCGCTTTTTTTCTCCTGCCTGAAAAGCTGTACCACTTGAATACCGGCAAGATGTTCGGAAAGATACGAAAAAACTTTGGAAGACGCCGTTCTTTGCCTTCTGAAAGCATCCCTTGCTTTAACGCGGTTAACAAGAGTAACAGCTAAAACAGGCGGCAAGGTAACAAGAACTACAGCCGCCAGTTTAGGAGAAAGGATAAACATTGTTATAATAGCGCCCGCCATTATCGATATGTCTTTAAGAAAAGCGACAATTACCGTTGTAAAAAACTCGTCCATTGTTTCCACATCGCCCGTTAACCGTGTAACAATCCTTCCCACGGGATGGCGCGAAAGAAAATCGGTAGACTGCGAAATCGTCTTACCGAAAAGCGCAATACGCATATCCTTCATTACGCGCTGGGTCATAAGGGCGGCAGTCCATGTTTGAATAAAAGTAAAAATAAAAACAACTGTAAGAATTATTAAATAAAGAATACATCCTTTTACAAGATAAGGGATATCTTTTCCCAACAGCGCTTTATCGATAATCTTTTGCTGTAGGACGGGGATATAAAGCTCTCCCAACGTGGAAAGAACAAGCGCGGCAAGGGTAAAGACGACAAGAGGTTTGTAAGGTTTTAGGTACGCTAGAATACGCCTGACAATTTTACTGTCGTATTCCTTTGTTATGTCGTCGGTATCAAAATAACTGTCAGACATTCTGCGTCTCCGTCGGTTCCAGTTTTTGTAGCTCCGCCATACGCGCGTAAAAACCGCCTTGTTTTACAAGCTGTTCAGGGCTTCCGTATTCGAGCATCTTTCCTTTATCCAGAACAATAGCCTTGTCCGCGTATTTAAGCGTCGAAACACGGTGGGAAATAATTATCGTTGTGCGCCCCTGTCTTTCTTTTCTTAACGCTTCCAGTATCTTTCTTTCGGTTTCGTTATCAACTGCGGAAAGCGAATCGTCCAGTACAAGAAACTCGCTGTCCATGATGACGGCCCTTGCTATCGCCGTCCGTTGTTTTTGCCCGCCTGAAAGCGTCAATCCGCGCTCCCCTACCAGCGTATCTTTTCCGTGCTGAAATAGCGCCATGTCCTTGTCCAAAGAGGCAAAGACAACGGCCTTTTCCACCGCGCCGCTTGTTTGCGAACCTGCGTCGTTATAACCGTAAGCTATGTTATTTGCTATCGAATCCGAGAAAAGATAGCTGTCCTGAGGGCTTACGGCAAAGAGTTTGCGAAGTTCTTCCAGAGGCCAATCGCGTACGTCAACGCCGAAGACGCGCACACTGCCCGGAGGAGGATCTATCATGCGGGTAAAGGTTTTTATCAACGTGGATTTTCCCGATCCCGTCCTTCCCATTATTCCGAGCCATTCGCCTCGATTAACTTTAAAGGTTATGCCGTCCAGTACCGTATTTGTATTGTTATAGGAAAATGTCAAACCGGACAATTCGAGGGCTGGAACAGTCGCAAGCAGCGCGTCGTTCGGCGGCGCAGTCTGCGGATTATCACAGTCCTTAATCGAAGGCGGCGAATTAAAAATCTCGTTAATCCTGCCCAATGATACCGCTCCGCGCTGGATCATGTTCACCATGAAGCCCGCTCCCATAAGCGGCCAGATTAACATGTTAAGATAGCGGAACATAGCGACGAGGCTTCCCGGAGTCATCAGGCCGTTAATGACGCGCATACCGCCTATGGCGAGCATTATCAACACCGTAAGCCCCGAAAGAAACTGAATAAAAGGAAAGAAAAACCCGAACAGACGAACAAGCTGCATATTCGCCTCGCGGTAATCGTCGTTTGAGTCGGCAAATTTTTTGATGAACCACCATTCCTTTACAAAAGATTTTACCACCCTGATACCGGCAAAGGTTTCCTGCGCGTTATCGCTCAATCTTGAAAACGCCTCCCGCGCGGTGCGGAATTTTCTGCCGACAAGGTTTCCGAAAACAAGGATAAGCGCCGAAACAAGTGGCAGAGGAATAATCGAAACAAGAGCGGAGCGGGCATCCTGAACAAAGATAATTATCAAAATAGCGGTGGACATAAAAACAAAATCAAAAAGAGCTACTATTCCCATACCGATAGCCATTCTCACCGCATGAAGGTCGGTAATCGAACGCGCCATAATATCGCCGATTTTATTTTTTTGGTAGAAATCCCAAGAAAGTTTCTGCAAATGGCTGTAAAGATTTTCGCGTAATTCCGCCTCTATCCGTCTTGAAGAACCGGTAATAAAATAACGCCACAGAAAGCGTCCGCCCGACACTACCGCCATAACGCCCGCCATGTACAACGAAAGTATAATTATCTGCTGCAGCCGGAAATTTCCGCTTGAGATAAGATCTACAGCCTTGCGGATAAACTGAGGAATGGCTATCTGGGCGGCGTCTACGACAATAAGACAGACAAGACCGAAGATATAACGGTAACGGTAACGCGAAACATACGGAATAAGGGCTTTATATTCTTTCAAGGATACGGAAGGCCGGCTCATGCTCTTTTTTTGGCATCTTCCTGTTTCTTATGATCCGCTTCCAGTTTGGTTTTCCAAATTGCGATTTTTTTCTTTACGTTCTCGGCATCTTCGCTTTCCGCTAGAAGAATGTGCAGTCTTCTTAAAGCGCCAAGATATGAAATGCCCGTTTTAAAATCCGGTATCTGCCCGGTTGAAAGTTCGTATTTCTCGCGGTAACGATCCGCCGACTGCGACAAAAGCCTTTTAATTAATCTAAGGTGATAAGTAACAGAGTCATAATACGGAGACTCAAAAGTCGAGTATTCCATAACGCGGCGAAGATCCAGCATATTTTTTGAAACGGTGGCAAAGCGCCCTTCCAATTCTACAAATGTCCATCTCCATTTTGAGTTGTCCCCGTAAGCATACTCCAAAAGATCTATGGTAAGACCCATTTTTCTTATTAAATAATAACGCTGGTTTTCGTCAAAAGATTCCAGCAAATTTATTTTTTCTTCATAATCGGCGAAAGGAACATCAATATAATTACTTACGGCTTCCTCAAGATAAATAACCGACTTGTAAAGAGACTTTCTGGCGTCGTTCAGGACTTCTTCGTTTTTAGTTTTAAGAACAACCTGCGCAATTCCGCTAATCGCAATATAATTGGAAGTAAGGTTCAGCATTTCATCGGCAAGGGTCAGTTTCATAAGGGCGGCTTCAGGCGTATTTTTTTTACTTTCAACCGCGAGTTTTTTCTCTTTTTCTAAAAGCGACTTGGTCATCGCAACATAAGTTGAAACTTTTTCATTGTAAAGGCTCCGATCCTGGTCGTTAAATTTTGCCATTAACCGCTCCGTTTACCGTATTTTTGCATAAGTTCGTCCGCATGGGCAAGCGCGGCGCTTCCCGAATCCCCCGCGAGCATTCTCGCGATTTCTTTTCGGCGGCCTTCAGCGCTCAAAGGCCCGATTCCCGTATAAGTTCTGCCGCCTTCCGTTCTTTTTTCCACCTTAAAATGATTATCGGCTCTAACGGCGATACTGGCAAGATGTGTAACACAAAAAATTTGTTTAAATTTGCCGATTTTGGTCAGATACTCCCCTACTTTCAAGGCGACTTCTCCGCCGATCCCCGTATCTATCTCGTCAAATACAAGGGTTTCCGCAGACATCCTGTCTGAACCCTCGGCCTCGTTTTGCCCTTCGGACAGAAGCGCCGTCTTAATCGCAAGCATTACGCGGGAAAGCTCGCCGCCCGACGCGATGCGGGCAAGGTCTTTAAGCGGCTCGCCTGTATTGGCGGAAATGAGGAATTCAACGTCTTCCGCCCCCCACGGGCCTAAGGACGTTTGCCCGTCCTGCTGTTTCGGAATAATTTTTACCTGAAAGCCCGCGTTAGGCATTCCAAGGTTTTTTAAGATACCCGTTATCAAAGACCCGAGTTTTTCGGCTGCGCCGGTTCTTTTTTGCCGCAGGCTTTGGGCCTTCGCCTTAATGTCTTTTTCAATAGCGGCGATTTCGGTTTTAAGTTTTTCCCTGTTTTCTTCCGCGCCGCAAAGCGCTTCAATCTCTGCCTGAGCCGAACTCATGTAAGAAAGAATCGCCTCCTCTTCTCCGCCCGCCTGCGTTTCGGTCTTAACGTACTTTTTTTTCAGTTTGTAAAGGAGGGCAAGCCTTTCGTTTACTTCTTCCAGACGGCGCGGATCAAAAGTTAAGCTGTCCCTGTAGGCGCGAAAATCGCCTGCAATATCCTCGGCCTCGTAGTAAAGGTTCTCAAGCCTTCTGTAAATTTCACTTAAAGACGCGTCAACCGCGCTTGCGCTGTCCACGGAATTTTTCGTTTTCCGCGCAAGGCTCAATACCGAATTTTCGCCGTCAAAGAAATTGCCGGAGGCTGCGGCAATCAGCCCTGCAAGTTTTTCAAAATCGGAAAGTTTTTGCAGTTCGTTTTCCAGTTCGCGGATTTCCCCCGCGTGAACAGCGGCCTTGGCAATCTCGTCCACGGCATAGTTTAAAATTTCAAGCCTTTCTTCCCTTTCGCGGTCGCTTTTCAAAGACGCTTCCAGAGATTTACGCTTGTCCGTCAGTTCAAGAAACACCTTGTAGAATGCAAGAACCTCGTCCTCGATTCCCGCAAAACGGTCAAGATAGCGGCGGTGGTTTTCTTTTTTTAAGAGCGATTCATGGTTATGCTGTCCGTGAAGATCAAACAGGAACGCCATAAACTCCGCAAGATCCTGCCTTGTTACGGGAACATTCTGAATATAGACGGAGCCTCTGCCCGTTGTTTTTATATTTCTTCTTACGATAACGGTGTCTTCCTCACATTCAATGTCGCGCCCCTTAAGCCAGTCCGTAACTTCCGCGTTGTTTTTTTTAACGGAGATAACGGCCGACACGCTCGCTTCCTCGCAGCCTGTGCGTATAACGTCCGTTTCAGCCTTTCCGCCCAGCAAAAAACTCAAAGAGCCTACGATTATCGACTTTCCCGCGCCGGTCTCTCCCGATAAAACGTTAAACCCGGGGCGGAAAGAAAGCGTGATTGAATCAATCAGCGCGTAATTCCTTATGGAAAGTTCTTCAAGCATCGGTTCTCTCCAACGGAGCTTGCTCCGACGGAGCTTGCTCCGACGGAGCTTGCTCCGACAGGTTCCCTGACCAGAAAAGCTTTGACCTTAGCGCGGAATAATAGGTGTGCCTGTCCGCGAATATCAATTTGGCGCTTTGCGCCGCCTGTTGAATGAAAATTTTATCGGCGCTTTTAAGATCGTATGTATCCTGTCCGTCAACCGTAAGCAGTACGCCTGAACGAAGCTGTCCCGGCACGGTTATAACAACCCGCAGGCGGGAAGGAAGCACAAAAGGCCTGTTGGATAGAGCGAACGGGCAAATGGGGTTAAGTATTACAGCTTCCATTTCAGGATCAAGGATGGGTCCCCCCGCCGCCATTGAGTACGCGGTAGAACCTGTGGGAGTCGCGACGATAAGCCCGTCACAGCGGTAAGAACCTAAGGCGGCGTTGTCAACGATGCTGTCGTCGGCATTGTCAACAATGCTGTCGGCGGAGCTTCTTCCCCTGTTTATCGACACGTCAAGATTTATAAGTTTCGCGATTCCCGATGCGGAAATTACCGCGTCGTTAAGGCAGATGTTTTTCATGATGATTTTTCCGCCGCGTTCTACGGAAATATCGAGCATACAGCGTTTGGAAACGGTTATCCCGCCCTTCTCCCATTTTTCGTATGTGGAGAGCCAATCGTCCCTGTCCACTTCCGCGATAAAACCCAACGAACCCATGTTCACGGGCAGAATCGGCACTCCGAGAGGCGCAAGACAGCGAGCGGTGTAAAGAACGGTTCCGTCTCCGCCAAGCGAGAAAGCGATATCCCATTCGCCTTGCGGCAGATTCTCGGGCTTTCCCGCAAACGAGTAAACAGTGACAGAAAACGAACGTTTTTCAAGCTCAGCTTGTATCTGTCTTGCCGCGTCCGGCGCGTTTTTTTTGTGAGTATTAACAAACAGAACTGCCCTTTTTCCCATATGCACCCCTAGGGTAAGGTCATAATAAGACGCGCCACATGTTCCGCGTCAGAGGAGCGCAATCGCGGGTAAAGGGGAAAAAGAACCGTCCGCAGAGACAAAGAACTGCCGACAGGACAATTTCCGCAAAGTCCCGACGCCGCAAGCGTATTTTCAAAAGCGCTCTCTACTATAATATCCTTTTTTCGCGCATAAGCAATTACATCTTTTAAGCCTGTCTCAAGAACAAGCGAGAATGAATAGTTGTTGTATTCGTCTTCGGAGAGGGTAATAAACCGCTTGTGCCTTGTGCGAAGGCTTGCCTGTACGTAAACATTCGCAATCTCGCTCCTCTTCTGAAGGTTACGCTGAAGTTCCTTGAATTGTACAACCGCAAGGGCTGCGTTAATATCGGGCAGGCAGTATTCATTCGCGATACCCGCGAAGTTCCGCAGTTCCGAACCGTCCTTCCTGTTCATTGCGAATAACAGAGCTCCGCCTCCCGATGTAAGCATATCCCTTTCCTCAAGCCCCAATATACAAAATAATCCGTTTGTCTTTATGACATTCCCGTAACTTTGGGAAATATCCTCGATTAAGGGAAAACCCAGTTCTGCTATCGCCTTTGAATCGGGCTGAAAACCGAGGGTATGATGAAGGACAACGGCGCAAATCTCAACGTCCGGCGTTTTCTGCGAAACAGCGTTCTCGATTGTTTCGCGGCTCATGCATGGAAAATCATAGGACACGTCGCAATAAAGCGGTATTAACTGTAAATCTTCGATAACCTGATAATAATAGCGCGGCGAAAGGGAGGAAATTACAACCGCCTGCCCCGATTTAACATTCAAGGCCTTAAGCGCAAGGTACAACGCCACGGCGGGGCTTCGCAGAGCAAGAGCGTAATCGAATTTAATTTGTTCTTTTGCGGTTTGAATCAGAAGCCTGTTCCGTTCCCCGACGCCTATTTTTTCTTCTACCATTGCGGTTAACACCGCGTCCATTTCCTTACGTCTGATGGTGGGAGAATAAACTTCGATTTTCATCAGTTGTACCCGGAACGCCTACTTTCGCAGTTCGGCGATTTTTTGCAGTTCTTTCGGGTTAAAGAGGTCTCTGATATCGAGTATAATAAGGTAACCTGTTTCCTGACGCACAACGCCTTGAATGTACTCGGCTCCAATGCCTGAAAACATCTGCGGCGGCGGCTGAACGTCTTCTTTTTCAATTGTTACTACGCGCGAAATT
>Ga0268262_10006238_pt1 | contig 11507 bp, 5 predicted proteins | sample TergutNc150P3_FD_190354 | JGI IMG/M metagenome (GOLD analysis project Ga0268262, IMG submission 190354) | Nasutitermes corniger P3 segment gut microbial community from laboratory colony in Florida, USA - Nc150 P3 (SPAdes) (version 2) | ecosystem: Host-associated > Arthropoda: Insects > Digestive... | reverse complement strand
CCGCATATTATTATCAGATACATGGCCATACGCTCACAAAAGGATGTAAGAAAAGGCGCGAAAATCGGCATAACATGGAATATTTTAATTCTGCTCTTCTCCGTCGCCGCAGGCTGTATTGGTCGTTTATTCCTTGGCGATAAAATAGAAAGTTCAACGGTTTTTATACAAATGGTACGGTTGATTTTCCCGGGAGTTGTCGCCGGTATTTTGTTATCTGCAATTCTTGCCGCGGCTATGAGTACGGCTGACTCTCAGCTTCTGGTTTCCGCTTCAGCGTTTGCCGCGGATGTTTACAAACCCGTACTGCGTAAAGGACAGTCAAGCGATAAAGAAGAATTTTGGGCGGGCCGGGTTGTTGTCGCAATTATCGCGTTAATAGCCGTTATAATCGCGTCGAATCCCAGCAGCGGTACAATCATGAGCCTTGTCGGAAACGCATGGGGATTATTCGGCGCCGCTTTTGGCCCGGCAATCTTGTTATCGCTTTTCTGGAAACGTTTTACATTCATCGGCGCTGTAACAGGCATCGTTACAGGCGCGGTAGTGGATGTGCTTTGGCTTTTGGTTTTTTCCGGCACAGGCCTCTACGAAACTGTTCCCGGCTTTATAATCGGCTTAATTACGGCTATTGTTGTTACTCTTTGCGGTAAAAGTCCCGGCACCGAAGTAGAAGCGTTATACGACAAATCCGTGGCGGCAGAGGACTAATAAACTATTGTAGAGTGGTTTTAACTTTTCATATTTAAGTTTGACCAATCCAATTTGCGGGTCAGGAACATAACCACGCCTGTTATTACAAAGGCCGCTATTGAACCGATTAGCAAAGCCCAGTCCTCGGCGTTGAGCGTCAGGTACATAATGAGGTACAAAAGCGCCATGACAAGCCCCATGTACGCGCTGCGTGTCCATGTTTCGAGTAACGAGCGCGCGTATAAGGTCATCATGCAGGTAAGCGCGGTAGCGGCGATGAGATAGGCGATGGAAAAGGATAGGTGTTCTGAAATTGATAACAGTAAAAGGTAGAAAATAACGTTTGCAAATCCTGAAAGCAAATATTGCGCGGGATGGATTGATTTTTGTGAAAACACTTCCAAGAAAAACAAGGTTAAAAACGGTATAATTAAAAATAAAATCGCGTATTTTACGGCGCGGGTATTTAGCGCATAATGGTCAAGCGGTTTGAAAAAATCCACACCAAAGAATTCATTATTCCAGTTCGATTTGCTTTCATATTCGTCGCGCTCAGCGGTCAGCCAATAAAGCGGGATTGACCTGCTTAAATAACTAATTTCCCATTCAGCGTCAAAACCGGTTTCAGAGAGCGTATAGTTTGCGGGCAAAAACCCGCCTTGAAATGACGGCGACGGCCAATTAGTTTGTATGCGCACCTGCGTTGTTTCACCGATTGGAATAAGTCGAATGGCTTTTCCTCCCTGCACCGCGAATTGAATATCGAACGTGTTCACGCCTGTTGCGTTAAAAGGGCTTGACGCGTTAACGCCGTTTCCACTGGCAGTCGATGTACGACCGTAACTTTTCCTGTCTCCATAATAATCTATGGAAAAATTTCTGTTACCAGGTTTAAAGAAGAGTTCATCGCCGTTCCAGTCCGCTTTAATTATCCTGCGTATTCCCTTTTGGGTTGCCAGTCCTATGACAATTTCCGCCTGCTCTGGATACAATGTCTGGTTTTGCTTGAGTTTATCTTTCGCCCTTTCATAACTGAAGTTCCCTGAAAGAGAAACGTTACCTGAAAACAACGCAACCGAAAAAATACCCCTGCGTTTTTTCTGCGCGGAAAAATCGGCATTGATTTTTACATCTTTCGGCGTAATCCAAAGCGTATAATTGCGCGTAATAATTTCAATTTTTTCCCCTTCTTTTTCCGTCTTTGTCCTGATCTCTTCACGCTCGATAACGGGAATACGGATAACGGGGCCGTACAGCATAAATTGGCTTCCCCATGCTTCCATGATCGAGTCTTCCACTTCATCCGCACGATAACTGCGCTCGCTAATCAATGAACGAATCATAGCTACAGGTATCAGCAAAAGCAAAATAATGATAACAAGCATGGCGATTTTAAATCCGCCGCTTGAAGTAAGATTGTGAAATTTTTTCTGTTTGGGCGATTCCAAATTGGCAGGCGATTGGTCTGACATATTAAACTCCTGAATAATTATCTCTTAATTACAGTAAAAAATCAATCAAATTTATTGATCAATTACATAACTAATTGAACTTTGAATAAGCTCAATAATCTGGTATTTTTGTCACTAACTATGATATGATAACTTAATACATTGTAAACAAAACCGCAAAGGAGGCAGTTTTTGGGATATGACGACGCTTTAAATCTTGCCATGCAAAAGCTCGCGCAGATACCGCCGCAGTCGGTCTGCCAAAACTGCGGCACACGTTATGAAGACGGAGAATTTTTTGTACCATGGTTCAACACAGAAAAACCGCTTTCTTCAGCTTCCGTTTCGCATAAAATAATTTGGTTGCATTATCTGACGGCCAGCGGCATACAAAAACAATCCGGTCATTTAATCGCCTACAGGGAAGCCGCGCCCGCGCTTTTTTACGAAGCTAATTTCAACAAACGCGCCGTAAAACCCCTTGTTAACCATTTTGGCAAAAACCCGCAAAACCTTATTTCCACCGGTACAGCCCTTGGAGGACAGACAGTTAAAATGGGCGATACCGCCGTTATGATAAATGTTCTTCCGTATATACCGATGACATTTATCATCTGGGAAGAAAGCGAAGAATTTCCCCCCGATGGAAACATACTTTTTGATCAGACGGCAAAAACATGGTTAGCGTCGGAAGACCTTGCTGTATTGGCGAGCCTTGCGGTCAGTGAGTTGATTGAAGCGGGAAAATCATCATGAAAAAATCCGCTCTCATTATTTGTACTAACCATCTGAGAGAAAAAGGAATAACCGCATGTTAAATAAACAGGAAGTGTTACGTGAAGTTAGAGAAAATATTCTACCGTTTTGGCAGAGTATGGCTGATAAAGAAAACGGCGGTTTTTACGGCGAGGCGGATTTTTACGGCAAAATAGACAAAACCGCCTCTAAAGGTTGTATTTTAAATTCGCGAATACTGTGGACATTTTCCGCCGCATACCGCATATTAGGTAATGATGGCTATAAAGCATACGCCCAACGCGCACGGGATTTTTTATCATCAGCTTTTCTTGACAAAACGCACGGCGGATTGTACTGGTTGGCAGACCACACAGGAAAAGCGTTGGACACAAGAAAGCAATTTTATAACATCGCTTTTGGCATCTATGCGTTAAGTGAACATTACCGCGCCACAGGCGATCAATCTTCACTTGAATTGGCGATGAATCTTTTTGACGCAACTGAACAATACGGTCTTGATCCCTCTGCGGGTGGTTATATTGAAGCTTGCAATCGCGAATGGCGAAGCATTGACGATTTCCGTCTCAGCGGAAAAGACCTCAACTGCCCAAAGTCCATGAATACTAATCTGCATGTCTTGGAAGCTTATACAAATTTAGTTTGCGCCGGTGGAGGTGAGCGCGTACGCAACGCACTTGAAGCATTGTTGCGCATAACGCTAGAAAAAATTGTCAATAGCGATTGGCACTTTGAACTATTCTTTGACATGAATTGGAATTCGCTAACCAAAGACATTTCTTATGGCCATGATATTGAAGGAAGTTGGCTTTTATATGAAGCGGCGCTGGCTATTGGTAATGAGAATCTTATTTCCAAAGTAAAGCAAGCCGCGTTGGCTATTGCGGAAGTTATCTATAACGCCGCCATTGACCGCAACAACGGCGGACTACTCAGCGGCTGTGACGCGGCGGGGCATCATCACGCTAAAAAGGAATGGTGGCCGCAAGCGGAGGCAGTCGTTGGTTTTTACAATGCGTATGAGTTATCAGGAGAGCGTAAATACTTTGATGTGGTTGAGAGCGTTTGGAGTTATATTCAGAATAATTTTGTGGATAGGGCACATGGCGAATGGTTTAATGAATTGAGTATTGATAATACGCCGGATATTAATTTGCCAAAAGCGGGGTTTTGGAAGTGCCCTTATCATAATGCGCGTTGTTGTTTTGAGGTGGCGGGGAGGATGGGGTGAAGATTACCTAACTAAAAAGTTTGCAACCTTGTGCTTTGAACTCTTCAATCTTGACTAGAAGTTCATCTGGAGTAACTTCCAAATATTCGGCAAGGCAGTTGAGGCAGTAGAAATGCACTATTTTTCTTCCGAGTAGTTTTTTATTCAAACCGATTATATTTTTAATTATTATTTCTTTACCACAAACATAACAATTTTTCTTTACCATGTGAGTTAAACCGTTTCTTTAATATCTGGTCGAACGCTGAATGTTGGGATATCTTTTCCTTGATACTCTACATCAAGAACACCAAGCTGATATTTTATTGTGTCTCTCATTTTGCGTGCTCTGTCAAGGCAATATCGTTTAAACTCACGTGCAGAAATATCGTTTGAACTACGAACATTAGGAAACAACAACTTTAAATAAGCAGTTGCAATTCGCTTCACAGCTTCAGTATCACGTGTATCTGCCGCTTCAGGCACCTCAATTAATTCATCAACAATGGCACGGTAGCTCATATCTTCACGAAGTTCATGCATAATAGAACAAAAGTATTCAGAATTTAACGCCCAACCTGCAATCTTTAGGTCGTCATTCATTCGGGGAATGTTCCAACCTTTGATGAACCCGTGAAAACGCTCTATTAAAGCCGATTCGTGGAATACAGATGGAAGTTCCTCAAACATATTACCAAAACCATCTTCATCCATTGTTTCCTTCTTAATATTGCCACAGAGAATAACTCCAGCTTCAGCAGTTCCCTCATAATTGCCTACAGTAAAAATACCCGATTCAAGATAACCTTTTAATGCCGCCCTCATTTCGTCTGCATCTGTAAAAGAAATTGTCTGTACTTCATCAAGTGTTATAAAATCATTTCCTGATACTAAACCTTCAATGCGCTTATTTAGATCGTAAAACATTTTTGCACGGCTCATAACTCCACCACTTGAAAGCCAACCAAAACGGCTAACACGACCAAATAAATAGGATTTACCTGTTCCTTTCGGAGCAAGTTCTATCAAATTTAATCGTTTTTCAATAAAGGGAAGAAGACGTGTAAGCATTGTGAGTTTTTTTTCTTCATCACCAAGATACCCTGTAGCATTGTAATCAACAGCACCTAGAAGAATATCTATCCATTCGGTAATTGAGAATTCATTACGAGAAATTTTATAGTAATTGAGATCAATCGTATATGGACAGAATGTCTTGAATCCGATTAGCTTAATTTTTCCTTTTATTTTGAGGTTATCATCAGGGTTTCGGTAACCAAGTTCAACCATCCCCCAAGTCTCTCTTCCTCGTACCAAATCATCCTTACAGGTTTGCCAGACAGAATCTTCGATAATAGTATCTTTGCTTGTTAGCCCAAAGTCAGGTAAAACAAACGACACTTCGCTAGTCTTAATATCAATATCTACAGAAACTTTAGCAAGAAATTTTACACGCTCGTGTTCAATAATTATTTTATTCTTTATTGCTATCCAGTCATCTTTGCGTGGTAAATAGGTTTGCACAAAATTTGTCAACTCGTCTGTATTAAAATACCCGTTTTCATCTTCAAATTTTTTTAATAGCCAATCGCGCATAAAAGAAGGCAGACTCAAAGCGGAAAAGAAATTACTTTTCTTGAGATCTTTATAAACTACCATTTCGTCAAAAGAATTCTTAAGTTTTTCAATCATTAATATACCTCCTAAAACAAATCATCAAAAGCGTCATTAATTTTTCCACTCTTGCCTTGCGTCCTAATCATTATTTCACCAATTAGGTTGTCACCTGCATATACGTTTGCAGGATATTCACCAGCTCGTTTTATATCAGTTAATTGTACAGTAAAATGATTTGTATCATTCTGTGAAGCTGGATAATGTTTTTTATTTATTACAATAGAAACATCTTGAACAGACGAATTAAAAAACAATATAATTTCTGTGCCGGTACGGGAATCAACAATAACAAATTCATTAACAAGTTTAACTGTTATGTTTCTGTTCTTTAATGTTAGTTCAATAATAGGAACAACTACTTCCTCAAAAGATGCTCCACCATGAACTTCGACATTTGCGGCACGACTACCTTTGAATCTCCCATAATCTGCAAGGACGAGGTATTCGTTTTCTTCGGCGGCAAATGGCAGATTATATGATTGAAATAATTTACAACATCGTCCTGAATGTTCACCTTTTGTGTCAGTATTGTATTGTTCCTCTTTTCGGCGTAATACGGCAAGCCGGGAAGCACCGTGATCGCTTACAATCAAGAAACGTTTATAATGATGTAGGGCAAGTTCTGTAGCAGCTTTTTCAATTGTAGCTGTAATAACATCTAATTCTTTTACAAGATGGATAGGAAGCTCATTGTTTTCAAAGTTATAGCCTCCTTTTTCTTTATGCTTAATTTCGTCAAGTTCTTCATTTTTCTCTTTTTTCCCTTGCCAATTATCATAAAAATCACGATTAAACGATGTTATAGTCGGCAATTCTGCGCGAGCAATATTAATTGAAATCGATAATCCACGTTTCTGAACTAATGTCTCAATAAAAGACAAATATTCAACACCAAGAGCATCAAGCCAGTACAAATAAGTATCAGATTTATCCATACTGTCTATGACATCATTTCTAGTGGGTAAACGATTAAATTTGCGAGGACTATTAGCAAGTTCATCAACTTTATCTAAAAAGTTAGGTTCAAGCTTGTTTATTATCTTTTGCAATTTGTATTCTTCAAAATAATTGGTTAGAAGGTCTGCAAGTTCAGGGCATTTGAAAACATATTTCTTCATGTAAGCCGACAGCGCCGGATAAATACTCTCAATTTGCGGAATTAATCCGTTTTTTGAGAGCCAAGCAATTATTTCTTCACGCTCTACCCTTGTACTATCAGTTAATTTATAAACACTTTCAGAAACTACTTGCCGATTATTGATAATAAAATTTGCAATATCCGACTCAGGGAATTTTGCAACAAGAGTTTTACGTTCCATATAAAACGAGGTAAATCGTTTATCTGTATGAGGGATATCTATAATGGCATTTAATATATTGTTATTGAAATCTTCATAGCGGTTTGTTTTTTCCAATACAAACCTAAGGTATCCATTGGTTATAGTGTCGATTTTACTCTTAAGTGAAATAAAATATAACCAGTTATGATAATTATCATTAGCTAAACGAAAATAGAAATCTGTTTCAAAATTATTTTTGAAATCTTGTTTTTCAAACACTTCATTAAGAGAACCGTTATTTTGATTTAGTTCGACAAGCAATTCTGCCCAATAAATATCGCTTCCACATGAACGCGGCAAGTTAAATCCTTTTAATATGAATTTTATTCCCTCGTAGGCATTATTTATTTTATTTATGGTAAAAAATGAGCTATCAAGGTTGACATTTGAGTTTACCACAACATTCCCACATCGTCCTTTTTCTAGTTCAACAAGCAGAGCCCTAAAACCAGTAAATTCAGACAACCCTGTTGATTGATCGACTAATAATAGAGATAAGTTGCATTCTGCGTTATCAATAACACTATATCGGCGGTCGTCAAAACGCTGGTCAGTTTTTAATTCTTTAATTTGAGAGACAAGTCCTCGTAGAAGTAAAATGACTTTTGCTTCACCAATGTTCATATCCTTTAATTGAGATAATACATTTGTTACTTCAGTGATACCTCGGAAAGCGAGATATTCTCCAAGACCTATCACGACAAATTTTTTATCCTTTGTTTTTATATCAGCAGTTTTAATAAATTCCAACAAATTGTCGATATCTGGAAATTTATCAGCATCATTACAAAAACGACTCGTTGTAATAAAAGGTAGCTCTGCCAATGACAATTCTTGTAATACTGAAGTATATTGACTGTCATTAACGAATAAAAAATAAGGTGTTTTAACGGGAGAAGATAGATATTTCTTAACAGAATCTATTTGCATTCTATCACCATCCTTAATTCATTAGTATTTCAATTCCGACAGTTATACTATCTTTAACGAGTCTCTTGAGGTATTGTTTCAACTGTGCATCATCCATCTTGTCTATTATTAAAAGAACCTTATCACTACCACCAGCATTGTACTCAGCTTCAGCAAGTTGTTTGACTTTGTTTTTTACAGTTGGATTATCACGCCAGTCATAAGTATCAATAGACAGATGTTCAAGTTTATCTCGAATCTTATCAGGATTTGGTAATAAGATTTTATATTCACCTACAATATCTTTCTCAAAAGCAGTATTTCGTTTTTTTTCATCTGACAAAATTTCAAAGATTGACGTTGATTCAAGATAATTAATAGCAGCCTTGATTTCATTATCAGTTCCCCAGTTCCTGTTGAGAGTCTCAAATATTTTTTTTGCCGTTTCAAACTCTTTTTCAGATACACAAGATAAGATAGGTGTTCTATATCGGGTTGACCACTCTTGGGGATTCTTAGTACCGGTTTTGTCTTTCCATAAACGAAAGAGTTGCGATTTTAATTGATTCTTTTTAAATTCTTCACTAGCCTCTTTTACCTTTATATTACAATCATTTTTTAAAAGTTCAAATAATCCGGTCTGTAATTTACTTTTTACATCAGAAATATCATTATCGCTCAAATCTTCTAAATATGGTTCATAAATTTCAACAAATACACGCTTGTCGTTGGTAAGTAATTCTTTGATCTCAACTCTATGTAACGTCAATTCATCAAGGAATACTATTAACTGTTCAGGTGATAAATCTGCCTGTTGGTAAATTTTTAAAAGTATATTTATGACCTTTGCAAACGCCGGATATTTCATGCTAAGCGCCTCATATGAAACGCCAATAAACTTTAATCGTTCATACCATTCTTTATACATTTCTGAAAGAGAATGAGCTGAGACATTCAATATTGCGTTACTTTCTTTAACTATGCTGTAATCTATCAGCAATCTGCGAATTTCATCTTCGCCAATCTGTTTATCCCACAGACATGCGTGTTTTACTCCAAAAAATTTACGAATATCTGGAATCACATTATCTTTAGCATCAATTGCTGTAGCAAGTTCAATTATTTTTCCATTTTCAAACGATTTCATGTACTCACGCATACCACTTTGACAATTTTCGCTTGTAAGTAAAGCAAACAGATTATCTGCAAGAGAAGGTTTTGAAGAAGCAATTTTCCCAATCTCAACTGCCTTTTTATGCGCTTCACTACCTTCTTTCTGGACAAGTTCAATGTACTTTTGAACTACATCGAAAATACCTTTTGTATCTACTTCTTCAAGGCACCAAACAGGTAATCCAAATGATCGCATTTTCGCACTTACAGCTATTGCTGCTTGACTAGCAGATGAACAAGAATTTTCAGGAATACCCCACGCCTTTTCGGTAAGTTTATAAAATGCCATCTCATCGGGAGTCATTTTTACAATGTAGGTAGGCTTTGATGATTTACCGATGTGGTTACTAATCATTTCTGCGAGTTTTTCATGTGTCATTGGCTCATGACAACCAGATGTATCACTATAACGGAATGGTTCTCCGCCATATTCTTTCAATAAAAATCCAGCCAAGAAGGCTGAAAGGTTACAAGGAGCAAAGCCGTATTCTTTTTCTAGAAAATTATAAATATCACTTATTGGAATTTGCCCTTCACTAGTAAATGCAATATCAATAAGTTTATCAATTTCTACTTTTATTTTTGAGATAGGAAGGGAAGTTGTCGACGGGTTATCCCAATACTTATCAATTTTCCAAACGGCAGGTAATAAATGATTTTCAATACCAACAACAACTCCGTTAGTATTTTGAGAAATTCCACACTTTGCGGACGATTTTGCCTGTGTTAATTTCAATTGATTTTCTGTCAGGTTCTTAGTAAAGTCAAATACAAGTGGGAAACGATTAGTTACTATAGTTTGAAGAACACTTGACACCCCTTGAGCGTTACCTAGTTTTTCTCCTTCTTGATTTTTATAGGTGTAAATGATAAACTGACCATCTTTAATCCGGTCTCTCCAGTCTTGATCCAATACTCGCTTGGCTTTATCAGAATATTCTCTTGATGAAGTATTGATATTTCCTTGATAATATATAGCCATTGCAGAAAAATCAACATATTGATCAAATGCATCTAACCCAAGTGGCGTTGAAAGAGCATCTATAAATACAATATTCTCATACTGTTTGTCAGCAGCTGCTGTTTTTATATTTTTACGAAAAGTTACAGCTTCCGATTCATCTTTTGCAAAAGCAATAACAGCTAAGAAATTCCATCCTGCTGGTTTATCACGGAGGATATTTATTGTTCTGGTAAAATCAGTTATTGTTACGGGAGTGATTTTACCAGTATTTGGTTCTGACTCGAAGCGCAGGCGAAGAGCAGGTGAAAGAGATAATACAGTAGAAAGTCCCCCATCATTTACAAGTTTTGAGGTTGTACTATTCTGTCGTACATCTTTCTTATTATTGTCTATTTTTGTTTGATCACCGGCAAGAACGGCAGCTAAGTAAGCATGTCGACCACCGCTAATCGGGTTGGTAATCAGAATTCCTTTTTCCTTTAGTCCTTTTGCAATATTAGTAGATTTTGTCCCTTCCAAATCAGGGATACCCTCAAAAACATAACTCAAGTTCTGCTCTGTAGTCTTTAACAAATCAATTGTACCGCCTAAACGCTGATCAATAGCCTGCATAATAAGGATGGCTTTTAGAACAGTTTTTTCATCATCACGAAGGTTTTGCTGTTGTGGATAAGTGTCAAGTATCAAACGAATATCTGGAGTAAGATTATCCTTGCCTTTCTCGTAGAAGAAGTTCCAAAGCATATCTACTGTGAGAAGAGGATGGTCGTCATAAGGTCCTATATTATTGATAAACCATTGAAATGCTTTTACATCTTCTGTGTTTGATGTCTTAATGAAATTAAACATGCTTCGTTGGTTAGATTTAAATGCGGAAGCAATATTTTTAAGAAGTAATGCCGCCATTGGATGAATGGGCATAATACCTTCCATAATTTGTGGAATTGTTATATTTGTCGCTTTCATAACGGCAGATCTGGAACCGGTAACACGAGCATTTAAATCGCCATCAACCAATCTATTCCAATCAGTTTTTGCTGATGGTTTTACATTAAAAGCATGACCAATGAGCTCAAAGGCGATATTATCTGGCAGCTCAATCCGCACAGAAATGAAACGGTCACGGACCTTTTTCCATGTCGTGTCAGCACTTGTAAATAGTTGTCCTGACTCATGTGTAACAACAATAAAGAAAAAAGGTTTTAAATTCACTAATTCAACGAGTTTTTGAAACTCAGAAAGACTTTCACGATTGTTCTTAAAATAATCCTGAAATTCATCCCATATAAAAACTATTTTTATATTGTTATGGTCAATTATGTCTGTTATCCAAT
>Ga0268262_10006237_pt1 | contig 11507 bp, 9 predicted proteins | sample TergutNc150P3_FD_190354 | JGI IMG/M metagenome (GOLD analysis project Ga0268262, IMG submission 190354) | Nasutitermes corniger P3 segment gut microbial community from laboratory colony in Florida, USA - Nc150 P3 (SPAdes) (version 2) | ecosystem: Host-associated > Arthropoda: Insects > Digestive... | reverse complement strand
AGAAAATGCCAAGAGCAGTTGACGGTTCCAAAAGAAAGGAACATCGAAAAAAAATACTAAAGCTGGCAAAAGGTTTTTGGGGGCGAAGGCACTCAAACTACAAAACCGCCAAAGACGCGGTTGCCAAGGCTCTGTCCTACGCTTACAGGGACAGGCGGGACAGAAAAGGCGAATTCCGCAAACTGTGGATCATCAGGATCAACGCGGCTTGCCGTGAAGAAGGGCTTTCATATTCCCGGTTTATCGCCGGGTTAAACAAGGCGGGTATTACCATAAACCGTAAAGCCCTTGCGCATCTTGCGGTCGAAGATCCGGCGGCTTTCAAAGCTGTTGCCGCCAAAGTAAAAACCGCACTTGGAATGTAATTGATTTTAAAGGGGGGGACGCACATGATTAACCTTGAGCAAGTTAAACTGCTGGAAACAAAGATCGCAAAGATTATTGACTTTGTCGAAAAAGTCTCCAAGGATAACGCGGCTTTACTCCGGCGTGAAGCGGAACTTCATGAAAAGCTGGAAGCGGATCAAAAACGGATAAGCGAGCTTGAGGTATTACTAAACGGTTTCAAGGATGAACAGGGCCGCATAGAAGACGGAATTCTCTCCGCCCTGGACAGGCTCAGCCAGTTCGAAGAGGCGATAGAAAAAAGCCTGAAGGACAAACCCCACGGCAAGCCTGTCAAAGACGCTATTAAATCCCCAGCCGGGACTTTACCGCAAAAAAAACAGTCTGCCAAAGAAGAATTAATGCCTCAGCAGAATAACGCGCCGGACGGACAGATCGATGCCGGCGATTTAAGCAGCGAAAAAATTTGTTTTGAGATACCGGATAACGAGACAGCCGAAGATATTCTTGACCCTCTCACCGAAACACTGGATGAAGAGGCTGGTGAGGGCAATTCGCCGGCGGAGGGCGGAGAGCTGGATATATTTTAGGCAAGGAAGCGGCTGTGAATGGATCAATGCCGGAAACAAAAAACGCCGTAGCTCTCCACGATCTTGTAATAGATGTACTTGGAACAAAATTTTCCATTACCACAAACGAAGCGCCCGATTTTTTGGACAAGGTGCTGACCCAATACCACGCTGCCATTGAAAACACCCAGAACATCTCCGGGATGAAGGACCCTCTTAAAATTTCAATTCTGACCGGGTATTTGCTTTGCGCCGAAATCAACAAACTGAAACTTCAAATTGAAGAAGAACAGTCGGGTGTGGAGGATGAACTTAACCGCATAATGCGAAATCTGATCGAAAACATCGATCATGTCATGGAAGAAACATTTTCATTAAATGGGTGAGATTTACAAACTTCGCAACAAAGCCAGGCATTACGACTGGGGTTCCGCTGATGACATTCCCCGCTTGATGGGAATTAAACCTGACGACGCGACGCCGTGGGCGGAGCTTTGGATCGGCAGCCATTCCGGCGCTCCTTCGGCCGCAATCACTGATTCCGGCGAAACCAGTCTGGCGGATTTGATTGCCCGCGATCCGCGCCGTTATCTTGGTGAAGAAACCGCGCGGCGTTATGGATCGCTTCCTTTTCTGCTTAAACTACTGTCGGCCGAAAAACCGCTTTCCATTCAGGCGCATCCAAACCTGGCACAGGCCCGCGAAGGTTTTGAAAGGGAAAATCGCGCGGGTTTGGCAATTGATTCGCCGGAGCGCAATTACAAGGACGCTAACCACAAGCCGGAAATCATAGCCGCCCTTACCCCGTTTACAGGCTTATGCGGCTTCCGGGGCGTTGATGAAATCCGCGGCCTGCTTGCTTCTTTTCTTGAGTCCGCGCCTGTTGTCCTGCGGGAAGGCTTTGCCCCGCTGACGCAGGCTCTCTCAGGCCGCGATCCCGCCGCCGCCCTGCGTGATTTTCTGGCCGGGCTTTTCGGCTTATCACAACAGGTAAGGGAAGCGCTTACCGGATATGTTCTTTCAATAAACGAACCGCCGCAGGGCCGCAGCGCGTCGTATAACGACGCGATTGAGCTGGTGCGTAACCTGGCGCGGCTGTATCCCGGCGATCCCGCGATCATCGCGCCCATTTACCTTAATGTCTTCCGCCTGGAACCCGGCGAAGCTGTTTTTCTGGATGCCGGCGTGCTCCATGCCTACATTCACGGCTTCGGCGTGGAGCTTATGGCGAACTCGGACAATGTGCTGCGCGGCGGCCTTACCCCCAAGCACATTGATGTGCCGGAACTGATGAAGGTACTTGATTTTAAACCCTATAAGCCGCGTGTCATTATGCCTGACGCTTCTTTTTTCAACTACCCGGCTCCGTGCGGGGAATTCTCACTCACCAGAATCTGCGGCGGCGGCGTCGCCAATGACGGTGGTGAGAATATATGTCTGTTGGCTCCGGGCAGTTTGATCGGCCAGAATGGCCCCGCAATTTGCATTGTCACCGAAGGGGAACTTATTATCTCCAGAAATGGAAGGAAAACAGCCGTTAAGCAGGGGGAATCGCTGTTTATCCTCCCTGTTAAAAAAGGTGAAAGCCTCATTTCGCTAAGGGGCAATTTTACTCTGTTTGTTGCGTCCTGTGGACGCACTGCGCCTTGTTCTTAGTTATCTGCCTGTCTAAACTGTCGGCAAAAGTCTTTAGTTCCTTTTTACCGTAGTTTGCGGCGCGTTCAACGCCAAGGCCGTTTTCTGCCAGGCCCACTGTAAAATTCCGCAGGGAAAGCAGTTCGTTTATGTTATCCAAAGTAAATAGCCTGCCGCGGTCGTCAATAACAACGGCGTTTTTTTCCAGCAGCCTTTTTGCCAGGGCAAGGTCGCGGCTTACGGCAATGTCTCCGGGTTCGGCCAGATCCACAAGCCGGTCATCGGCGGCATTTTCTCCGGGCGGGCAGATTTCCATGACATCCCCGCTTACACCCGGTATGGGGCGGTTAGCCGCAAATACCGCTTTAATCCCGCGCAGGGCGGAACAGCGCAGCACCAATTCACGCGCGGCTTTTGGGCAGGAATCCGCGTCAACCAGTATTTTCATCGCCGCCTGCTAATTGCTGGATGTTTCCGGGTACATGCTCTGTGTGTTTTTAATATTCGGCAGCACTTCAAAAAATATATCTATCAATTCAGGATCGAATTTAACTCCGGAAAGCTGGCGAATTTCTTCCAGTACTTTTTGTTCGTCCCAGGGTTCCTTGTAAACCCTCCTGGAACAAAGCGCGTCATACACATCGGCTATGGCGACAATCCTTCCGGCAAGCGGTATCTCCTCTTCCTTCCTGCCCAGGGGCTGGCCCGAATCACCGGTTTTTATGGGCGCGCGGGTGACAGGATCGATCCAGCCGGGATAACCGGTGCCGTTCCAGTTTTCATGGTGAGTCAGGGCTATGTCCTTGGCCATCCTGTCAATATTGGAATGAATATCGTCAAAAAGGCTCGCGCCGTACAGGGTGTGGTGCTGCATTACCTCAAATTCTTCCGGAGTAAAACGGGCGGGTTTTTTAAGGATCATGTCGGAGATTGCCACCTTTCCCACATCATGAAGCATTGAGCCAATCTTTAAAATATCCCTGAAAGTTTCGCGCTCCTCAGGAGGAATATTATGGTTATGCGCCCATCTGTCGTAAATCTCAACAGCGTAACCCGCCACGCGGTTTACATGGGTTCCCGTTTCCTTTGGGTCCCTCAGCTCCGCCATTCTTATCATGCGCAGAATCATAGCCCTTGTGATATAAGCCTGCTGCAAGGCCACAGTGGCGTTTGCCGCGAAATGGCTAATCAGGAATACGTCTTCCTTTGTAAAAACAATTGCCTTTCCGTCAGCATCCATCTTGTTTATAACCTGAATGACGCCCAACAGCCGCCCGTCGGCGGTGATTAGCGGGAAGGTCAGAGTCGAAATGGTTTTATAACCGGTCTTTTTATCGAATGAGGAATTAAAGGAATAAGGCACGTCCGGCGGGAGATTGTACATATCCGGCACATTAATTATTTTTCCGGTTAAGGCGCAATAGCCTGATATGGATTTTTCATTAATCGCCATGGAAAAGGTCGAGTAGATCAGCTTCTGGCCGGGAGGCAGGGATTTCTGGATAGTGTCGTTCTGGGAATACTTAAAAAAAAGCTTGTCTATAAATTGCCCGTTTTCTTCATCCGTCTGCTTTACATATATTGAGCCCGCGTCGGCGTGTACGACTTTTCGGGCTTCAAAAAGGATCCGTTCCAGAAGAAGATCAAGATCCTGAATCTTTCTTAATTCAAAATCAATCTCAAAAATTGATTTAAGGTCAGTGTTATCCCCGTTCATACTTAGGCCCAATATCCCCCCGCTGATTTATTGTATATTGAACAGCCAATAGTTAGCAAGTGGGGAACGTGTAATAATTATGGAATCCTATTGATAATGTAACCACATGTGAATTCACTTGCAAAAAAAAACAATAGCTTATATATTAAATCCGTTATATTTATTTGATGAAGGAGTTTTGTTATGGGCTTAATCAAAGCTTTGGCCGGGGGCGCCGGGGGCGCTCTGGCGGATCAGTGGCTGGAGTTCTTTGTCTGCGAAAGCCTTGAGGCGGACGTACTGGCGGCAAAAGGCCAGAAGAAATCCAGCAAGAGGAGCAGCAACACCAAAGGAGAGGACAACATCATCTCCAACGGCTCCGGCATTGTGGTAAACAAAGGGCAGGCGGCGCTTATCATCGACAACGGCCGCATAGTGGAACTTTGCGCCGAAGAAGGAAAGTATACCTTTGACCAGTCCTCGGAACCGAGCATATTCTACGGCGGCCTTGGCAAGGGCATTGTTGACATTTTTAAAAATGTCGGAGACCGCTTTAAATACGGCGGCCAGCCCGGAAAAGAACAGAGGATTTATTATTTCAACACAAAGGAAATAATGGGGAACAAGTACGGAACGCCCTCCCCCATTCCCTACCTCATCGTTGATCCCAATATCAACCTCCGCCTGACAATCAGCCTGCGCGCCAACGGCGAGTATTCCTACCATATCATGAACCCGATTGCCTTCTACGCCAATGTTACGGGAAACGTGGAAGACACATTCACCAGGGACAAGATCGACAGCCAGCTAAAGAGCGAGATAGTTACGGTTCTGGGGCCGTCGTTGGCAAAACTCGGCGTCGGGCTTGAATACCACATGATTTCCGCCCAGACCGACAAGCTGGCGGAGATTCTAAACGAGGCGTTAACCGCCAAGTGGAAGGAAGGCCGGGGCATAGAAATTGTAAACTTCGGAATAACCTGCGCCGCAACGGAAGAAGACGAAAACCGGATTAAGCAGCTTCAGACTGCGGCGGTAATGCGCGATCCTACAATGGCGGCCGCCTCGCTGGTGAACGCCCAGAGCGACGCGATGCGCACCGCCGCGGGAAACACGGGCGGCGCTATGGCGGGCTTTATGGGCATGGGCATGGCTAACATGGTCGGCGGCATGAATTCCCAAAACCTGTACGCGATGGGAGCGGCGCAGCAGCAACAAGCCCCGCAACAGGCGGCGGCTCCTGCAGGAGCCGTGGCCGCTGCCGGCGGCTGGGCCTGCGCCTGCGGACATGCCGGAAACACGGGCAAGTTCTGCGAGGAATGCGGAAAGCCCCAACCCACAGCCTGGGACTGCGCCTGCGGACACAAGGGAAACACCGGCAAGTTCTGCGCGGAGTGCGGAAAGCCAAAACCCTAAGGCTGGATCATGGAAATAAAAGAATATAAATGTCCCAACTGCGGCGGAGCTGTTAAGTTCGACAGCGGAACCCAAAAGATGAAATGCCCCTACTGCGACACGGAATTCGAGATCGCGGCTCTTGAGGAATACCAGAAACACCAGCAGGCTCCCGAAAAGGACAGCTTAAACTGGGACGGGAAAGAAGGCGCCAAAGCCTGGGATGACAAAGAGCTTGAAGACCTTTCGACAGGCTCCTGCCCCTCCTGCGGGGCTGAGCTGTTAGGCGATAAAAATACCGCGGCTATGGTTTGCCCCAACTGCGGCAACACGCAGATTGTGTTAAAACGGCTTTCAGGATTATTGAAGCCCGAATACTTAATCCCCTTTAAACTGGACAAGAAGGCGGCGGTGGAAGCCCTTAAAAATTTCTACAAGGACAAAAAGCTTCTTCCCGATTGCTTTAAGGAAGAAAACCGCGTCAGCGGCATACAGGGGGTTTACCTGCCCTTCTGGCTTTTTGACGCCAATGCCAGGGGGCAAGTCCGTTATAAAGCCTCAAAAATAATGACCTGGAGCGACTCAAATTACCGTTATACGAAAACCGACTTTTATTCCGTTGTGCGCGACGGCGGCATTCAGTTTGAAAAGATTCCCGTGGACGGCTCCGAAAAAATGGACGACAGCTACATGGACGCCATAGAGCCTTTTGATTATTCCCAGTTAAAGGATTTCCAGACCGCCTTTCTTTCCGGCTATCTGACGGAAAAATACGATGTGGACGCGGAGAAAAGCAAGGAAAGGGCGGCGCGGCGGATCAAGGCGACGGTAGAAACAGAGTTTGCAAAATCTGTCACAGGGTACGGGTCGGTTATAACCGAAAGTTCCGCAATCGGCGTCGAAAACGGCAAGGTTAGTTACAGCCTTTTTCCGGTGTGGGTGCTCAACACCAAATATAACAAGGAAAATTACCTGTTTTTAATGAACGGACAGACGGGCCGCCTTGTCGGAAGGCTTCCCGCGGATACCGGCAAGTCATGGAAATACCGGCTTTTGTTTACCGGTATTATTGGCGCGGCCCTTACGCTTGTCATTCAGGCCTTGCGGATATTCCTGTAGGAGTTTAAATGAAAACAAAAGCCATTAAATTTTGTTTAACGTTTCTGCTTGTTTTTTTTGTAACGCCGGCTTTTGCCTCTATGTATGATCTTGAGTCGCGAATTATTGATAACGCCGGCCTTTTAAAACCGCAGGAAAGAACAAGACTTTTGGATCTCATCTCTTCCGCCGGGGCAGCTTATAATTTTGATCTGGTAATTGTTACCGAAAAGAATATCGGCGCCTCCGATCCCGAAAAATACGCGGATGATTTCTTTGACAGAAACGGCTACGGCCAGGGACAGAATAAAGACGGCGCTCTTTTCCTGTTGGTAACGGACAGCCGCGACTACTGGTTCAGCACCTCGGGCAGGGGCATAAAAGTATTAACTTATACCGCGGCAAATAAACTTGAAAGCGGCGTCGTGAAACAGCTTGGGGAAAACAATTTTTACGGCGCGTTCAGCGTTTTTCTTGTTAACTGGAATGAATTTCTCTCGCTTGACGCGAAAGGCAGAAGCTACAATTTCTTTCATCAATGGAACATTGTTCTTGTTTTAATCGCGTGGGCTCTGGCCCTGGCTATCGGCTTTATCGTCGTGTTTGCCTGGAAGAAGGCAATGGACACCGTCCTTCCGCAAACCCAGGCCGCCGCTTACGTTGTTCCCGGCAGCCTCGCGTTCAGGGAGAAAAAAGACAGTTTCCTGTACAGCACGGTTTCCAAAACCAAACTGCAAAACCAGGATTCATCTTCAGGCGGGGGCGTTCATGCCGGCTCATCCGGCAGAAGTCACGGCGGCAGGGGCGGCAAGTACTAATTTATTTTTCAGTCATGGTTAAAGTCCCGTCCCAGTCGGGCGGCGGGGGATTAACCAGGAATTCATCGATTCGGGAAAGGTACAGGGACGCCAGGTAATCCGAATGGCCCGCTTTTTTCTCAATGGACAGGGCCGTGTTAAAATACTGTTTAGCGGTTTCAAATTCGCGCATGGCGTATAGTTTAAGCCCCTTGTTGTATTGATCCAGGGCCTCCCTGTCTATAATCAGACAGGCGGGCGTTCCCTCCGTCTCTTCGCCGCGATAGGCGTCGTACACCGTGTAAAGCCCCACAGGCTGGTCCTTGCCCTTCACGCGCACGCTGTCGGCCTTGCGGAAAATGAAATGGTCTTTTGCCGCGCTGTAAATATATTCCGATACCACTATCGTCTGATGGTAATACTTTGTAATCCCCTCAAGCCGCGATGCCAGGTTGACGGTATCGCCTATCACCGTGTAGTCCATCTTGTTCTGAAAGCCCAGGTTGCCTACGACGCACTCGCCGCAATTCAGGCCAATACCGGCGCCAAATCCGATGTCCGGCAGGGTAATGTTGGAGGTGTCCACCCGGGGAAGGGTTTTAACCATACGTATCGCCGCCCTTACGCCGCTTACCGCGGAATTATCCAGCGTTTTGGGCGCGCCGAAGATCGCCATTATGGCGTCGCCTATGAATTTGTCGATATTGCCGCCCTCGGCGATAATTTCATCGCCCATTGCGGAAAAATAAGTGTTAAGGAAATCAACAAGTTCCCTAGCCGGCGTGTTTTCGGAAATTTTCGTAAAACTCCTGATGTCGGAAAACAGAATCGTAACCACCCTGCTTTCGCTCTGGCTTGCCGGCGACGCCGATTTTTTAATGATCTCGTCCATTACGTCTATGGGGACATAGCGCGCAAAGGCGGCCCTTGTTTTCTTTTGCAGGGTTTCCATCTGCTTAAGATGCAGGGCGTTGGCGATTATCGGGCTTGCCGCGCAAAGAAATAAGTTAATATTTTCCAGAACAGGCGGGGAAAAATATTCTTTAACGGAAGCGCCTATATGAACCGTCGCGTATTCCTCGCCCGCGCTTACAAGGGGGATAAGGATATAGGATTCGATTCTTTCATTTCTTTCCCCCGCCGGAAAAAAATCATGCACCTCTTTTGTTACAACCTTGTAATCGGAAAAGCGGGTGTTAAAGTCGGCAATGGTGATAGCCTTAAAATCTTCCGCTACCGCCTCCGCGTACCCCGCGAAATTCGCGTTGTATACAACAAGGGCGTCATCCGCGTCCTTAATCATTATGGAGCACATCTCTGACCGGCAGGCGTTTTTTAAAAGGCCGAAAACTCCTTTGACGGTTTCCTCAAGCGAACTTACCTTGCTTGATAATTCGGCAAGCAGCGAGACAAGGGTAGCCTGGAACAATTTGTTGTCAAGAAGGTTGTTCACCATTTCTACAAGGGAATTATCGTTTATCTTTTCGCCTTCTTTCCTGATACGCCCGTAATCAATTTGGCGGTTTTCGCCTGACAACAGCCGTACCTGCCCGGCAAGCTCGTCAAAATTTTCAGGCGTTTTTTCAATGTATATATCCGCTCCGGCCTGTTCGCCCCAGAACTTATCCTTTGTTTCCCCGGGATTGGCAAGCATAATTATTGGTATGTTCCGCGTGGAGGGGCGGGATTTAAGAAAACGGGCGGCCTCAAAGCCTTTAATCAGGGGCATTTCAACATCAGTAATGACAAGATCGGGAAGGAAACTGTAAACAAGCTTTATCCCCTCAAGGCCGTTTTTCGCCCGCCGTGTTTCATAACCTTCCGCGTTCAAAAATTCCAGAAGCATGTTCGCGTAAACATCAGAATCTTCAAAAATTAATCCGCGCTTTTTATCCATTGGCTTCTCCGATTAATTCCCGCACAATGGCTGTCAAATTGTGGACATTAAACGAATTTTTGGCAAGAAAGCGGTTTATCCCCAGAAGCGCCGCCCTGTTCCTCTCTTTCTCGCCGCTTTGGGATGAAACGGCGATAATGGGGATATTTTTCAAACGGTCGTTCTTGCGGATGTTATCCGCCAGCAAAAAGCCGTCCATATTCGGCATTACAATATCGGTGCAGATCAAATCGTATTGGTTGTTCTTCGCCGCCGCCAGCGCTTCGGAACCGTCCGCGGCAGTGTCAACCTTGTAGCCTTCGGCCTCCAGAATTTCCTTTTCTATGTCCCGCGTCGGGCCGGAATCGTCCACTACCAGAATCGATTTGCGCATACGCTCGTAATCAACATGGCGTTTTTTCATGTCAATGGTTTTTGTGCGCCGCGCCATCCTGATCACCGTGGGAATATGCAGCGCCGGTATCATTTCATAGTCTTCGCTTAACACCATGCCGGAAAACACTTCCATTTTTTCCATGAAAGAGGGCAGGTTTTTCAGGATAACCTGCCTCATGCTGCTTACCTGGTTTACCGCTATGGCTACTGTTTCCTCATAAGCCTGGACAATCGCCACAAAGATGGAATCGCCTGTGTTCTTTTTTTGTTCTATTGGTATGGGGATTTTCAGGACATGGTGCAGGTAAAAAAGCTTGATGATGCGCCCGTTGTATTTTATGCCCGGGCGGTCTACCACGGTGATTATGTCTTTTGTATTGATTAGCATGACAGTATCCACAAAATTGGCGGGGATGATAAATTTCATGCTGCCCGATACGATGGGGAAGCCCATAAGGGCGGCCAGCGACAGGGGAACGGAAATGGTAAACATCGTCCCTTCGCCCGCTTTGGTCTGTATAGCTATACTGCCCTTCATGCGCTCAATGTTGTTTCTGACCGCGTCCATTCCGACTCCGCGCCCGGAAACATTGGTAATTTTTTCCGCGGTAGAAAAGCCGCTTTGGAAAATAAAATTGATAAGTTCTTCTTCGCTTAAAGCCGCGGCTGCTTCCGGCGCGGCCAAATCTTTTTCAACAATTTTTTTACGGATTTCTTCTATATTGATGCCTTTCCCGTCATCGGCGATTGTAACTTTCATGTTCCCGCTTTCACGGACGCAGGTTATTGTTATTAGTCCGGTCTCGTTTTTTCCGGCCTTGCGCCGTTCTTCCGGGGTTTCAATCCCATGATCTATGGAATTCCGTATCATGTGAAGGAATACTTCGGATAATGATTCAATCAAATTTTTGTCAATTTCATTTTCAGATCCCTCAATGCGGATCTTTACTTTCTTGCCCAATTCAGAGGCAATGGTAAAAACATTCCGGGGGTATTCGTCAAGCACGGTGGAAAGGGGCAGCATCCTTAATGAGATTATGCTGTCATAGGCGCCCCGGATGTGGTTGCCGACGTCCAGGGCGTAATTTCTCACGAGAGAGCCGAGTTTGCCCACTATAAGCTCTATTGAACGAAACTCCTGAATTATGGGGGAATTCCAGGGTAAAGCGGCGCCGATCAGCTTTGAAAAATTCTTTGACGCGGCGTTAAGCGATTCTGTGTCCCGCGCTATATTTCTGGCGATGATCTCCAATGATTGAAGCGCCGCCATGTCATGGATAACTTTATCGATACGTTCAAGCGGTATTCTTATGCTTTCGGATTTTAAATCTTCTTTGGTGTGTTTGGCGTCTTCCGGCAATGGTTTCTGCCGGGTTTCTTCCGTATCGGCTTCGGGTATGACATATTCCTCGTTCGCGGCAAGAGACGACAGCTCCTTCTGAAACAGCTGCTCTCTTATGTCATCATTCCCGCCCGATTTGACTTTTTCTATTCCCGCTTTTACTTCATCCAGCCCGGCAAGAATAAGCTTTACGGCCTTATCATTCAGTGTTATCCGTTCTTCCTTCAGGGATGTAAACGCGGTTTCCAGCGCGTGAGAAACAGATTCAATATTTTTAAATTCCAGCATACGCGCGGAGCCTTTTAAGGTATGCAGGGCGCGCATCAGGGTGACAAGATCGTCCTGAACGGAAGAGCCT